>Ga0247727_10014203_pt1 | contig 13289 bp, 7 predicted proteins | sample WisWelCaveWW1625_FD_202498 | JGI IMG/M metagenome (GOLD analysis project Ga0247727, IMG submission 202498) | Biofilm microbial communities from Wishing Well Cave, Virginia, United States - WW16-25 | ecosystem: Environmental > Aquatic > Deep subsurface > Groundwater > Cave microbial mat | place... | reverse complement strand
CCTAAACCAAAAACGAAGCCAAACCGCTTCGGCAGGGAGCGTACGTCCATCGCGAAACAGTCCAACTGAAAAAAATCCGGGAGGCTCCCTTGACACGACAAGCTCTTTCAGGGACAGCCACCCGCCCGCAGGTGCCGATTAGGGTTCGAATCTCAGGTGCCGCAGCAGCTCGTCAAACCGCGGGTCTTTGCGGATCGGGTCCAGGCGCGGGTCAACCTTCAGGCTGGCAAACCACTCCGAGTGATCCTCCGCCGCACGTTCCAGCCATTCAAACGCACGATCGGTTTCGCCTAGCCCCACGTAAATCATCCCGATGTTATACGCAGCTACGAAGCGCTCGTTGGCGAGCTGTAGTAACTCGTCAAGGATCTGCTGGGCCTCCGGTCTCATCCCCGCCACGGCGTAGACGTGTGCAAGCTGTGCCCTACCTTCAGTTGTCCCACCGAGTTCGATATTCTTCTTAAAGGCCGCAATCGCCCTGTCATAGTCACCCTTCTGCTCATAGTTGAGTCCGAGGAACGCATGCGCGAGAAAATGGTCTGGGTTCGTTTCGATGATGCTTTCAAACTGCTCGATGGCCGAGTCATATTGCCGGGCAAAGTAGAGCGGATAGATGGCGTAGGCCTGATTGAAAATTGAGCTGGGATCGAGTTCCCGCCCCAGCCTCAGCTCGTTCTGAGCCGGCTCGAATCGCCCCATGATCGCCAGACAAAGTCCGTAGTACGTGCGAACCAATGCCGAGTTGGGATTCAGTTCCACCGCGCGGCGAAACTCTTTCTCAGCCGCTGGGAAGTCCCAATCGTAGACCGCCAGAAATATACCCAACAGCGCATGGGCTTCGCCGAGGGAGTCATCAATCTGGAGCGCCTTGTTCGCCGCTTGCTTGGCTTGCGGGATTACCTCGTTCGGTGCTTTGTAAACGTTGGAAAGCCAGTAATAGCACTCCGCGACTCCCGCGTAGGCCATCGCGTAGCTCGAATCCTTTTCCACTGCCTGCTGGAAAAAACCGATGGCCTTCTCCATCTCGGCTTCGGAAGAGGCCGAGTTGAAGAGATGCCGGCCTTTGATGTAGAGCTGAAAGGCCTCGGGATTTTCAGTGTGACGCTTCGCCAGTCTTTGTTCTTCCTCGCCGGAGAGATGGAGACGCAACTGTCGGGCGATCTCTTTGGAGATTTCTTCCTGGACCGTGAATACCTCGGTCACACCTCGTCGAAACTGTTCCGCCCAAATCACGCTGTTGTCGCGAAGGTCCACAAGCTGGACGCTAACGAGCAGTTGCTCGGCCTGTTGGGCAACTCTGCCGGTGAGCACGGCCTGAACTTGAAGCTCGTCTCGAATGCGCGTCGGGTCCGGGCTCTGTCCCTTGTAGGAGAGCACCGAACTGAACGGCCGGACCTTGAGGTTTCGCAGCGTGTACAGACTCTTGATGATCCCATCGGGGATGCCTTCGCTGAGTTCCTCCAATGTGTCGCCTTGCCCTGCGGCAATAAAAGGAAGCACCGCCAGGGCCTCCACCGCGCTGGCTATGTCGGGTTGCCGGTTCGACTGCTCGGGCGGCGCAGGTTGGTTGCGGAGGAAGGGAATTGAGATTGCGACGAGGGCAACCAGCGCCACAGCGGCCACGCCCACCAGCGCCCGGAAACGCCACCGGGGTGCAACGTGGCCCGCAGTCGCAGACTTCCAGATGGACGATTCAGCCAGCATAGCCCGCAGGTCGAAGGCCAGATCACGCGCCGACTGGAGCCGCACCTCTAGGCTCTTTTCCAAACAGTGCCGGACCACACGCCGCAACTCAACCGGAACCGATTCGTCCAACTCCGGCGGCTCGTCGTTCAGTGTGGCAGCCAGCACATCGGCGCGGGTGTCGCGGGCGAACGCGTGCTTGCCGGTCAGCATTTCGTGCAAAATGCAACCGAGGGAAAAGATGTCGCTACGGGAATCGACCGGCTGGCCGCGAATCTGTTCCGGCGACATGTAGCCAAGCGTCCCCATCACCGTTCCGGTCTCGGTCTGGTCCGGCAGGTAGGGACCGGTCTCCGCACCCGGTGCACCGGCCTGATCGATGCGTGCCAGGCCAAAGTCCAGAATCTTCACCAGACCGTCCGCCGTGATGAACAGGTTCTCGGGCTTCAGGTCGCGATGGATCACCCCTTTCGCGTGCGCGGCCGCGAGTCCATCGGCGATCGCCGCGCCGATCTCGACCGCCTTGCGCCAGGCCAACATCGACTGGGACAAACGACTGCGTAGGGTTTCGCCCTTGAGCAACTCCATTACGGCATAGTGGACTCCCTCGTCGGAGCCGACGTCGTGAATGGCGAGGATTCCGGGGTGCGAAAGCGCCGCGACCGCCCTCGCCTCACGCTGAAACCGGGCCAGCCGCTCGGGATCACTCGCGAAGTGCTCCGGCAACACTTTGATGGCCACGTCGCGATCCAGGCTGACATCTCGCGCGAGGTACACTTCACCCATCCCACCGGTCCCAATGAGACCGCGGATCTTGTATCGTCCGAGTTGACGGCCGGTGGCCAACATTGGTTTCACCGCTGAAGCCGACTGTGACTCTGAGGAATGCACAAGCTTGAACTACCCGACAGGCTACTCCGACTACGAAGCACTCGCAACCCGTACCGGCTGCGTGCCGGCTTTAGCCCGTTGGAAGAGGCCAAACGGACAAGAGCCCGCCCTACGAACGGCGCGACCGCCCGCGTGCCGTCCCGCTCCGCAAAGAGTCCCGGCGCGCCGGGATAATCCTGATTGCTCCCCAACGGCGGATCGAGATAGACGAGGTCCACCGACTCGTCCTTCCCGTGCCGCCGCGATCCCGGCGCGCCGGGATCGCCGTAGTAGAGGAGGTTGTCGGACATGGGCAGATTGTACCGCCAGCCAATTCCTGTCTCCAGGCCGTCGTGGGCGAGGGCTGGCGGTGGGGTCGAAGTCTCGAATAGGCTCTCCGCACCGGCGAATACTACGATCAAGTGGACAGGATTCACGCTCCGCGAGATGTTGATGGCGTGCGCCGGGTTGCTTTGCATCGGCACGGTGGCGTTCGGTATCGGCGTCACCGTGCTCTGGCGGGAGGACGCCTGAAAAAAAACAGGCCGCACGTCCTTCTGCGAGAAAGGGCGAGCGGCCGTTAAGTACCAAATGGGCCTGCGACGGGCGGCGTCGCTTGAAGATGGCCGGCACTTCCGTGCGTGGCCGTCAGATAAGTGTTTGGGACCCCCGTTGGAGAGCCCATTGGTTGAGGTTACTTATCGGCTGCGATGCCGGGATAATTGAACCGCTTGAGTATTCAAGGTCGCGGGGATCTGCGGGTGGGCTACGATTCTCGCGGTTAGAACAAATGGGCAATCTGCCGGTTCACTAGGCCTCAAACAAGCGAACTTTGGAGTGCGGTGGCTTGACACCGCTTTGGATTGCCTGAGCTTTCCGCGCGGATCGATCCAAAGCGGTGTCAAGCCACCGCACTCCAAAACTTCGATCGCGGCCTGCTGGCTTCGGGATTCGCGGCGAATCTACGACCACACGAACACCTCGGGATCATCCGGCGAGTACCCGATAAAAGTGGCGAGCACGGCGCGGGGCTGGTCGCCGGCGATACCAGGCACTTCGTGAATGCACCGCGTGTTGAAGAAGTACAGATCGCCCGGTTCCAGGTCGACTCGCACGTGGGGAATGCTCTGGGCCGCCGCATAATCGTGGAAGCCGTGCTCCATCACGGAATTCACTTCCGGTGTCCAGAGGCAGCGGTGCAAGATGCACTGGGCGGTCTGGCCGGCCAGTTCGGTGTTTTGCAAGCACATCACGCCCGCAAACTGGTGCTCGAAACGGTTGACCGCGTAGCTCTCGCGCTTCTCGCGTAATCGCACCGAGTCAAAATGGGGGCCGTAGGTGTATCCGCCGTAGTGGATGCGAAAGATGGCCGGGCCATAGAGCCGGCCGTCCGGCTCATGGGCGGTGAGCACGCGATGATCTTCCGCCGCGGCCAGCCGCCGAAGCTGCGCGTACAGCACTTCGATCGGGTTCTGGATACCATCGAAGAGCGACGCGAACAACGCGTGCGTCTTCCGTGCGTCGGCGAAGAACTCATCCGGGTGGTTTCCGAGGTTCCCCAAACTCGTACCGATGTCGATTCTCCGCCGCCGCGATTTCGGGTCCTGGCCGGGAAACATCGTATAGGTCGGATCGGCGATGCGGCCGTAGCCTCCCTCGCGCACGCTCGCCTCCACGAACTTCTGCGGGATCACCTGCGCGGCCGGGTCATACATCAACTCGGCATCCAGGAACCGCCGCATCACGGCCGCACAGGCTTCTGGCGAAAACACCTGCCGCAGTACGATCGCTGCAACGCTCGTGTCCGCCAGCGACGCCAGGGGCGTCGGGTACGAACGCAACACCGACTCGCAGTTCGGCTCAACGACGCCCCATTCATTCATTGATACTTCGTCTCCTAAACCCTTCGAAACGTGTTATGCAGCCGGCCTACACACCTCCCGGCAGTTCAACTCCCAAGTCAGGCTCCGGGGCGTACGGGTAGTCTACCGGTTGGTAACGAATCTTGGCCAGGTACGGGGTCTCGATTCGTTTCCCGCCGAGAAAGGCTGATGCCATCGCGGCGTCCAGGATTCCGGTGGTCAACAGCGTGCGTTCGGCCGGGTAGGAAGCGTGGCCGGTGAGGATCATTTGCTCGATCGCCTTGACCAGGTAGGCGAAGTGCGGGAATGGCTTGTGGTCGTGCAGGTGGAACCAGCTCGCGAGCGGTTGGCCCTGGCCGCGACGCTTCGCGGTGAATGCCATCTCCGCGGCATGGCCATTGAGCATTGCCACGGCGCCTTTCAAGCCATCGATGAAATCGATCAGATAGACGGCGGCACTCTTGTCGCGAACGCAGTTTTCCTCAACTTTGCCCGTGCGGTGCGGGATGACCGCCAGTGCAGCTTCGAGCAATTCCCGCGACCAGCGGCCCTCGTCGAGAGCCCGAAACATGGCGGCACCTTGGAGCACCTGGACCGCTGCCACACCCGTTTCGCCGCCGCGACGGCGTTCGACCTGGCACTGAAAAGTTTCCAGGGCGTGAAAGCCGTATGATTCCAAGCCGCCGTACCCGATGCCCAGCACCGCTTCAAGTTCGCTGCCGATCGGCAACGACAGCGGCGGGCGTCGATAGGTGACCGGCAGCGACGAGCCGGCCATGAAGGGCATCATCAATTCGCGGCTCGTTTCGTACATCCATGCGGCGTTGTGCCAGTTGTAAGCCAGGTGTTTGTCGTTGAAGACTGGGACTACTTTACGATATTTGCGGAACACGTCCGCAGTATCCTCAAAGAATCGCGGCCGCGGGTAGCAATGTTGGCCCTTCACGTTGAACGGATACTGGCCATGCTCGCCGATCAAGAGCACGCCGTCCACCGCCACGCCTCCCGTGCCGAGAGTAATCGCCTGTTCGATCGAATTGGAAATTGGAAACTTGTACTTTTCTGCCAGCTCGCGGCTCATGTCTTTGGCCGGCACCTGGTCGGTGAACATGGACGCGACCCGCAGCGCCGGCCCCTTGCCTCCTTTCTGGTCGTAGCCCTCCAGAATCTTGCCGACGATCACATCCGCGTGCGAGTTCTCGCGGTACTCGGTCACGATGCACGCGACGGTCTTTGAGTCATTGTGCGGCTTCATGGGCGTGTTCTTTCAATGAAGGTAGGAACAACAGGGGTGATTCAAGGATTCAGGTTCGCGGCGGCAATTCTCCATTACCTGGCCGAAAAATTCAAAACCTTTGTGCAAGATTCTTGCCGGTCGCCCGTACGTTCTTACGAGCGACGTTGCTTCCGAGAATCACTTGGTCGGCCGAGAGCCCACTTCGGGCTGCCACAGACCCATTTCAACTGGAGGGAACTATGCTCGCTCAAATTCTGTGCTGGGTCAGGAACAACGAGTCTGCTCGCGAGAATTCCTCGCGCCGACGGAAACAATTGCAACCCGACCGATTGGTTTCACTGGAAACGCTGGAACAGCGGTCATTGCTCTCCACGATGGGACCGGAACTTCCGCAGGCCCGCATCGTCAATGGCCGCCCGACGACCGATTGGCCGGCTGTCGGCCTGGTAGGTTCGGCATCGGGTGGCGGCGTGGAGTATTTTTGCACGGGAACATTGATCGCGCCGCAGTACGTGCTTTCGGCGGCCCACTGTCTCGAGGATGTTCGCGGCACGAACGGCCGATTCGGTGTTGGGACGACCGAAGGAAGTGCGACCGCCTACCGTTCGTCGCAAGTCTTCGTTCACCCAGGCTGGAACGGAAACATCGGCGACGATTCGGCTCGCGATATTGCGATCATGAAGCTCGACCAGCCCGTGTCCGGCGTTTCGCCGATTTCGGTCTTTCGTGGCACTCCGAATGTCGGACAGATACTGACTCTGGTCGGTTTCGGAATCGGCTCGGGCGATTTCGGCACGAAGCGGATCGGAACCACACCGATCGACGAAGTGTCGTCGCACATCATCGCATGGAACTTCGATAACAACAACGAATCGAACACGTGCAACGGCGATTCCGGTGGCCCCGCGTTTGTCCAGGTGGGAGGAACTTTTTACGCCGCCGGCGTCACGTCGGGCGGAACCGGCTCCAACTGTGGACGCGGCGATTATTCGTTCGACACTCGCGTCGATGCGTTTGCCTCGTGGATCGATTCCATCGTGGGCACATCACCTACCCCCGGCCCGACGCCTGATCCAGGCCCGACGCCTGACCCCGATCCGGAACCCGACCCGGACCCGATCGACGACGACCACGTTGACGACGCAGGCCCGGCTGCGACCTGGATCGAACTTGATGACGACGGCACCGGCAGCGGTGCCGGCACCCTGGAGGAGGAAGGCGATCGCGACGTCTTCCAAATCGACGTGAGCGTCGGCGGAACCGTGACGGTCAGCCTCACGAGCCCGGACTTCGATACGTACCTGCGCGTCTACGATGAAGCCGGTAACCCGGTTGCCGAGAACGACGACATCGCGCGTGACAACCTCAACAGCGAAGTTTCCTTCAGCGCTCGGCCCGGCACCTATTACATTTCGGCGGCGGCCTATGAGGAAGGCGAAGCGGGCGACTTTGACGTAAGCGTTGTAGTTGAAACTGACGATCACGGCGACAACGCGAGCCAGGCGACCGCCGTGTCACTGGATGCCTTGAGTCGTGGGCAAGCGAGCGGTTCGATCGAGCAGGCGGGCGATCACGATTTCTTCAGTGTCGTGGCCAACCGCACCGGGCGAATGACCATTGACCTGCGCGGCTCGGGCGGCCACGACCCGGTGCTCGCCGTTTTCGACAGTGCCGGCCGCCGCATTGCCCTGAACGACGACTATGGTGGAACTAGGAACAGCCGCGTTCAGGTGCGAGTCCGCGCCGGGCAAACCTATTTTGTCGATGCCTACGGTTATGGCGAAAGCACCGGCCGGTACGACGTGCTGATCAACGGTGGCACGGGCCGCAGCGCCGGCCGTTCGAACCAGCGATCCGACTCTAATTCCCAAGCCATCGTGGTTCTGCCGGGCGATCAGACACAGAGTCGTGAAGCTGCCCAAACCTCGGCCAATGCCGTGGACGTGGCAATTTTCCAACTGCTGAGACGGGCGTGATAGTTGATTGAAGAGTTCTAATTGCTTGTTCGCGCACCGAAGGGGGCTGACATTCAGCCCCCTTTTTGCATTGGCTCAATCGGAAGACTGCACATCTACTCAAACGGACAATATTTCGCGCAGCCGTCAAATCGTTCTTTTCTGAGTGGCATCAGGTGACTAAAGTAGATACGCCTGCACTGGAGGGACCCCTACCCCCCCAAGTGACCACTCTGCTGCCCGCCGTGCTTACCTGAGTTGATTTCGCATGTGAGTCGATTGAAAAACTCATGAAGTCATCCTGCATCGCAATTGTTCTTGGTTCCTCGCTGCTTCTCGGCATGCAGAATCAGACTCCCTCGTCGCCCGTGCGCGTAGCGCCGGTCGTCGAGCAGAAAGTTGCATCAATAGTCGAATTAGTGGGAACGGTAATCCCCAAACGGCGCAGCATCGTGGCCAGCGGTGCGGACGGTCTGGTGATCGCGCTGGGTGAAGTCAAAGAGGTCGATGGCAAGCGAATCGTAGTTCGCGAAATCGACGTGGGCATGGAGGTGAAGAAGGACGAAGTGCTCGCGCAGCTTCGCACGCGCACACTGCGAATCACCGAGGAGGCGACCCAAGCGGCATTGCACCAGAGTGAATTCGAGTTAGCGGAGCTACAAAAACGGCTGCCGTCGGATGAGGAGCGAGCGCGGGCCGCGATGGCCGCCGGCGTTGCCAAGGAGAAAATGACACAGAGCAAACACAAACGGCTTGAGCGTTTGATGGCTCGCAACGCCGCCAGCGGCGAGGATCTGGATGAATCTCTCGGCCTGGCCGTAATGGCGGCAGAGGAAGTGGCCCGCCTGCGTGCAGAATTTGACCTGGTCCGCGTCGAATCGGGGCCGGGCGCTGAACGGCTCAAGCAGGCTGAAGCAAAAGTCGAAACCGCGCGGGGCGAACTGCTTCGCGTCCAAGATGAAATCGAAAAACGCACCGTGCGTGCTCCGTTCGACGGATTCGTCGTTTCCAAACACACGGAGGTAGGCCAGTGGCTCAGCCAAAACAGCCCTGTGTTTGAAATCGTCGAATTGAACGAGGTCGAGGTCGAGGTTATGGTGCCGGAGCGGCACATGCGAGAGGTTCGCACTGGAACCAAAGTCGATGTGCGAATCGAGGCGCTCGCGGAACCACAGGCTCGACGAGGAACAGTCGCTCGTGTTATCGCCCAGGCGGACACCAAGTCACGGCTGTTCCCAGTCCGAGTACTCCTGACCAACGAAAAAGACGAAAGCGGCGAACGGCCGATTCGTGGCGGCATGTTTGCCGTCGCCCACCTGCCCCTCGGAACCAAGCACGTCGCCCGCCTGGTCCCGAAAGATGCCCTGGTCCTTCAGGCCGGTAAGAGCGTGGTTTTTGCAGTCGACACAAGCGGAAACGGTGGCTTGGCCAAGGTAGTTTCAATCTCGGTCAAGCCCGGATCCGCTCACGAAGGACTCGTCGAAGTCGAAGGAAACCTCAAACCCGGCCAACTCGTCGTCGTGCGCGGCAACGAACGGCTCGCGGATGGGCAGACAGTGCAGATCGAATCACGGAGCGATAGCGGCAACGGTAACAACCCCAAACCCTAGACTTTCCTCGATGCACCTCATTGCGTTCTGTCTGAAGAACCCCGTCAAAGTCGCGGTCAGTGTGCTACTGATCGTGATGTTCGGTTTTTTCAGCATCTTCCAGATGCCTGTGCAGCTCACGCCGGAAGTCGAGCGGCCGGAGATTCAGATCGAGACGCGCTGGTCCGGCGCAAGCCCGCAAGAAATTGAGCGCGAGATCGTGCAAGAGCAGGAGGAGATGCTCAAGGGTGTGCCGGGCGTGCTCAAGACCAGCTCGGAGTCGAGCCTCGGGTCGGGACGCATCACGCTCGAATTCGCGGTCGGCGCGGACATGCGCCAGGCGCTCGTGATGGTGAGCAACCGGCTGCAGCAGGTTAAGGAATATCCGCCGGACGCCGACGAGCCGGTGATCTCGCCGTCCACGTCGACGGACCGGCCGATCGCGTGGCTCATCATGAAGCCGCTGCCGGATCGCGACGACATCGAGATTACCGAATATGGCAAGTTCGCAGAGGACTACGTCGAGGCGCGGATCGAGCGCGTGCCGGGCGTCGGCGACGTTGAAGTGAGCGGCGGGCGCGAGCCGGAACTGCAGGTGGTCGTCGATCCACAACAACTCGCCGCGCGGCAGCTCACCCTCGGCGACCTGCGGGCCGCGCTCGTCGGGCAGAACAAGGACACGTCCGCCGGCGATTTTCAAGAAGGCAAGCGGCGCTACATCGTGCGCACGCGCGGCCAGTTCATGTCACCCGAGCAGGTCGAGAGCGCGATCGTCGCGCATCGCGAGGGTGGCCCGGTGTACGTGCGCGACATCGGCACCGTGCGCATGGGATTCAAGAAGCCGCGGTCGCTCGTGCGCCGCGTCGGCGAGCCGGCCGTGTCGATCCGCGTCGCCCGCGAGACCGGCGCCAACGTGCTCGAAGTCCTCGAAGGCGTGCAGAAGGCCGTAGAGCAACTGAACGATGGCGTGCTGAAGCAGAACGGACTCATTCTATACATCGCCTACGACGAACGCGGCTACATCTACTCGTCGATCGGTCTGGTGCAGGACAACATTTATTGGGGCTCGGCGCTGACGGCGCTGATTCTGTTCTTCTTCCTGCGTGCGTGGCGGTCCACGCTTGTCATCTGTCTCTGCATGCCGATCTCGATCATCGGCACGTTTCTGTTCATGGCCCTTTTCGGCCGCACGCTCAACGTCATCAGTCTCGCCGGGCTGGCGTTCGCGACGGGCATGGTCGTGGACAACGCCGTCGTCGTGCTGGAAAACATCCACCGCCGCCGCCTGCTCGGCGAGTCGGCGTGGGACGCGGCCTTCAACGGCAGTAAAGAGGTCTGGGGCGCCGTGCTCGCCGCGACGCTCACGACGCTCGTCGTTTACATCCCGGTCTTCTTCATCGGCGGCGAGGTCGGTCAACTGTTCCGCGACATCGCGATCGCCAACTCGATCGCCGTCAGCCTGTCGCTCATCGTCGCCGTCATGGTCATCCCGGTCATGGCGAACAAGTTCTTGCAGCATGACATCCTGGAACCGCTGGACGAGGACGATTCTCAGGCACGGGTAGGGTGGGTCGAGTCTTCGAGGCCCACCAGTGGAAACGGAAACGGCGACGGAGAGAAACACCGCCCCGACGCGGTGGGCCTCGAAGACTCGGCCCACCCTACGGCTCGCCCGTCACGCCGGTTGCTTCGCGCGGCCCACGGCTTGTTCGGACTAGTACACCTGAGCAACCTGTTCATTCACGCCATCGTCTGGCTCGCGCGCGTGCTGCAGCGCAAGGTCTGGACGAGCATCGCGACGGTCGTGGTCTTCCTTGCCGCGTCGGCTGGACTGAGTTGGCTGATGATGCCCGGCGTCGAGTATCTGCCGGAGGGAAATCGCAATCTGGTGTTCGCGTCGCTCTTGCCGCCGCCCGGCTACAATACCGAAGCGATCGTCGAGATTGGCAAGCAACTCGAAGACTCGATCCGCCCGTACTGGGAAGTCGAGCCGGGTTCAGCCGCGGAGAAAGCACTCGGCGGGCCGGCGGTGTCGGACATGTTTTTCATCGGCTTCGATCGCCGCGTGTTCACGGGCGTGCGCACGGTCGATCTGCTGCGCGGGCGTGACCTGGTCCCCGTCGTGAAGCGGGCCACGTCGGGCATTCCCGGCACGATAGCCAACGTGAGCCAGGCGAGCCTGTTCGAGCGCGGCAGCACCGGCGGCCGAACCATCGACGTGGAAATCGCCGGCCCGGTCCTGGAACGACTCGTCGATCTCGGCCAACACGTGCGCCGGCGGTCGCTCGAACTGATGCCCGACGCGCAAGTCGTACCGCGCCCGAGTCTCGACCTGTCCAGCCCCGAGATGCACGTCGTGCCGCGCGCGGAACAAGCGGCCGACCTCGGCCTCACCGCCCGCGAACTCGGCTACTGGGTCGATGCCCTCACCGACGGCGCGTACGCATCCGACTACTGGTCGGGTCACGACAAGATCGACCTCACGATCATGGCCCACGAGCGATTCGTGCAGCACACGCAAGACCTGGCGCAGATGTCGATCGCGACACCGAACGGCCGGCTCGTGCCCGTCGATTCCGTCGCCGACGTCGTGCTGTCCAGCGGCCCCGAATCGATCCACCACCGCGAACGGCTGCGCGCGATCACGATTCAGGTCCGACCCGATCGCACCACGCCGCTCGAAACCGCCATCAACATGATCCAGAGCGACATCATCCAGCCGCTTCAGGAATCCGGCGAGCTGATCGGCGGCTACCAGATCAATCTCTCCGGCACCGCCGACAAACTGAATGCCGCATGGCGCGACATGCGTTGGAACCTGTGGCTGGCGTTGCTCGTCACGTACCTGCTCATGGCGGGCCTGTTCGAGTCGTGGACGTATCCGGCGATCATCATGATCAGCGTGCCGCCCGCGGCCGTCGGCGGCCTGTTCGGCCTGTGGCTGTTGAATCGGTTCGTGCTGCAGCAACTCGACGTGCTCACGATGCTCGGCTTCATCACGCTGATCGGCATCGTCGTGGACAACGCGATCCTCGTCGTCCACCAGGCACTGAACCATATTCGCCTGGAGGGCATGCACTACCGCCAGGCGATCATCGAGAGCACCCGCACCCGCGTGCGGCCGATCTTCATGACGACGACCACGACGATCGTCGGACTGATCCCGCTGGTCGTCGCCCCCGGCGCCGGCAGCGAACTCTATCGTGGCCTCGGCGCCGTCGTGCTCGGCGGCCTGGCCGTCTCTACGCTCTTCACGCTCATCCTTGTGCCCGTCGTCTTCACGCTCACCCTCGATTTGCAGCAATTACTGCGAGGTGGGTCGAGACCTGTTGCGAGCGAGTCAGTCCCAAGGGAATCTCCCGTGCCCGCCGGCAAGGGCGAAATGGAAGTGGCCACGTAAAGTCGGCGACATCGCCCCATCGGTCCAAGTCGATCAGGATTTCCCGACGACATCCGCGCCGAAATCGCAGCCGGTGTTTTCGCGAATGAGCGCCCGCAGTTTTTCTTTCATGCGGAAGTGCATCACACGAACGCGGCCGGGGGCAATGTTCAACGCCCGCGAGACTTCCTCGACGCTCTGACCTTCGATCGATCGCATCTGGATCACCCGAAAGTTGCTCTCGGAAACGCGGCGCTGCAAGTGCGACATCATGCTCCGAACCACTTCTTGCAGCCAGCGCCGCTCAAACTCCTGATCCGGACTTGGTTCGTGACCGCGCGGCTCACGGCCCGAATCGATCACTTTCTGCAGACGTTCTTTGGGTTGCCTAGTTCGTTTGCGGATAAGGTCGACCGCTCGGCGATGCACGACTGTGTACAGCCAGCCACGGAATCGGCCTCGATTCGGGTTGTACTGAAGGCTAGGAAGTTCCTTACAAACGGCAACCCAAACTTCTTGTGCACAGTCCGCAACATCGGAGCGAGAGACGCCGCAGCTTCGGGCGAATCCTTCGATTACGGGACTGTAGATTTGATGGAATCGTTTCCACGCTTCGTGCGAGGTCGATTCGGCCAGCGGCTCGCGGATCTTCCGCTTTTGCAAATAGTCTTTGGCCTTCAGGAGCAATTCAATATTGGTCTGGCCAGGATCGGT
>Ga0247727_10014202_pt1 | contig 13290 bp, 11 predicted proteins | sample WisWelCaveWW1625_FD_202498 | JGI IMG/M metagenome (GOLD analysis project Ga0247727, IMG submission 202498) | Biofilm microbial communities from Wishing Well Cave, Virginia, United States - WW16-25 | ecosystem: Environmental > Aquatic > Deep subsurface > Groundwater > Cave microbial mat | place... | reverse complement strand
CGTATGACTCTGATTGCGATCGCGGGGGCGGTGGGGCTGTTCGGCTCCGACTGGGTGCTGCGATCTCTGATCAAGCGGCGGGCCAAGCAGTTGCGGAAGGGGCTTCCCAACGCGCTGGACCTGATGGTGGTCTGCGTCGAATCGGGCCTGGGGCTGGATCAGGCAATGATGCAGGTGAGCAAGGAGCTGCAAAAGGGCCACCCGGAGATCAGCAGCGAGTTCGCGCTGGTGAACCTGGAGATGCGCCACGGCAAGCGGCGCGCCGACGCGCTGCGCAACCTGGCCGATCGGACCGGCGTCGACGACTTGAAAAAGCTGGTCGCGGTGATGATCCAGGCGGACCGCTTCGGCACCAGCATCGCCCAGTCCTTGCGGAACCACGCCGACTACATGCGGATCTCGGCCCGCCAGGACGCCGAGACCCGCGCGGCCAAAATCGGCATCAAGCTGGTTTTCCCGATTTTCTTCTGCATCCTTCCCACGCTGTTCGTAGTCACGGTGGGCCCCGTGGTCGTCAAGATCATGAGGGACCTGCTGCCGATGATGAACAACATGTAAGTCAAGGGCCTGCCGGACTATAAGCCGGTTTCTGTATCCCGACCATAAGTCGGGGCGGCAGCCATTCATCTGGGCGGCGCATTGCTGCGCCGCTCTGGCGACCTACCCGGGACTGGATAGCGCGGCGGGCCGCCGCTCGTCCCCTATTTGGTCTTGCTCCACGTGGGGTTTACCCTGCCATCCCGATTGCTCGGGACGCGGTGCGCTCTTACCGCACCTTTTCACCCTTACCCGAAAGCCGCTCCCCAAAGGTTGCGGCTTCGGGCGGTGTATTTTCTGTGGCACTATCCGTGAATCGCCCTTTGAGAGCGACCCCCCGGCCGTTAGCCGGCACGCTGCCCTGTGGAGACCGGACTTTCCTCCCCAGCTTCCCCGCCCCTTGCGAAGCGGTTGGCGGAGCGGCTGCCCATCCGGCAGGCCCAGGTCTATTGTAACTCGTCCAGGGCGGCTGCTGCTGCGCCCAGTCTTTCAGCGAACAAACAGCCTCCGCAAGCGATCGGGAGGTGAACTTGCCGAGCCCCCCGCCTGAAACAGGCGCCGCGCCCGGCTCCCGACGAAAGGCCCGCTTTACCACATCAGCCGCAGCGCGAACTGCAGGATGCGCGGGTCGCCGGCCCCGGTGATCCGCAGAAAGTTGCCCGAGGCCAGGTTGCCGTCCGGCAGATTCAGGTTCACCCGATTGAAGGCGTTGAACACCTCGAACCGGAACTGCGCCGAGGTCCGTTCGACGATCCGGAAGTTCTTGTGCAGGCCGAAGTCGGTGGTGGCCGCGCCCGGACCGCGCCACATGTTCCGGCCCTGGTTGCCGTAGGTGTTCAAGGCATTGGGCGCGAACGCCGCCCGGTTCAGCCAGGCCAGCACCTGGGTCCCGCGGGGGCGGTCGCCGGAAATGATCGGGTTGCCGGCCAGGTCGGCGCGCTGGCCGCCGGTGCCGCTGCGGGCGTTGTCGGCGCCGCTGCCCACCGTGAACGGGAACCCGCTCGCCAGCGACAGAATCCCGGTCAGGTTCCAGCCGCCCAGCAGCGCTTGCGCCGCCCGGCTCTCGAAACGGATCGGCAGCTCATAGAGCCCCGAGGCGGCGAACACGTGCCGGTGGTCGAAGTCCGACGATCCCTTGTCGAAAGCCTGGTTGAACGGGTTGGTCCGGGTGGTGCCGGTGGCCTTGTTGGCCGAGCCGTCATCGATCGACTTCGCCAGCGTGTAGTGGGCGGCCAGGCTGAATCCTGTGGCGAAGCGCCTTTCGCCGGTAAGCTGCAGGGAGTGGTAGGTGGAGTTGCCGACCGGCTCGATCAGCGTCACATTGTTGAAATTGGGAAACAGCGGCCGGCGCTGGTTGGTGGTGGCCGTGGTGACGCCAGGGGCATACACGGCCGCGTTGGCCTCCCGCAGCGTCACCAGCCGAGTCCCCTTCGAGGCGGCGTAAGCTGCCCGGGCGATCCATCCGCCCGCCATTTCCCGCTCCAGCGTCAGGTTCCAGGACTGCAGGTAGGCGTTCCGCATGTGCTCTTCGTAGACGAAGGCCACGTGCGGCAGCACGAACCGCACGTCGCGCGGCGGATTCAGCGGCGCCGGGAACGGGTTGGTCGCGCCCGCGTAGGGGTCCGTGAAGCTGTTGGCGGCGTTGCCGTTGATGTTGACCAGGGTGCCGAACGGCCCCTGGTTGGCCTGGCTGTTGGTCGAAATGGTGTTGGTCCGGTCGTAGAAGATGCCGTAGCCGCCCCGCAGGCTGGTCTTCCCGTTGCCGAAAATATCCCAGGCAAAGCCCAGCCGTGGGCCGAAATTCTTCCAGGCCGTGTTGTAGCCGCCCTCGGGCAGGCCCGGGTCGCCGGGGTACAGCACGCCCCGCGGCGCGTTGATGTAGCGCGTCGACTGCTGGCCCGGCCGCCAGCCCGAGAGCTTGCCGTCCACGTCGGTGTAAGGGAAGAACGGATCCCACCGCATCCCCACGTCCAGCGTCAGCCGCCGCGCCACGCGCACCGAGTCCTGGAAGTACAGGGAGAGAATGTGGAAGCGGGTCTTCTTGTACTCCCCGATGCCCTGGGAGAGGCCGTTGAACTTGCCCACGAACCAGTCGGCCAGCGCGTCGCTGGTGAACGGCGCCGTGCCGTTCCAGTTGAACTGGCCGTTGGCGCGGAAGTTGTTGACGATGTCCCCGATGCCGTAGTTGTACTCGCCGCCCAGGCTGATCTGGTGTTTGCCCCTGGTCCAGCGGAGCGTGTCGGTGATCTGGTACTCGTCGCGGAAGAAGTTGTTGGTGTCGCCGGTGTTGATCTGGAAGTAGCCGTTCACCGTCAGGTGATACTGCGGCTTGTCGTCGTTGTACATCTTCACGCCCAGCGCGGTGAGGCTCTTCTCCGGCCCGATCTGAACCACCGGACCGTCGGTGTGGTTGTACCCGAACAGGAACTGGTTCACCACCGTCGGGCTGAGGGTGTGCGTGTCGCTCACCGTCGCGCTCTTGTTGAACCACTGTCTGCCGCCCACCGCGGTCAGATAGTTGCGCGGGTCGAGGGAGGCCGGCTGCTCGGCCCACGATTTCCAGTACCGGCCGCTCAGCCGGTTGGCGGCGCTCAGTTGGTGATCGCCGCGCACCAGTACCTGGTTGTCGTCGAAATTGCTCACCGTCGAGAAGGCGATCCTGTCTCCGGAGGCGGGCGCCGGCAGGTAGTTATCGGTGATGGTGCGGGACACCGGGTTGAACTGGGACAGCGGAATCTGGTTGTTCGCGTAAGCCGCGCCGGGGCCGCCGAAGGGATCCCGCAACTGCTGGCGGGGCAGGAGCGCCGAGAAGTCGCCGCGCCGCTGCGCCGGCGTCGGCACAATGCGGCTCACCAAATTGGGAGCCTGGCGCAGCGTTGTTCCCTGGTAGGAGAAGAAGAAAAAGCTGCGGTCCCGGCCGTTGTAAACCTTGGGGACCCACACCGGGCCGCCCACGGTGAACCCGAACTGGTTCCGCTTCAGGCCGTCGTCCCGCTTCTTGCCGTCGACGATGGGCGAAAAGAAGTTGGCCGCGTTCACCGCCTTGTTGCGGACGTACTCGAAGGCCGAGCCGTGCAGATCGTTGGCGCCCGAGCGGGTCACGGCGTTCACCAGCCCGCCGGCGTTGCGGCCGAACTCGGCGCTGAAGTTGTTGGTCTGTACGCTGAACTCGGCCAGCGCGTCGGGGTTGGGCATGGGGTTGGGCGCGTTCGAGTAATGGTCGTTGTTCTGCGCCCCGTCCAGCACCCAGTTGGTCATGTTGCCGCGCCCGCCGTTTACCGACACCGGCGTCACGCCCGGATAGGTGGTCCCCGAGGTCAGGTCCGACCGGTCCACCTGCACCCCAGGGGCCAGCCGGATGAGCTGGGTGGGGTTGCGGCCGTTCAGTGGCATGTCCTGGACTCGCTGCATGTCGACCACCGTCTTCAGCGTGGCCGTGGTGATATCCACATGGGTAGCCTGCCCGGTCACCGTCACCGTTTCGATGGTCTCGCCCACCTCCAGGGTGATGTTGACGCGGGCGATCTCGTTCACCTGCAGACGGATGCCCTTCCTCTCATACTTCTTGAACCCCTGCAGGCCGGCCGTCAGATCGTAGACGCCGATCGGGAGCAGGCGGATGGAGTAGACGCCTTGCGCGTCGCTGGTCCCCCGGAACAGCGCGTTGGTCCCGGCATTGGTGACCGTCACCTCGACAGCGGGCGCCACCGCGCCGCTCGGATCGGTCACCACGCCGGCGATGGTTCCGGTGACGTCGGCCGCCCAGCACGACCCACCCAGGAAACCCAGGAACAGCCCAAGAACGATCGTCTGTAATGTCCGCATGTGAACCCCCTTGGTGCAATCATATCAAACTGAGAGGCCCCTGGTCTACGCCGAGGAGGCCAGCCGCGAAGCGATCCAGCAGGCGATGCGCCGGCGCCGCGCCTACGCCGCCACCGACAACATCATCCTCGAATACCGTATGGGAGAGCATTTTATGGGCGCGGACTTCTCGGCCCCCGAGGTTCCGCCGATCGAGGCGCGAGTCCGTGGCAGGTAGCCTGGTCTTCGCCGATCTGGGTCACGATTCGGTGATTCTGTTACAGTCCTTCCCGGGCACTGCCGATTTCCCACCGAGGGCGTGTTCAGGCGATGGCGCGGCGCAGCTCGGCGACTGCTTGGGTCAAGCTGGCCACCTGCTCGCCGGCCGGCAGGTATTCCATGGCGATATGGCCGCGGAAACCGGCGCCGGCGATGGCCCGGTAGATGTTGGCGTAGTGCAGCTCGCCGGTTCCCGGGTCGTGGCGTCCGGGGCAGTCGGCCACGTGGAAGACGGCGATGTGCTGGATGTTCTTGGTGAGGGTATCGATGATGTTCCCCTGCTGGACCTGCTCGTGATAGATGTCGAACAGCAGCTTCAGGTGAGGGTTGTCGGCCTCGCCCACGGCCCGCAGGCCTTCTTGGGCGGAGGTCAGGTAGTAGCCGGGGTGATTGACCAGGGAATTGAGCGGCTCCAGGATGAGGGTCAGATTCTCGCGGGCGGCCAGTTCCCCGCCCCGTTTCAGGCCCTCGACCAGGCTGGCGTACTGGAGGGCGCGGGGAGCGCCGGCGATCTCATCGCCGCTCATGAGGATGATGCGCGGGCATTCCAATCGTTTGGCCGCGGCGATGGCGCGCCGCAGATCGTTCAGAAACTATGAAGCAGCATACACCAGTTGGGAGTCCCAGTGAATCCCGAGCTTTACCGGCTGCTGCTGGTGGCCGAAGCGATTTCCTTCCGCCTCCCGGAGCCCTTGACCGAGGGCCGCTTCGCCGTGCAGGCGGTCGCTCCGGAGGAAGCGGAGTTGTGTCTGGGCGACTCGGATGTCGACGCCGTGCTGGTTCGCGCCGAGCGCTGCGACGAGGAGCTGCCGAGACTGCTGAAGCGGTGGAAGGAGCTGCGGCCGCGGGCCCAGTTTCTGGTTTTCCTGGCCGAGAGCCCGACCACCCGCGCCCTGGTCTCGCTGATGCACGCCGGCGCTCAAGACGTCCTCGATGACCCGTCGGGCGTCGACTGGGCGGCGGTGCTGGATTCCCTAATCGGGCGGATCCAATTCGTTCGCCTCCGCCACCTCGAGCGGCTGCAGGCCAAGCAGAGCGTCCACTACACGGGGCTGGTGGGGGAGTCGCCCGAGATGGTGAACGTCTACGACCAGATGCTCCGGGCTGCCCGGCTGAGCTGCCCGGTGCTGGTGGCGGGGGAAACGGGAACCGGCAAGGGTCTGGTGGCTCACGCCATCCACGCCCTCAGCGACCGGAATGGTAAGCCCTTTGTGACCGTGGATTGCGGTTGCCTGGCGCCGACTCTGATTGAAAGCGAGCTGTACGGGGTCACCCGCGGGGCCTATACCGGGGCCACGTCGGATCGATCCGGGCTGGTGCAGGCCGCTCAGGAGGGGACCCTGTTCCTGGACGAGATCGGAGAGCTCCCCATCGGCGTTCAGCCCAAGCTCCTGCGTCTGCTGGAAGAAGGGGAAGTGCGGCGGCTGGGCAGCCACCGCAGCACGCCGGTGAACATCCGCGTCATTTCGGCGACCAGCCGGGATCTGGATGGCCTGATCGCCTCCGACCAATTCCGGCTCGATCTGTACTACCGGCTCAACGTGCTCACCATCGATATTCCGCCGCTGCGCCAGCGCGCCCAGGACATTCCGCTGCTGGCCCGTCACTTCACCTCCCGGCATCTGGTGCAGGGGGAGCCGGCCACCATCTCCGAGGCGGCGATCGAGATTCTGGGTCGATACGGCTGGCCGGGCAACGTGCGGGAGCTGAAAAACTGCATCGAGGCGGCGATTGCCACGGCCAGCGGGAGCATGGTGCATACCCAGAACCTGCCGCGTCGTCTGGTGTCCCCAGGCGCTGCGGCTCCGGGAACAGAATCGGTGAATCTGGAATTCCTGGAGCGCCAGGCGATCCGCCGCGCCCTCGAGCTCAGCGGCGGCGACAAGAGGCTGGCTGCCGGCCTGCTGGGGATCGGCAAGACGACGCTGTACCGGAAGCTCAAGCAGATGGGCCCCCTGCCCACCGCGACGGGCGAGCCCGGCAAGACGTACCTGATGTAGAATGCGTATGGAGATGCCATTCTGTCCCCACTGCGGCGCGCCGGGCGAAGGGAACTTCTGTCCGGCCTGCGGGAAGCCGTCGGGCTCCGCCCTCCCAACGGCCGGGCTCACCGACAACCAGGCAGCGACTTTGTGCTATGCGCTGGGGCTGATCACGGGCGTCGTTTTTCTGGTTCTGGAGCCGTACAGCCGCCATCCCAAGATCCGCTTCCACGCCTTTCAGTCCATCTTTCTGAACCTGGCCATGGTGGCGGTGGGGGTTGCGGTCTCCCTGGTCGGGGGAGTGCTGGGGGCCGGGATCCCGCTGTTAGGATCCCTGGTGGCCGGACTGGCCTGGACGGGGCTCTGGTTCGGCTCGCTGGTCTTGTGGATACTGCTGATGCTGAAGACCTATCAGGGGAACAAGATCGTTTTGCCCATCCTCGGCCCGTTGGCGGAGAAGCAGGCTGGCTGAAAGAGGCGGCGGTGCTGGTCCTCGCCGAATCCCGGGTGCGCGAGTTGCTGCCGATGGCCAAGGCCATCGAGCTGGTGGAGAGCAGCTTTCGCCATCAGGCCGGGGGGCAGGCGCGCAATCAGCCACGGCGCCGGCTGCAGCTTGGCTCGAGCGCCACCCTGCACACCATGGAGGCAGTGGATCTGGCCACGGGCTTTCTCGGCGCCAAGGTCTATTCGACGCATCCGCAGACAGGCGCGCATTTCCTGGTCCTGTTGTACGCGGCCGACGGGCGTCCGCTGGCCCTGCTGGAGGCGAATGCCTTGGGACAGATTCGGACCGGGGCGGCCAGCGGCGTGGCGACGCGGTTTCTGGCGCGAGCCGAGGCGGGGGTGGTGGGGCTGATCGGGACCGGATTCCAGGCCCGGACGCAGCTCGAGGCGGTGGCGCTGGCGCGCCGGCTCAGCGAAGTTCGAGTCTACAGCCGGTCGGAGGCCGGGCGGAAACAATTTGCGGCGGAAATGTCAGCCGTGGCTGGGGTGGAGATCGCGCCGGTCGATTCGGCCGAGAGGGCGATCCGGGGATGCGATATCGCCATTACCGCCACCACGTCGCGCGAGCCGGTGTTGCTGGGGGAGTGGTTGTCCGAAGGCGTTCACATCAATGCGGTGGGCGGCAACCACGCCCGCCGGCGCGAACTGGACGCGGCGGCCGTCGGGCGGGCGTCCCTGGTGGTGGCCGACTCCATCGAGCAGTCCAAGATCGAGTCCGGAGATCTGCTGGCCGCCTTCGAACTGGACGCCGGAGGGTGGGACCGGGTGGTCGAGCTGGCCGACGTGGTTTCCGGCAAGTGCGCGGGCCGGAGGTCCGACCGCGACCTGACGCTGTTCAAGTCAAATGGCCTGGCGCTCGAAGATATAGCCGTGGCGGGATACGTCTATCAGGCGGCCACCGAGGAGGCGAGCTAAGGCCTGGCTAAGTCGTGGCTGCGGCCCTACTCGGAGAGGGAGGGCTGTTGATCCGCCTCGCGCCAGGCGCTGATTTTGAGGCGCCGGCAGATCCAGCACAACAGGTCGGACTGTTCGGTGGCCCCCGCCGAGCCGCAAACCCGGCAGGGATAGGTCTTCTTGGGCCGGGGATCCAGAGCGGGCTTGGCCGCGCCCTCCAGCAACTCAAGCGTCGCGACGCGGTCCCTGGGTGGCTGCTGCGTGACCGGCTTCACCTCCGCTCTCTTCTTCATTCCGGTCTCCTCTCCAGGCAAGTGTATCACAGAAAACGGCGGACCTTGTCTAGAGGGTACGTTGGTAAGGGGTTACCCGTTCAGTGCGCCAGGCAGCTCCAGGACGCAGGCGGCATCCAGCCAAGTGGAGCAACGACGACATTTCTGACCCTCGACCACTTTCACCTTGCGGCTCCAGTCGCGCTCGATGGCGATAACCTCGGCATCCACGGTGTGGGTGCAGATGGGGCAGTAAACTCGCGCCCGCAGACTGTGATTCGAAACCGTAGCCATATTCATCTCAACCACCTTCCCATACTACTGATCGACTCGCTTCTTGCCTATAAGACGCGCTCGGGCACAAAAAGGTTGAAGAATTTTAGGGTCGGCCCGGCCAGTCATGGGGTCTACACCCTAGGCGGCGCCCTGATACCGAGGAGCGGGCGCGGAGGGGTCAGGTCGTCGACGCGGCCGGAACCAGCGGAGCGCCTGATCGGGGAGGCAGCCGCGCCTTCCACACCCCTATGTGCTAACATGTTGGGACTCGGAGCAATCCGGAGAGGAATTCGTGGGCGGCGCCATCCCCATAGCTGGTCCGCTGCAAGACCACGGTGTGCGCGTAACGCGCCAGCGGAAGCTGCTGTTCGAGTTGATCGACGCTTCCGCCGAGCACTTGAACGCGGAGGCGCTTTACCGGCTGGCCAAGCGGCGGGATGCCAAGATCAACCGGGTCACGGTCTACCGCACCCTGAAGCTTTTGAAACAGGAGGGCCTGGTTGACGAGCTGGACCTGCTGCACCATCAGGGGGACCAGCATTACTACGAGACGCGGTTGAAGCGGGAGCATGCCCACGTGGTCTGCCTGCGCTGCGGGCGGGTAGAGGAGTTTTTCGGGGAACCGCTGAAGCGCCTGAAGCAGCAAATCGAGTCGCACTTCGGCTTCCGGATCCTGGTGGCGCGGACCGAGGTCGGCGGCTACTGCGCCCACTGCCAGCTCATGGCGGCGCGCGAAGCCGAGGAGTTGCGGCAGGCGACTCCCTCGCGAGAGCGGGCCGCCGTCGAGCGCAAGTTACGGAGCCGAAGATAGATGGCCGAAGCGCCTTCAATCTTTCCGGGCAGCATGCTGCCGGAGATGGTCAGGGGGAAGCCCTTCCTGGCGGTGGTGGAGCCGAACGGGCGCAAGCAGCTCGTCCGAATCTCCAAGACGCCGTTCATCATCGGGCGGCTGGCGGAGTGCGACCTGTCGTTGCGGGACAGCCGGGTTTCGCGCAATCACGCCCAGGTGGTCAGCGAGGCGGAGCATTATTATATCGAGGATTGCAACAGCCGCCACGGCGTGCGGATCAACGGGAAAAGAGTGACCCGCCAGCAACTGGTCCCCAACGACAAGATCGACTTCAACATCGACGATTCCTACCACCTGGTCTTCACCTACGAGAGCGGGGAGACCGACCGGCTGCTGGCGCAACTGGACGCGGTCCCGGCCACGCACGCCACCGGAAACCTGGCCAAGCTGCGGGCGGTGCTGGAGGTGGCGCGCGCGCTGGAATCGTCGGTGTCGCTGGAGGACGTGCTGGGCGCGGTGGTCGATGCGGCCCTGGTAGTGACCAGCGCCGACCGAGGCTTCCTGCTGCTGCAGGCCGAGGAGGGGGAGGGGTTGGACATGCGGGTCGCCCGGGACAAACACGGCCGGCCCCTCGATGAGAGCGATCTGCGGGTGCCGCGCGGCGTGATCCAACGCGCGCTCCACCAGCGGCGCGACCTGCTGTCGATGTCCTTCGATCCGGGCCAGATTGACAGCGACAAGAGCATCGCCGATCTGGAGCTGCGCAGCGTGGTATGCGTGCCTCTGGTGCGAATCCGCATCGGGCACCACCACGAGACCAGCCAGCATTCGACCAAGAACGACACCCTGGGCGTGCTCTACATGGATTCCCGGCTCGGCGACGCGGACCTGTCGGCGGGCAACCGGGAACTGCTGCAATCGCTGGCCATCGAGACCTCGACGGTGCTGGAAAACGCCCGCTTGATGACTGAAGAGCGGGAGAAGCGGCGGATGGAGCAGGAGCTGGCCATCGCGCGGGAGATCCAGCGGTCCCTGCTCCCCTCCCGGCTTCCCGAGCAAGGCTGGCTGGCGGCGGCCGCCAGCAGCAACCCCTGCCATCAGGTGGGAGGCGACTACTACGACGTCATAGAGGTGACCCCGGCCCTGTGGAGCGCGGTGGTGGCCGACGTGTCGGGGAAGGGCGTTTCGGCTGCTCTCCTCACTTCCATGCTGCAAGGGGCGTTCTTCGCCGCCGCCAGTCATGAGGCGGCCTTGACCGAGATCATGACCCGCGTGAACCACTACGTGTGCGAGCGATCGCAGATCCGTAATTACGCCACGGTGTTCTACTGCACGATCGGACGGGACGGGCGAACGCGCTGGGTCAACGCGGGACACTGTCCGCCCCTGGTCATCCGCCCCAATGGCAAGATCGACCAGCTCTCGGCCACCGGATGTCCGGTGGGGTTGTTTCCCGAGGTCCCCTTCACGCAGGAGGAGGTGCAACTACGGGCCGGGGACAAGCTGGTGATCTACACCGACGGGGTGACGGAGGCGGAGGACCCCGGGGGAGAGCAGTTCGGAGAAGTGTCGTTGATGGATCTGCTCAAGAAACACGCCACCTCCTCGGCCGCCTCCTTGCATAAGACCATTACCGACGCCGTGGCGGTGTTTACCGGGTCGGCTCCCCAGAACGACGACGTCACCCTGGTCGTGATCGAGTACCGCGGCTAGCTCGCTATGGCCTGGCGGCTCCGGCAGTCGCGACAGCCAACAGCGAGGCGCCAAACGGCAACCGCCGTCGGCGCGCAATCCACCCGGCCTCCGGGGCCAGCAGAAGGCGGAGCAGCTCGTTCAGGACCGGGATGACGCGGAGCTCGAGCGAGGCGGCTTCCCTGCCCGACCCCCGGCAAAGAGAGCGTCCCAACCACATCAAGGGCAACAGGGCGGCCATGTACGGCGTCACGTACTGGACCCGGTAACCGGCCTCCACCAGCTTCCGCCGCAGCTCCTCCTCCCGGTAGCGACGATGGTGGCCGGAGGCTTCGTCGAAGTAGCTCCACAGCGCGGGATGGGCCGGGACACTCAGCATCAGGACCCCGCCTGGCTCGAGCAGCGCGCCAAGGTCCCGGAGCGCCTGGGCGTCGTCGGCGAGGTGCTCGAGCACGTCGAACATGCCGATCAGCGCGAAGCGGGCGCGGAAGGGCGGCTGGTGCAGGTCGCCGCGGAGCAGCGGGCAACGGGCGCGCCGCCGGGCGTGGTCCAGTCCTTCGCCGAACAGGTCCATCCCCACCACCGCGCCGGCCGGACAGGTCTGCTCCAGCACCCGGAGCACGTTTCCGGTTCCACAGCCCACCTCCAGGACGCGGCAGCCGGGGGCCAGGCCGGCGGCAATCCGCGCGGCCAGGGCGCCGATGACCCGGTTGCGCGAGCGAAACCAGAAATGGCGGTCCTCGACGGCCGCCAGCGGCGTAAACCAATCCGGATCGTAGCTGGACCTAGGGTCCATCAAACCCCAGAATGCACTCCACCACTTCCGCCTGCTCGGCTTCGCTGAGGTGGTTGTAGAACGGCAAGCGCAGGAGCCGGTCGCTGACCTCCTCGGTGATCGGACAGTCGCCGGCCCGTCCGCCGAACCTCCGCCCCATCGCCGACAGGTGCAGAGGCAGATAGTGGAATACAGCCAGGATGCCGCGGCCGGCCAGGCGCCGGATCAGGGCCTGGCGCCACTCGAGCGACGGCAGCACCAGATAGAACATATGATACGGCTGCTGGCAGTGCCCGGGGACAGCCGGCAGCCGCACCTGTCGCTGCCCGGCCCAGTCCTGGAGGCGGTCCCGGTAGTATTCCCAGATCCGCTGCCGCCGGGCCTGGATCTCGGCCCGCGCCTCCAGTTGCGCCCACAGGAAGGCAGCCAGGATCTCGGAGGGGAGAAAGCTGGAGCCGACGTCCACCCAGGTGTACTTGTCGACCTGGCCGCGGAAGAAGCGCCGGCGGTCGGTGCCCTTTTCCCAGACGATCTCGGCGCGCTCGACGTAGCGCGGGTCGTTGATCAGCAAAGCGCCGCCTTCCCCGCAGGTCACGTTCTTGGTCTCGTGGAAGCTCTGGGCGGCGAGGGCGCCGAGGGAGCCCAGCGGCCGGCCGCGGTACAAGCCGAACAAGCCGTGCGCGTTGTCTTCGACGACGGCGACGCCGCGGTGGGCGGCGATCTCCAGGAGGGCGTCCATTTCGCAGGCCACGCCGGCGTAGTGGATGGCCACGACGGCCCGCGTGCGGGGGCTGAGAGACCGCTCGAGCAGGCGCTCGTCCAGGTTGAGTGTGTCGGGGCGAACGTCGACGAACACTGGCCGGGCCCCGCGCAAGACGAAGGCGTTGGCGGAGACGAAGCTGAAAGAAGGCACAATCACTTCGTCGTGCGGGCCGATCTCCAGCAGCAAGGCGCACATCTCCAGCGCGGCGGTGCCGGAAGTGGTCAGCAGGGCCCGCGCCGTTCCCAGCTCCCTCTGAAAAAAGTCGTAGCACTGGCGGGTGAACTCCCCATCTCCGGAGATTCGGCCGGCAGCGACCGCCTGAGCGATGTAGTCGCACTCCTTGCCCATCAAGGCGGGCCGGTTGAAGGGGATGCGGTAGCTACTCACGGCTCGAATCCGGAGCGGGAAACCATTTGTGGTACCACAACTCGACCGCCTGGATCCGGAAGCCGGCGCGCTGGTAGAGGCGCTGGGCGGCCAGATTCCGGCCCTGGGTGACTACCGACACTTCCTGCACGCCCCGCCCCTGAAACCACTCGATCGCCGCGCCAACCAGGGTTGTTCCGGTTCCGGCGCCGCGGGCATCGCCGCCGACGCCGACCAGGCCGATGCTGCCCGCCGGCGGGCTTCCGCTTAGATGGCAGGTGATGTAGCCGGCCGGGCCGCCGCCGGTTTCGGCCACCAGCACTGCGTCCGCGTAGCCCTCACAACTCCGCCGAATC
>Ga0247727_10014201_pt1 | contig 13290 bp, 10 predicted proteins | sample WisWelCaveWW1625_FD_202498 | JGI IMG/M metagenome (GOLD analysis project Ga0247727, IMG submission 202498) | Biofilm microbial communities from Wishing Well Cave, Virginia, United States - WW16-25 | ecosystem: Environmental > Aquatic > Deep subsurface > Groundwater > Cave microbial mat | place... | reverse complement strand
CATCGTCGGCGTCGTCCACCACGAAGGCGACCGTGGTCGTCGAGTCGGTGAGCTGTGGTGGCGGTGCTGCGGCCACCGCGGGCTGCGCGCGCGCGGCCGCGGGCGGATCGCCGTCCAACGTGTATGCCTCGACATCGAACAGCATCGGGATGCTCCACCCGGTGATGTCGTAGATGCGACTTTCGCCGAAACGCAACAAGTCACGGCGTTCATCGGCCAGAACCTGCGGCTTCATCCGCGGATCGAACTCGAGCATCGCTTGCACGAGTCGCCCCAGCGGTTGGCGCGCCGCGATCAACAACGTTCCGGCGGGGAATTCGCGATTCGGCGCCGCGCGTCCGAGTCGATCCGTGCCCGAGGCGCGGAACGCTGCGGTCGCGGCCGAGACTTCGAATCCCTGCATGATCATCAAATCGAGAAACTGCCGCTGCCGCGCCGCGTTCGCGGATGGCGGGAAGGCGAACGTGCGCGCCGGAATCGAACTGCCGGCGCCGGTGCAGGCGCGTTTCTCGGCGAGGAAGTCGGCGAGAACTTGCTTGCGATTTTTGGCCAGCGTCGTCAAGTTCGTCATCGTGCTGACGAGTTGCTTGTGCACGGCGTCACGATACGTATGCAACGTGCCTTCGGGACGCCGCACGGCATCGGTGCCGATGGACGCCTGCTCGTACAGATTCTCCACCGCGGCACGCAACGCCGCCCACGACGAGGAATAGCCGGGATACCAATTGTCGTTCCACTCGCCGGTGTAGTAACGCCAGCCGCGCGCGTCGAAGGCCGCCGCCAGATCCTCGGCGAACTTCGTTTCCCAATGAATGACATTCTCGGGAACATTCGGGTTCACGGCCTCGCGTCCCGGCATGAACAGGAAAGTATCCTGCGACCCCATCTCGTGGCTTTCCATGAAATAGTGCGGGTTCCAAGCATTCACGACCGGAATGCGGCCGCGCGTTTCTGGCTGCGTCGCGAAGATCCAATCACGATTCAAATCGAAGAGATAGTGATTCATGCGCCCCGACGGCCAGAACCCCGTGTGCAAGAGCGACTGGTCGTCGACGCTCGGTTGCGCGGTGCGATTTTGCGCCAGCATGGAAAGAAAACGATCGCGTCCATCGGGATTCATGAGCGGATCCACCAACACGACGAGGTTCTCGAGCAAGAAGGCGACGTCCGCGTCGGTCGAAGCACAGAGATGATAGAGCGCGGCGAGCGCCGCGTCGGAGCCCGACATTTCATCGCCATGGATGCAGTACGCCATCCACGCCACCGCCGGCAGTGAAGCCGCGAGGCGATCGCCTTCGCCGCGTGAAACCTTGCGCGGGTCGGCGAGCTTGGAAAGATCGGTTTGCAGCGCGTCGAGACGCGCCAGATTCGCTTCCGACCCGACGACGACGTAATAGAGCGTGCGTCCCTCGTGTGTCTTGCCGTACTCGAACAGCTTGCAGCGCCGGCTCGTGGCCGCGAGGGCGCGGATCACCGCTTCGATTTGTGCATGGGTCACCGGACGCGAGCCCAGCGTGAATCCCAACACCGATGCGGGCGCTGTGACGCCGGGATCATAGTGAGCACCGGGAAAGAAATCCGCCGCGTACTCGAGTCCCGCGAGCGGGGATGGTGGTTGGACTGCGGAGCCTTGCGCTGCGACGCGGGTGACGGCACACAGTGCGAACGCAGCGGCGACAACTCGAATGCTCACCACGGACCTCCAAGGGGCGTGCAGAAGACGCGGAGCCTAGCACAGGCCTGGGTGCAGCGGTCTCCCGCCCGCGCGCCGGAAGCGGTACTCTGCAACCGGGCCGCGGCGCGCGCGGATCCATCCAACGGTTCACGAAGGCGAGCATTCCATGGAGAAATTGCGCGAGCTGTTGCAGAACAACCGCACCTGGGCGGCGCGCGTCGCCGCCGACGATCCCGGCTTTTTCACCCGGCTCGCGGCGCAGCAGAAGCCGAGCTATTTGTGGATCGGTTGCTCCGACAGCCGCGTTCCGGCGAACCAGATCGTCGGAGTTCTGCCGGGTGAGATCTTCGTGCACCGCAACGTCGCCAACCTGGTCATCCACAGCGATCTCAATTGTCTGTCGGTGCTGCAATTCGCGGTCGATTTGCTCGAGGTCAAGCACGTCATCGTGTGCGGTCACTACGGTTGCTCGGGTGTCGCGGCGGCGCTGCACGAGGAGCGGCACGGGTTGGTCGACAACTGGTTGCGACACTTGCAAGACGTCGCGCGCGAGCACCGGGCGTTGCTGGATCGGGTGTCGAACACCCAGCAGCGGCTGGAACTCCTTACCGAGCTCAATATCTTGACCCAAGTCGCGAACGTGGCCGAGACGACCATCGCGCAGGATGCGTGGGCACGCGGCCAGTCGCTCGCGATCCATGGTTGGGCGTACGATATTCATGATGGTCTTTTGCGCGACATGGACATCGCGCTCACCGGGCCTGGCCAGGCGGAGGACGTCGTCGCGCGTGCGCTGCAACGATTGGCGAACGCGCGGTGAGGGGCTTTCGCAGCACGGGAGCGCGGGGCGAAGGCGCCGTGACGTTCGCGGAAGCAGTGTTCGCCGGGCAAGCACCGGATGGCGGCTTGTTCGTGCCCGACAGTGTGCCCGCGCTCGATGTTCACGCTCTTCTGGGTCGTTCGTTCGCGCGGCGCGCCTCGCTGGTGCTCGATGCGTGGCTCGGTGGCGAGATCGCTCCATCCATTCTCGCGACGCTGTGCGAGCGCGCGTTCAACTTCCCGGTGCCGTTGGTGCCGATCCCGGCCGGTGTGACGCTGGTCGAGTTGTTCCACGGGCCGACCGCGGCCTTCAAAGATATCGGCGCGCGATTCTTGGCGCATGCGGTGGCGCTGCTACGCGATCCCGAACGCCCGTTGACGATTTTGGTGGCGACGTCGGGCGATACCGGCAGTGCGGTGGCGCATGCGTTCGCGCGCATTCCCGCCGCGCGTGTCGTGTTGTTGTACCCGGCCGGTCGCGTCAGCCCGCTGCAGGAGTTACAACTCACCGCGGTGCCTGAAAACGTCATCAGCTTGTGCGTCGAGGGAACATTCGACGATTGCCAGGCCATGGTGAAGGCCGCATTCGCGGATGCGGAATTGGTGCAGTCGGTGGGGCTCACGTCGGCCAACTCGATCAATATCGGGAGGCTGCTGCCGCAGACGACTTACTATGTGCATGCCGCGCTCGAATTCCTGGAAGCGATGCCGCGCGCCGGCGCGGGGATGCCGCGGCGGGTGCGTCCTTCGACTGCGGCTGCCGCGTTGCCGATTGTCGTCGTGCCGTCGGGGAATCTGGGCAACTTGACCGCGGGACTATTGGCGAAGCGACAAGGTGCGCCGCTCGGGAAGTTCGTCGCGGCGGTGAATCGCAACGATGCTTTCGCGCGTTGGCTGGCGACCGGGAAGATGCGGCGCGAGCGCGCGGTGCAAACTCCCAGCAATGCCATGGACGTCGCCGATCCCAGCAACCTGGCACGCTTGCAGGCACTGTGGCCGCGTGCGCCCGAGTCGCTGCGCGCCGACCTGGCCGCGGCGGTCGTGTCCGATGCGGAAACCTTGGAGGAGATCCGCGCGACGCACGTGGCCACGAAGCGCCTCGTGTGCCCGCACACCGCGGTTGGACTCGCGGCATTGCGTCGCTATCGCGCCGAGTCGGGAGACGAGTCGCCCGCGCTGGTGCTTGCAACTGCGCACCCGGGCAAGTTCCCAGAAGTCGTGCGCGACGCGACCGGCATCACGCCGCCGTTGCCGCCGTCACTGTCGCACCTCGAACCCCTGCGCCGCGCACCACGCATGGTCCGCGCCGACGCCGCAGCGCTGCGCGCGCTTCTTCGCCGGCTCGCATAGCTCCCGTCCTTGCTGCTTCCCCTGCGTCCACGCGGATCGACTTCGTGAAATAATTCACGAACTGGTCCCGGAACCAGTCCCGGGCCCAGTTCACTCTGCGTGAGCCAAACTCACCCCAGCGCAAGTCACCCTCGCGATGAACTTCGTGAAATAATTCACGAACTGGTCCCGGAACCAGTGTCCGAAAAAGAGGCACTTGACATGATTTGCAAATGAGACGAATCGCATTCGGGTCACGTACGTGAATTGTGCTGCAGAAAGCCCACATGGGCTCGCTCGAATGCGAACGCACGAAAGAATGCGCGCAAAGACCTTCGCGCTCGCAAGCGCAGGATGTTGTCGCTCACATGCATGAAGAAATCGCATCGTATATTGAGGCCATGGCTTCTTCACCGGCTCAACTCACAGACGTCGAACTGCTGGCCGAGGTCAAACGCCTGGCCCGGTGCGAGCGTGAAATTACCGCAACTCTGGTCGCACACTTGGTCGAGGTCGAGGCACGGGATCTCCATTGCGCCGAAGGCTGCTCGACCATGTTCCAGTACTGCACAGAAGTCTTGAGACTCTCCGAGGCTGCTACGTACAGGCGGCTCCAAGCTGCGCGGCTGGCCGCACAGAATCCGCAGATCCTTGCGGATTTGGCGAGCGGCGCCCTGAACTTGAGCGCGGTCAAGTTGCTCGCGCCCATTCTCTCGCCCGCGAACCAAGAAGAACTTCTCGCTGCATCGCGCCATAAGAGCAAGCGCGAGGTCGAGAAGCTGATCCGAAAGCAGTACCCGCTTCCGGACGTGCCAGCCACAGTTCGCAAGCTGCCGGCGCGGAGTGTGAAGGCAACCGCACCGACTGGATTGTTGGATGCTGCGAGGGGTGTCGAAACGCCGGTATTGGCCGACCCGCCTGTGGTGACTCGTGCGCAGGACAGCGTGCGAGAGGTAGAGCGCCATCCAAGTGTCATCGCGCCACTGGCGCCTGCGCGTTACAAAGTGCAGTTCACGGCGAGCGAGGCGCTGCACGACAAACTCCGGCGCGCCCAGGACCTCTTGCGGCATCGGATTCCCGATGGCGATGTCGCCGAGGTGATGGAGCTCGCACTCGCGTTGCTCGTCGAAAAGCTCGAGAAGCAGAAGCTGGCTGCGACCGATCGGCCGCGGGCGAGGGCAGAAGCAAAGAACTCGCACACGAACCACAAGACGTCGACCGGCTCGCGGACGATTCCCGCCGACGTGAAGCGTGCGGTGTGGAAGCGCGACGGTGGGCGGTGCGCCTACATCGCGATCCATGGCCGACGATGCTTGGAGACGGGATTCCTCGAGTTCCATCATGTCGTGGCATTCGCGCGCGGTGGAGACGCGACGGTCGAGAACATCGCGCTCCGATGCCGATCTCACAATCAGTACGAGGCGCGTCTCGAGTTCGGTCCGTGGAAAGTGGGCTCTGACGATCGGGATGAAGTTCGTGAGCATGCCTCCGCATGGGGTGCTACATCACGCGAGAGTGTGGTGCTCTGGGTCACCGGGCCCGAGTCGGCCGCGAGGTGAATGTTGACGCACAGGATCAAACGCTGGACTTCACCGGGTCGGGACTCGGGGACGGTGCGGGGGCGGGTACGAACTCGACCGGGAAGTAGGCGTTCGACAAGTACTGCAGCAGCATGCGCTGCGTGTTGAAGAACGAACCGTTGATGGCGATGGTCGAGCGCATGATCTCGGCATAGCGATTCGGCTCGGTGTAGTACATCGGTAGGATGACGCGCTCCAGCTTGTCGTACAGCGATGCCAACTCGTCGGCGGGATTCTCGGTGCCATTGCCGATCGACCAGCCGGTGTGTCCTTCGTAATGACCCTCGATCCACCAGCCGTCGAGGATGCTGAACGACGGCACGCCGTTCAACGCCGCCTTCATGCCGCTGGTGCCGCTCGCTTCCAACGGCCGCGCCGGCGTGTTGAGCCACAGGTCGACGCCGGACACCAATTCCAGCGCCAGCGCCATGTCGTAGTTCTCGATGTAAACGACGCGCACGTCGTCGCCGAGTTCCGCACCGGCGCGGAAGACGCCCTTGATCATCTCCTTGCCGGCATCATCGCGCGGGTGCGCCTTGCCGGCGTAGAGAATTTGCAGCGGGCCGACCTCGCGCGCGATCCGCCGCAGCCGATCGTGATCGGTCAGGAGCAGCGGCGCGCGCTTGTACTCGGCGGCGCGGCGCGCGAAGCCGAGCGTCATGACTTCCACCGGCAGGCGGATGCCGGTGCGGGTCTCGACATCGGCCAGCAGGCCACGCTTCGCCTCGGCGTGCGCCGCGCGGATCTCGTCCACCGACATGCCGCGCGCGTAACGCAAATAGTTGTTGTCGCGCCGCCACGGCGCCATGTGCTTGTCGAACAGCTTCTGGAAAGGCGGCGCGGTCCACGTCGTGGCGTGCACGCCGTTGGTGATGGCACTGATCGGGAAGGTCGGGAACATGTCGCGCGACACTTCACCGTGCTTCATCGCGACGCCATTGATATAGCGCGAGAAGAACAGCGCCAGCGACGTCATGTTGAGTTCGCCGGTGCTCGAAAAACCCAAGCGCTCGAGCAGTCCGGTGCGCACGTCGCCCAACACCGCGTGTACCAGGTGCATCGGGAAGCGGTCGTGCCCCGCCGGCACCGGCGTGTGGGTGGTGAAGACACAGTGACTGCGCACCGCTTCGATGTCCGCCTCGTTGACCTGCCCCAGGTCGCCGCCACGCGCGCGCCGTTCGAGCAGTGCCAGTGTCAGCAGCGCCGAGTGCCCCTCGTTCATGTGATAGATCAGATCGGTGCTGCGACCGAGCGCGTGCATCACCGCGACGCCGCCCAAACCCAACAGAGTTTCCTGGCACAAGCGATAGCGCTCGTCGCCGCCGTACAAATGATCGGTCAGGGTTTGATCGAAAACCGAATTCTCGGGGAGCGACGTGTCGAGCATGTAGATCGCGAGCTGATGACCGGTGATTCCCTGAATCGTGTACAGCCACGGCCGCACGTGCACCGTGCGTCCCTCGATGGGAACGCGCACCGTGACCGGCAGCGGCTGCAAGAGCGCGCTCGGATCCCAGGCCACGGGACTCTCGGTTTGTTGTCCGGCTTGGCTCAGATGCTGGCGGAAGTAACCCTTACGATGCAGCAGCGTCACACCGACGATCGGCGCGTGCAAATCGGCGGCAGCCTTGAGGAAGTCGCCCGCCAACACGCCGAGGCCACCGCTGTAGGTCGGCACGGCCGCCTCGAGGCCGATCTCCATGGACATGTAGACGATCTTCGAACGCGGAACCGCCGACGACATGCGCATGAGTGCGAGCTCCCCCGTCACGCTTCGCAGACATCGCCCGAACCCAAGGCCCCGGAAGGGGTTGCCAGGCGGGGCCCGGATTGTAGAGGCGCCTTCAGCATTTATCAAACCGGTTCGCGCTCGCGGCGCGTTGGCGAGCGCATGGACACCACGATAACGCCGCCGCCGGAGCGTGCGGGAATTTCAGGATACATGGTGGAGCGCGTCCGGAGTTCTCGGCTGAGACGCAAGGCATTGTCGGGAAGAGTATGATGCGCACCGGCGTCGCGCTGGACGCCACACCGGGGAGCGTTCCGTGGATGCACTGGGCACACATTACCTCGAGCATGCGGTGCGCGAGTTCCGTGGCCTGAAGGCGCTGGCGGACGGTGCCATGCAACAAACGGCCGAAGCCGATTTCTTCCGCACGCTCGTGGCCGACGGCAACAGCATCGCGATCACCGTGAAGCACATCGCCGGGAACTTGCGTTCGCGCTGGACCGACTTCCTGACGACCGACGGCGAGAAGCCGGATCGGAACCGCGACGGCGAGTTCGAAACGCTGACTTCCGACACACGCGCGACCCTGATGGAGCGCTGGGAAGACGGCTGGCGCATCTTGTTCGACACCCTGGCGCGCCTCGGACCTGAGGATCTCCTGACAGGGGTGCCGATCCGCGGCGAGCCGCACACCGTGGTGCAGGCGATCGGGCGCCAGATGACCCATTACGGATATCACGTCGGTCAGATCGTGCAGTTGGCGCGCACGTTCCGCGGCGCCGCATGGACGAGCCTCAGCATTCCGCGCGGCAAGTCCACCGCCTTCAATGCGCAGCGTGGTTTCCAGTCCGTTGCGCCGCCCCGATCACCAACGTGACGCGTGCATCGATGAGCATCCTGACCGACGACATGAAGCGGGTAGTGGAGCGACAACGGCTCGGCTTCGTCGCGACCGTGTGCGCGGACGGGACACCGAATCTGTCGCCGAAGGGTACGACGATGGTGTGGGGCGACGACGCGCTCGTGTTCGCCGACATTCGCTCGCCCGACACCGTGCGCAACCTGCTCGCAAACCCCGCGGTCGAGATCAACGTCGTGGATCCCGTCGTGCGCAAGGGCTACCGCTTCAAGGGTCGCGCGAGAATTTTGGTGAGCGGCCCGACGTTCGACGCGCTGGCCGCCGCGTATCGCGCCCGTGGCGTCGAGAACGACTTCGAGCACATGGTGATCGTACATGTCGAGCGCGCGCTGCCGATCGTGTCGCCCGCGTACGACACCGGCGCCACCGAAGCCGAAGTGCGCCGCACGTGGGAAGAGCGACATCGGTAGCCGGGAAAGCAACCGGGGCCGCCTCGAAAGGCGGCCCCGGATTGCGAACCGAACCGTGTCGCGTTCGCGGCTCAGAAGCCGTACGAAACGCCGACGCTGGCCCAGAACTCGTTGACGCGATCGACGCTTTGGCCGACGACGACCGGTACGACGTCGCCAACAGAGACCTGGTAGTTGACCGACGGGCTCACGACGACGCTGCCCGTCCTGATGTCGCTCGACACGCCGAGCTGCCACGCCTGCACGCCGCTCTTCAGCACGCCGACGTTGCCGACCTCGTCGCGCACGCCGACATCGCCGGTGTTGTAGAGAACGCCGGTCTTCCAATTGACATCCACGCCGGCGCCGCCGAGCGTCACGCCCGTCAACGGCATGCCGTACTTGAGCGTGCCGGCGACGACCGCGAAACCGTCCACACCGTCGGTGGTGGATTTCTCGTACTTCACCGCGACGCCTGGCTTGACGCCGACCGAGCTGTTCAGCTCGACGCCGCCCCAGACTTCGTGCACGTCGCCGTCCGGAACCACGACGCCCGCGACCTTGGCGCGGTTGTCGAAGTAGGTGTAGCCGGCGCCAACCGAAACCACCGGGCTCACGTCACGCAGGACGTTGACGCCGTAGGTGGTCTCGTGCAACTGGCTATCCTCGTTGACGACGAACGAGCCGCCGACGCTGACGGAAAGGCCGGTGTCCTTGACGCCGACGCTGACCTTGGGCTGGACGGCAGGACCGGACTCGAGGCCGAAGGCCTCGACCTTGTCGAAGCCATTCCACATATAGGTGCTCGTCACGACGCTCGACACGGTGACCGACACCGGCTTGTCGTCTGCGGCCGCGACGCTCACCACGAGCGCACAAGCGAACATCCCCAGCAGGGCCTTGCGGACCATCTGAGACTCTCCTTTGCTTGAACTTCAACCTTGCCAGGCGATGCCGAAGCAAAAGCGATGTGCGCCCGCTCGGTTGGTGGTGTCGCCGGATCCAAACAAGGACTCCGCACGACGTGTGGAGGGCCATCGTGCAACGCACATGCCACGGCCGGCCTGGAAGGAACGACGCGCCGCGATGCGCCGAGCACGACAACGATGGTCCACGAGCGCCGTTCTCCAGACCGTGGAGTGCGATCGCAGAACAGGTCGGAGTTGCTTCGAAGCCGCATCGTCCAGAGGAGGATGAAAATGGATCGCCGAGTCGGTCAGGAGCTGGCGATGCGCTGCGATGCGGTGGGTTCGACCAGCGGCTCGGCGAGCAGTTCCAGATCGACGATCTCGAGTCCGAGTGGGGCGAGGGCGGTGCTCAAGTGTCGCAGCAACTCGCAGCGGGCAACGTCCAGATTCACGTTCAGGCGCTCGGCGCTCCAGTCCTCACCGTCGAACACGCAAGAGAGTTGCTCGACAACGAGGCGCGCCAACTCGCCCTCCAACTGCCGCGGCTCGTAGATCTGCTCGCGCTCGAGCAAGTCCACCAGCGGCGCGGCGCGTTCGACCCGATAGACGAGACGTCCGAGCAACTTCATCGGGCGCCGCCGGCCGGCGGCATCGCGTAACAAGACGCCGCCCAAGCGACGCAGATCGACGTGATGATTCCCGCCGACCCGCACTTGGAAAATGGCCGCGACCCCATTGCACTCGAGTTGGTGGACGCCGGGGCCGAGGTGCGAACGTCCGTGGTCGTGCAGCACGAACCCCTCGAACCCAGGTGCGACGGCGAGCACGCGGCAGGGTCCACCATCGGCGTAGAGATAGATGAACGGATCCTGCGCCATCCCGCTGTCCTCGTGCTGCAAGTCGTGCGTTGTCTGCGATCGGTGATCACGATGAACGAGAACGGGTACAGGCAAGAGACATTCCAGCACGGGTGCACCACCGACAATGTGTCGTACACAAGGCACGCGGGGTCACCATGGGATGCTGAAGGCCGTTCCATGCGCGGCGTTGCAGCGCCATCCGAGCGCATGGTGTGCCCTACCCTCTTGCGCCACGCGACGATCGTGCGCGACAGTCACGCCTGACCTCGGGTTGCATGATGGTTCGCGAGCGCGCGTCGTGCCTCGTGGTGGGTACGCGTTCTGAATCGGGGGACAGCATGCTGAAGAAACTCCTGATCGGTTGCGGCATCGCCGCCGCTCTCTGCGTTCTGCTCGTCATTGCAGGGACGTGGATGGTGGCCCGATGGGCGAAAGCCAAGTTCCCCGACACCAAGCGCATCGAGACCGTTCAAGTGGAACTGAAGCAACGCTTCGGTGACCGTGATGCGTTCGTTCCGGCAACGAGTCTCGACGCGGCGCGATTCGAGATCTTTCTCGGCGTGCGCGACAGCCTGGTTTCACGCGGCGCCGTGATCGGCGACGACATTCAGGATTTGACCCGCGTCGTCAAGCAGGCGGAGAACAAGAAGCGCGGCATGATCGAGCGCATCCTGCAGGGGACGAATACAGCGCGCGGCGGGATCGGGTTGGCGACCCGCGCCATGGACTACACGTTGCGGCGCGGTCAAGCGCTGCTGGATACGGGGATGGGCGACGGCGAGTACGGCTATCTTTTCGCGCTGTCGTACTTCTCGTATCTGGAGTGGAATCCAGCCGCGGGGGACACGGTGACGGCGGATCATCGGGTTCGCAGCGATACCGGCGCCGGCCAGACCTGGTGGGCGATGCGCGAGACATTCATCCAGCAGCTTCGCAATTTGGAGGCGGCGTTGGTTGCGGCGCCGGCGCGCGATCGCGAGTCGGAGGAATTGCTGGCACTCGTGCGCAGCGAGATCGCGGACACCGCGGGCGGCGGGCGCTTCCCGCTGGCGGGTCGCGTGCCAGCCGCATGGCGCACCGTCCTCGATCGCTACCGGGAGCGAATCGCCGCGACGCGACCGAAGAATCCGGCGGAACTCTTCCTCGATCGCATGGAGTATCGCGACAAGAGCTTCAACTTCCAGTTCGAATCGAAGTGAACTCGACCCGAAGCCGCCCGCGAATTCGAACGGCGGCAGCGCGCGGCTATTTTCGCGTCAGATCCGCGTACAGGATCTCCACCAACTTTTCCGGCTTGATGAAGCTGCCACCCAGGGCCGCATCGTAGGCGGCGGTCGGTTTCGCGGCGATGGCTTCGGCGACCGTCTTGCCGGCGGCGATCTGCTTCAGGACCGCGGCGCGAACGCTCTTCAGCATCTCCAAGTAGGCCAGGAGACCGGCGCGGTCGGTCACCGGCCCGTGTCCTGGAATGATCTTGGTTTCTGGGTTGATGACGCCCAGCACCTGCTCGACGCTGGCGATCACGCCGTCGATCGAGCCGCCGCTGTCGACGTCGATGAACGGGTACAGGCCGTTGAAGAACGTGTCACCCATGTGCACGACATTGGCCTTGCGGAAGAAGACGATGGCGTCGCCGTCGGTATGAGCGTGGCGCACGTGCATCGCGGTAATGTCCTCGCCGTTCAAATGGAACGTGACGCTGTCGTTGAAAGTGACAACCGGCAGCGCCGCGGGCGCCGACGCTGCCGTCGTGGAACCCCAGATCTTGCTGATCTGGTCGGTGGACATCCGCCGGCGAACATTGGAGTGGGCGACGACGACGGCGCCCGCCTTGCCGAAGTTTTCATTGCCGCCGACGTGATCGCCATGCCAGTGGGTGTTGAGCACGAAGCGGATCGGGCCCTTGGAGATTGCCCGCACTGCGATCGTGATCTTTTCGGAGAGTGGCGCGTACTGATCGTCGATCAAGAAAATGCCGTCGGGTCCACTCGAGACGCCGATGTTGCCGCCGCTGCCCTTCAACATGTGAATGCCGGGAGCCACTTGCTCCGCGGTGACTTCGACCTTCGAGAAGTCCCGCTGCGCGAGCGCCACTACAGCGCCGAGCAGAAGCGCGGCGAGCACGAGGATGAAGCCGCCTGTCCGCCGCATGAACGTATCCTTCCGCCAATGGAACCGGCCGGGCCTCGCGCCGGACCGCACCGGCAGCATACACCGCAGCGCGTTTCGATCGCGCACTGACCGCGTCCCCGGGGTGAAAACCTTCCCGCATCGTCCACCGGCCGCTATGCTCCGCGCTCGAAGTGCCATCACGTGAAAACGGATGTGCGCGTTCGAGAGGTCGGGTTCGTGTGCCAATGCGGGAAATGTTGCAGCGAAGCACCACGTGGCTCGGACGCGCGCCGGCACCGGTCGCGTGGCTCGCGGCGTGCTTCCTGGGATTGTGGGCGGCGCGTCTGGTCGGTGACGTTCTCGTCCAGGCGATCGTGCGCCCGGCCATCGGTGACACGCTGGCGTCGTGGCGCGTGACGCCGGTCGCGGCAAGGTTCGCGTTGCGACCGGGACCTGGATCGGACGCGACGCGCGCGGCGCTCCAACTCCTGCCGATCCTGCTGCAACTTCTCGGGCTTGCCGCCGTTGTCTGGCGCGGTGCGCGGCTCGGGAGCGGCATCGTCGCCGTGGTGCTTCACTTCGCGGGCTTTTGGGTGATGTTGTTTGCGGTGGCCCACATCGTTTCACTGGCCGTGCGTCCGGCGGCGCCGCTGGCGCGCTTGTTGGGACCGTTGGGAGGGACCCACGGCGCGCGCATCACGCTGGCGGCGATCCTCTTGATCGGTGTCGTCGCCGCGGGAGCAATCTGCGCGCGGCGGTTGCTCGTACGGCTGCGCGGGATGCAGCCCGACACCACGCGCTCCTGGAGCGACCTTGCGTGGTTGGTGTTGGTGACCTGTTCGATGTTGGCGCTCCTCGCCGGTGCGCGTCTGGGATGGCTGGGGCGCTCCGGTTCGCCGTGGTTGTTCGTGCCGCCGGGGTTGGTGCTCGTGGTCGGAATGCTTGGATGGGTGCGACGCCGGCCCGCGGC
>Ga0247727_10014200_pt1 | contig 13290 bp, 13 predicted proteins | sample WisWelCaveWW1625_FD_202498 | JGI IMG/M metagenome (GOLD analysis project Ga0247727, IMG submission 202498) | Biofilm microbial communities from Wishing Well Cave, Virginia, United States - WW16-25 | ecosystem: Environmental > Aquatic > Deep subsurface > Groundwater > Cave microbial mat | place... | reverse complement strand
TTGCGCGTTCGCCAAAATATCCAATGTCGGGATTCCAATCAATGGAATATGCCGCGATAACGCAAGCCCTTTGACCAACGCCAAGCCGACTCTCAAACTCGTGAATGAGCCTGGTCCTAGTGCGACTCCCAGTGCTGTTACATTTTCCATGGTCAATCCGCAACGAGTTAAGAGATCAGAGATGGCAGGGGCAAGTTCAACCGTATGACGTTGACTGCTCCGCCATGCGTACTCGCCGATCACCTGTGCGCCATCGTAAAGAGCAAGCCCAACCTGTGTAGTGGAGGTATCCACAGCCAGCAACATCATCCGCCTCCGAATGTTGCACTGCGGACGACTTCAAGCAGGTCGTCGTATCGTTTGCCGCTGGCTTTGAATTTCATCTCGCGTTCTTCATCAGCGATATTTTCGAGTTTCACCCATAATCTTTCATGGGGAACGAGTCCATTCACGCGCTCGGGCCATTCGATGATGAGCGCGCCGTCAGCCAGCATCGAGTCGAGGTCCAGCTCTTCAGCTTCGGGCGTGGAGTCGAGGCGATAGGCGTCCATGTGAAAGAGTTGACTCTGATCCACGCGGCGGTACATGTTGACGAGAATAAACGTCGGGCTTGAAACAGAATCCAGTGAACCCCAGCCTTTTGCAATGCCTTGCACAAAAGTTGTCTTTCCCGCGCCGAGATCGCCTTGCAAACAAATGACATCGCCCGTTTGCAACGCGCCGCCCAAACGCATACCGACACGGCGCGTTTGATCGGGACTGCGGCTGAAAAAATCCATTGTGTGTGAATCTAAAATGGGCATCGAGGGGATTATACCGTGTGGAAAGTAAACAGGTAGACACGGAAACACGTACACACGTGTCTACCTGTCTCCTTGTGTACTTGTGTACTTGTCTACGTGTCTACTTTCCACCCAGCCCTAGCATTCTCCCAATAATTCGCGCAATGGAACGCGCGGCTTTGGGTCTGCCTGCGCGGCGGCAATTTTCGATCACTTTATTTCTTTCCACAGGGCGCGAGATCCAACGCGTGAGCGCGCGGACGACATCCTGCGGTTTCGGCGCCCACACGCCCGCGCCTTCTTCTTCCACAAACGTGACGTTGCCATCCTCCTGCCCAGGGAGTTTGGAATATAAAATGATCGGCAGTTCTGCATTGAGCGCTTCGGCAATTGTGCCGGGACCTGCTTTCGTCACAATGAAATCAGAGGCACGCATAAAATCGGGCATGTTGTGTGTGAAGCCATAAATAAAAGTTGGGTTCTCCCATGTTTCCGATTCGAGAGTCGCTTTCAGGCGCTGGTTCCGCCCACACACGATGACCAGGCTCACATCCAAGCCTGAAGCGTCTATTTCGCGCGCCATCTTTGCGAGGGGACCCATCCCCTCTCCGCCTCCCACCATGAGGACGATTGGTTTGTCGAGAGTCCAGCCGAGTTTTTTTCGCAACGTGCTTTTTCTTCCGAGCGGTTTGCAATATTTATCCGCGACGGGAAGCCCAACCACGCGCACTTTTTCTGGCGGCATGTTGTTTTCAATGGCGCTTTCGCGCGCTTGTTTGGTTGGGACAAGAATGAGGTCGGCGCGTTTATCGAACCACAGCGCGTGTGTGGTGACCATGTCTGTGACGACGTTTATAAAGGGTGGGCGATCCTTGCCAAGCGCGCGCAGGGCAAACGTATTCGCAAACGGATGGACTGTGACGATCAGATCTGCCGGATGACTACGAACTAGCGCTTTCGCCCCCCGGCTTGCAAGGGGCCATGTCGTTGCAGTAATCATACGCGCGCGGGCGCGTCCATCGGTGGCGTAGAAACTGGCGCTCCACAAACGCGGCGCCTTGACCATGTACGGATACATTTCTCCAACACGATTAAATGGAGGCGGTGCGTAGTCCTTGAAGAAGTCCACCATCTCGGTCGTCACCTTATTTTTATATTCGAGATGAACTGCTTCGATGATGGCTTCCGCCGCGGACCGATGCCCGCCGCCGGTATCTGAAAAGTAGAAAACGATGTGAGGAATTCTAGGAGTCGCTTTTTTCATTGTTTTCATGATTTGTCAAATTAGTTTTGAGTCGTTTTGCGAGTTCGCGGCGAGTGAGCATGACGCGCCGCCCACAACCTTTGCATTCGAGACCAATATCCGCGCCGAGACGCGTCACCGTCCATTCGTAGGAGCCGCAGGGATGTTGCTTACGGAGTCGGAGGTGGTCGTTGAGGCGGAGGTCGGGGAGCATATTGGTAATTGGTAAATGGTAATTGAGGAAGGGGAGAATTGGAGGAGTGGAGAATTTGATGGTGGTCGAGACGCAAGCAGTCGAGACCTGATACTAGAGACTGGAGATTGGAGATTGGAGATTGGCGGGGATTAGCGGATCGTTTTTTTATGTACGGGTAGTAAGCATTATAAATGAATCGTGATAAACTTCGGGCGAGAAATTTTTTGGAGGTAGAATCATGTCTACACACGAAACCTATGCTGTTGAAATTGCGGGGCTGAAACGCGAACTGCCTTTGTTCGAGATCAAGCCGGGTTTGAAGATCGCGATTCTCAATATTTTAGGCGATACGGAATTGGTGCAGGCGTGCGCCAAAGAACTGGCAAAGAAACTCAAAGACGTGGAGTTTGATGTGCTGGTCACAGCGGAAGCGAAGTCCATTCCACTGGCGTATGCTTTATCTGCTGAAATGAAGAAGTCCTATGTAGTATTGCGCAAGGCATACAAACTTTACATGGGAGACGCGCTCAAGGCGGAGACGTTATCCATCACGACCGGTCAGCCGCAGACATTGATCCTCGATGAGAAAGATATTGAATTGGTGAAAGGTAAGAAGGTCGTCATTGTGGATGACGTGATCAGCACCGGGTCCACACTTCAAGGGATGAGGATGATCCTTGATAAGGCAGGTTCCACCGTTGTGGCGGAGGCCGCGATCTTCACCGAAGGCGACCGCGCTGAATGGATGCACATTATTTCACTGGGGCATCTGCCGTTGTTTACGGATTAAATATTGTAGGGGCGAGGTCCTCTCGCCCTAATAACCACCAAATTTTAATTTCTGTTTATAACGAATTTCTCTATACAAAAAGGGCGGGGTTTCCCCGCCCCTACGCAATTAATTTTTGTTTCCCCTCACGCGTCATCTTTTTGATGGCGCGTTCCCGTTTCATTGCGGTCTTCCTATCCAACTGTTCTTCCACATAGACAAGTTTCACAGGCAGGCGCATGCTCGTGTATTTCGCTCCGAGTCCTTTATTGTGCGTTTTCACGCGGCGTTCGGGGTCGGTCGTCCAGCCTGTGTAATACGTCCCGTCTGCGCATTCGACGATGTAGCAATAGCAGGGCATTTGATAGATGAACTATATTAGATCTCTTGCATAAGTGTCTTGCGAGAAAATCAAGGAAATTCTCAGCCACGGATACTTCGACAGGCTCAGCACAAGTTTCACGAATTCGCACGGATTTTTTGATTAAATCCGCGAAAATCAGTGAAATCCGTGGCAAAAAAGATTTTAGCAAGATGTCTATTGAGTGAGGTGATTTCATCCTGGGCGAGACGCTGCGCAGCCTTGCCCTACTTGCGCTTTTTCACGCGCTGCATAATGGAGCCGAGGAACATCTGGCTGAGTTTATCGCCGAAGGACTGGCCATCCGACTTGCTTTGTTCAACGGAGTGCCAGTCTGCTTTGGTGCGTTCGTGGAGCCAGAGGTCACGGGCTTTCACGGCAGATTCAATAAACGCACTAACAGATTTACCGTCACCATTTGTAATTTGATCGCGCAATTTTTGCAGGGAGGCTATGTACGAATCCAATACCCGAACGGTGTTCTCGCGATTTGCCAGCGCGGCTTCACCCAATGATTTTGCTTCATCGTGATATGCCAGCGCGGCAGTGACAGTGGCATACGGACGCGCCGCCACCTTGCGCGCCTCCGACCAGCCGGGTTGGGTTACGGTTGCATCGAGCAGTGCCGCGCCTGCAAGTTGCGGTAACAAGTGTGTGGTCGCAAGCAATCCATCGGCTTCGACAGAGTCTGTGAACATCACGTGCGCGCCAAGCAGTGCAACCAGGTCCGTTGCAAGATTCACAGCTTCGCCGGGTGTGCCGGTCGGCGCGTTGACGAGAAAGAGTCCATTTTTGAAGAAGTCGGCGCGGGCGGCGCCGACACCCAAGTCTATGCCATGCAGATGCTCCGCGCCCGCGGCGGGAGAAAGCCCCACATAATACCGTCCCTGAGGGATAAGCTCATTGATCCACGCGGCAACTGTCGCCTTGGCGGGAGCCGTGTCGAAAATCACCGTTCCCTCCTGCAAGTCTCGCGCGATGTATCCCAACGTGTCACGAATCTCACTCAATGGAAGACTCAAAATGACGACATTCGCGTCGCTGACGGATGAAGGGAGGTTGACTTTGATCTCATCCACCGCACCCGCCTTATGCGCGGCGCGGGCGGTTTCAAAATTTTTGTCGTGCCCAACACGTTTGATGTTTTTTTGACTTGCGAGAGCCAGCCCTATCGAACTTCCCACCTGACCCAGACCGATGATGGTGATTTGAACGCTCATAATATCCTCTCAAATTGTTGTGACGGGGTTATTATAACGCCAGTTGTTGCAATGCCACCCCTTTAAAGTGCGAGAACCGCGGACGCCGACCGCGGTTCCCTATGAAAGGAGGAGAAGAGAAATCACCTTACTCATCCAAATTTATCACAGGCGACTCAATCGTACTTGACGCCAAACCTACGATTGCCCTACGATTGTCCGACATATTTCTTGTAGGGGCAGCACCCTCGGCGGGAAGACCCCGCCCCTACGAAAAGCGCGATATAATAGAACAAATATTCCAAGTTGCACAAAATGATTGAGGAGAAAATGTCCAACTACGCGATTGAGACAAAAGACCTAGGCCGCGTCTACAAAATTCGCGGCAACAAAAAGGAACGGGAAATTCGCAAGGAACTGATCGCGCTGGAGGGAGTAAACCTGACAGTGGAACGCGGTGAATTGTTCGGACTTCTTGGACCGAACGGTGCCGGCAAAACGACGCTGATCAAGATCCTCACCACGCTTCTCGCGCCGACCTCGGGCTGGGCGCGTGTTGCCGAACATGACGTGATCCAAGCCCCGAACCTGGTTCGACCGCGCATAAACATGGTCTCTGGCGGAGAGTCGTCGGGTTACGGTTTGCTGACCGTGCGCGAAAATCTGTGGATGTTCTCGCAATTCTATGGGATGCCATCGAAAGAAGCCAACGAGCGCATCGTTGAACTGCTCAAAATAGTAGGGTTGGAAGACCGCATCCACACCAAATCCTCTGATCTTTCGACAGGCTTGCGCCAGAAGATGAACATCGTGCGCGGTTTTCTCACCAACCCTGAAGTGCTCTTCCTCGATGAGCCAACCCTGGGATTGGACGTGGGCGCATCACGCGATGTGCGTAAGTTGATCCGCGGCTGGCTGGATGCTGACAAGAATCGTACGCTGTTGTTGACAACCCATTACATGGTGGAGGCTGAAGAACTGTGCGACCGAGTCGCCATCATCAACAAAGGACGCGTGCTTGCTTGTGATACCCCCGCCAACCTGAAACGCGACTTGCAACGCGACGCGATCTTCGAGATTGAGACGAGTCCGCTCAACGGGTTGACAGATAAAATGTTGGCGGAGCAGGCTGAGGTCAAGAAAGCCGCGCTCACCGAGACGGATGGAGGCGCGAAACTGGAACTCGTCCTCGTGGATGAATCCGCATTGGCAGTTGTCATCAATATCCTGACCCAAAAGAATATCAAGGTGTTGCGTTTTACAAAACGAGAACCGACACTGGAGGATGTCTTCATGGAACGGGTCGGCCAACGAATGGAAGATGTGGAGAAAGAGGAGGCGCCCAATGAAAGCAAATGAACGGCTGGTTTATTCTGCCTCAGAAAAAGTAACGGGCTGGAGGTTGTTCATAAAAACCATCCTGGCGCGTTCGTACCCGCGCATCATCGGGCAACAACGCGAGAAGTCGTGGATCTTTTTTGAGATCTTCATGCCTATGCTGGCGGTCTCGGCGTATGTGTACGTCTATCGCGCCATGGGCGCGCCCGAGGAATATGTGGGCTTCGTAGTGGTGGGCGGCGCGATGACCGCGTTCTGGATGAACGTGTTGTGGAGCATGTCCAGCCAGTTGTATTGGGAAAAGGAAACGGGCAATCTCGCGCTGTACATCATGGCGCCGAATTCCATGATGGCGGTCTTGCTCGGCATGGCATTGGGCGGGATGGTCGCGACGACCGTGCGCGCGGCGGCGATCATTCTGCTTGGCACGTTGATGTTTAACGTGCAATTCACCGTGACGAGTTTCTCACAATTGTTCGCTGTGTTTTTCCTGGCGATGACCGCACTGTATGGAATGGGCATGATGAGTGCATCGCTCTTTCTGCTCCTCAGCCGCGAAGCCTGGCACCTCTCGAATCTGGCGCAGGAACCGATCTACCTCGTTTCGGGATTTTACTTCCCGATCAAATCGTTCAACTTCTGGGTCGCCGCGGCGGCATCGTTCATTCCGCTCACGCTCGGGCTGGACGCGATGCGGCAGTTGATCTTCCCCTCCGGCGCGGCGCTCGGATTCTTAAATGTAAGTGTTGAAATCACTGTGCTGATTGTGTTGTGTATTGTGTTCCTCATCGGCGCGAAGTTCCTGCTCGATTACATGGAAAAACTCGCGATACGCGAGGGAAGAATTACAGAGAACCGCCGTTAAAACGATCCGCAGATTTGGCAGATTGCACAGATTCCAAAAAATTTGAAATCTGCGAAATCCGTGTAATCTGCGGATGCATTAAGGAGTTTTTATGAATCGTTCTGAAACATCCCGTTCATTTACCATGGCAACCTGGCTCGGCTGGCAGGTCGAATCAAACTGGACAGACCCCTTCCTGTTTGCGATCTACGTTATCGTTAAACCATTAGCGACAGCCGCGATCCTCGTAGTGATGTACAGCATTATCACAGGCGGGGCTTATGAATCGCCCCTCTTCGCGTATATTTATCTTGGCAACGCATTCTACATCTACGTGGGTTCGATCATGACGGGAGTCTCGTGGGCGGTCATAGAAGACCGCGAACATTACAAGACCCTCAAATACATGTACATTGCGCCGATCAGCATTCCCTTCTACTGGCTGGGGCGCGGTGTCTCGCGTTTTCTCATCGGCACCGTAGCGGTCATCGTCACCTTGAGTGTGGGCGCGTTATTCCTTAACCTGCCGCTTGATCTTGCCGAAGTCAATTGGGGATTATTCATCGTATCCCTGGTCATCGGAGTCACCATGCTTGGCATGATCGGACTCATCCTTGCCAGCATCACACTCATGATGGCTCAACACAACTTCTTCGTGGGCGAAGCCGTGGCAGGCGCGTTGTACCTTTTCAGCGGCGCGATCTTTCCGCTTGATGTGTTGCCTGCCTGGCTTCGACCCGTCGGCTATGCCATGCCCATCACCTACTGGCTTGAATTGATGCGTCGTTCGCTCATCGGAGAAGTCGCGCAAGCCTTCCCAACGCTCGCACAATTTTCCAACGGCGAACTGCTCGGCATTCTGACCGGGCTGACAATTCTCTTCTCCATCGCGGCTGTGTTCATCTTCCGCTGGTGCGACCACATCGCGCGTGAACGCGGCATGATTGACCGTGTATCGAATTATTAACTCACCTTACGCAGTAGCGCTCAAAGGCGGTCTGTGACCGCCGCATTTCGCAGGGTCACAGACCCTGCGAGAGCGTAAAGATGAGGAAGGTCACTTATTATTTGAGAGAAATGAGCTAATCAATACGCCGACCCCTTGGAATGGGTCGGCGTATTTCGTGTAAATCAGTTACATCGCCTTCGCCCGTTCCGCCATTTGGGCGCGCAGGTGACTTGTATCTTTTTCAATGGTGAACAGCGCGCCGAGATAGAAGACAAAGCTCAGCATCCACGCAATCACACAAATTGCAAGGATCGAAAAAGTTTTATCCTGTGTTGCCACAATGATCGCGCCGGTCAGCGCTGGCGCCGCTACCGCGCCGCTGTTCTCTATGAAATATTCTATCGCCTGCGCCGTCGAACGGACTTCGGGGACGGTCACATCATAGACGGTCGCGATGACGTTGGCTGAGGAGAGCGGCATGAAGATGGCGGTGATACACATAAAGACGAAAAACCGATTCGGTTGATCGAGCGGCGTTGTCATGGCAAGGAAAAGAAAAACCGCCCCGAGCAAAACGCCCGCGCTGGAAATAATGATGCGTCCTTTTTTTGTACGCTTGAAAGGAGGTCGCCCAGAAAACCGCCCACGAAATATCCCGCCGCGAGAATCAGAATGACAGGCGCCATCGTGGCGATGATCTGATTGGGATCATAGCCTCGTTCCGTTTCAAGGTAGCCGAAAAAGAAGAACGTGATCACATTCCACGGGAAGACGCCCGCAAAGCCCTGTAAAAAGATGAACCACATGGTCTTCTTTTTGAAAATCTCTCTGGCTTCCGCCCATGAAAATCGGAAGGTCGCCATCTCGGGCATGTTCTCGAATTCAGGCTCGGCTTTGCCGCGCGGCATTTCCTTCACTCCAAAATAGATCAATAATGCAACGACCAACCCAAGCGCGCCTGTGACATAGAAGACCGAACGCCAGCCGCCGATCATCGGCGCGACGATTTGCCCCAAAATCAAACCGGTCAAAAAGCCGAGCGGTTGCGCAAGTTGCAAAATTCCATATACCTTGCCGCGCAGGTTCGGACCAAAATAATCGGCAACCAGGGTGAAAATACCCGGGTAGGATGAATCGTCAATGCCTGTGGAGGCGCGCGTGATCAAGAATCCGGTGTACGTGCGGACAATCGCATTCAGCCAGGTGGTTGCTCCCCAGATAAACGATGCCAGCGCAAGCAGTTTGGCGCGCGCGTAATGATCATATAAATATCCCCAGAGCGGATACAACACCGTCGCAACCGCCAACGCGCCGGAATTGACAAGCCCCCATCTGAACTCATCCAGCCCGAACGCTTCGCTGATCTGCACCTGCAATGAACCGATCATCAATTTGTCGGTCTGGTGCAACAGCATAAAAAAGAAAAAGACGCCAACAACGAACCAGCGATAATTGGGATTCTGTTGAGACATGCATCACCTCGTTCGATTTACGATACTTCGATAAACTCAGTACAAGTTTCAGATTTACGATTGATTTAATCTGTGTTTACCTGTCTACTCTTCTATCTCGTCCGAAATAATTTCCTGTGCGAGTTTTTCCAAATCTTCCTTGTCACTCAATTTCGCCGAGTCAAAATATTGCGCCAACAAATCGAGCGGGCTTAAACTGCTGACCACCTGCCCCTCAGGGATGCGCACACGCGCTTTCACCTGCGGCTTCTTGACGAGATGAAACTCAAAAGACTTCTCTGCATATTTTCGCAACGCGGATTCATCAATCAACGCGTCCCACTCCCTTGGATATTCAACAATCAACTTGACAATCGCATCGGACATATCTTTGGGCAAAGCAGACTTAAGAATCTCGGTCACGTTCTCGCTGGACTTTAGAACTGTCCGCCGCTCAATAAACGGACGCGTCCCTTCGATTTTTTTCCACTCAACCTTCGCTTCGCCGCGCGTGATCTCAGCGATGACAAAGAACTTGTCATCTTTCGCTTCGCCAAAGTCAATTCTCTCGATGGAGCCCGGGTAAATCACAGGCGGGTGCTGTCCTTCATTCACATCCTGCGGCTTGTGGATGTGCCCCATCGCGACATAATCAAGTCTTTTATCTTTCACAAGAGAAGTCGGCAAAACGAGATCGCTTCCCAGCATCACCATGCGTTCCGCGCCAAACATCGCCCCCTCCACTGACGCGTGCGCTGTGAGAATAAGCGGAAGGTTTGTATCGGCTTCATTGATCCAATCCTCAATAAGGCTGGAAATATTTTCTTCAATGCGTTCATAGGCTTTGCCCAGATCCGTCTCACCGATATTCGCCATCAAACCCGAACGCGTAATCCACGGCATGGCAATGACCTGCACAGGCAAATCCCATAAATCTTTGGGCGTCAAAAACTCAGGCTTCTGCAACACTTTGACAAACGGCACCTGCAAAGTATCAAATTCCTGGATCGCGTGCGCCCGTCCAGCCGCGGGAGAGATGTCATGATTACCCACCAAAAGCAAAGTCGGGATTTTCGCCTGTGAGAGTCGCATGATTCGTTTGCCCCACTCGCGTTGAAACGTGGGCGCGGGGGAACGATCCTTGTACGCGTCCCCCGCAAAGATGACCATGTCCACTTTTTCGGAGATCGCCGCGTCGACAATAGTATCGAGTGATTTGAGAAAATCAAGCACGCGCACGGGTAGTCCCGTTTCGGGGTCATGGCGACCGTAGTTTGCCATGTCAATGTGTGCGTCGGCGAAGTGAAGTATTTTCATGGTGGAAAGTTGTAAGGTTTGCAAGTATAACGTTTGAACGTTCAAACCTGCAAACTTGTGAACGAGTTAGGGTTGAACTCCCAAATCTTGTAGTGCTTGAATAGCAGGAACCCAATTCGGGTGAATTTTTAATGCGGAGCGATAATCTTTAATAGCAAGATTGGTTTCTCCTGCCATGTAATACGCTTGACCACGCCAATATAGTGATTCTTCCAACACCGGCTCGGCAATGGTGTCGTTCAAGGTGGTATCAGCGAGATTGATGACATCAGAGAACCGGTTGGTGTAGTAGTAGGCTTTGTATGGACCTGTCTGGAACCACATCATGCGATACGGACGGATGGCAATATCCACCTTAAGATTGGCGTAAATGTCGAATGCATAATCGTAGGCGATGGAGGCGTCTGCGTATTCAAACAGGGCGACGTGACTGGTTCCAGTGTTAAACCAGGCAAAGTATTCGTCAACATCGGTCAGTGTTTGTGCTTCAGTACGGGCAACTTCCAATGCGTGACGGTTCGCCTGCTCTTCATCTGCTAATGGGCCTAGCAGAGTCAGCACGTTATTCTGTTTTTCCATGGGATATACCACGATAAAGACATAGTTGAAGGCGCGCCAACGTTGGATTAACTTTTCATACCCGATCTTGCGGTTGGGTCCCGGATTCGTTTGCGGATCAGGCTGGTAACTATCCTGATAGATAATCATCTGGCTGGCATCATCATAGCCGGTCACAAAGCCATAATGTCCTAGCCAGCTATTTTTGCCATTGAGATCTACTTCGTAAACACCTATTTCGACAACAACTGGGAGACCTGCCGAGACTAGTCGCTTGAGTAATTCTATATCACCGCCGTTACGGATGATGGATGTCATACCTGGGACGTTGTCAGTGATGTAATCCTGCAGTTCGTAAGGCATCACGTTCTTATCTTTATCGTTTATTGGCATGACTACCTTACCAATCACATCGCGGTTGCCCTCCCAACCCCAATAAGTCAGAGCCATTGAGAAATTTGCAGGGCCACAATAATTGCGCCGACCATGTTGTTGTTCGTATTTGACACCCTCCAAGATAACTGTAGCAGGCAAAGGGATTGCTGTAATTGTAGGTTGGAGTGTAGGGCTTGGTATCGGGGTCAGAGTCGCCTTTGATGTTTGCAACGTCTGTGTAACGGCAATGTCAACTTGTGATTGCTGTTGAGGTTGGAAGACAGCTTCCTCAGGTGGATTGATAAAGTACTTAATCTGTGTGCGCACAAATTCAAGCCTCCATGCAAGACGACCATGAATGGGAGGTATGTAGTAAAGCCCTATTAAGAGAAGAGGAAGAACAGGGATTATCCACTTACGATAAAAGCGATTTTGCATGTGGATGATTATAAAACTATCACGGCTGTACTCCCAAATCTTGAAGAGCCTGGATCGCGGGATCCCAATTGGGATGCAACCTGAGCGTTTCGCGGTAATCGGCAATTGCGCCGGGCGTGTCGCCAATCATGTACTTCGCGCGACCGCGCCAATAGAGGCTTTCTTCGAGAGTTGGTTTGGAGATCGTTTCAGTCAGCGTGATATTAGCCAGGCTGACTACATCTTGATAACGACCTGTGTAGAAATAAGCCCAATACGGTCCCGTTTGATACCACATCATACGGTATGGACGTTGCTTGTCATCCTGACCAAGTTCGTTGTAGATGGCGAATGCCTGATCGTACGCAGTCGCTGCGTCCGCATATTCCTGCAATGCGACGTGACTCGTCCCTTTGGCGAACCAGGCGAAATACAGGTCAATTCCAGTCAGATTGTTAATGCCATCGTCTGCCATGTCGCGGGCGCGCTGTGCCGCCCAGCGTTCATCGGCATACGGACCGAGTACACGCATCAATTCACTTTCACGTTCGGGTGAATACACCACGATAAAAATGTTATCGAACGAGAGCCACGCTTCACTTGACGTAAACTCTTCATACGGAATAGGGAAGTTGGGACCGTCGTTCCAGGTGTCTTGAACGATCAGCACACCTTTTGCGTCATCATAGCCTGTGACGAATTGATAATGCCCAAGCCATGCAACTTTGCCTGTGTAGTCTTTTTCGTAATAACCCTTTTCAGCAATAAAGGGAAAACCAGCCGCAAGGAGTCTTTTTGCTAACTCAATATCTCCACCCAATCGCGACAGCGCGCGGAACTCTGTCTCGTCGTTTACGAAATCCACCATTTCATACGGCATCACGTTGACATCACTTCTGCCTTGTTGAATGAAGTCAAGTTTCGGGTCTTGTACACCAGGCTTGATGGAGCGAGCCACATCGTCGCGGTTGCCGTCCCAGCCGACGAAGTTCAATGCCATGCTGATGTTGGCGGGACCGCAATAGTTCCAGCGGTTCCTCTGGTCCTCGTAGCGGAAATCTGTCAGAATAACAAAAGCAGGCAGAGGCGTGGAAGTGACCGTCGGCTTGAGAGTTGGACCCGGCGTGGGAGTCAGACTCGGCTGAAGTGTTTGAGTCGCCACGTGAGTCTGCATCATCTGCGTGAGAGCCGTATCCACCTGCGATTGCTGTTGCGGTTGGAAGATGGCTTCGTCGGGCGGGTTGATGAGATATTTGAGGCTCGACATCCAGCCTTCGAGGCGCGGCATGGCGCGTGAGTATACGGGGGGAAGGAAGAAGATGCCGACGCCCAATAGAATCAAAATGGGAATCAGCCAGATACGTTTAAAGCGATTTTGCATGAGGAGGATTATATCAGGACTTTCGCTTATGCAGGCAAGAAAGCCTGAATTCGAGGTGTAGCCAGCTCAGCCCGCAGGTAATCACTCAGCAAAGCGTCTTTGGTTTGGTA
>Ga0247727_10014199_pt1 | contig 13290 bp, 9 predicted proteins | sample WisWelCaveWW1625_FD_202498 | JGI IMG/M metagenome (GOLD analysis project Ga0247727, IMG submission 202498) | Biofilm microbial communities from Wishing Well Cave, Virginia, United States - WW16-25 | ecosystem: Environmental > Aquatic > Deep subsurface > Groundwater > Cave microbial mat | place... | reverse complement strand
GCCCCGGGCCGAAGGTTGCGTAACCCGCGGCTCGGCCTGCACCCCGCCCTCACTTCGCGGACGCCTCCATGGAGCGACCCCTCGGTGGACGGAGCGACACGGATTGTACTCCCATTCGCAAGGGCGGGGATTGGGCCGATCCTGGTAAACGGCGCCGGCAGCGCGGACGCCGGTGACCACTATTGCTGCGCGCTGAGATCGCCGGCGCCGATCGCCAGCACCTCGCCTTCGGATTGCTCCGTATCGAGCCACACGAACGCCAGGTCCGGGAACTCGGCCTGCAGCAGGGGCCCACCGCTGCCGACCTCCATCACCAGCAGGCCGCCCGGCGCCAGATGCTCCGCCGCCTCGGCCAGGACACGGCGCACAATGTCGAGCCCGTCGGCCCCGCCGGCATGCGCGAGCGCCGGCTCGGCCGCATGCTCCGGCGGGAACGCCGCCAGCGCCTCGGCCGCAACGTAAGGCGGATTGACGAGGATCAAATCATAGCGGCGCCCGGGCAGGCTGGAGAACAGATCGGAGCGGATCAGCGAGATGCGCGGCTCGAGGCCGTAGTCGCCTACGTTGCGCTCCGCGACGGCGAGCGCGTCGGCCGAGATGTCGGCGGCATCGACGTGCGCGCTGGGAAAAGCCAGCGCGGCGAGGATGGCAAGGCAGCCCGAGCCGGTGCACAGATCGAGGACGTGATGGACCGCACCCGGATCGGAGATCACCGCGCCCAGCCGGTCGCCCAGCAGCTCACCTATGTAGGAGCGGGGCACGATGACGCGCTCGTCGACATAGAACGAATGTCCCTGGACCCAGGCCTCGTTGGTGAGGTAGGAGGCGGGCTTCCGGCTGGCGATGCGCTTGTCGACGATGTCGCGCAGGGCGCGGCGCTCCTCCGGCAAGAGGCGCGCGTCGAGCCAGGGGTCGAGCCGGTCCACATCGAGATGCAGGGTGTGCAGGATCAGGTAGGCCGCTTCGTCGAGCGCGGTCGACGTGCCGTGGCCGTAGGCGAGCCCGGCGGCATTGAAGCGGGTCGTCGCGTAGCGCAGCCAGTCGCGCACGGTGACGAGCTGCTGCTCTATGGGGTCGGGCTTGGGCATCGCGCGTCGGGCTCGTGGTTATGCCGGGCAAGAGTGCAAATTTCCAATGTCGGGCACGCAGCAGCAATAGCATGCCCGAAATACCGGCAAAGAAATGATGATGGTGGACTGTCCGTTGCGGGGCTCGGTTGCTATAAGCCAGATTGTTAGTATACCAATGAACGACCCCAGCATGCCCCACCTATCGACCACTCTGAAGCTCGGCTTCGGCCTCGAGTTTTCCGACCTCTACGCGCGCGAGGGCCTCGAGCGGCTCGATGGCGCGTTCGTGGCGGCCCTGAAGGTGGCCGACGTCGCCCTCTACAACCGGCTCATGACGGCACGCGCGGCTCCAGCCGCAGCAACGGGCACGGACCACTCGGACCTCCTCGTCGACCTGGCACCGGTGGTGGAGGATTTCATCGCCGCGCTCTTCGGCATCGCCGCCGAAGCTCGCGCCCTGCAGGCCCGGCAGCAGGAGCTGGCGCCGCTGCACGCCGTCAAGCGCAACTTCGTGCAGCGCCGCGCCGCCAAGAAATACGCAGCCGCCGAGGCCGCCAGCTTCGATGGCGCAGCCCTGCGCCGGCAGCTCGAGGCACTGATCGGATCGGAGCTGACCGAGCTCGGCTTTGCGCAAGGCGTCGAGCGCTGGATGGGCGCGGAGGCGGAGCACGCCCCGGCGCTGGAGGCGGCCGCGCGCTACGCCGCCTGGGCGCTCCACGCACCCGAGGGCCGGCGGCAGCACGGGCGCGGCGTACTGTTCCAGACCCCCCACAAGCTCGATTCCCAGCGCCTGATCCCGGTCGAGACCGAGGTCGTTGCCGGCGTGCGCAGGCTCAAGCTGCCCGAGCACCTGCGCCGCGCGCGCGAGGGCTTCGCCCTCACCGACCCCGGCACCGGCATCGACGGCGCGCTCGATCATGCCAACTACTGCATCTGGTGCCACAACCAGAGCAAGGACAGCTGCTCGAAGGGCCTCAAGGACAAGAAGACGGGCGAGTTCCAGAAGAGCGCTTTCGGCGTCCCCCTCGCCGGCTGCCCGCTGGAGGAGAAGATCTCCGAGATGAACCTCGCCTTCGCGCGCGGCCGCAGCGTGGGCGCGCTGGCGATCGCCGTGGTCGACAACCCCATGTGCGCCGCCACCGGCCACCGCATCTGCAACGACTGCATGAAGGCCTGCATCTACCAGAAGCAGGAGCCCGTCGACATTCCGCAGGTGGAGACACGCATCCTCAAGGACGTGCTGTCGCTGCCGTGGGGCTTCGAGATCTACGCGCTTCTGACGCGCTGGAATCCGCTCAATATCGAGCGTCCGCTGCCGCAGCCGGCGTCCGGCCGCAAGGTGCTGGTGGTCGGTCTCGGCCCCGCCGGCTTCACGCTCGCGCACCATCTCCTCAACGACGGCCACGCCGTGGTGGCGGTCGACGGCCTGAAGATCGAGCCGCTGGCCGCCGAGGTATCGGGCATCGACGTTGGCGGCCAGCGCCGGCCATTCCGTCCGATCCGGGATATCGCCGAGCTGCGCGAGCCGCTCGACAGCCGCGTCATGGCCGGCTTCGGCGGCGTTGCCGAGTACGGCATCACGGTGCGCTGGGACAAGAACTACCTGAAGCTGATCCGCCTGCTGCTCGAGCGCCGCGAGGCCTTCCGCATGTATGGCGGTGTGCGCTTCGGCGGCACGCTCACCATCGAGGACGCCTTTGCGCTCGGCTTCGACCACATCGCGCTGTGCGCCGGCGCCGGCCGCCCCACCATCGTGCCCATGAAGAACGGGCTCGTCCCCGGCGTGCGCCAGGCCTCCGACTTCCTGATGGCACTGCAGCTCACGGGCGCTGCCAAGAACGACAGCGTCGCCAGCCTGCAGGTGCGCCTGCCGATCGCCGTCATCGGCGGCGGCCTCACGGCCATCGATACCGCGACGGAGGCGCTGGCCTACTATCCGGTGCAGGTCGAAAAGTTCCTCGCTCGCTACGAGACGCTGGTGGCCGAGCGCGGCGAGGCGGCCGTCGAGGCGGACTGGACCGAGCAGGACCGGGAGATCGCCGCCGAGTTCCTCGCGCACGCCCGGGCGATCCGCGCCGAGCGCACGCGCGCCGCCGGCGATGCCCGGCCGGCCCGCATCGGCGAGCTGCTGCGGGCCTGGGGCGGCTCGACCATCGTCTATCGCCGGCGCCTCATCGACTCGCCGGGCTACACGCTCAATCACGAGGAGGTGGCGAAGGCGTTCGAGGAGGGCATCGCCTTCGCCGAGCAGCTCACGCCGCTCGAGGTCGTGCTCGACGCGCGCGGCGCTGCCCGCGCCCTGCGGTGCAACGGGCCGAGCACCGGGGCCAACGGCCAGCCGGCGCCGGGCGAGTGCGAGCTTGCCGCGCGCACCATCCTCGTCGCCGCCGGCACCCAGCCCAACACGGTGCTCGGCCGCGAGGATCCCGCGCACGTCGAGATCGACGGCAAGTATTTCCGCGCCGTCGACGAGGCGGGCCATCCAGCCAACCCGGAGCGGTCGGCGAAACCTGCCGCCGCGCACATGCTCATGAGCCTGCGCCCCGACGGCCGCGCCATCAGCTTCTTCGGCGACCTGCATCCCTCCTTTGCCGGCAACGTCGTCAAGGCCATGGCGAGCGCCAAGCGGGGCTACCCCGTGCTCAGTCGCATGCTGGCCCGCCTGCCCGCGTGCCGCCCCGGGCACGAAGCCCTGTTCGCCCGCCTCGACGACGAGCTGCGGCCGCGTGTGCAAGAGGTGATTCGCCTTACGCCCAAGATCGTGGAAATCGTCGTGCGCGCGCCGATGGCCGCCCGCGCCTTCAAGCCCGGCCAGTTCTATCGGCTGCAGAACTACGAATCCTCCGCCCTGCAACGCGACGGCACCCGCCTGGCCATGGAGGGCTTGGCCCTGACCGGCGCCGCCGTCGATCGCGCGCGGGGCCTGATTTCCACCATCGTGCTGGAGATGGGCGGTTCATCGGACCTGTGCGCCCATCTGGCGCCCGGCGAGCCGGTCGTGCTCATGGGCCCGACGGGAGCCGCCACCGAGACGCCCGCCGGCAAGACCGTGCTTCTGATCGGCGGCGGTCTCGGCAACGCCGTGCTCCTGTCGATTGGACGGGAGTTGCGCGCCAAGGGCAGCCGGGTGCTGTATTTCGCCGGCTACCGTGAGACATCCGACCGCTACAAGGTCAGCGACATCGAGCTGGCGGGGGACGCCATCGTCTGGTGTTGCGACCAGGCACCTGGATTTGCCGCAACGCGGCCACAGGACCGGGCCGTCGTCGGCAATATCGTGACGGCGCTGCGCGCCTATGCCGACGGGGCTTTGGGCGATCAGCCGATTCCCCTGGGGCAAGTCGATCACATCATCGCTATCGGCTCAGATACCATGATGGCTGCGGTGGCCGCGGCGCGTCGGGGAATGCTCCACGATCGGCTCAAGCCCGGCCATACTGCAATCGCCTCAGTAAATTCCCCCATGCAATGCATGATGAAGGAGATTTGCGCTCAGTGCCTGCAGGTGCACCGCGACCCCGCAACCGGCCTCGAAAATGTGGTTTTCTCCTGCTTCAATCAAGATCAGCCCCTCGATCTGGTCGACTTCGATAATCTGCACGCCCGTCTAGGCCAAAATGCCGCGCAGGAGAAGCTCGCCCGCCTTTGGATCGATCGCACCCTGCGCCATCTCGGGCGGCGGTGACACGTCGATAATAGCCCATTTGCGGGAACGGATCGCGAGCGCGGCGCACCACTCCACACCCATCGGGCCGTCACCACCAAAAACTGGACGGAAGCTGATGTTGCCCTATACTGGGCATTCGTGCCTGGTTTCACGATCAGTTGTTGTAGAAATACACGATTGGACTAGTTGCCATAAACCCTGTTTTAAGGCATTTGCTTATATTGGTGCAGGACCAAAATCGGCGAATGCAGCAAAATAGGGAAAGCAGACACATGGCACGTGAACTCGACAGAATGTCCTACAAGGACTTATCCGAGCTGGAGCTGAAAGTGAAGAAGGCGAAAGCCGCGGCGCAAGACCGTAGCCGCACCGAGATCCGGCAGAAATTGGAGTCGATTGCGGCTGCTGCCGGCTTCAAGATCACCGACCTTTTCGGCGGGCGCGGCGGTAAGGGCCGTACTGTCGCCGCCAAGTATGCCAACCCCGACGATGCTTCCGAGACGTGGACGGGCCGCGGCCGCAAGCCGCGCTGGCTCGCCGCCAAGCTCAAGGACGGCGACAAGATCGAGAAGTTTCTGATCAAGTAGAGAGTGCACTATCGGAGCGGTCGCCGCTGGCGCCGCTCCGATATCGCTTTCGGCCGCGCGTTATTTCAATTGCTTCGTTTTGTAGTCGACAAATTCAATGTCGGCGGCCCGCCGCCGCGACCTAATGGGCCGCTTCCCAATTGTCGGCCGCCTTGGCATCCACGTGGATCGGCACCTTGAGACGGACGGACGGCTCGGCGGCTTTCTCCATCACCTCCCTGACGATTTGCAGAGCCTTATCGACCTCGCCGGCCTTGGCTTCGAACACCAGCTCGTCGTGCACCTGCAGTAACATGCGCACCGAGGTCAGGCGCGCAGTCTGCAACGCCAGCGGCATGCGGATCATGGCGCGGCGGATGATATCGGCGGCCGAGCCTTGGATCGGCGCGTTGATGGACGCGCGCTCGAGAAACCCGCGCATGGACGGGTTCTTGGTATTGATCTCCGGATAGTGCACGCGCCGGCCGAATATCGTCTCCACGTAGCCGCGCTCGTGCGCCAGTTTCTTCGTCGCATCCATGTAGTCGCGGATGCCGGGGAAGCGCGTGAAGTATGTGGCGATGTATTCGCCGGCCTCCTGCTTGGAGATGCCGAGCTGCGCCGCCAGGCCGAACGCCGAGATGCCGTAGATGATGCCGAAATTGATGGCCTTGGCGCGGCGCCGCACCTCCGCCGGCATGCCCTCGATTTTCACGCCGAACATCTCGGATGCCGTCATGGCGTGAATGTCGAGGCCCTCGTCGAAGGCCTTCTTGAGCTGGGGGATATCGGCGATGTGGGCGAGCACGCGCAGCTCGATCTGGCTGTAGTCGGCGGAGATCAGCTTGTTGCCGTGCGCGGCGATGAAGGCCGTGCGGATCTCGCGCCCCTCCTTGGTGCGGATCGGGATGTTCTGCAGGTTGGGATCGGTCGAGGCCAGGCGGCCGGTGGTGGTGGAGGCCAGCGCATAAGAGGTGTGGATGCGCCCCGTCTCCGGATTGACGAAGTGGGGCAGGGCGTCGGTATAGGTCGATCGCAGCTTTGCCAGTTGCCGCCACTCCAGCATGACGTTGATCAGCTGGCGCGCGTGCTCGGGCAGGTCCTCGCTGGCGGCGAGGTCGTCGAGCAGGCCGGCGCGCGTCTCCCATTGCCCGCTCTTGGTGCGCTTGCCGCCGGGCAGCTTGAGGTTGTCGAACAGGAACTCGCCCAGCTGCTTGGGCGAGCCGATGTTGAACTTGTGGCCGGCCAGATCGTAGATCTCCTCCTCCAGCCGGGCGATGCGCTGGGCAAAGGCCGACGACAGGCGCGCGAGGATGTCGCGGTCGACCTTGACGCCGGCGCGCTCCATGTCGGCGAGAACCGGCACCATCGGGCGCTCGAGCGTCTCGTACACCGTCGCCATGTGCTCTGCTGCCAGGCGCGGCTTCAGCACCATCCACAGCCGCAGCGTCACGTCGGCGTCCTCGGCGGCATACTCCGTCGCCTTGTCGAGGGGCACCTGCGCGAACGTCTTGTCGGACTTCTTGGCGCCCGGCGCGTGCTCCAGCACGTGCTGGAACGGGATGCAGGTGTGCCCGAGATGCCGCTCGGCCAGCGCGTCCATGCCGTGCTGCCCGCGCCCGCCGTCGAGCGCATAGGAGAGCAGCATGGTGTCGTCGAGCGGCGCGAGCGCGATGCCGTGCCGGCCCAGGACCAGGCAGTCGTACTTGAGGTTCTGGCCGATCTTGAGGATCGAGGCGTCCTCCAGCAGCGGCTTGAGCGCGGCCAGCGCCTCGCCGACCGGCACCTGCTCGATATCGCCCTCGCCGAAATCGAAGCTGCCGTTGCTGACGCGATGTCCGATCGGCACGTAGCAGGCCCGGCCGGGCGCCACGGCCATCGAGAAGCCGACGAAATCGGCCTGCATCGGATCGAGGCTGGTGGTCTCGGTGTCGAAGGCGAGCCGGCCGGCGGCGCGCGCCTCGGCGATCCAGGCCTCCAGTCGCGGCAGCTTGGTCACCGTCTCATATCGCGAGCGATCGATCTTCTGGGCCTTGAGCTCGGCCGCGGCCGCGGCGACTGCCGCCAGCGGCGTTGCCACCGAGGCTTTCCCAGGTGCGCGCCCCGATCTTGCCGGCGGGGCAGCCGCCGCCGGCTCGGCGCCGCGCGTGCTGCTGCCGACCGAGCGCTCCACCGGCGGCGGCACTGCCGTGCCCAGCCCCTCGGCGATGCGCTTCGTCAGGGTCGCGAATTCCATCTCGCGCAGGAAGCCCAGCAGCGCATCGGGCTCGGCGTCGCGCACGCCGAGCTGCTCCACCGTCACTGTGATGGGCACGTCGTCCTTCAGCTTGACCAGCTCCAGGGAGATGCGCGCCTGCTCGGCGAACTCGGTCAGCCGCTCGCGGCGCTTGGGTTGCTTGATCTCGCCGGCCCGGGCGAGCAGCGTTTCCAGATCGCCGTACTCGTTGATGAGCTCGGCTGCCGTCTTGACGCCGATGCCCGGCACGCCCGGCACGTTGTCGGTGGAGTCCCCCGCCAGCGCCTGCACGTCGACCACCTTGTCGGGGGCCACGCCGAATTTTTCCCGCACCTCGTCGGGGCCGATCGATTTGTTCTTCATGGTGTCGAGCATGGTGATGCCCGGCTGGACCAGCTGCATCAGGTCCTTGTCGGAGGAGACGATGGTGACGTCACCGCCGGCCGCCACCACGGCCTTGGCGTAGGTGGCGATCAGATCGTCGGCCTCGAAGCCGTTCTGTTCGATGCTGGCGATGTTGAAGGCCCGCACGGCCTGGCGGATCAGCGGGAACTGCGGCACCAGCTCCTCCGGCGCCGGCGGACGGTGCGCCTTATAGTCCTTGTAGATCTCGTTACGGAACGTCTTCTCGCTGGCGTCGAAGATCACCGCCAGGTGCGTTGGCCCGCTCGACCTGCGCGAGTCCTGCAGCAGCTTCCACAGCATGGCGCAGAAGCCGTGCACGGCGCCCACGGGGAGGCCGTCCGACGGCCGCGTCAGCGGCGGCAGCGCGTGGAAGGCGCGGAAGATGTAGCCCGAGCCGTCGATCAGATAGACGTGACTGCCCTTGATGATGGGCACCGGCTCGCCGGGCGGAACCGAGCAAACGGCGGCTTTGCGCGGCTTGGATGCTTGCGATGCTGTGGCCATGGCCGCGCACTATAGGCCAGGCGACCAGAAAGTCAGCCAGGTTTGCGGCTCAATTCACGGTCGCCTGGCGTCGGGAAAGCTGTCGATGGAGGCGAAATAGGGCTTGATGTCGAGGAGCGGCGTGCCGTCGATGCAGTCGACGTTGCGCACGGTGAGCGTTGCCCCGTCTATGCCTAAGAGCTCGACGGCGGCCAGCGCGATCGGGTTTGGCCGCACCGGGGAGCGCAGCGCGAAGGTTCCCCGCGCCAGCCCCAAATGCGCCGGCACCTGCTGGATCAGGTCGCGCCGCGCCTGGTCCATCCAGTAGAGCAGATGGATGTGGCTGTAGCGCGCGAGGCCCTCGAGGCCGGCGGCATAGCACCCATCGATCTCCACCCGGCCGACCGCATCGGACTGGGCCGTGTTCCTCGGGCAGTCGGCGCGGGTCTTGAACGGCGTGCGGATGCGGCCGATGAAGTACACCTGGGCGTCGTAGGCGGGCGGCAGCTCGATCGCCACCTCGCCCATGCGCACATCGCCTCGCTCAGCCATGGCCGATGCCCTCGAGCGCTCGGTTGTCAGTTTCTCCCGTCCGCCGGGGGCGGGCGCCGCCGCGCCGTTGTGCGGCGTTTGCCGGCGCCGGTCAAATGGAGTATCAAGCGAGCCGGCACTGGCATAGGCACCCGTAGCTCAGCTGGATAGAGTGTCGCCCTCCGAAGGCGAAGGTCACAGGTTCGAATCCTGTCGGGTGCGCCAGCATCGCAAATCGCGAACCGATCCCGAGTGGACCTTTTGCGACGAGCCATATCCGCGGTTCGCGATATGCGCTGCCTCAGATCGTGGCAATGCGCCGTGGGCGCGTATAATATGTCGTGCGCGAATCATCGTGGCGTCGGCGTTTCCCTGCAACGACGGAGTCCGCTCATGGCCCTAAACGAACCCACCGGCCAGACGATAAGTCCGCTGGATGCGGCGGTGGCAGAGGCGATCCGCAGAGTGCTGCTCGCCTTTCGCATACGTTTGCAAATGCTGGGTGGTATGGGCGGCAGGCTGACGCCTGAGCTTGGTCGAAACCTTGACAAGGGCGACCGCGATCTAGCTCGTTGCCACAATCGGGTGCGTCGGCTCTGGGCAATACGCGCGACGTTATAGACGGCGCTGGCGGCAGCTGGGCGGTCCATTGGAGTGAGACCAATGCGCGGCGTCGTGATCGCGGTGAGCTGCAGCGCCGGCCACACGTTCAGCAAGCCGGCCGCCGCGAGCATCCGCCTCCTGGCCGGGCTCGGCGTGGACGGCGACGCGCACATGGGGCGCACGGTCAAGCATCGCTCGCGCGTGGCCCGCGACCCGAGCGTGCCCAACCTGCGCCAGGTCCACCTGATCCACGCCGAGCACATCGACGAGCTCTTAACGCGCGGCTTTGCGGTCGCGGCCGGGCAGATGGGCGAGAACATCACGACCCGCGGCGTCGATCTGCTGGCGCTGCCTGCGGCCACGCGCCTCCACATCGGCGACACCGCCATCGTCGAGGTGACGGGGCTGCGCAACCCCTGCGCCCAGCTCGACGCCTTCCAGAAGGGACTGCTGGCCGCCGTGCTCGATCGCGATGCGGACGGCAAGCTCATCCGCAAGGCCGGCGTCATGAGCGTGGTCATCGCGGACGGTGAGATTCAAGCCGGCGATGGGGTCGCCGTCGTGCTGCCGCCGGGCCCGCACCAGCCGCTCCAGCCGGTGTGACGCCACGCAGCCCTACAGCGTCAAATACTGCTCGCGCAGGGCCGCATCGGCGGCGATCTGGGCCATGGGGCCCTCGTGGCGGATGGCGCCCTTCTCGATGATGTAGGCGCGATCGGCGACGGCGCCGGCGAAATAGAGGTTCTGCTCGGACAGCAGCACGGCGATACCTTCCGCCTTCATGCGCGCCACCGCCGCCGCCATCTGCTCGACGATCACCGGCGCCAGCCCCTCCGATGGCTCGTCCAGCAGCACGGCCTGCGGGTTGCCCATCAGGGTGCGGGCGATGGTGAGCATCTGCTGCTCGCCCCCCGACATCTGGCTCGCCCGCCGGCCCCGCATCTCGGCGAGGTTGGGGAAGACCTGGAACAGCCGCTCGGGCGTCCACGCCTGCCGCGCCGCGCCCGCCGGCGGCTTGGTGCCGACCTCCAGGTTCTCGTCGACGGTGAGGTCCGTGAAGATGCGGCGGTCCTCGGGCACATAGCCCAGGCCCAGCTGCGCGATGCGATGGCTCGCGAGCCCGGCGATGTCCTGCCCGGCAAAGCGCAGCGTGCGCGCACGCGCCGGCAGCAGGCCCATGATGGCCTTGAGCGTGGTGGACTTGCCGGCGCCGTTGCGGCCCATCAGGGCGACGATCTCGCCGCGCGCGATCCTCAGCGACACCTCGAACAGGATCTGCGCCTGGCCGTAGGCGGCATCGAGGCCCTCGACCTCGAGGATGGCATCACCGTCCATCGCCCCTCACCCCGCCGCCTTCTCCGGCACCGCGCCCGGCACTGGGCCGCCGCTGCCGCCGAGATAGACTTCGCGCACGCGCGCATTGGCGCGCACCGCGTCGGGGCGGCCGGCGGCGATGATCTCGCCGCGCACCAGCACGATGATCGCGTCGGCGTGAGCGAACACGGCGTGCATGTCGTGCTCGGTGAAGAGCACGCCGAGCCCGCGCTCGCGCGCGATGCCGGCGGCGAGCTGCATCAGCTGCGCCCGCTCCCGCGGCGCCATGCCGGCGGTCGGCTCGTCCATCAAGAGAAGCTTGGGCGCGCCCGCCAGCGCGATGGCGAGCTCCACCCGCTTGACGTCGCCGTAGGCCAGCTCGCTGCACGGCCGGTCGGCATCCGCCGCTAGCCCCACCCGCTCGATCAGCGCCATCGCCTCGTCGCGGTAGAGGCCTTGCGCGTCCGGCCACCAGGCCAGCGTGCGCCCGTGGCGGCTGATCAGCGCCATCTGCACGTTCTCGACCACGGTCATGGACACGAACGTCTGCGCGATCTGGAACGTGCGGCCGACGCCGAGCTTCCAGATATGGCGCGGCGGCAGGCCGGTGATCTGCCGGCCATCGAGCACGACGCGGCCGCTGTCGGGCGCGAGCTGGCCGCCGACCATGTTGAAGATCGTCGATTTGCCGGCGCCGTTGGGGCCGATGACGGCGAGCAGCCGGCCGGCCTCGATGGCGAAGGTGACGTCCTGGGCTGCCACCACGCCGCCAAACGACTTGTTCAAGGCCTCGACCTGCAGCAGGCTCATGCGGATGCCTTTGGCCGAGCCGAGCCCGGCCTGTCGACCACGCCGAGCCGCGATCGCACATCCAGCGCCGCACCGACAATGCCGCGCGGGAAGGCCAGCACGATGGCGATGATGGCGAGCCCCAGCAGCAGGCGCCAGTGGTCGGTGAGCGGCATCACGAAGTCGCGGATGGAATGGAACGCCGCCGCGCCGACCAGCGGGCCGACCACGGTCTGCACGCCGCCGAGCAACGTCATGACCAGGAAATCGACCGACATCGGGATCGAGATCAGCGTCGGGTCGATCGAGCCCTTGGAGAAGGCGAACAGGCCGCCGGCCAACCCGGCCGCGGCCCCCGCCACGGTGAAGGCGAGCCAGCGATGCGTCTTCACGTCGATGCCGATGGCATCGGCGCGCACGGGCGAATCGCGCGCCGCGCGCAGCGTGTAGCCGAACGGCGCGTAGATCCCCCGCCGCAGAATGACGATGGCCGCCGCGCTCACCACCAGCGCCAGGTAGTAGTAGGCCACGCGGCCTGCCGCCCAGCGCGCGGGCCAGACGCCGACCACACCGTTGTCGCCGCCCGTCACCTCCACCCACTGGAAGGCTACGGCATAGACGATCTGGGCGAAGGCCAGCGTCAGCATGGCGAGATAAATGCCGGACAGCCGCACGATGAAGAAGCCAAACAGCGCCGCGCCCAGCCCGGCGATCACGGGTGCTGCCAGCAGCGCCGGCTCCATGGCGACGCCGAGCTTGGTCACCAGCAGCCCCGCGCCGTAGGCGCCGAGCCCGAAGTAGGCGGCGTGCCCGAAGCTGACGATGCCGCCGACGCCGATCAGGAAATTCAGGCTGAAGGCGGCGAGCGCAAAGCACAGCACCTCGATGGCAACCTTGATCAGGTAAGCGTCCGCCACCAGCGGCAGCGCCAGCAGCGCAACGACCGCCGCGGCAGCCATGATGTGCTCGGGCCGGCCGAAGCGCGCGAGGCGCACGATCCCCTCCGGCAGCACCACACGCCCGTGCCCGCTGTCAGGGCGGCCCATCAGACCCCACGGCCGCACCACCAGCACCAGCGCCATCAGCAGGAACACCAGCACCAGCGTGATCTTGGGGAAGATCAGGATGCCGAACGCCTGCAGCTGGCCGATCAGCAGCGCGGCCAGGAACGCGCCCGGCACCGAGCCCATGCCGCCCACCACGGTGACGACGAAGGCCTCGGCGATCACCGAGATGTCCATGTGCGGATTGGCGGCCAGCTTGGGCGTCTGCAGGGCCCCGCCGAGGCCCGCCAGGGTCGCGCCAAGGAACAGCGTGCCGGTGAACAGCAGGGCCTGGTTGACGCCGAGCGCGCCCACCATCTCGCGGTCCTGCGTCGCCGCCCGCACCAGCACGCCAAAGCGCGTCTTGTGCATCAGCAGCCACAGCAGGCCCAGCACCAGCGGCCCGACCACGATCAGGAACAGCTCGTAGGCCGGGAAGCGGTGGCCGAAGATCGAGACTGCTCCCCTAAGGACGCCCCGAACAATAACAGAATCGCGGTCTATGCTGATGCGGCTGTGTGACTCAGGGGGCTGAGGTTCCTGAACGGCGCGAACCGGCGTAGGTCGGTCGCATGATCGACGA
>Ga0247727_10014198_pt1 | contig 13291 bp, 5 predicted proteins | sample WisWelCaveWW1625_FD_202498 | JGI IMG/M metagenome (GOLD analysis project Ga0247727, IMG submission 202498) | Biofilm microbial communities from Wishing Well Cave, Virginia, United States - WW16-25 | ecosystem: Environmental > Aquatic > Deep subsurface > Groundwater > Cave microbial mat | place... | reverse complement strand
AGCCTGTGGCATGGCGGCACTCGCGAGATTTCCAACGGCGTCGTGCGCGTACGTGACTGCGGACTGCCCGACCACCTGCCGGGACTTCACACGGCCTAGTTCGTCACGCAGGTACACCACGGTTCCGAACGGCCCGGCGGCGCTCGACAGCCGCCCGGTCAGGTCATAGCTGAAGGTGAACACCCCGCCGGCCGAATCTGCCACTCGAATGAGCCGGCCGCTCGCGTCGTAGCCTCGGGTGACGGTGCTGTCCAGGTAGGTCTCGGTGGCGAGCCGGTCGAGCGAGTCGTAGGTGAAGGTGCTCGTTTGGCCGCGTCGATCCACGAACTGGGTCAAGTTCCCGTTGAAGTCATAGGAGCGAGTATCAGTCTTGCCGAGCGGCGTGGTCCGGGTCTTCTGCCGGTTCATTGCGTCATAGCTGAACGTTGTCGCGTTGTTCCGCGCATCGGTTACGGTCAGGCGGTTGCCGGCCCCGTCATAGGTGAACCTGGTTACGCCGCTCTGGGCGTTGGTCTGGGTCAGGATGCGATTCAGGCGGTCATAGGTGCTCAAGGAGCGGCGGCCAAGGCTGTCCACGGTCTCGACCAGGCGGCCGATGGCGTCGTAGCGGAACTGGGTCGTGTTGTTGAGAGCGTCGGTGGTCGAGACCAGGTTGCCGAAGCTGTCGTAGGCAAACGTTGTCTTCTGGCCGGCGGGGTCGGTTGTCTGCGTGAGCTGGCCGGCCGAATCGTACTTGTAGGAGGTAGTGTTGTTTTTTGCGTCCGTAGTCGAAAGCAGGTTACCTCGGGAGTCGTAGGTATACCTGGTGACATTGCCAAGCGGGTCGGTGCTGGTAGCGACCTTTTTGAACGCTGGGTCGTAGGTAAAGCTGGTTGTGCTGCCCAGAGCGTCGGTCTGGCTCAGGAGGTTGCCGTTGCCGCTTGGATCGTAGGTGAAGCTTTGGTCGCCGACGGAGGTGGCGCCGCAGGTGCTGCAGGAACCATCGCCCAGGTAGGCTGTCACCTGATTGGTTCCGGGCGCCCGGACGACCAGACGGGTTTGGCTCGCGCTGTCGGTGGCCCCCGTGAAGAAGCCTGCCGGATCGAAGCGATAGGTTGTCTGGCGGCCCAGCGGGTCGGTCACGACGGTCTGGAGGATGGGACTCCCCGGGGTCGTTGGATTCACAAGCGTGTAGGAGAACGTGAAGATGCCACCATCGGCCTGGACCTGCTGGGCAACGCGGCCGTTGGAATCGTAACTCGTTTGGGCCACAACCATGTTGCGCGGGTCGGTCTCGCGAATCACGCGGTTTTGCGCGTCGTAGGCGAACTGGGTCACACCGCCCTCCGGATCGGTGACGGTCGCGAGTGTTCCCTGGGAATTGTACGTGTACTGCACCGTTCTCCCGATGGGGTCGGTGATGGTGGTGATCCGGTCGTTTCCATCGTATGCGAGAGTCAAACTGCGGCCCACGGGATCGTTGATCTGGGTGATCTGGACGGGACGCGTGGCGTTGCGAGTGAGAGCGATCCGGTTCCCGTTGGGGTCGGTGATTGATTCGAGAAGCAACAAGCCCCCAATCGGAGGAGCGAATCGGTAGACGATGCCGGTCTTCCATCGGATCTCGGCGTGGCTCGTGGGCAGGACAGTCATGACGGCGGCGAGCAGGCCGGGCATGGTCTGGTTGGTCAAGGGGCCGCTGGCCGCCGGCCTGCTGAAGGGCAGCCTGCTGCCGTCGGGCATGACCAGATTGATGAGCTGAGCGGTCTGAGGGTTGGCGCTCTCGAGCAGGTGGGTATAATTGTGTTTCGTACCGATGCCGAATGGCCCGGCGGCGTTGGTGAGCGTCCGGTACGTGCGGACAATGGAGATACTGCCCCTCGGTCCGCTGATGTCGATGTCGGTGGCGGTGATGACCTCGATGCCGGAAGAGAGATCCACTGGGTTTGCGCCGCACCTCGTGGGGCATTGTTCGACGCAGGAGGGATCTCCAGTGGGATCGCACGGCGGCGGTGGAGGGTCGTCCGGGTTGTCGGGCGGCGGAGGCGGCGGCATCGGCCCGTGCCAGTCGAAGTTCACGATGCCATAGCGCTTGCCGGGGAAGGCTGGGTCGGGGTCCGGGACAATCTGTTTGCCGTCCGGCGAGACGGTTCCCGTGCCGTACGGAACCATGGTTCCGCGGGTTGGATCCAGCGTCATCATCGTCATGTTGACGCCGGGCTGAGTTTGAATCGTGTTCGGGTAATACACCGCGACCGGCTGGCTGGCTCGGGCGTTCGCCGGCTGGAAGGCCACGATGAAAACAAGCAGCATCGTCGGCACGGGTGGTTTGGCGTCCGGCAGGCGATCCACGGCTACCTGGACACCCACCAGCGGGAACGGGTTCGGTTGCGTGCCGTCGGGCATCGTGAACGTAGTGTTTTTGTACACCGTCACCGAAAGGCCGGGGACGCTCGTGTACGAGTAGCTCTGATCCACCGCGGCGTTCTGCTGCACGAGGAACGTCTCTTTGTTGTCGATGCGCGGCAGGTGTACCAGAACCGGCGACGCAGTCACCTGGTTGGCGACAAACGTGTAGACCAGGTTCACCCCGGCGTACTTTCCGGGCGGCGCGGTGGCGGTGGCGCCGTCGAAGCCTGCCAACTGGGGACCGACGCAGTTGGCCGCCAAGTTGGTCAGGGCGAAGTTGCCCGCGGCATCGGAAACCGCGGTTCCGGTGCAACCGGTGGAGCCGCCGTTGCCGTCCTTACCCAGCATCATGACTGTGACGCCGGCCAGCGGAGTCTGGAGCGGGTCGTCCACTACCGTGCGGCCGATGAAGGAGGTCGTGGGCGCCACGATGTTGAGCTGGGCCGTAACGGACTGGTTGATCGGGATGCCGTCGACGGTGGCCGAGGTTGCGATCGTCAGCGTGGAGCCGCCCAGCGCCTGATTGGCAGGAGCGCTCACTGTGAGGATGGAGGTCTGTCCGCCGGTGATTTGCGCCGGCTTGAACGATGCGGTGACTCCACTTGGCAGCCCGGAGAGGCCGAGCTGTGCCAACTGCGAGAAGCCGCCGAAGGAAGAGAGCTGCACCGAATACGATGCGCTCTGGCCGCGAATCAAGCCCAGGCTCGATGGAGCGGCGGAAATCGTAAAGCTGCTCGAAGGCGTGACGGTGAAATCCACGGCGGAAACCGCGGCACCGCCGGGCGCGACCACGTTCAGCTTGCCGGTGGCGGCGCCGGTAGGAGTGACAAACGATAAGCTCGTGGATGTGGAGCCCAGCACCGGGGCGGAAATGGTTCCTCCACCCTGCTTGTTCATCAGGAGCTGGGGGGCAGGTCCGAAGTTGGTCCCGGTGAGGGCGACCAGGGTTCCGGCGGGTCCGGATTTCGGGTTGAAGTCGGTGATGGTGGGCGGGTTCAGGGTGGTGACGGTGAACGCGTTGGCGAGCGAGGCAACCTCCGCGACGGTGGTGACGGTGACGGTTCGGGCGCCGAGGGCGGCGCCGGCAGCGATGGCGATCTGCGCGGTCAGGCTGGTCGGGCTGGCGACGGTCACCGCGCTAACCGCGATCCCCGCCCCGAAGCTGACCTGGGTGGTCGCTTGCGCGAAGTTCGTGTTCTGTCCGGTGATGGTGGCGGAGAGGACCTGGGTCTGCAAGCCGACGGTGGGGTTGACCGAGAGCAGGGTGGCGGCGCCGGTGACCACCCAGGCTCCCAGGGCGTGCCAGCCGGAGTTCCCGCCGGCTGATGTTTGAGCGCCCAGGTAGGCGATCTTTCGTCCGGTGAAGCCGGGCTTGAAAGTAAGTCCGAAAGACAGAACCAGGTCCGCACTTGATTCCACGGCGGAGGAGGTTGCCCCGGTAACGATGCACTGGCTGTTTTGTTGCGTGCCCGTGCCGGCGACCCCGCCCTTGGCGGGCTTGACGGCAGCCAGCAGGGTGCCGCCGGCGTCGGCGAGCAGGTAGAGATTATTGCCCGCGCGGTCGTAGCCGAAGTAACAGGCCGAGCGGCCATCCAGCGCATTGTTGATCAGCAACTGCGTAGTGGTCAGATTGGAGAACGAGGTCGCGTCCCGGTAGGTAGCCGTGAACACCTGTGAGCCTCCACTCCCGGAATTGGGGCTGAGGCTGACGATGGAAGGGAAGGTTGGTGTCGGAGACCCGACCCGGCGGGTCCCCATCGGCTGCCAGCCGGTGTTGGCGCCGGCTTTGTCGCCTGCCGCGAGGAAAAGAATTCGGTCGCCGGCAAAATCGTTTTTGAACGTGATCGCCAGCGTCAAGGTGAGCGTGGTTCCGGTCGCGGACGCGGAGCTGCCGGTTCCCGAAATTGAACATTGGCCGTTCTGAATTGTTTGGGCGCCCGGCAGGACCATCCCGACAAAGGGGCCACCGGCGTTGCCGGCGTCATCCACCAGGAACAGTGACCCGGTGCCAAGCGTGGCCGGAACATAGGCCAGATAACACGCAACGCGGCCGTCGATGAAGTTGTTGATCAGGATGTTGACGACGTTCAGGTCCTGCCAGCCGTTGGGATCGGAGAACGTGAACGTGAACGTGCCGGTGGAGCTGGAGCCGGAGATGGGACTGAGTGAGACGACCGTGGGCGCGGCATTCTGACTCCACACGGGCGAGAACGCGGCAACGAGGGCAAACAATACAACGGGCAATGCTGACCAACGCATAGGAGTGTCCCGGTAATGGATATTGGGATCAATTTCTATCACGGATTAGCGCACGAACGCAAGGGATACCTCGCCCCACATAGCGCCATCACGACGGTTTGCTGATCATCGTCCGCGTGCCGTCCAGGCGAGTAAACCGGAAACCTTCGAAGTCCTCATTGAGAGTGAGGACCAGGTCCTGAAGGACAGAGATGGCGATTTCCTCGCCGAGCAACAGTCCGCCCGTGGCGTCAGTCCGGTAGTGGATGCCGGCGAAGTTGCGGCCCATGGCGACGTTGAAGGCGAGCTTGTTCAACTCCTCGCCGACGGTGGGGATGTGATCTCCGCAGGGCAACAGCGACAGGCCATCGGCGGCGGCCTCGACGCAATTGGTGAGCAGCGCGGACTCATCGAATAGCGCCTTCAGCGCGGTGATGCAGGCGCCGGCAACAGTGGCGTGCCCGGACGGGTAGGCCGGATGCAGCGGGCAGCCTTCCGGGTAGGCCTGCGGCAGCAAGTGGGTTCCGAATCGCTGGCGGGTCTGCTCGAGGGCCTGCGAATCGAGCACCATGGGGTGAATGGGGTAGCTGGCCGCGCCGGTTTTTGTCTGATGAATGCGGGCGCCGAACTCCTCCGGACGCGTGCGGCGGTGCACAAGCCACTTCTGGCACCAGGCGGCCTTGATCGCCGCGGTGGTGACGCGCGCCAGCCAATCTACCGCCATGGCGTAGCCGAAAGTCACAAAGCCGTCCTGGGCTTTCGACTTTTTGTAGGGATTCAATTCGCTCCAGTACTGGTTCTGATCCAGGACCGCTTCCGGGGTGTTGTTCATCAGAATCAGCGCGGCGTTGAGAAAAGCCTGGTAGAGGAAATCGTAGTGGACGTATTCGGCCAGGTCCCGCCCGTTGCGGATGTAGCGGCGGGTTTCGTCGAACACGGACGGGCGCCAGGGCGGCACGCCGGTCTGGATTTGCAGCCACTCCGAGAAGCTGGTCATGAAGTCCGCGCCGGGCGGCGGCGTTCGGTAGCGCTGGTCGATTGGAGTGGAGCCGTAGGAAACGGGTTTCAGGAGGAATTGGGAGATGTAGGGGCCGCGGCGATCGCCGGGGGTGGGGCCGCGGAAGACGGTGTCGGGGGTCTGGCCAAGTTCCTGCGCGGCCTGGCGGACAAGGGGCGAGGCGGCGTAGTCGGCGAAAGACACGTCGCGGGCGAGCGCCTGCCAGTAAAGCTCGACCATTTCGGCGGCTGCTTCGGCGGAGGAGAATGCCGGCGGCGGCGGGCAGCCCAGCCGGTGCGAGTCGGTCCCTTCCAGGTGGTAGGCGTAGGCCGCCTGGGGACTGACGAAGCGGCGGCCCGAGCCCCGGGCGACGCGCTCGAAGTCGGCGTGCTTGCCGGAGGCGATGGCTTCGAGCAACGATTCATAGGCGCCGGCTTCGACCTCCCCGAGCTGCGAGTGCGGCAGGCCCTTGGTGAAGCAGGCGACCCAGCGCGGGATGGCCTGGTCGCCGTTGCCTGCCTGCGGCGCCTGCCCGCGCAGGCTTTGCGCCATGGCGGCGTCCTGCCGCAGCTTAAGCGCGGCCTCGCGCCGCTTGTCTGGCTCGTTCACGCCGATGGAGTCCGCGCGGGCGGCGCGGAGTCCGCCCAAGGCGACCAGGCTGCGGAAGAATCGGCGGCGGCTGGGCATGGTCTTCTGTTTTGATGCTACCAGGTGGCGCGGACAAAGCCTCGGGTGTAGCCGGGAGGGAACGTCGCCTGGGCGGTCGCCGTGGATGACCCCAAGGTGCCGGTGAGCGCCGTCGAGTTGACGATGATGTCGGGGTCGGCGCCCGAAATGATGTAGAGTTGCACGACCGTGCCGAGCGGGACGTTGTTGGCCGCGATGTTCACGGTTACGGCGCCGGGCTGGTTCATGACTACGTCGGGAGTTGTGAAGCTGCCGGATGGCGTGGAAGGAACAGGTATGCCGGCGATGCTCGTCACCCGCACGAATGGCTGAGGCGATGGCAGGGGAACATTGTAGGGGATGCTGACGCTCGTGATCGGATTCGACGTGCCGTTGAAAGTGACTTGGTAGGCATCGATACGGATGCGGCCAACCGAACCTGTGCCCAGGGAGCCTTGCGGCGCTGTGCCTCCCAACGCGCTCAGAGCGCCAGATCCGGTGAGCGTGTTGGCGATGAGGTGAATCGCCCCGCCGCTCGCACCGCCTCCGGGGCAGCCGGGGCTGCAGATGGTCCCCCCCCGCCACCATCTCCGCCGTTCGCTAAAATGCTGCCGCTTACTGTAATCGTCGCTGAACTGGCAATTCGTATTGCTCCACCACCGCCCCCTCCACCTCCGCTCCGGTCACTTGGACCGCCGCCTCCACCAGACCCGCCGCGAAGCGGGACAAGAGCGCCGTTTCCGTAGGCCGCGCCTCCGCATCCCCCGGTGACGGCGTGACCTGCCGATCCTCCATAAGTGCCGCAAAAGCCAGCCATTGCCCCTGGTCCGAAGCCCACGCTAGGTTGGGCGGCTCCATAAGCGCCTAAGCCTCCGGGATATCCTCCAGGGCCGGGTTCAGCGGGAAGCCTGCTAACCAGTGTGCTGTTCGCCGCGTACCCGGACTGGCCACTGAGATCGAGCGTGCCAGTGATGGTCACCGCGCCCGAAGCCAGCCAGACGACAGGTTTCCCGCGCAGAAGCCCGTTCTTGAGCCGCACAATTACGCCGGTCCCAATGTTGATCGTGGTGAAGTGAAAGACGTTGTCGCCGTCCGTGTCCTTCCCCAATGCAACCGGATCGAAATCGATCGTGCCCGGCGTCGTCAGACTCAACGCGCCGTCCGATCCGTTCGAACCACTGTTGAAAGTCTGCGCCAGAAGCGCTGCTCCGGCGAGCGCGAACAACGAAACCGATCTCATCATCTTTATCATTGGACTGCCTCCTTCAAAACTTGAATAGAACCCGCTTCTATCACGCCGCCCGCCAAGGGACGGATCAGGATGCCTTCACTCCGGCTCCGCACACCGTCGCGGAGAACTCTGACGCCGACGGTCAGCCCCTCGACGATCGCGGGCACCCGCAGCGAAAACTGGCCGGACTCATCCGATTGAACGACGATTGCCTCTCCGGCGGCGAAGGCGGAAACCGGGATCACCTCTAGCTCACCCCCGGGTGGAATCCAGGAGAGTTGCAGCTCCGCATCCCCGATGCTCTCGTAGTACAGGACCTCGATGGGGATCCAGCCAGGCTCCAGGCGCACCGCGCCGGTCACTTCGGTGAACTCGCCTTTGCCTTCGCGGATCTCAGCCACCGTTCGGCCTCCAATGCGAAGCCTGGCGCCTTCGTCTACGCCGACGATGAAAGTGTACTCTCCGGCCGCTGGGATCAGGACAAAGCCCGAGAACCGCGCGGCGTAATCCGGTCCCAGGCGCACCCCGAACGGATCGCCGCCAAACATCTGGTTCGGATCGCGCATGTTGATGGCTGAAACCAGCTTGCGCGCGGCGGGCTGGCGTCCGGTGAGAACAGGCAGTGAGAACAGCGGGGTTTCCATGTCGAAGAACTCCGCGGTCAAGCCTTGCGGCGCCGCCGTGACGGTTGCGCCGGCCATGGGCGCCCCGGTCTCATCCACGACCACGCCCCGAACCTCCGCCGCCGGATCGTTGACGATGGCGACGGTCACGGGGCCGGACCTCCATCGATTCCCATCGCGGCCAATGGCGTGGGCGCGGAACGCGAGGCTTCGCGGGCCTGAGGGAACCGTGAAACGCAGCGAATAGGGCGCCGACCGGTCCACATGGAACAGAACATCGTTGACGAAGATCTCGACGCTTTCAAAGTCTTCTCCCGCGGGCACGGCTGCCAGGACATCCAGAGTCTGGCCTTCCATTAAGATTGATCCCGGTTTTGGGAACACGATTTCCACTGTGTTCTCCGGCGCCGCCGTGGCCCGGCTGTCCTGAGCCGCGCCCGAGGCTCCCGGGGCGAGGACGCTGGAACTGGTGTTGGACGTCGCCGTGTTCTGGACGGAGAACTGCGGGCTGACGGATTCGCGAATCGACACCGCCGGATCCGGTGACGTCGCCGTGCTTGGGTCGGCGGTGTTCAGCATCGAGAAGGCCGCACTGATCGCCTCCCTGATCGAGACGCTCGGGTCTGGTGTTGTGGCCTGGCTGGGGTCGGCGGTGTTGAGAACGGCGAACGAAGCTCCCACGGCCTCCGCGATCGTAACCGAGGGATCCGGCGACGAGCCGGTACTGGGGTCGGCCGTGTTGAGAAGGGTGAAGGAGGCTCCAACAGCTTCCTTGATGACCACTGACGGATCGGGTGAGACGTCCGTGCTGGGGTCGGCGGTGTTGAGAAGAGCGAACGAGGCTCCGACTGCCTCCTTGATGACCACCGACGGATCGGGTGTGGCGCCGGTGCTGGGGTCGGCGGTATTCAAAACTGCATGGGACGCGCTTACGGCCTCGCGGATGGACACCGCAGGCGCCGGCGAGGGCGCCTGGCTCGGGTCGGCGGTGTTGAGAGCGGATAACGCCGCGCTGATCGCCTCCTTGATGGAAACCGCCGGATCCGGTGACGGCGCGAGACTCGGGTCCGCCGTGTTGAGGGCCGCCAGAGAAGCGCTGACCGCCTCCATAATAGGGTTGGCGGTGACCGGAGTGCTGGCCGGGTTCAACGGATCCGAACCGGCTTCCACCTCTACTCCATCCGGGTAAACGTCGCCATCGGTGTCGGGATTGAACGGGTCGGTTCCTCGCGCCCCCTCCTGGCCATTGGTCAGGCCGTCGCGATCCTCGTCGGCGTTGGGATTGAGAATCTGAATGGAATTGGCTACGGAGGGGAACGGGTCTGAGGTCCCTGTCGGTTTGGTCGCGATCAGGGTGAATGTGCCCACGGCGTTGGCGCTCACTGCCAGGTTCATGGTCGCGGAGGTGCCGCCCGGGTTGATGATCACCGCGCTGACGTTAATGCCGATCGGGTTGAGCACCGGCGCGAAGGAAAATGTGGACCCGTTGAGATTGAGTCCTGTAACCGAGAATCCGGAAACCGCCGCTCCGGGCAGGCTGTACTTCGGCGTTACCGCCGTCACCACTGGCGTTTGGAGCACGGTGAACGCGGCCGAGGAAGTTGCTGTCGTGGTCCCGACGGTGACCGTGATCGTGCCCGTGGTGGCGGTCAGCGGCACGACCGCCTGAAGAGAGTTCGACGTGGGGTTTGGTAGCACCGTTGCCGGCACCCCGTTGAACCGCACAACCGGCGAGGTCCCGAACCCCTGACCTTGAATAGTGACGACGGTCGAGGGGCCGCCCTGCTGGGGAGTGAAGTTGAACACCGAGGTCGCACCGGGGGAAGAGAGCGTCGACCGTTTTACTTCGAGGATGTTACCTACCCCGTCGTAGATATACTCGATGACGATGCCGGTGGAGTCGACGACTTTGGCTAGCTGGTTGCGGTCGTCGTAAAAGTACTGGAAGGTAATCGGCTGCTGGGCGAGAAGCAGGCTGCAGACCGCTGCCAAGAGGGTCAGAGTGGCCCGCCGGATCGCCTTCATATCAGTCTTGTTGGAGGATCATCGCGGTACTAGCGGAATAGGGCAGCGGCTGCTCTCGGATTCTGATAGTTGCAGTGCCAGTAGATACAGGGTGCACGCATAGTTTCTGCACTGGAATCCGGTTACGTTGTATCCTGGAGGTGCTTTCTGGTCCCTTTGTGCTCTGTCTAGGATCTGCTTGCCAATATCATGTGACAATTCCAACGTACCTCCTGCAGTATGTGTTCCTGGGGTGGGAGCGTAGCGCTGGCTGGGTTCCCCCTTCTTTGTGATGTGAATTACCCCCCTGTCCCAGGGCTTCCCAGTTGTCGTAAACGGGATATTAGAAGCAGGTCCAAATCCAACTGAATAAGTCCCGTCCGGTGTGTCTATCTCTATATACGCGTGAATATCATCTTCAAACCATCGTAGGTCTAGGCCGCTTGGATCTATCAGTTGCGTGGGAGCGTTGGCTACATAACGATAAAAGTTGATGCCACCGATAAACCCAATCGGGTCTTCTGAGATAAACCTCCCGGCCAGGGAATCATAGAATCGAGCACGATAGTAGTACAGACTGGCTACCAATGGCACGCGCCCGGTGAACTGAAATGGGTAAGTGCTGCTGCTCGCGGAGTTTCCGAATGGCTCATAGTAGAGCCGCTCAGCCATGGCCCCGGTCTGGTCAGTTGATGCCACAGTACTGTTGGTCGCATCGGAGAGGCCAAAGCTCACGTAACCGGACTGTTCAATCGTCGCGCGATGCCTGTCCAGTAGGCGATCAGCAAGTATCTGCAGCTTTCCTCCTGGTCCCGTTTGGACTACCACATTGGTTTGATCGTCAATGAGGTACCCTGTTGTTGTTCCAGCAACATACTTGTGAATCAAATGACCTGCATAATCGTATGAAAGGGCAACGTGCTTGTTTCCTGGTTCCGTGATGGCGGTCATCCGGTTCCGGGAGTCCCATGTGTATGTCGTAGTACCTGACGGCTCGACTAGGGACACGCGGTTGCCGTTGCCATCGTATGTGTATGAGGAGTTACCTCGCAGGAGCAAGCGGTTCTCGCCATCTACTTGACTGATCGCAGGTTGAGAGACTAGCGGTTGGGCAGCATCGGTTCCTTGTCGAACCCGGTTGCCTAGCGCATCGTAGACATAAGTCAGCGAGGCGAGGGTGCTCGCACCCTTGCTGTGAGTGATTGACAACACTCGGCCCAATGCATCGTATGCGTGAGTGGTGTTAACAGTATTGGATCGAGTCAGGACGAGCGGCTGGTTGCGGAAATCGTATGTAAAGGCGACAGAAGCTTGGGGCATCGAGGCCGAGAGCATGTTCCCCACGGCATCGTATGCGTAGCTCACGGCAGACTGTCCGACGACCTGACGCTGCGTTACCCGCCCGAGCGCGTCGCGTACGTACTGGATTGTGCCGTTGGGCGCGGAGGACCCTACCAACCGGCCGGCCAAGTCATAGGAGAAAGTGTAGACGCCACCCATGGTGTCGTCCACGCGGACAAGCCGGCCGGCGGAATCGTAGAAGCGGTTGACCGTGGAATCCATATAGGATTCAAGAACCAGGCGATTCAGGCCATCGTAGGAGTACGAACTCGTTTGGCCGCGGCGATCCACAAACCCCGTTAGGTTGCCATTGAAATCATAGCTTCGTGTGTCGAACCGGCCGAGCTGCGTGGTTCTGGTGGTAGTGCGGTTCATCGAGTCGTACGCGAAGGTTGTACGGTTTCCTCGGGCATCTGTCAACGACAACAGATTTCCCACGGCGTCGTAGGCGAAGCGCGTAATCCCGCCGGAAGGATCGGTCTGGGTGGCGATCCGGTTCAGCTTGTCAAACGTAGTGGATGACCTGCGCCCCAGTGCATCACGCACGCCGATCTGCCGTGAGATACCGTCATAAAGAAACGAAGTCGTATTATTCAACGCGTCTGTTGTTTGAATAAGGTTGCCGGATCCGTCGTAAGCGAAGCGCGTCTTTTGGCCGACAGGGTCGGTCAGCTCGGTAAGCTGGCCGAACTGGTCGTAGGTAAACCCCGTCGCGTTGTTCCTGGCGTCCGTCGCCGAAATCAGGTTCCCCCGGGCGTCGTAGGCAAAGCGAGTCACGTTGCCCAACGGATCAGCCACTGTTTGCACCTTGCTGAAAACCGGGTCATAGGTGTAGCGCGTCGTGTTGCCCAAAGCATCGCTAGAGGTCAGGCGGTTCCCCAAGGAGTCGTACGTATAGGTCATGTCGCCAGCGGAGGGGGCGCCGCACACGTTGCAGCTCGCTGTTCCCTTCACGCTCAGCAGGAGGTTGGTCCCGGGCTCGCGTTGGAACACGCGAATTTGGCCGAGCGCGTCCGTGACATCGAAGACGAATCCCTGCGTGTTGAACCTGTAAGTGGTCTGGTTCCCATTGGGATCGGTAACGACGGTCCGGAGAACCGGGCTGGTGGCCATCAGCGGGTTCGCCAGGGTGTAGGCGAATCTCATCCGGCCGCCGTCGGGGTGGACCTGTTCGATCACACGGCCGTTGCTATCGTAGATGTTCTGGACGACCTGGACTCCGCGGGGATCGACCATCTGCGTCAGGCGATTCTGGGAGTCGTAGGTATAACGCGTCACTCCACCTTCCGGGTCCGTTACCGTGGCCAGAGTTCCCTGCGTGTTGTAGGTGTACAGGACAGTGCGCCCAATTGGGTCCGCGATCGACGTGATGCGGTCGCTGGCGTCGTAGGTGAGCAGCAGCTTGCGGCCAACCGGGTCCACGACCTCGGTGATCTGAATGGGACGTGCCGAACTCCGTGTGAGGGTGACTGTGTTGCCGTTCGGGTCGACGACCGCGGTCAACACGGGCAGATTGAATACAAGGGGCCCAACCGGAGCGAAGCGGAACACGGAGCCGTCCTTCCAGCGAATCGTGGCCGTACGGTTGAGCGCGGTGGTCATGACGGCGCCCTGCATGGAGGGAATCGTCGTGTTGATCAGGGTGCCGCCCGGTTGCCGGTTGAAGGGAAAGCTGCTGCCACCGGGGGTGAGCAGGTTGATCACCTGAGCGGTATCGGGATTGATGGTGCCCAACTGATATGAATAATTGTGGTCGGTCCCAATCCCGAACGGCCCCGCAAGATTGGACAAGGTCCGGTAAGT
>Ga0247727_10014196_pt1 | contig 13291 bp, 11 predicted proteins | sample WisWelCaveWW1625_FD_202498 | JGI IMG/M metagenome (GOLD analysis project Ga0247727, IMG submission 202498) | Biofilm microbial communities from Wishing Well Cave, Virginia, United States - WW16-25 | ecosystem: Environmental > Aquatic > Deep subsurface > Groundwater > Cave microbial mat | place... | reverse complement strand
CGTGGCGCTGTGCCGCCTGCTGCTGTCCAAGCCCGACATGCTGCTGCTCGATGAGCCGACCAACCACCTCGACGCCGAATCGGTCGCCTGGCTCGAGCGCTTCCTGCACGACTTCCCCGGCACGGTGGTGGCGGTGACCCACGACCGCTACTTCCTCGACAACGTCGCCGGCTGGATCCTCGAGCTCGACCGCGGCTACGGCATCCCCTGGCAGGGCAACTACTCCTCGTGGCTCGAGCAGAAGGACGCGCGCCTCGCGATCGAGCAGAAGCAGGAGGACTCGCGGCGCAAGGCGATGCAGGCCGAGCTCGAGTGGGTGCGCAGCAACCCCAAGGGCCGCACCAAGAAGAGCAAGGCGCGCCTGGCGCGCTTCGACGAGCTCTCGTCGCAAGAGGCGATCGCCCGCAACGAGACCAAGGAGATCTACATCCCGCCCGGCCCGCGCCTGGGCGAGCTGGTGATCGAGGCGACCGGCCTCAAGAAGGGCTTCGGCGACAAGCTGCTGTTCGAAGGCCTCGACTTCAAGCTGCCGCAGGGCGGCATCGTCGGCATCATCGGCCCGAACGGCGCCGGCAAGACCACGCTGTTCCGGATGCTGACCGGCACCGAGCAGCCGGACGCCGGCGAGATCAAGGTCGGGCCGTCGGTCAAGGTCGCCTACGTCGACCAGAGCCGCGATTCGCTCAACGACAAGAACACCGTGTGGCAGGAGCTCAGCGACGGGCTCGACATCATCACGGTCGGCGCCTACACCACGCCATCGCGCGCCTACTGCGGCCGCTTCAACTTCAAGGGCGCTGACCAGCAGAAGCTGGTCGGCACGCTCTCGGGCGGCGAGCGCAACCGCCTGCACCTCGCCAAGCTGCTCAAATCCGGTGGCAACCTGCTGCTGCTCGACGAGCCGACCAACGACCTCGACGTCGAGACGCTGCGCGCGCTCGAGGAGGCGCTGCTCGACTTCCCGGGCTGCGCGGTGGTGATCTCGCACGACCGCTGGTTCCTGGACCGCATCGCGACCCACATCCTGGCCTTCGAGGGCGACTCGCAAGTGGTCTGGTTCCAGGGCAACTTCCAGGAGTACGAGGAGGATCGCCACCGGCGCCTCGGTGCCGACGCCGACCAGCCCCACCGCCTCAAGTACCGGCCGCTCAAGCGATGAGCAATCAGGACCACGGCGCCCGCCTGCGCGACGCCTACGCCGCGCTCGAGCGCGGCGCAACAGACGAGGCCGGCGCGCTGGCCGAAGCGCTGCTGGCGGCGGCGCCGGACGAGGCCGACCACTGGCGGCTGCTGGCGCGTGTGCGGCTCGCCCGCCTCGACCGCAGCGGTGCGCGCGCGGCCCTCGAGCGGGGCGCGACCGAGGCCCGGGCGCCGGCCGCGCTGTTCTCCGATCTGGCCGAGTTCTGCATCCGCGCCGCCGATGGCGCCGGTGCGCTCGCCGCGGCCGCGACCGCGCGCCGCCTCGGCGGCGACATCGTGCGCCTGGTGCAGCTCGATGCGCGCGCCAAATTCATCGCCGGCGAGCACGCCGCCGCGCTGATCGACTTCGAGCTCGCGGCGCACCAGGCGCCCGACAACGCCGACTTGCAGCTCTCGCTGGCCAACGCGCAATTGCTCCTCGGCTTGCGCAGCGAAGCGCTCGCGGTCCTCGACCGCTACGCGGCGCGCCACCCCGGCGGCCGGGCCGCAGCCCAGGCCATCCGCGCGCGTCTCGATCCGGCGGCACCGGAACGCAGCCTGCCGGCGCTGGATGCGGCACTCGCCGCCACGCCTGCCGATCCGGTGCTGCGCCTGCTCAAGGCGATGCTGCTGACGCTGACCGGGGACGCGGCCGCCGCGCAGCCGTACCTGGACGTGACCGCCACCGATCCACGCATGCGCGAGCGCTGGGAGGCGTTCGAGACCCTGCGTGCGGCCGGCTGCGAGCGCTTCGTCGGGCTGCCGCGCGCGGTGCTCGACGCGGGGCTCGATGCCGTCCAGGTCGAGGGCCACACGGCGGAGTTCGGCGTGTTCGCCGGGCTCTCGCTCGCGCATCTCGCCGGTCGCACGGCGGGCCCGGTGCACGGCTTCGATTCGTTCCGTGGGCTCGGCGAGGACTGGACGCTGGGTGTGCCCAAGGGCACCTTCGACCGGGGCGGCCGGCCACCGCCGGTGGCCGCCAACGTCGTGCTGCACGTCGGTGAATTCAGCGCGACGCTGCCGGGCTTCGCCGCCGAAGCCGGGCCGGCACGGCTCTGGCACGTGGACTGCGACCTCTACTCCTCGACCAAGACGGTGCTCGACCACCTCGGCGACCGGCTGGTGCCGGGCTCGATCGTGGTGTTCGACGACTACCTAGGCTTCCCCGATGCCCGCGCGCACGAGTTCCGTGCCTGGCAGGAGTTCGTCGCCGCGCGCGGCCTGCGCTACCGCGCCCTCGCCTACACGCTGCTCGGCCGCGAGCTGGCCGTGCAGGTAGAGGCGATCGGGTGAGCGAGGCGCCGGTCCGCTTCAGCCGCGACTGGTGGCGGAAGGAATGGCGTGAGTGGCGCGTGACGCTGCTGCTGGTGGCGTTGATCCTGGCGCTGCGCTCGGTGCTGGTCGACTGGTACTACGTGCCGAGCGGCTCGATGCTGCCCTCGATCCGGATCGGCGACCGGATCCTGGTCCACCGCGCGACCTTCGACCTGCGGGTGCCGTTCACCACCTGGTCGTTGGCCCGCACCGGCGAGCCGCAGCGCGGCGAGATCGTGGTGCTGTGGTCGCCTGACTCCGGCGAGCGCCTGGTCAAGCGCCTGGTCGGGCTGCCGGGCGACCTGCTCGAGCTGCGCGGCCAGACGCTGTTCGTGGACGGCGTGGCGCTCGCCTACCGTCCGACCGGCGAGCTGCCCGACGCGATCCGCGCCGAAGGCCACCGCTTCACCGCCCAGCTGTTCGAGGAGCAGCTGCCCGGCCACCCGCACCCGGTGGCGCTGGTGCTGCCGCAGGGTCGCGAGTTCGGCCCGCTGCGCGTGCCCGACGGCCACTACTGGGTGATGGGCGACAACCGCGACAACAGCCGCGACTCGCGCGCCTTCGGCCCCGTGCCGCGGCGACTGTTGGCCGGTCGCGCGACGCGCGTGATCTGGTCGCTCGACGAGGATTGGCGCCCGCGCTGGTCGCGCTTCGGCGAGCCTCTGCCCTGATCGCTAGTTGCTCGAGACGTACTTCTCGCGCCGCACGTTGGCGATCGGGAACCCGGCCGCGGTCAGGTGCGCGTAGACCGCGTCGATCATCTCGGGGTTGCCGCAGACGTAGGCCACGTCGCGGGCCGGGTCGAGCGCGAAGCTCCGCAGCGCATCCTGCACGTAGCCATGCCGTTCACCGGGCACCAGCGCGTCGCTCGCGACCCGCGACAGGCAAGGATGGAAGCGCAGCTGCGAGGAGCGCGCCGCGGCGGCAGCGAGCTCCGCGCCGTACAGCAGCTCGTCGCGGCCGCGCACGCCGAGCAGCAGGTCGACCGTGCAGCGGCCGGCGCCGACCCGCGCCTCGAGCTCAGGAAGCATGGCGCGGTAGGGCGTGACGCCGGTGCCGGTCGCGATCAAGAGGTACCGGCACGGCGGATCGTCGCGCAGCACGAAGCGGCCGAACGGTCCGGTGACCTTGAAGCGCGCGTCGGGTTCGGCGCTGAACAGGATGCCGGTCGCTCGCCCGCCGGCGACGTGCGAGACCGCGATCGCGACCTCGTGGATCCCGGGCTGCGGCACGCTGGCGATGCTGTAGGAGCGGCGCAGCAGCTTGTCCTGGTGCGGCAGGTGCAGGGTCACGAACTGGCCGGCAACGAACGCCAGCGGGGCGCCGTCGGCGCGCCGTAGGGTCAGCTCGCGGATCCGGGGCGTCACCATCCGCGCGGCGCTCAGCACGAACTCGGCAGGTTCCAACGACACGCGGGCTCCGATGGGGGCGCGAGGCGGCGCATCCTCGCACACCCCCGGCCTCGCGGCGACCGCCGCCGCGGTGGTAGCGTAGCCTCCCGGATCGCCACGGAGCACCACCATGCGGACCACGCTGCGTCACCCGTCGATCGTCGCCCTGCTGCTGGCGGCCGCCGCCTGCACTGCCTCCCCGCCCGACGCGCCGCGCGCCGCCGCCGCCGCGCAACCTGCCGCTTCGGCGCTGGACCGCGCCCTGGCCGGCGATCAGCGCAGCGCCGCCGACCGGGCGCGCGACGCCTACCGCCATCCCAGAGAGACGCTCGAGTTCTTCGGCCTGCGCGACGACATGACCGTGGTCGAGCTCTGGCCGGGCGGCGGCTGGTACACCGCGATCCTGGCGCCGACGCTGCGCGAGCGCGGCACGCTGATCGCCGCCCACTTCGATCCCGCCAAGCCCGGCTACTACGCGCGCAGCCGCGCCGGCTTCGACGCGCTGCTCGCCTCCAACCCAGCGCTCTACGACCGGGTCAAGGTCGTCGTCCTCCAGCCGCCGGAGACCCTCGACCTCGGGCCAGCGGAGAGCGCCGACCTGGTGCTGACCTTCCGCAACCTCCACAACTGGATGTCGAGCGGCTCGCTCGAGGCGGTGCTGATCGAGGTCCAGCGCGTGCTCAAGCCGGGCGGCACCTTCGGCGTGGTCGAGCACCGCGCCGCCGTGGCTGCCGACGACGCGACGGTGGCCAAGACCGGCTACGTGCGCGAGGCCTATGCGATCGCGATGGCCGAGCGTGTCGGCCTCAAGCTCATAGCGCGCAGCGAGGTCAACGCCAACCCGCGCGACACCAAGGACCACCCCGAGGGCGTGTGGACCCTGCCGCCGACGCTGCGCATGGGCGACAAGGACAAGGAGAAGTACTTGGCGATCGGCGAGTCGGACCGCATGACGCTGCGGTTCATCAAGCCCAAGGGCAAGTGAGCCAGGCGCAGGTGAGCCAAGGGTGAATGAGCCAGCGCAAGCGCGCGGCTAGCCGCCGGCGGCCCGCGTCGCGATCAGATCCTCGAACGCCGCGCGCAACTTGCGGCGCGCAGCGCTGAAGCGCGCCGCGCCGGGCGCGCCGGCCGGGTCGGATTCGTCCATGTACACGCGCTGCGCCATCTCGATCTGCAGCGCCGCCACGCCCGGCTGGCGCCCGTAGTGCTCGGTGATGTAGCCGCCCTTGTAGGGCCGGTTGCGCACGACCGCCAAGCCTTGCGATCCGAGTCCGCGCTCCACCGCGCCGATGAACGCCTCGGGGCAGGTCGCGCCGTCGCGATCGCCGAGGAACACGTCCTCGGCCAGCTCGGGATGCAGCCGGCTCGCCTTGGATGCGACGCTGTGCGCATCGATCAACTGCGCCCGACCGAACCGCTCCCGTTGCTGCGCCAACAGGCGGGTGAGCTCGGCGTGGTATGGGGCATGGACCTCGCGCCGGTGCCGCGCGACCTCGTCGCCGCTCGGCGGTTCGCGCCACACGGTCTCGCCCTGGAAGGTCTCGAGCGCCACCAGCCCGGTCTCGAAGCGTCCCGGGTAGAGCGGGCGGTCGTCGGGCGCGCGGTTGAGGTCGACGAAGAACCGTGACCAGGTGGCGTGGATGGTAGTGATCCCGAGCTCGGGCAGGAAGTCGTAGAGCTCGTGCAGGTGCCAGTCGGTCATCGGCAGCGCGCGCATCGCGTCGGAGGCGAGCCGGGTGCGGAGCGCCGCCGGCAGGTAGGTGCCGGTGTGCGGGATGCTGACCAGCAGCGGCACCGCGGGCGCGGTCGGTGGCCGCACCACGAACGGCGGCGGGACATGGCTCATGGCAGCAGCTCGCGCACCGCGGCGTCATAGGCAGCGCGCGTGTCGGTCGATGTGCAGCGCCGTCCACCGACGATGGTCGCACTGAGGTCGCGTGCCGAGCCGTTGATGAGCAGCGCGTCGAGCGCGGTGGCGATGCCGTGGCCGGCCAGGGCCGGCGCGCGCTCGTCGACCACCACCAGGTCTGCGAGCTGGCCGACCGCGAGCCCGGCGACCGGCTGGCCCAGCGCCCGCGCTCCGGCCGCGACCGCGCCGCTCCACAGCGGCGCGCCCAGACCACGCTCGTCGGCGAGCTGGGCGCGGGCCCGGTTGCGCAGCCGCGCGCCGTACTCCAGCAGCCGCAGCTCGGCGAGCGCGTCGATGCGGCAGTTCGAATCGGAGCCGATCGCGATGCCCGCGCTGCCCTGTTCCTCGACCGGGTATAGACCGTCGCCGAGGTAGGCCTCGGTGATCGGACAGACCACCAGGTTCGCGCCGCGTTCGCGGAGCAGCGCCCGCTCGCGCGCGTCGGCATGGGTAGCGTGGACCAGGCTCCAGCGCGTGTCGAGCTCGACGTGGCGGGCGAGCAGCGCGATCGGACCGCAGCCGTGCGCGGCGCGGCACTGCTCGACCTCGGCGGTCTGCTCGGCGACGTGGACGTGGAGCGGTGCGTCGGCGCCGAGCAGCGCCCGCGCGCCCGCGACCAGCGGCGCCAACAGCTCGGCCGGCACCGCGCGCAGCGAGTGCGGGGCGACGCCGACGCGACCGTCGGGCAGCAGGGGCCGGAGCCGCGCCACCAACCCGAGGTACTGGTCGACGCTGGCGTGCAGGAAGCGCCGCTGCTCGGGCTGGGCCTCGCGGCCGAAGCCGCCCGTGACGTAGAGCGTCGGCAGCAGCGTCAAGCGGATCCCCACCGCGCGCGCCGCCTCGATCACCGCCGCGGCCATCTCGGTGCCGCGCGCGCCATCGTCCACCGGCCCCTCGGGCAGGTGGTGGAGGTAATGGAACTCGGCGACGCTGGTGTAGCCGGCCGCCAGCATCTCGGCGAAGGCGTGGCGCGCGATCGCGCCGCACTGCTCGGGGGTGACCCGTAGCGCGAGGCGGTACATCGCCTCGCGCCACGACCAGAACGAGTCCCGACCCGGCGCGTTGGTCGCCTCGCCGAAGCCGGCCAGCGCGCGCTGGAAGGCGTGGCTGTGCGCGTTGGGGATGCCGGGCAGCGCCAGCCACCCGTCCAGGACCGCACCGGCCGCCGACGGCTCGATCGCGGCGATGCGACCGTCCGGACCCACGGTCAGGGTCCGGTCGTGTAACATGCCGTCCGGCGTGAGGATGTGACGGAACGTGTACCGCTGCATCGCGCGCATCATACCTTCCGATGTACGACCTCGTCGTCCGCAACGCTCGCATCCACACCATGGCGGACGGCCTCGAGCCGGCGCCGCATGCGTCGTTCGCCGTGCGCGACGGCCAGCTGGCGGCGTTCGACCCGCCACCCGAGGTGGCCGCCCGGTCCACGCTCGACGCCCGTGGCGCCTGCGCGCTGCCAGGGTTCATCGATTGCCATAGCCACGCGCTCTACGCCGGCGATCGGATGGCCGAGCACGCCGCGCGCCTGCGCGGCGCGACCTACGCCGACATCGCCGCGGCCGGCGGCGGCATCCGCACCACGGTGGCGGCGGTCCGCGCCGCCTCGGAGCGCGAGCTGGTCGAGCAGACGCTGCCGCGGCTGGCGGCGCTGCTCGCCGAGGGCGTTACCACCGTCGAGGTCAAGTCCGGCTACGGCCTCGACCTGCCGACCGAGCTCAAGCAGCTGCGTGCGATCCGCGCGCTGCGCGACCACACCCGGCAGTGGATCGAACCGACCTTCCTCGGCCTCCACGCCCTGCCGGCCGGCGCCGATCGCGCCCGCTTCGTGGCCGAGGTGGTGGACGAGTGGCTACCGGAGGTAGCGCGCCAGCGGCTCGCCGGCACGGTCGATGCCTACGTCGAGCACCTGGCGTTCTCGGTCGCCGACCTCGAGCGCTTCGCCGCGGCCGCCGCCAGCCTCGGCCTCGAGGTCCGGGCCCACACCGACCAGCTCTCGAACCTAGGCGGCACGCGCCGCGCCGCCGAGCTCGGCGCGCTGTCCTGCGACCACCTCGAGCACAGCCGCGACGCCGACGTCGCGGCGCTGGTCGCGCACGGCACGGTCGCGGTGCTGCTGCCGTTCGCCTACTACTTCCTGCGCGACACCCAGCTGCCGCCGATCGCCGCGCTGCGTCGCGCCGGCGTGCCGATAGCGGTGGCGACCGACCAGAACCCCGGGACCTCGCCCTGCGCTTCGCTGCTGACCGCGCTGCACCTGGCGACCGTGAGCTTCGGCCTGAGCGCCGAGGAGGCGTTGCTGGGCGCGACCCGCCACGCCGCCCGCGCGCTCGGCCTCACCGACCGCGGTACGCTGACCCTCGGCAGCCGCGCCGACTTCACGCTCTGGGACGTCCCGGGGCCCGAGTTCCTCGTCTACCAGTGCGGCGGCTTGCGGCCGACCGCGACCTACATCGAAGGACGCCCTGAATGACCCGCCCGACCTCCCGCACGATGAGCCTCGACGGCCACGGTCTGACGCTCGGCGAGCTCGCCCGCTTCGAGCGCGAACGGCCGAAGGTCGAGCTCGCCGACGCGGCGCTGGCGCGGATGCGCGCCTCGGTCGCGGCGGTCGAGCGCGCGCTCGCCGACGGCGGCGCGCACTACGGCATCAACACGGGCTTCGGCGCTTTCGCCAAGACCCGCATCTCCAACGACCAGGTGGTGAAGCTCCAGTACAACCTCGTGCGCTCGCACGCCTGCGGCGTCGGCGCACCGCTCGCGCCCCGCCTGACGCGGCGCCTGATGCTGCTCAAGGCGAACTCGCTGGCGCTCGGCCACTCGGGTGTGCGGCCCGAGGTGGTGCAAGCGCTGCTCGCGCTGCTGAACGCCGACGTGCTGCCCGTGATTCCCGAGGCCGGCTCGGTCGGCGCCTCCGGCGACCTCGCCCCGCTCGCCCACCTCGCGCTCGCCCTGATCGGCGAGGGCGAAGCCCTCCTCGCAAAGAGTCCGGCCGGCGAGCGCGGCGGCCTGCTCGAAGGACCCGCGATCTGCGCCGCGGCCGGCGTCGCGCCCGTACGGCTCGCCGCCAAGGAAGGGCTCGCCCTGCTCAACGGCACCCAGCTCTCGGCAGCGCTCGCCATCGACGGCCTGCTGCGCGCCGATTCGTTGCTCGCCACCGCCACCGTCGCCGGCGCGTTCTCGGTCGAGGCGCTGGCTGGGTCCTACGCACCGTTCGACGCCCGCATCCACGAGGTCCGCAATCTGCTCGGCCAGCAGCGGGTCGCCGCGGCGTTCCGCCGCCTGCTCACCGAGAGCGAGATCCACCAGGGCCACGCCGGCTGCGACCGGGTCCAGGACCCCTACGCGCTGCGCTGCATGCCGCAGGTGCACGGTGCGGTCTGGGACACGCTCGCCCACGCCAGCGGCGTGCTCGGCCGCGAGTGCAACTCGGTGTCTGACAACCCGCTGATCTTCGACGACGAGGTCCTGTCGGGCGGGAACTTCCACGCCGAGCCGCTGGCGTTCGTCGCCGACTTCATGGCGGTCGCGGTCGCCGAGCTCGGCTCGATCGCCGAGCGGCGCATCGACCTGATGTTGCGCCAGATTAACCCGGCGCTGTCGATGTTCCTGACCAAGGAACCGGGCCTCGAGTCGGGCTACATGATCGCCCACGTCACCGCCGCGGCGCTCGCCTCCGAGGACAAAGTGCTGGCGCATCCGGCCTCGGTCGACTCGATCCCGACCAGCGCCGGCCAGGAGGACCACGTCAGCATGGCGCCGATCGCCGGGCGCAAGCTGCTGCGGATCTGCGACAACGTCGCGCACATCTTCGCCATCGAACTGATGGCGGCCGCGGTCGCGCTCGAGCAGCAACGCCCGAAGCGCACGACCCCCGAGCTCGAGCGGGTGCTGGCCACGGTGCGGGCGGTGGTGCCGGCCCACGACGGCGACCGGCGCCTCGACCGCGACATCGCCGCGCTCGCGGCGCGCATCGAGGCCGGCGAGCTCGCCGCGATGCTGCCCGGCTGGGCGAGCGACTCGCCGACCGCCTGAACGGTCGGACCGTGACCTCGGTCACGGTCCTGGGCCTCCCGCACTCGCGAAAGCGAGAACCAGTTCTCAGCGCAGCGCGCCGCGATGCGGTCTGCTGGTGCCGTCGCGCGCCGCGGCGCGCTGGAGGTCGCGATGGCGAAGACGCTCCCGGAGGTCAAGAAGCTGGACCGCGCCGACCCCGAACGGGTCGAGGCGGAACCGATCGCTCCCTATCCCTGGCAACGCCGACCCGACGGTCCGCGCCCGGGCGAAGCGTCGGAGCGCACAGTGCCCGAGGCCCGTCCGCAACCAGCTCGCCCGCCGCGGCGCGGTTGAGCCGCGGCGGCGCCACGGTCCGCTAGCGGTCGCCGCGGAAGCGCACGGACGCGCTCCGCAGCCCGCCGCGCCTCAACGGCGCATCGGCAGGTCCAAGCCGCGTTCGGCGGCGACCTCGATCGCATGCTCGTAGCCCGCGTCGGCATGGCGCATCACGCCGGTCCCAGGATCGTTGACCAGCACGCGCTCGAGCGCGAGCCGCGCCCGCTCGCTGCCGTCGGCGACGATCACGACGCCCGAGTGCAGCGAGTAACCCATCCCGACACCGCCGCCGTGGTGGAACGAGACCCACGACGCGCCGCCGGCCGTGTTGAGCAGCGCGTTGAGGATCGGCCAATCGGCGACCGCGTCGCTGCCGTCCTTCATGCCTTCGGTCTCGCGGTTCGGCGAGGCGACGCTCCCGGAATCGAGGTGATCGCGGCCGATCACGATCGGCGCGCTGAGCTCCCCCGCAGCGACCATCTCGTTGAACGCGAGGCCGGCGAGGTGGCGCTCCTGGTAGCCGAGCCAGCAGATCCGCGCCGGCAGGCCCTGGAACTTGATGCGCCGCTCGGCGTGGTCGAGCCAGCGGTGCAGGTCGGGCTTGTGCGGGAACAGCTCGCGGACCTTGGCGTCGGTCTTGGCGATGTCGGTCGGATCGCCGGACAGCGCGACCCAGCGGAACGGGCCCATGCCCTCGCAGAACAGCGGCCGGATGTAGAGCGGCACGAAGCCCTTGAAGTCGAAAGCGTCGGCGACGCCCGCTTCCTGCGCCATCGCCCGGATGTTGTTGCCGTAATCGAAGGTCGGGATGCCCTGGCGGTGGAACGCGAGCATCGCCCGAACCTGGCGCGCCATGCTCTGCTTGCTGAGCTCGACGTAGCGCTTCGGGTCGGACTTGCGCAGCGCCGTGCCCGACTCTAGCGAGTGGCCGACCGGCAGGTAGCCGTTGAGCGGGTCGTGGGCGGAGGTCTGGTCGGTGACCAGGTCGGGTCGCCAATCGCCGCGCGCGAGCTCCTCGAACTGCTCGGCGGCGTTGCCGAACAGTCCGACCGAGACGACGCGGCCCTCCGCGGCTGCCCGCTCGATCAGCACCCGGGCCTCGGCGAGCGTGCACGCCTTGTGGTCGAGGTAGCCGGTCTCGAGCCGCTTGTCGATGCGCGACTCGTCGACCTCGACCGCCAGGCAGTTCAGGCCGGCGAACACGGCGGCCAAGGGCTGGGCGCCGCCCATGCCCCCGAGCCCGCCGGTCAGCAACCAACGGCCCTTGGCGTCGCCGCCGAAGTGCTGGCGCACCGCCTCGGCGAAGGTCTCGTAGGTACCCTGCACGATGCCCTGCGAGCCGATGTAGATCCACGAGCCGGCGGTCATCTGGCCGTACATCATCAAGCCCTTGCGGTCGAGCTCGAAGAAGTGGTCCCAGTTCGCCCATTCGCCGACCAGGTTGGAGTTGGCGAGCAGCACCCGCGGCGCGCGCTCGTGGGTCTGGAACACGCCGACCGGGCGGCCGGACTGGATGAGCAAGGTCTCGTCGTCGGCCAGGCGCTCTAGCGTCGCGACGATGGCGTCGAACGATTCCCAATCGCGCGCCGCGCGCCCGATGCCACCGTAGACCACCAGCTCCTCGGGGTGCTCAGCGACCTCGGGATCGAGGTTGTTCATCAGCATCCGCAGCGCAGCCTCCTGGACCCAGCCACGGCAACGGCGATGGGGGCCGCGGGGGGCGCGGATCGCGCCGGGACGGTGACGGGTACCCATGGGGTCTCCTGACGAGGGAACGGTGGCGGGGCGGCGCATTCTAAAGGCCCGGGACCGGGTGGTGGGGCGGGGCCAGGGGTCCCCACCCCGCCCGGCCCAGACCGCGTTGCCCACGAAAAAGGCTGCACCGACGACCTACGAAAACGTTCGTGAGTTGCCTATACTCCGGCCGAACCCGACCTCGTACCAGGAGCCGACCATGTCGCCGCGTCCGCCCCGCAGCCCCGAGCTGCCGCGTCCCACCGACGCCGAGCTCGACATCCTCACCGTCCTCTGGCGGCTCGGCCCGGCGACGGTGCGCGACGTCCACGACCAGCTCGAGCGCGGCGCCGACGCCCACACCGGTTACACCACCACGCTCAAGCTCCTGCAGATCATGCATGCCAAGGGCCTGGTGCAGCGCGACGACAGCCAGCGCGCCCACGTCTATCGCACGACCCTCTCGAAGCAACTGACCCAGGAGCGGCTGCTCGGCGACCTCAGCCGCCGCGCCTTCGACGATTCGCCGGCGCTGCTCGCGCTGCAGGCGCTAGGCTCGACCAAACGTGCCCGTCCCGAGGAGCTGGCGCAGATCAAGGCGCTCCTCGAGCGGCTCGAGAAGAACGAGCGCTGAACCATGGAGCTCTTCAGCCACCCGCTGATCGAACGCCTCGGCTGGACCCTGCTCCATTCGGTCTGGCAGGGCGCCGCCATCGCGCTGCTCTACGCGCTCGCCGCCTGGTGGACCCGGGCCCGCGCCCCCGAGCTCCGCTACGCGCTGTCGTTGGGCGCGCTCGGCCTGCTCGCGCTCGCCCCGCTCGCGACCTTCCTGTGGATCGGCGGCGGCACGCTCGCCTACGCCAGCGCTGGTCCTCGCAGCTTCGCCGGCGTGACCGACGCGCTGGTGGCCGAGGCCCTGCACGGCTTCGACCTCGGCGCTGCGCTCGAGCCGTCGCTGCCGTGGGTGGTGGCGCTGTGGTGCGCCGGCGTGCTGGTCTCGGCGCTGCGGGTATGGGGCGCCTGGCGCCACCTGGTGGCACTGCGCCGCTCGGCGGTGCTGCTCGACGGTGCTGAGCTGGTCCAGCTCGTCGCGCGCATCTCGCACGAGCTCGGGCTCGACCGCCCGGTGCGCGTCGCGCGCTCGGCGCTGGTCGGATCGCCGACCGTGATCGGCTGGCTCGAGCCCCTGATCCTGGTGCCGACCGCGGCGCTCGCCGGCCTCTCGCCGCAGCAGTTGGCGATGATCCTGGCCCACGAGCTGGCCCACATCCGCCGCCACGACTACTTTGTCAACGCGCTGCAGACCGTGGTCGAGACCCTGATGTTCTTCCACCCGGCGGTGCATTGGATCTCGGCGCAAGCCCGCCAGGAACGCGAGGAGTGCTGCGACGCCGTCGCGGTGCGCTTCGGCGGCGATGCGCTCGCCTACGCC
>Ga0247727_10014195_pt1 | contig 13292 bp, 16 predicted proteins | sample WisWelCaveWW1625_FD_202498 | JGI IMG/M metagenome (GOLD analysis project Ga0247727, IMG submission 202498) | Biofilm microbial communities from Wishing Well Cave, Virginia, United States - WW16-25 | ecosystem: Environmental > Aquatic > Deep subsurface > Groundwater > Cave microbial mat | place... | reverse complement strand
GGTCAAGTACGGGGCGACCAACGCCCATTCGTCATCACTCACATCACTGGGGTAGGATTGGCGTGTCATCAGCATCTCCTTCACGCCCCCAGTGTAGCAGCTAATCAAAGTGCATAACAGGCTCTAGGTGTTGATCCAGGGACGTTGTGGAACTGGGGACAAACATCAGACAGCCAAAAGGAAAACATCTCAAAACTGTCTTTGGGTTACTGCATGTCGGTCATGATGGTGAAAGAAGAGCCCACCAACAATCGCACTGAACGCGGCTGCTTGGCGCTGCAACGCTCGGATGTCTTGTCGATGTTGAGCCACTCCAGAAAGACACGTTATACCGAATTAACTTCTGCGTAACGCAGTCGTAACCTCCATATTCTACATTTCACTACGACGTATCTTTGGGTGAGGGCAGATGGGGGTCTCGACCCGACAGCTTCAACGAGCGCTCGACGCGCTGGCCAAGGTCAGCGAAGCGGTCGTCTCGGACCGGTACCTCGATGAAATTCTTCAGCTCATCGTGATGGTTACCGCGGAGCTCATGGGCTCGAAGATCTGCTCGCTAATGTTGCTCGATGAGGCAAAACAGGTGCTCGTCATTAGGGCCACGCAAGCCCTGAGCCCGGCCTACCGGAACAAGCCGCCGATCAAGGTCGGCCAGAGCGTTAGCGGCCGAGCGGTCAAGGAGCGGTGTCCGATCAGCATCTCGGACGTCACGAAGGACAACGGCTACATGTTTCCTGATATTGCTCGACGAGAAGGATTGCGCTCGCTCCTGTCGGTCCCCATGGTGATGCAAGAGCGGGTGATCGGCGTCCTTAACTGCTACACGGCCCATGAGCACCGCTTTACCGATGAGGAAACCCGCGTGCTGTCCACCATCGCGAATCAGGCTGCCGTGGCGATTGAGCACACGCGGGCGCTGGAGCAGGCCGTGGCGCTGCAGAAGTCGCTCGACGAGCGGAAACTCATTGAGAAGGCGAAAGGGATCCTGATTGAGGAGCTTCGCTGCTCTGAAGCCGAGGCGTTTCGCACGCTGCAGAAACAGAGCATGGAGAAACGCAAGACCATGCGCGAGATCGCCGAAGCCATTCTCTTGGCGCGCGAGCTCAAAGAAAGGCGTTGACACGTGCGTTCCGGCGCGTATGATTGTGACATAGAATTGCTGTTCGATCCAAGGGCGGATCGAAAAGGACGAACAAGGGCGTTCGCAAGAAGCGAGCGCCCTTGTTCGTTTCTCTGCAGTTGATTTCGCGAATTTGAGGCTGGCAGCAGCGAAGCTGCTAGTCGCGCCTGCCTGGGCGAAGCGGGGCAGGCGGGTGGAACAACGGCGTTCCCGACAAGACGGGGGGACGCCGTCCATGTTTTCCGGCGATTCAGCATTAGAAGGAGTTGATGACATGAGTGGACAGCGCAATGGACCGCTTGATGATGATGGGAAACTGCATCTGGCTATTCGACGGGAGCTGAGCGCCCAGCCAGCGAACATGCCGGGGATGCTCAAGCTCTGGAGCAGCCCTCCGCCTCACCAAGAAGTTCGGCTGAAGGAGGTCGTGGCAATCATCAGGCCGCAGCGGTGGAACCACACGAAGCTCCGGGTTCAGCGGCTGCGTGTGCAGGCGTTCACTCACGCCAGGGTCCTCGGCCGAGGCCGTGAACGGGGGTTGCGGTATCTGCCGCGCAAGGGGGCAGCACACGGGATGGGCGTGCGGTATCTGCCCAAACGAATGATTTCGTGGATCGTTGAAGAGACTCAGGTTGAGCCGCTCGTCCAAGCCATCATCGAGGCCAACCAAACCGGTCAGCTCGGTGATGGCAAGATTTTCGTCTTGCCGATTGAAGAAGCCGTGCGCATTCGAACAGAGGACCGAGGGTATGATGCGTTGCGCTCGGAGCGGCCGTTCGAAGTCGCTGTCGGCACGCCCTGCCAGTCTGCTGCCCCGGAGGTTGCGCATGCGCGAGGGCGGTAATCCGGTTGAAGAGTACAAGGCGGCCAAGAGGGGAGATCCCCTGTCTGTGCGCGAGGATCTTCAGCGCCTCATTCAGGAAGGCTGGCAGGCACTGACGCCGGCAGACAAAGATCTTCTGAAATGGCTGGGGATTTTCTTCCGCAAGCCCACGCCAGGCCAATTCATGATGCGCATCCGCATGCCCAACGGGTTTGCGACCAGTGAACAGCTCCGGGCGATCGCGGATCTGTCTCGGCGCCTGGGCAATAACATCCTCGATATCACGACCCGACAGCAAGTGGAATTGCGGGGCTATACGCTCGACAGCGTCCCGGAGATTTTTGAGCGGCTGCGCGGCGTGAATCTTCGCAGCCTGCAGACGGGGATGGATAACCTCCGCAACTTCAATGGCTGTCCGCTTGCCGGAGTGACACCCCACGAGCTCTTCGATGCCTCGCCGGTCGTGATGGCGTTGGATCGGCAGTGCGTCGGGCCTGAGGGCAACCCGGAATTCGCCAACCTCCCGCGGAAGATGAACATCACCGTTACGGGCTGCCTGCAGAACTGTACCCATAATGAATCACAGGATATCGCCTTGGTGTCGGCGATTCAGGCAGGCCGCGAGGGGTTCAACGTCCTCGTGGGCGGGAAGATGGGCTCGGGCGGGTTTACCGCGGCGTCAGCCTTGGATGTGTTTGTGGAGCCTGCGCAGGCGGTAGAGGTGGTGGTTGAGCTTGTCAAGATTTTCCGCGACCACGGTCCACGGGGACCCCGGACGAAATGCCGGTTTGCGTTCCTCATTGAGGAGTGGGGGATTCCAAAGTTGCGCAACGAGGTGGTCGCGAGGCTGCACCGGGAGTTGGCGCCAGCCGGTGACGACCAGCGCGAGAGCGGGCAGGCCGACCATTTGGGTGTCACCGCGCAGCGGCAACCCGGCTATGTGGCCGTTGGCCTGTGCGTGCCGACGGGGCGCATGCATCCGGACCACCTGCAAGAGCTGGCGAGACTTGCGGAGACCTATGGCAATGGACAGATCCGATTCACGGTCTCCCAGGATGTCATCATTCCCCATGTCCCGGAGTCGCGTCTGACACGTCTGCTGGAGGAGCCGTTGCTCGACACCTTCTCACCGGAACCGTCGCCATTTTTCCGCAAGATGGTCGCCTGTACCGGAACGGACTTCTGCAATCTTGCGGTCATCGAGACGAAGAGCCACGCCATGGACCTCTCGAAGGCGCTGGAGCAGCGACTAGGACCACAGTTTGATCCGACGTCCATTTATTGGTCCGGGTGTCCGGCCGGCTGTGGCAACCACCAGGCGGCGGACATCGGCCTGCGAGGGATGAAGGTGAACATTGGCGGCAAGCCAGTGGACGCGGTGGCCATCTATGTCGGCGGTCGGACGGGTCGGCAGCCTCGGGCCGGCAAGCTGATCATGGAATTGGTGCCGTGCGATGAGGCGTTGCCGGATGTCATGGTGACCATCTTGAAGCACCTGGAGCTCTTCAAACAGGTCGAGCGGGAGCCGGCGGCAAAAGATCGGGTGCTCATGGTCCCAGACACGCTTTCGTCAGAGGAGGAGGCAGCGAGTACATGAAACTGATCCGAGCGATCATTCGGCCAGAGCGAGAGGACCAGGTCGTCAAGGCCCTCGAAGCCGCCGGCATTGTGTCGTTGACGAAGATGGATGTGTTAGGACGTGGACAGCAGCGGGGTATTCAGGTCGGTGCCACGGTCTACGATGAACTGCCGAAAGTGCAGATGATGATCGTCGTGGACGATGCGAAGGTGGAGCCGGCGCTGGCTGCGATTGCGGCCGGAGCCAAGACAGGCCAGCCTGGCGATGGCAAGGTGTTCATCAGCCCAGTCGAAGCGGCCTATACCATTCGGACAGGGCAGCAGGTGGTGGAGACCCCGATCTCCCCGGCGGCATGAGGCGGTCATGGATGTGAGGGTGCGGTTTTTCGCCATGTTACGGGATGCGGCTGGTACCGAAGAGTGCCAGCTGGCGTTGGAGCTAGGGGCGCGAGGGGTGGAGGCGAAGACGACCCTGGTGGCGCGCTATCCTCGTCTGGACGGTCTCATCGACTATGTCAGGCTGGCGGTCAATCAGGAATACCAACCGTGGGAGGTGCCACTGCATGACGGTGATGAGATCGGGCTCATCCCGCCTGTCAGTGGCGGGTGAGATTATGCAGTATCTGACGAACACGCCCATCGTGTGGGATCGCATCGCCTATCTGGATCGGTGGGCCGCGCAGAATGGCTGCGGTGCCGTAGTGACGTTCGTTGGGGTTGTGCGTCCGGATCGTGACGGTCAGCGCACCGTCCATGCCCTGTTCTACGAGGCGTATCCCCAGATGGCCGAGCGCCTGATCCAGCGACTGATGGATGAAGCGAGGACTCACTGGTTGTTGGATGGCGTGCAGATCCAACACCGTCTCGGCCTGGTTGAGATCGGCCAGACCAGCGTTGTGGTTGTGGTGAGCGCCCGGCACCGGGCTCAGGCGTATGCGGCCTCGCAGTTCCTCGTCGATGGGATTAAACACGAGGTCCCCATCTGGAAACGCGAGTATTACGATGACGGAACATCCCAGCGGATCACCGGCACGCCGGAGCTCTTGGATATCGCCGATCCATCAGGAGCTGACCATGCTCACGTATGAGCAGGCGGTGGCATGCATCCTGAAGGCCACCCCTTCACCTCGGATGGCCGTTGTCAGGCTCAACCAATCGCTCGGCCTTGTGCTGGCTCGGCCGATGATTGCACGCTGTGACTTACCGCAGTTCGACAACAGCGCGGTCGATGGGTATGCGATTCGATCGCAAGACGCCCCCCAAGCGACGAATGGTCACGCCTTTCATGTGACGTTACACGTCGTCGGCAAGGCGGAGGCGGGACGGCCATTTGACGGACTTGTGCGACACGGCGAGGCCGTGCGCATCTTGACCGGCGCTCAGGTTCCACAGGGAGCCGATGCCGTCGTCATGCAGGAGTACGCGATTCGACGGCACCGTCAGCTTGTCATCCAGCGCTGGCCAACCCTTGGGCAGAACATCCGCCGACGCGGAGAGGATCTCTGTAAAGGAACCCGTGTCCTTGAAGCTGGAACATGGCTTCGGCCTCAGGAAATTGGACTGCTGGCGGCCCTTGGGGTCGCCAAGGTACCCGTCTACCCACAGCCCACCGTGGCGATCCTGACCACCGGCGATGAGCTGCAGCCACCAGGAAGGCGCTTGAAACCTGGCCACATCTATGAGAGCAATGGGCCTCTGCTGCAGGCACTCGTCCAACAGGTTGGGGCACACACGATTGACCTTGGCATGGGCCGTGACACCCTCACCTCGCTGATCCGAAAGGTCCGTCGGGGGTTAGCCTGCGATCTCTTGGTCATCTCAGGAGGCGTCTCAGTCGGCGACAAGGACTTTGTCCGGAACGCGGTGGCCCGCTGCGGCGTTCGGCAACTCCTCTGGCGGGTGAACATCAAGCCCGGCATGCCGTTGTTCGTTGGCAAGCGTCGTCGGACGCTTGTCTTCGGCCTGCCAGGCAATCCGGTGTCGGTCTTTGTGACCCTTGAGGAGTTTGTCAAACCAGCCCTCTTCCGGCTCATGGGGCGCGAATGGCAAGACCCCTATACAGAGCCGGCCGTCATCACTGAGGATCTCCAGGTCTCTCGCACACGGCGGACGCATTTCATTCGCGTCCGGTGCTCCCAGCATAATCAACTGGTCGCCGAGCCCTTGGACGGGCAAGGCTCGCATCGGCTCCGCAGCCTTGTCGAGGCTGATGGGTGGATCCGGATGACCGCTGACCAGGAGCCGTGGCGTGCGGGCACACAAGTGCTCGTCAAACCGGAGGCCAGCCGATGGTGACCGGTTTCGTCTTGGCGGGCGGCAAGTCGAGTAGGATGGGACGCGATAAAGCCCTGCTCCCTGTCGGTGACCAGAGGTTGATTGAACGGGTCATCCAGCGGCTTCGGCCTTCTGTGGAGCGACTGGTGGTCATTGGGAGTGTGCACAACGCCCCGCAATTGCACGACCTGCCGGCCGATGCGATCCTGATGGACCTCAAGCCAGATCACGGACCCTTGATGGGGATCTACACTGGGCTTATGCACACAGAAACGCTGCTGAATCTGTTTGTCCCTTGCGATATGCCCTGGATTAAATGGCGCCTGGTCGAGCTGCTGCTGAGTTCCTGTCGCGGCGAAGTCGAGGCGGTCGCCAGTCTCCATCCGTTAGAGGAGGTTCAGCCATTCCCTCTCATCTGTCATGTCAAGGCCTGCCGTACCATCGGGGCGTTGCTGGACCGAGGAGAGCGGTCACTTCAATCGCTGTTGCGCCAGCAGCGCACACAGCTACTTAGGATCGAGGAACCCGACTTGTGGCGTTCCTTTATGAACATCAACACATTGGCCGACTATGCCAAGCTCACCGACGAAGCCTCTCTCGCATCTCGACCGTGACGGACGCGCCAAGATGGTGGACGTGGGCGCGAAGGTTGCGACACGCCGCCAGGCACAGGTCCAGTGCGTGATCCATCTTGCGCCTGAGGCGTTCGAGGCGATCCAGCAGCAGGCGCTGAAGAAGGGTGACCCGTTCACCATCGCCAAGATCGCTGGCATCCAGGCGGCCAAGCGGACCGCCGAGTTGATCCCGTTGTGCCATCCGCTGCCCATCGAACATATCGAGATCACATTTGAACCTGATGCGACGACGCACACGGTCCGTCTCGTGGCTCAAGCAACAACGACCGCTAAGACGGGGATTGAAATGGAGGCCTTCGTCGCCGCGTCGATTGCCTCCCTGGTGCTCTACGACATGGTCAAGGCAATCGATCCTTCGGCGACGATCACGGATCTGTGCCTGCTTCGCAAGACCGGAGGCAAGCAGGGATTCCAGAGGAACCAGTGATGCGCGCAGCCGTCGTGACGGTGAGTGACCGATCCTTCAGAGGGGAGCGGCCAGATGTCAGCGGGCCGGTACTCAAAATCCTCCTAGAACGAGGGGGCACCGACGTGATCGAGACAGTGATCGTTCCTGATGAGCCAGCGATGATTGCTCAGACGCTGATTCGACTGGCTGACGAGGTGCGCTGTGAGATCATCATAACTACAGGAGGCACCGGACTATCCCCTCGCGACACTACTCCAGAAGCGACCAAACAAGTAATCGAGAGGGAGCTGTGTGGGATAGAAGAAGCCATCCGACAAGAGAGTTTAAAGCAGACACCTTTTGCGATGCTCTCACGAGGGATTGTCGGAACACGCGGAGTGACGCTGATTTTCAACTTCCCTGGCAGTCCCAAGGCCGTGAAGGAGTGCTTTGCGGTAGTTGAGCCGGTGCTGAGCCACGCGGTGAAGCTGCTGCGTGACGAAAACCCCTATGCGGCCACCCCTCATCCATGTCATCCGTAACACTCCTTATCCTCATATTTATCGTGGCGGCGGTCTATGCTTCAGTTGGCCATGGCGGGGCCTCGGGCTATCTGGCCGTTCTGGCACTTGCCGGATACGCACCGGCGCAGATGTCAACCAGCGCGCTGGTCCTGAACGTCCTGGTCGCAGGTCTGGCATGCATGGCTTTTTGGCGGGCAGGCCACTTTTCCTGGCGGCTCACCTGGCCGTTTCTTGTGACGTCGGTCCCCTGTGCGCTTGTCGGTGGATGGCTCGACGTCCCATTACACGCCTACCAGTGGTTCTTCACCGTCGTTTTGCTTGTTGCCGCTGTACGCCTGTGCCTACCGGTTCTGCCGGCAGCGCAGGCCGTCGCGTCCACTGGGCCGAGGTGTTCGGCGGCCTGGCCCATCGGAGCCGGCATCGGATTGATCTCCGGGATCGTTGGGGTCGGGGGCGGGATCTTCCTGAGCCCGTTGCTGGTGCTCTGTCGGTGGACCAGCGCGAAGGAGGCCGCAGCGGCGTCGGCGTGTTTCATCGTCGTCAACTCCGCTGCAGGATTGGCAGGACGGTTGGCGGGAGGGCGCTGTGAGGTTGGTCTGCTGTTGCCGCTTGTGGGCGTGGCGTTTGTCGGAGGATGGCTCGGATCAAGGCTGGGCGCGGGGTACGTTTCCAATCCGGCGCTGTGCCGCATCCTCGCGACGGTGCTGGCGGTTGCTGCCATGAAGGGACTGGTGACATGATCGAACTCATCGCGATTGTCCGTCGCAAACAATCCGCAGCGACAAAGCGGGAACTGTCGCGCATCGGCTGCCAAGGCTATACGGCCTTCCCAGTATTCGGCCGGGGAAAACAGCGCGGCCTGAGGGGTGTACCAGAGGGTCAGGGGCTTGCGTTTCTGCCCAAGGTTCTCTTCGATATCGTGGTTGAGGAGGAGCCGGCGCAGGAGACCGTTGAGGCGATCATCCGGGCGAATCAGACCGGCGAGTTCGGCGATGGGAAGATCTTCGTCATTGAGGTCGCCGAAGCCTATCGAATTTCAACGGGAGAGCGTGAACCGACGGCGGAGGCCACGGAGGTTGCATCAGGATGAAGCTCATCAAAGCGATTATCCGTCCAGAGAAGGAAGTAGAAGTGATCCAAGGATTAGAGCAGGCTGGCCTGTCAGCCCTCACCAAGTGGGATGTCCTGGGCCGCGGTCGACAGAAGGGGATCCAGGTAGGCGCTGCAGTGTATGGGGAGCTCTCGAAACTCTGTCTGATGTTGGTCATTCAAAACGGTGACGTCACCAAAGCCGTCGAGGCGATTCTTAAAACTGCCAAGACCGGCCACCCGGGTGACGGCCGGATCTTCGTGAGCGACGTGAAGGAGGCGTATACGATCCGAACTGGCAAGCCGGATGCGTAGCACCCAACAAGGACACGGAGAATGCGGCTAAAAGACTTTGCCGAGAGCGGACATCCGCCGACGCTGTTCTCGGCGTTTTTGTACTTCGACATCAGCTTCATGGTGTGGGTCCTCATCGGCGTGCTCGGCGTGCACATCGCGAGCAGCTTCGGGCTCACCGCGAGCCAGAAAGGGTTGCTCGTCGCCATCCCGATTCTAGGAGGCTCGCTGATGAGGATTCCACTCGGTGTGCTCGTGGATCGCATCGGCCCGAAACGGACCGGCATCCTAGGCCAGCTCCTGGTAATGATTCCCTTGGTGTGGGCTTGGCTCTTCGGGCGCAGCTTCTCGGAGTTCTTGGCGCTTGGCTTGGTGTTGGGGATCGCGGGGGGCAGCTTCGCAGTCGCACTCCCGCTCGCTAGTCGCTGGTATCCTCCGCAACATCAGGGCCTCGCCATGGGCATTGCCGGCGCCGGGAACAGCGGCACCGTACTGGCCGCGCTGTTGGCGCCGCGCCTGGCTGAGCGCGTCGGCTGGCATAACGTGTTTGGATTCGCACTCATCCCCGTCGCGATCACACTCCTGCTCTATAGTCTGCTGGCGAAGGAGAGCCCATCTCAACCCGCTCCCAAACCGTTGCGAGACTATCTGGGTTTGTGCCGCGAGCATGACAGCCTGTGGTTCTGCCTGTTCTACAGCTTTACGTTTGGCGGCTTCGTGGGCTTGGCTAGCTTTCTTGTCATCTTCTTTCACGACCAGTACGGACTCGCGAAAGTGATGGCGGGAAATTTCACGGCGCTGTGTGTCTTTGCCGGCAGCTTCCTGCGCCCGGTTGGTGGATACCTGGCCGATCGCTTCGGCGGCACGCGGATGCTGACCGCACTGTTTGCTTGCGCCTCGGTCGGCCTCATCGCCGTGGGCACGCTGCCTCCGCTGTGGCTGGTCACGACGTTGCTGTTCCTCGTCATGGCGGTCCTCGGGATGGGCAATGGGTCCGTGTTTCAGTTGGTGCCGCAGCGCTTCCGCGAAGAAATCGGCGTGGCCACAGGCGTTGTAGGAGCTGCTGGAGGATTGGGGGGATTCCTGCTGCCGTCGTTCCTCGGGGTGTTGAAGGATCTCACCGGGTCCTACGGGGTGGGGTTCTTCTGCTTCGGTCTCGTCGGATTAGCGTGTTGGGGGTTATTGCGTGTGGTGCAACGAGGGTGGCGGATGTCCTGGCTTACAGTGGCGTTTGAGACCGTGCGGCTCAAGACTGGGGCGGTGGCGCTGTCGGAGGCGCAAGAGGACGTCTAATGTCTGAACGGATCGTCATGCAGGTCGTCCAGGAGACCGGCGGGATCATCGAGACGCCGCTCACCGAGGAGGACCTGAAGCTCACCTGGAACAAATCGGCGTGTCCCTACTGTGGGGTTGGCTGCGGGGTGCTCGTGGGCAGCAAGGAGGGGCGCGTCCTCAAGGTTCGGGGTGATCCGAACCATCCAGCCAACTTCGGGCTGTTGTGCGGCAAGGGGGCGACGCTGCCGCAGATGGTGCATACGCCGGGCCGTCTCGTCCGACCGATGATGCGCGCCACACGCGAGGGCGACTTCCAGCAGACGTCATGGAATGAAGCCCTTGAGCGGATCGCGATCCAGTGGCGCCGAATCATCCAGGACCATGGACCGGATGCGGTGGCCTTCTACATCTCCGGCCAACTGCTGACCGAGGATTACTATGTTGTCAATAAACTGGCCAAAGGGTTCCTCGGAACGAACAACGTCGATTCCAATTCCCGCTTGTGCATGGCCAGCGCGGTGTCCGGATACGTCACGTCTCTGGGAGCCGATGCTCCACCTGGCTGCTACGCCGATATTGAGCTCGCCGACGGCTTCCTCTTGATCGGCACGAATACCGCAGCCTGTCATCCGGTGACCTTTGAGCGCATCCGCCGGCGCAAACTTCAGGCACCGACCCGTGTGAAGGTTCTCGTCGTTGATCCACGCAAGACTCGTACCGCCGACATCGCCGATCTGTACCTCCCGATTCGGCCGGGCACCGATGTCGCCTTGCTTAACGCGATGCTGCATGTGCTCGTCCATGAGGAGCTGATCGATGCCAGGTTCATCCAGCGGCACACGAGCGGATGGGCGCCGCTTCAGACCCTGCTCGACCGGTACACGCCCGAGCGTGCAGCCGAGATCTGCGGCATCTCGATGGACGAGATCCGACAAGCCGCCCTGCTGTTCGGCAGGGCCAAGGCAGCGATGAGCTTCTGGAGCATGGGACTCAACCAATCAACGCACGGCACCGCCAAGAACAACTGCATCATCAACCTGCACCTGGCGACGGGCCAGATCGGACGGCCGGGCACCGGGCCGTTCTCGCTTACCGGACAGCCGAATGCGATGGGTGGGCGTGAGACGGGAGGGCTAGCCCATCTACTCCCGGGCCACCGACTCGTCGTGAAGGAACAGGATCGCCGAGACGTGGAAACCTTGTGGGGGATTCCCGCTGGGCGCATTGCTCCCCAACCTGGCCTGAGCGCGGTTGAGCTCTTCAGGGCGCTTGCGAGAGGCAGCGTCAAGAGCGTGTGGATCATCGCGACCAATCCGCTAGTCTCGATGCCTAACCTCACCATTACTAAAGAGGCACTTGCGAAAGCTGAACTCGTCATCGTGAATGACGTCTACCATCCGACCGAGACGACGCAGGTAGCCGATGTGATCCTGCCGGCGGCCCAGTGGTCTGAACGGGACGGCACCGTGACTAACTCAGAGCGAGCCGTCTCGTATCTGGAAAAGGCCGTTGATCCTCCGAGCGGGGCACTGCCCGATTGGGAGATCATCTGTCGCTTTGCGAAGGCGTTTGGTGTGGGGGAGGTCTTTGCGTTCCGATGCGCCGAGGAGATCTACGAGGAGTACAAGCGCTTCACGCGGGGGCGAGATCTGGACATCGGCGGGGTCACATACGAGCGACTGAAACAAGGATCGATCCAATGGCCCTGCCCCACACCGCACCATCGATCCACTATGCGCCGCTACACCGCCGGGACCTTTGCCCATTCAGATGGCAAGGCGCAATTCCTCGCGCATGCGTATGCGGAACCGGCTGAGCGGACGGATGAGCAGTTTCCCGTGATTCTGACGACGGGCCGGGTTCGGGACCAATGGCACACGATGACACGAACCGGCAAGATCCCAGTGCTGCTCCGGAGTGAGCCTGAGCCGTTCGTAGAGGTCAACCCTGAAGACGCCACGCGGCTCGGGATCGCCGATGGTGAACTGATCACGGTGCGCTCTCGGAGGGGATGCGCCCGTGTTCACTGTCGCCTGACGCAAGCGATCAGACCGGGGACCTGCTTCATGCCGTTTCACTGGGGTAGCCTGCGTGGAGAAGCCGTAGTGAACCAAGCAACGGTCGAGGCGTTTGATCCCATCTCGAAGCAGCCCGAACTCAAGTTCTGCGCGGTGCGCATCGAAAAGGCAAAGGCCGATGCTTGACCAATTTGGTCGACGGATTACCTACCTGCGCATCTCGGTGATCGATAAGTGCAACCTGCGCTGCCTCTACTGCATGCCGCATGGCTTGGTCAACAAGATGAAGCTCAGCGAGCTCTTGACGAACGATGAGCTGGTGGAGCTTGCGACGATGTTTGCCGAGCTGGGTATTACGAAGATTCGCCTCACCGGTGGTGAGCCGCTCCTTCGCCCTGAGCTGGTGGAGATGGTCGCGCGGCTTGCCAGGATCCCTGGCATCACGCAGCTTGCGATGTCGACAAACGGCGTGCTGCTCAAGCATCACGCGCGAGCGCTCAAGGACGCTGGACTCCAGCGGGTCAACGTCAGCCTCGATACGCTCTCGCGTGAAAAGTTCACCAAGATCACGGGTATGGATCAGTGGCAAACGGTGCTCGAAGGGATCCGGGAGGCGAAGGCTGCCGGTTTGCAGCCAGTCAAAATCAATACCGTGCTCATGAAGGGGATCAATAATGAAGAGATCCTTCCACTCGTCGCATTTGCCATCGAGCAGGAGCTCGAGCTGCGCTTCATCGAGTGGATGCCGACGAATCCACTGGTCGATCTGGAGCGTGAGGGAAAGTTTCTCAGTAACGAGATGGCCAGGAGCGCGATCGAGGAGCGCTACCAGCTGATCCCTGACGATCCGGATCCCCATTCACCAGCGAGAAGCTTTCGCATCGACGGCACAAGGGCGCGTGTGGGGTTCATCAATCCGCTCTCCAACGTCTTTTGCGCCATGTGTAATCGTGTGCGCCTGAAGGTGAACGGTCGGATCAAAACCTGCCTCCATGGCAAGGAAGAGCTCGACCTCAAGATGATGTTACAGACCGGTGTGCCGCGTGACGAGGTCAAGCAACGAATCGCCACGGCCGTGTTCCTGCGACCCGAACAGCACTTCCTGACCCGCCCTGAGGTTGCGCATCAAGACTTCGTCATGACCGAGGTCGGCGGGTAAGGTCGTCCCACCGTTGCAGCGGTTACACCCACAGCTGCCGGTCGAGACTCCGGTACTGGATGGCTTCGGCGATGTGCTCGGGAAGGATTCGTTTTGACTCGGCCAGATCGGCAAT
>Ga0247727_10014194_pt1 | contig 13292 bp, 15 predicted proteins | sample WisWelCaveWW1625_FD_202498 | JGI IMG/M metagenome (GOLD analysis project Ga0247727, IMG submission 202498) | Biofilm microbial communities from Wishing Well Cave, Virginia, United States - WW16-25 | ecosystem: Environmental > Aquatic > Deep subsurface > Groundwater > Cave microbial mat | place... | reverse complement strand
ATAATGTTATCGATCTTTGAATTGTGGTAACTGGCATGAAGGAATGGCTGGTCATATATCGAAAGTTCGTTCCAACGCGAGTCAATCGCATGAACACACGAAGCCTCAGACGGCTGGCTCAAGATCAGTAAATTCTTATAGTTATACGTGGTCGAGGTGTTTTTGATAATCAAGTCTGTCTGCTGGAAATCACGATTGCCGTTGATGATATCCAAAATACTATCGGACTCCAGGCGCGATGCGGATATCGGGACATTGACCGGAGATCTACCCTGATATTCAGGAAAATAAATGAAATTCGCGGGACCCCACACCACATCATTTCCTTCGGCATAACTGACACCCGGGTAAATCACCACCAGCGTCGTCCCGGGTTTCATTTCCGGCGCACGCCAGACAACCTGCCACCAAAAACTGGAGATAATATTTTCCTCTCTTACAGCTTGCGCGGCAAGCCCATGATGAGAAAGGACGGCAAGCCCGAGGATTGCAGATATGAATACTACGCGAATATTCTCTGGAAAAACCGAATAGACCAACCCACCTAAAAAGATGACACCTGTCAATGATGCAGGTAATGTATATTGTGAAATCCGTTCAAAAGTGACTACCCGGTTCGCGAGGACAACAGGCAAGACACCTCCCAGGGTTCCTGCGAGACCCACCAAAATCAATTCCTTTTGCCATTTCGTCGGCGAATCATCATCCTGTTGATTCTCTATTTCAGAATGGGCTCTCATGTATAAATGCGCCACCCAGATCAAAGCCACTACAACTGTGGCGAAAACAAAGCCAATCGAAATATCCCTGAGACGGTTGCCATAGAAATTCTGATAAAAAGGCACCACCCACGCAAACAGGGAAACATTCAAAAAACTGCGAGCCAAATCCAGAAGACGCCATAACAATGTGGTGGGAGAATCGAACAAGCGTCCAAGCTGGGTGCCTGCATCCTGAGCTTTTCTCCAGTTATCGAACAGGAACTGATACCAAATAAAGAATACAATCGGAATAGATAAATGTAATGCGGATATTTTCAGAGTTTTAGAAAGGGATGAAAAGAAATTCAACTGTCGGCCATTTCGTTGAACATATAAATACACACACAACAGCCTGAAGGCTTCCATGCCAATAGCATATTCCACGAGTGCCAGATATGTCCAACCGGAAAGGATCGCGGCGATTGTCCAGCCAAGACGCCGGGACATAGAGTCGGACGCAATTGCCTTCAAGGTGAAAGCAATTGAGAAGGCTTGCAGGGCGACACTCAATACATAAGGCTGGAATTCAAAACCTGCCACCCACCACAAGAATCCGGGAAATACCAGGAACAGAGTCGCCATGAGAAAGTTAGCCTGACGCTTGTTCTGCCAAATCAGATTGAACAACCATAAGGCGCCAATCCCGCCGATAAGGCGTGTTATATACATCGTAATATGATATGGAATTGGATTTAACCCGTATAAGGAATAATAAATCATATATAATGGCCCGCGAGTCGGACGGGTGTGCAAGGCTATATCAATAAATACATTAGGACCATTTACGAGGGCGTTATAGAGAAAATACCAGTCATCCCTGTAATATGTGAGCTGTCCAATATGCGGGAGGTAGGTACACCCCGAGATCAGGGTAAGTAAAATGATTTCAAACCAGCGTGTTTCAGTTATTTTTTTCATCATGATGTGTTCACCAATCCTTGTTATCTTCATACCCCAATCTTATCAACAAATCTCCCGCGAAATCTTTGAATATCTTTTTGTGCTCCTCGGTGAAATGATTACTCCATTCGCCCGTTTTCCCCGAACGGAAGGTGGGGGATTTCGCGGGGTTGATGGAGGATTCGAGGGTTTCCAGAATCAACTCTCGGGGGGAGGGAAGCGAGATGTGAGTGAGGAAATGGTCCAGGATGCGAGTCAGAGTCGCGGCGCGGTCGTGGATCAAGTCTTCAAAATGGATCGCTAGCACTTCGGGACGATTCAACCAATCTATGTAAGGAGCAAATCGTTCGGCGATGTTCGGAAAGTCTACATCCGCATCAGGTCTGCCTAAAATACTGGCGTGCAACCGCGCGTTGAAATCGGAGAGCGATTGATAATACGCGTGATGGACGTGATTCTTTTCCATCTCGGTGACGTAGAAAACGTGGGAGACGACCACGTCGCGCGGATCGCGGAAGATAAAGTACGGAATGAATTTCGGCGAGCATACTCGAGCGACTGCCTCGGGTCGCGCAAAGAGATGCGCAGATGCTACATCGCGCGGACCAAGCGAATCAAGCCAGGCGAGGGCTTGTTCGGGCGCGCGCTTAACGCCACTCTCGCTTTCGTATTCGGCATAAAAAGAATGAAGGCGTTTTGAATACGGCGCGACGTTGGAAAATCCCAGCAAAATTTGATCGAGCAGATGTGTCCCGCTTTTAGGGAAGGAGATGCCGAGCAGGGTGGGCAAGTCCGTTCGTTGCGATGCAAAACGCAGTCGTTGAGTCAGCTTTTCAACAGCATAGACCGTGGAACGGAGCGATGATTTCAAATCCATGTGGGTATTTAACCACAGAATTGCTGGCGAGACATAAATCAAATTTCGGGGTTATACAATATGCCAATGAAGACTACAATTTTTAATACCCCAATTCTCAGCCGATTATTTCATTATTTTGCAAAACTTATTATGAGGTTGGTCGGCTGGCGCGTGGAGGGGGGACTCCCCGACATCCCAAAATTTGTTCTGATCGGCGCGCCGCATACCTCTAACTGGGATTTTGTTCTCTTCCTCGGCTTGATCTTTTCCTTGCGGGCAAACGTCCGCTTCATGGGCAAGGCGGAGGTGTTTCGTAGTCCCTTCGGCTGGTTCTTTTACTGGTGCGGCGGGATTCCCGTGGACCGTAAAAAATCCACAGGGTTGGTGGAGCAAATGGTGAAAGTATGCAATGAATCGGACAAGTTCATCCTGACCATCGCTCCCGAAGGGACACGTCACCACGCGGTGGAATGGAAACATGGCTTTTATCACATCGCCAAAAATGCGGGGATTCCCATCGTGATGGCAATTGTGGATGGCAAACAGAAGACCATCCGCGTAGGGCAGGTACTCCACCCCACTGATAACATGGAAGCGGATATGAAGTCCATTCAGGGATTTTTCGAGGGTATCGTGGGGATCAATCCGAGGCGAAAGTATATAACGCTGAAGAATTAATCGGTGGAATTGAATTCAATAAAAACAAAAGGTGTGTGTCACCCTCCCGAAGGACATCGAGACGATGTGAGGGAGGGTTCGTTGCGACCAAAGGATCTTGATCAGGGAGGTAGAGATGCTTCGCTACACTCCGCATGACATTCAGCAAAAAATCTGGCAACTTGAGTTTATTATGTTTATTTACTTCGCCTCCGCCATTGCCTGCTTAAACTCGACCAAAGCCTTGATCGGTGTGGGGTCAACGCCGTAGCCCATGGCAAGATAATAGGACATGTAATCGCCGAAGAGGATCAGAGTCCACATGTGGGCAAGTGGCGTGTTGCCGCGGCCATCTACGTAATCTGTATTCATGCCCTCGAGCATGAAGGCTTTGCGCGTCAAATCGGATCGCAGACGATTGCGCGGGTGATCGGACGGCGCGTGCAGGAAGAGAGTCATGGTATGCGCATTGAGCGTTTCCTGCGGATTCATCGTCCCTGCAAGCGTGTTGTGATCTGCTTCGGGGATGAACTCGAAATTCGCGCCCGCTTTTGCCACTTCGTTGATCTGTCCCTTCCAGCGGCGGGCAACCGTGGTGAGCAAACCAGATGCCATGAAAGTCACCCACCTCCCCATCAGTTGACCCGCGTATCGTTTGGCTGGATTCTTCACCGCGGGAACGTCCGCTTTCAAATGCTGTTGCGTTCGTTTCATCGAAGCCAGCGCATCGTCCATTTCTTTTGATTGGTCGGGGATGATGTTCAGCCGCTGGAACATGGCAAGTAACAAGCCGAATGAGAATCCCACCGCGGCGCGCGGCTGACCCGAGTGATCAAACGTCCAAAGCGGAATGTTATTTTCTTTTGCGCGTCTGGCAAGTTCACCGCCCGTGCACACCACAATGATGCGGCATCCGGCTTTGCGTGCGGCCTCGAAGGCATCAAGAGTCTCTTCGGTGTTGCCGGAATGCGAAGAACAGATGATGAGAGTCTCAGGTCCGCGCGCAAAGAAAGGCAGCCCATAGTCGCGGTGAACGGAAACAGGCAACGGGGAGAGGGAAGCGCAATACGATGCGAGCAAATCTGCACCAATGGCAGATCCGCCCATGCCGGCGATCACCACTTGTTTGAAGTCCTTCCAATCAGGCAATGGATGTTTCAGGCCAAGCTGGTAGGCAAAGCCAAGTTGATCGGGAAGGTTATCAATTTCACCGAGCATGTTAAGTGTGTCGAGTTGTTTGAAACGGTTGAGGTCGTCGAGATTCATTTTTAGATTGCATCCTTGATGAATTTTGCCAGGTCGGTCTTCATCTGTTTTAGTGATGGGATATGAATGTACATCATGTGACCGGCGTCATAATATTCCATCGAGACATTCTTTCGCAGGTCTTCATCGAGACCAAGATGGTTGAACGTGTATTCGGTAGCAAAGTAGGGTGTGCCGAGATCGTAATAGCCATTTGCCACAAACACTTTGAGATACGGGTTATACGTCATTGCGGCGCGCAGGGTCTCGGCTACATTGACATATTGATTCTCGAATTCACGAAACGACCACGGATGCACATATCCGCTCAAAATTTCATAGGGCAGGTCTGATTCAAATTTCAACTCGCGACGCACGTAATCATAAAACGCGGCAGTATACGGACCTATGATGTTTGTTATCAATGGGTCATATTCGGCCCTTTCAGTAACGCCCAATCGGTCACGACCAATCAAGCGACTGTCAAGCCGTCCAACAGTTAATCCGCGTTCGCGCAAGAGCTCCTTGAAGTAATGCTGGTCGTTGATTCGCAAATTCGAGCGTTCTATGAATTGCTCCGAGATGCCTGTGAAATACGAAACCTTTTTCACGATCTGTGCGCGTTCCTCTTTCGTCAGCGAATCGCCTTTGAGCAACGCGTTTGTATAATCGCCGAGCGCGAACACCTCCGCTTCTTCGAGCCAGGTTTGCAATGGCTTGTGCGGCTTGAGCACATCGTGATACCACGCGGTGGCAGTATAGCCAGGCAGAAACATGATATACGGCAGATCATTATTTACGTTGAAATCAATCGTCGTGAAATCGAGCACGGCAGAGATCAGCATCAGCCCATTCAAATACATGCCGTGCCGTTCCTGCAAATATCCCGAAAGCCCCGAAGCGCGGGTGGTGCCATACGATTCACCGATCAAAAATTTCGGCGATAGCCAGCGATTGTTACGCGTGGCATACAAACGAATAAAATCGCCGACCGACTCAATATCCTTTTTGAAGCCGTGCCACTCCTTCGGCTTCTCGCCCGCCACCGGTCGGCTGTAGCCGGTGTTCATCGGGTCAATAAAAACCAAATCCGTTTCATCGAGAAGCGAGTATTCGTTGTCGGTTAATTGATATGGCGGCTTTGGCAATTCGCCGTCATTTTTCATGATCACGCGGCGCGGTCCTAACACGCCGAGATGCAGCCACACAGATGATGAACCGGGTCCGCCGTTAAAGGAGAATGTAAGCGGACGTTTGGATTTATCTTTGACTCGATCTCTTGTGTACGCGATGAAGAAGATTTGCGCCCGCGGCTTCTCGCCCTCCGCTTCTTTCTCACGATCGGTTGTTTCCTCTTTCAGAATCATCGTCCCCGCTGTGACCGTGTACTTGACCGCCCTGCCTTTGATCCTAACGGAATGTTTGGAAACCACCAGCACGTCAACAGGTTTTGGTTTATCTTCCTTTTTCTCTTCGGGTTTCTTTTCTTCTGCCATGTGGATTTTTCCTTCCGCTTATTTTGAGTACAAACCGATTGAAATAGATTTTACATCTCCGATTATAAGTCTCAAACAGAATTTCGCAATCCACTCGAACGGCTTCAGCATCAGGTAGGCGACATCCGCCAAGAATGGATTTTGAATTTTCTGTGCAAGAGATTTTCCGATCACATCATAAATTGTTCTGAGCAATTTGTGCAATCGCGGAGCAATAGCCATCAATGCGAGTTCGGCGCATTTCAAAATTTGCAATTGATTATTCGCGCGCATGGATTTTCCGTTGGCAAGTTGCACCGCCCATGAACGGACGAGTTTGGGATGTCCGTGCGCTGCGGCGGTGGCGATGTAACAGTTCGGGGGCGCGGTCGGCAACTTGGCGTACAACTCGTACATTTTCAGAATATCGTAACGCCAGGCGACGGCATACGCGGCGAGCCAGGCAGTGACGCCGAGTCCGCGCGGGAGGGTGACCATTGTTTCGTAGTTTTTGAATAGCCAGATCGCGGCTTGACTGGCTATGAGGAAGGACCAAAACGGCGCGGCGATAATCAGCGCAACGAAGGCAAGAAAAAGCGGAAGGAACGGTTCACGATAGTAGGCAACAGCAATCAGCACAGCGATCAGGACGAGGATTCCCAAACTTGAAAGGACTCTGCGCGTATCCCATTTGCTTACCGCCCACCGATAGCTCTTTGGAAAATAAATTGGGAATAACCAGAGTAGAACGATTGCGAATGAATATTTATTATCAATCAAATAAAGAAACAGGATAACGCTATATTGCAAAGCCAGCAGGACACCGGTGTAAACCCCGAATCGAACTACAAACAATGACGAATAGCCATCAGGGTTAATTAAGAGGAGTATGTAGCAAGCAATTGAATATGTAAGCAGGAGGAGGAAAAATATTGAAGCTTCCGACTGGAGGAATAATGCGAGATAAGCATCCAATTCTCCCGATTGCCATTCGGGCTTCAAGACTTGAATCGCCCAGAAAGAGAAGGCAGGCAGGGCGATAACAAACAAGCCATACAAAACCCGCCACCATTCATTAACTGGAAATCGTGGAAAACCTGATGATTCTTCTATCAGATTCTCGTCAGGAACTGTTTCAAGAGCCATGTTTAGTTCCGGTTTGATTCACAAGCCGGTATACTTCTTTTTTGTTCCAGCCGCTTTGCAATGCTAGTGCAGATGAAATTTCTCTTGCCGATTTATCACTCTTGATTTCTTTTTGAATCGCTTTCAACACTCGCGCTTCCGTCCATTTTTCGCTTTCATCTTTTGTCCTGCCTTCGATCACCAGCGTGAACTCACCCTTTGCAGGCTTAGTCTTGAAATGCTCCACTGCCCCTCCCACTGTGCCGCGCCAATATTCTTCAAACATCTTGGTCATTTCACGCGCAACACAAATGCGGCGATCACCGAGAGTGGCGAGAATATCCTCGAGCGATTCAACAATGCGATGAGGGGATTCGAAAAAGATCAGTGTGTAGGTCAGGTTTGAAACCTGACCTACGAACTTATGTCTTTCGTTTGATTTATGAGGGAGATAACCGAGATAAAGGAAGGAGTCCGTGGGTAATCCGGAAACAGCCAGGGCTGAGATCGGGGCTGAGGGACCGGGAACAGGCGCCACGTCGAAGTTTGAAGCGAGGGCGGCGCGGACGAGTTCGTAACCCGGGTCATTGATCGCGGGAGTCCCTGCATCCGAGACCAATGCCACGTCGCCGGTTGAAAGTGTGTCGAGGATGAAATCCAGTTTGTTTAATTTGTTGTGTTCAAAATAACTCGTGAGGGGAGTTTCGATCTCGAAATGCTTGAGCAGGATGCCCGTGTGTCGTGTGTCCTCCGCGGCGATGAGACTCGCTTCGCGCAACACGCGAATCGCGCGCGGTGACATATCTTCGAGATTGCCGATGGGGGTTGCAACAAGGTAAAGCGTGCCCATGCGATGATTTTATCATCATGCGGGTGCTATAATGTTTATCGAATTCGTGCAGCCTGCCGCTTGTCTCATTATTTACTAAACTTTTTGGATTAAAATGCAGGTAAAATTTTCTACATCGAGTTTAGATCCACATGCCAAACATGCGTGCGGCACTCTGTAACAACAAGAAAGGATGCCAAATTGGCTAAAGCAAACTATCAATACGAAAAGCGTCAGAAGGAACTGGAAAAGAAGCGGAAGAAAGAACAGAAGGAGAAGCTCAAGCAGAGCAGGAAGAACGTCCAATCGCAAGAGGCGCAAGTAACTCAGGAAACTCAAGAGACGCCTCCCCCAGCTCAGCCGCCAGAGAATTAAGGGCTTTTGTATACAGGGCTTTGCAAAAAGAGACCAGCGCCTTCGAGGGCTGGTCTCTTTGGTTTTGAGCACACCCCGCCCCCTTCGGGGACCTTCGGCGAGCGGGTGTCCGTGACGGGATTTTGGCAATTCAAGTAGTGCTATAATCTTTGTCAAGGAAAACAACAATGGATTTTGAATGGGACCCGCGCAAAGCGGAAATCAACCTCCGTAAGCACGGCGTTTCTTTCACCGAAGCAGGGACAATATTTGGCGATGATCTTGCAATTACTGTTCCCGACCCTGACCATTCAAAAGATGAAGACCGTTTTATCACAATTGGATGGTCAAACCGCCGCAGGTTGTTGATAGTGTCACATACCGACCGTGACAACCGAATCCGAATTATCAGCGCTCGTGAATTGACGAGAGCGGAGCAAAAAACTTATGAAGAAAAAAACTGAACTGAATAATGAATTACGCCCCGAATATGATATGAAGTCCTTGCTCAAAGGCGGAGTGCGCGGCAAGTACGCGGCTCGCTACCGTGCAGGGACAAATCTCGTGCTGTTGGAACCAGAAGTTGCAAAAGCGTTTCCAAACGAGCAAGCCGTGAATGAAGCGTTGAAATTGGTAATTAAATTGAAGAAGGTGCAGGAGAAAGCTGGTCAATATTCGACAAAGCGGTAAACCACCAATCTCGGATGTGATTTTGTAACCTTTCCTCCCCTAAAATCCGACAGCTAGTACCTTACTAACTTGAATTTTTTACAACAGCGACAGGGTAAAGGCGTTTAAGCTTGATACGAGCATTATCTGGTTTAAATTGCCAATCAATCTGTACCTTTAATTTATTGCGGTCTTTCTCCCAAGCGGAGACTTCTGTGGCAAGTGTCTGCTTGCTGGAAATACGTCGATTCGTACATTGACGACTGAGGATGCTCAATTCAATTTCAGCCATATTTAACCAAGAGCCGTGCTCGGGCGTGTAATGCCATTCAAAACGTTGCGCCAGTCGTCTGGCTTCGGCAGGTTCAAATCGTTCGTACAGACAGGCGGGCGAATGCGTGTTGAGGTTATCTGTGACCAACACAATGATCTCTGCCTCAGGATATTCTTCATCAGACAGGCAACGCAATAACTCTGCAAAATCCTGATGGGTACGCCGATCGGTAACGAAAGTTCGCCGTTTTCCGATCAAGGGCTCAACGGCCATGAAAATATTTGCCGTACCATTGCGCTCGTATTCATAGTCTTGGCGGCGCGCTTGTCCAGTTTCAATCGGCAAAGTACCGCGTGGCGTAGCGTGTAAGGTTTTGTTGGCTTCATCGGCGCACACCACAGGGCGTTTTGAGTTATACGGGCGCTTATAGACTGCCAAAACGCTCTCCATTTTTGCGACGAACTGCGCCGAGGGTTTGGCAATACACCACGACTTTACGAGCCACGGCTTAAGTTCATTTTTTTTGCCGATGCATGACGGCTACATCACTGATACTGTCTACCAGTTTCAGTTCGACAAGTTTGTCCGCTAACATTTGCAATGTCCAGCGCGCTCTTCCTTCAGGCGGCGCACTGCAAGCTAACATGGTTAATTGTGCCTCAATCTCGCCTGTGATTTTTGGCGTTGCTCCAGGACGCGCTTTGTCATACAGTGCCTTCTCTAAGCCACCTGCCACAAATTTCTTGCGAATATTTGTGATGGTTGGCAAGGAACATAATAAAGCAGAGGCGATCTCTTTTGTGCCGTTCTTCTTTTTCTGATTTTCATCAGACAACAACAAAATGCGAGCGCGGGTTTGAGTGCGAGCCGATGATTCGCCGCTATGGGTCAGAGTTTCAAGTTCTTGGCGATCTTCTTTGGACAAGTGAACATGATATTTTGTGATCATTCGCCAAGTATAATACATCTAAAATATTCAAGTTAGCAGAGTACTAGGCTTTCAGTCCGCATAAAAAATTTTCAAATCGGATTTTGGGGGAGGTGTCCGAAGGACGGAGGGGGTAACCCCCACCCCGCCAGCGCGTGCCCATGCCAGGATTTTGGCGATGAAGGGAATGCTATAATTCATCCATGCCGCTGACACCAAGAGCCGTCTTATCCAATGCAAATGTCCGCTCTGCATTCCAACAAGCATGGACAGATTCCAACCCTGGCGTAACTGGCGGACACGAAGAAGGCGGCTTCATCGTGAAAGGCTTTATCAATGACTACACTTTCTAGTGACGTTCTTCAAGACGATATGGCTGTTGCTCTCGCCCGCGTCATGGCAACCGCAAACAAACGCGCCCGCGAACTGGGTGTGGACATCGTTCAGAGTCTCATCACGATTACGCAACATTTCGATAATGGCACATTCTGGCGGATTAACTATGGCCCCAAAGATTACATCAACCAACGCGGCGGCGACTTGATTATCGAAGTTGGAGGAGATGATATAAAAATCAAGCAGGTTTTGCGCGGGCAATAATCGTCGGCGGAATAAATTCCTGCCTCAGTTCGTGAAAGTCGGATAAATCCGACTCGCGCCATCAGCCCGAAGGGCTTCCATGTACTGAGCGGGCGGATTTATCCCCGCTCACGCCCCCACCCCGCCAGCGCGTGCCCATGCCAGGATTTTGGTATAGCGTAAGTAGTGCTATAATGCTCGAAACAAACGGAAATATTAGCAACAACGTCACGGGAGGCTGAAATGTCCGAACAAAACCCTGACCTCGAATTAAGCGCAATACAAACAATTCTCTCTGCTCTTGAACCTTTGGATGAAGAAGCGCAGCAAAGAGTATTCACTTATGTATTGCAACGTATGAAATTACCAGTTTCTATGGGGAATTTAAGCAATGCAACTACTGATGTAAGCATTGCACCAAACATTCCAGCAACAACATTGACACCCGCTCTTGCGGTAACTGATATTCGTACTCTAAAGGCACAAAAGAATCCTCGTTCTGCTAATGAGATGGCTGCATTGGTGGCATATTATCTTGCTGAACTCGCTCCAGTTGAAGAACGAAAAGCCAGCATAGATAAAAGTGATATAGAAAAATATTTCAAGCAGGCAGTTTTTACTCTTCCAAAGGTTGCAAAGCAAACACTCGTTAACGCCTCAGCAGCTGGATATTTGGACAGCATTGGTGATGGAAAATATAAACTTAACCCTGTTGGTTACAATCTAGTAGTTCATGGTTTGCCAAGCAAGCAAAAAGAGTAAACCGTATGGATACCGCCCAGATTGATACATGGGCAAATTTCAATAACACTTTGGATTTGCTGAAAAAGGGGATTACACGGTCGAAAACCGCTAATGTCAATGCGTCTGAAATACGTCAGCAAGCAAAAGATGTTACACAGTCATATTTTCGCCAAATTCGCCCCGAACTTCAATCTTTAGGATTAGACATCAACCTAGTCAGTAAGTTAGATATATCTTTCCAAAATCTTCTAAAATTATCCAATGGCTTAAACGCAAAGACCTCATATTTGGTTCTATTCAAAAATCTCTCGACTGTTCTTGAAGAAGCAGAAATAGCAATAGAACTCAGATATGCTGAAAAGGCTTTTCTGTCGCTCTCGCCACAATCAGATATCCTTACAGGGCTTGAGTCGATTATTTACAATACACTTCTGGAACTTGTTCCAAACGCTGCATTGTCTTACAAACAAGCAATTATTGATTTAGGAGTCAAAGATAGAATTTCGTATAGGGGCGTCGCGAATGAATTTCGAGAAGCATTACGAGAAACTCTTGACCACCTAGCACCCGACAAGGATGTTGAAGCGCAGCCTAATTTCAAATATGAGAAAGACAAATCAACACCAACAATGAAACAGAAAGTTCGATATATTTTCAAAGCAAGAGGGCTTGCAAGCAATGCTATAAAAGTTCCAGAAAATGCTGTCGAAATAATTGATGAAAGAGTGGCATCTTTTGCACGGTCAACTTATGAGAGGTCTTCAATTTCCACACATGTAGCCTCGTCGAAAAATGAAGTTTTACAAATGAGGAATTATTTGAACGCCATTCTTGCAGAGTTGCTTGGATTACAAACTTGATCTGAGGAGAGCAAAATGAATCTCGACTGGCTTACCACGCTGATTCCAATCGTAAACGCTACAGGTATTCCTTTATTAGCTGTTGGAATAATATTGCTTTTACGCGCATATCAAAAATCTGTGGAAGCGTATAAAGACACCTCATTGCATCTTTCTGAGGAAAACAAAAGGTTAAGAACACAATTATCAGAAGTAGATTCGGGCTATCTTGAAGCACTCAATAGAATGAGAGAAATCGCTGCAAAATCAATACAAGCTACTGGTGAATTACAGGCGGCCAAAATCAGCCTCTTAACAGGAGGTAGTGACCTTGCGGAACATACGATCCGATCCGACGTTGCGAAGATTAATCAGGTGCTTGATTTGTTACAAACCCTTTCTGAGACCGTAAAGCGCATTGAGCTTTTTCAAAAAGAAACTGAATTAGCTGTACAAGCCGAATTTCATAAAATTGGACAATTAATCTCAGAAATTGGTGATACGCAGACCAGATTGTCTATTGTGCGGGTAATTGCATCAGATGAGACTTTTCAATCGTTAAGTTCAAATATTGACAAACAAAAAAGAGGGTTGTTATTTTTAGCCAAAGAAAATTTTACCGCTCGTTGGATTGGAGAAGCTAACAAAGACAGAGATGAGCTTGACAAGGAAATAAACGAGGGTGAGATCCCTGATTTTCTACGTGCACCTGGATGGGGTACAACCAAGAATGAACCTCAAAACTATGAAGAAGCTGATGATAAAGACAAGAAAAACAAGAACGAATCGGATCAATAGGTGCACCAAAAGGAACGTATCCTATTTCCAATTACAAGACCCAATCTTGCGGGTAGGCTTATAAAATCGCCCCAACATTATTCACACCTCCCCAAATTCTGAGAATCTTGGAGAGGTGTGTCCATTAGTTAGTTTCTGGTGCAAAAGGCGCACCGTTGCACATTAACAATTGACAAACGAAAAGCCTCTTTGGTAGAAAGTAGGTGTCTAGCCAACCCCATACCGCGGAGGCAGCTCCAATGTTACGTGAACATTA
>Ga0247727_10014193_pt1 | contig 13292 bp, 12 predicted proteins | sample WisWelCaveWW1625_FD_202498 | JGI IMG/M metagenome (GOLD analysis project Ga0247727, IMG submission 202498) | Biofilm microbial communities from Wishing Well Cave, Virginia, United States - WW16-25 | ecosystem: Environmental > Aquatic > Deep subsurface > Groundwater > Cave microbial mat | place... | reverse complement strand
AAACGAAAGTGCTGACGCTGGATTTTATGCAGCGAGGTTACTTCAACCAACCATTTCGTAACATCCAGATCACCAAGAGTTCATCAGGTGTACGGTTATCGTGGTAAACTCCATCGCATGAAAACCATCACCCCCGAAATCCTTGACGAGGCTGTGCGCCGTCTGGTCGCGGAGTTCGACCCCGAGCAGATCATCCTGTTCGGCTCACATGCCTGGGGCACGCCGACCGAGGACAGCGACCTTGATCTGATGGTGATTGTGTCGGAAAGCGATGAACGCTCTATTCAGCGGGACATTCGCGCCCATCTCGCGCTGGTGGGGCTCAATGCGCCGAAGGACATCATGGTGAGAACGCGCGCTGAAATCGAGCGCTTCAAAGCGGTGTACGCTTCCCTTGAATGCGAAATTCTTGAGCGCGGGCAGGTGTTGTATGACCGAGCCCAAACAGTCGCTCGTCCAGAGTTGGTTAATCAAGGCCGAGCATGACCTAATCCTGGCGAGGAACGTGTCATCGATTCCCGGCGCGCTGCTTGATGTCGGCATCTTTCATTGCCAACAAGCAGCAGAAAAGGCAGTCAAGGGCTTTCTCGTGTTTCATGACTTGCGCTTTGAAAAGACTCACGATATTGAACTCCTGATGTCAACCGCGAGGTCCGTGCAATCCACCTTCGAAGCGTGGCTCGCTTGCGGCGCTTCGCTTACACCGTACGCAGCGCGCTTCCGTTACCCCGGCGAAGTCATGCAACCCAGTCAGCAAGAATACAGTGCGGCCTTGCAAGCCGCAGAGGCCATTGTTCAATTCGTCACCTCGTTGCTGCCCGCAGAAGTGCGACCGAACCCAACGATCACACCGATCCAAGAGGGATGCGTCAGTGACTGACCTCATTCGCGTTGGCGTCATCGGCGCCGGCGGCATTGCACGTTCGGTTCATCTGCCGAATTATCAGAAACTGCCGCACTGCGAAATTGTCGCCGTCGCCGATGTCGTGGCCGATTCCGCGCAATCGGCGGCGGAGCAGTTTCACGTCGCGCATTGGTACGTCGACTTTCGCGAACTGCTGAAGCGCGACGACATCGACGCGGTTTCCATCTGCACGCCGAACTTCATACACTGCGAGGCGACCATCGCCGCGCTCGAAGCCGGCAAACATGTGTTGTGCGAAAAACCGCTGGCGATGAATGCGACTGAGGGCCAGCTCATGATCGACGCCGCGCAGCGCACCGGCCGCATTTGACCTGCGGGCTGAACTATCGCTTTCGTGCGGAGGCGCAGGCGCTGAAGCGCTTCGTTGACGCCGGCTATCTCGGCGAAGTCTACTACGCGCGCGCACAGGCGCGGCGGCCGCGAGCAGAAGCGGCGGCGTTGCACGAGGCGTGCTTGTTCGCTAAGCAAATATCAGCATGAAGACCGTCGCCCCCGAACTGCTTGAAGAAAAACCCGCCGACCGGCGGTTCCCGAAGACCCATAACCTCAAGCTCCGACCATGGGGAAAACTGCGTCAGTTAGTGCGGCGCGAATTGGCCAGCTTATTTCGAGGAGAGGATTCCGCCGGCTTTACGATGAATTGGGCAATAACGACTTCGCCAACGAAAGGACTCCCATGAACCGCATTGCTTTGCTCACGACGGTCGTCGCTCTGATCGTCTCGATCTCAAGTGCCCAGGCCGGCGCCAATGGCCGCAAGCCCAATGTCATCGTTTTCCTGTCCGACGATGTCGGCTGGGCCGAGTACGGCTTCCAGGGCAGCAAAGATATTCCGACTCCCAACATCGATTCCATCGCCAAAAATGGCGTGCGCTTCGCCGCGGGTTATGTGGCGGGGCCCTACTGCTCGCCGACGCGCGCGGGGCTGCTGACCGGACGCTATCAGACCCGCTTCGGCCACGAGTGGAACGAGGGCCCGGCCACCGCCGGGGGACGGACGTTCGGGTTGCCGGTGGAGCAGAAGACGATGGCCGACCGCCTGCGCGCGTTGGGCTACGCAACCGCGGCGGTCGGCAAGTGGCATCTGGGCCGCGGACCTGAGTTCATCGCCACCGCGCGCGGCTTCGACGAGTTCTACGGCACCGTCGCCAACACGCCGTTCTTCAATCCGCCCAACTTCATCGACACCCGCAAGTCGCCCGAGGTGACGCCGGTGCAGGACGACCACTTCTACACCACCGACGCCTACGCCGAGCGCGCGACCGACTGGATCGGCAAGCAGACCAAACCCTACTTCCTGTACCTGCCGTTCAATGCGCAGCACGCGCCGTTGCAGGCAACCAAGAAATACCTCGACCGCTTTCCAGACATTGCCGACGAAAACCGCCGCACCTTCGCCGCGATGATGAGCGCCATGGACGACGCCGTGGGCCGCATACTCGGCAAGGTGCGCGAACTAAAGCAGGAAGAGAACACGCTCAGCTTCTTTCTGGCCGACAACGGTGGCCCGACGCAGCAGACCACCTCGAGCAACGGACCGTTGCGCGGATTCAAAGCCACCACCTCCGAGGGCGGCGTGCGCGTGCCGTTCTGCGCGCAGTGGAAGGGCAAGATTCCCGCAGGCAAGACGTTCGAACACCCGATCATCCAGCTCGACCTGCTTCCGACTGCGGTCGTCGCCGCCGGCGGCAAGCTGGAAGCCGACTGGAAGCTCGACGGCGTTGATCTGATGCCGTACCTCAGCGGCAAGAACAAAGGCCAGCCCCATGAGGCGCTGTACTGGCGCTTCGGGCAGCAGTGGGCGATTCGCAAAGGCGACTGGAAGTTGGTGGCATCGCGCATCGACAACAACCAGCCGCGGCTCATTAACCTGAAGGACGATCTCGCCGAAGCCAACGACCTGAGCGCCGTGCAGCCCGGCAAGCTCGCCGAACTCAAGGCCGATTACGACCGCTGGAACGCCGATAACATAGCGCCGCTGTGGCAGCCCGCGCCAGGCAAGGCGAAGGGCAAGGGCAAAGGCAAGTCGCCGAATCCACCAGCACGTTGAGTTTTGGCTCAAACTACGGAGCGCCACGCGCGGCACTTCGGAACCGAGCGGACACAACCCACGATCAATATCGGGTAGCCAGCAAGAAGGGAACCTCTTGGGTTCGGGATTCTGTTATACTCTCTGCTGTAATTCCCCAGGAGGTGCGTCAATGCCCCGTTCGTCTGTTCGCAAATCGCAGGATCGTGCTTTACGCTGATCGAACTGCTGGTTGTGATCGCCATCATTGCCATTCTCGCTGCCATTCTCTTTCCCGTGTTCGCGCGGGCGCGCGGCAAGGCGCGCTCCGCGTCCTGCCTGTCCAACTGCAAACAGATTGGCAACGCGTTCCTCATGTACACCCAGGACTACGACGAAATCGGCCCAGCCCAGTGGAGCGGATCGGGTGTGTGCGGGGGCGGAGGGACCTGCAGGCAGGAATGGTGGAACGGACTCTTCCCTTACATCAAGAGCGTGGAGGCGCTCTACTGCCCCGAGCGCATTGACGGCTCCGCTGCTAACTACAACGTCGTAGAGCGGGCCCTGGGCATTACGAGGTACACGGGTTACGGCTACAACTGGGGACCGATCGGGTGGCGCGGTGGCGGCCTGCTGAAAGACCAGCAGCCCGCTCCTTCTGGCGGCGGCCAGACTTTCCTCCCCGGAAGACCGATGTCGGCGGTCGTCTCCCCCGCGGCGACCTACGCGTACGGCGACACCTACGACACGCCGCGCATGACTATCGGAATCGGCTTTTCCGCCGATACTTGGATGCGCCCAGCAGGAGCGCCCAGCTGCTCAGGCAGCCAAGCGTTCAGGAATGATCAGTTGCGCCACGGCGGCGTGTTCAACTATGGCTTCGTGGACGGCCACGCCAAGGCAATCAACGTGCGCGCTGGCTTTATGAACGGTGCGTTCAACTGCCGGTTCATCATGCCGCGCGACCCCGGCCTCGCCGCCACCGCCTACTGCGCGGACCCGGCCGAGATCATCGTGAACAATACTGCCGGCAACAGCGACGGCACTGGTGTCCCGTCGCCCATCGCCTGCGGCGCGGTTGCGGCGTTTGTCGCCACCTACCCGCCCTGTGCGCCCGGGGCCACCTCGGGGCGATGCTTCTTCCCTTGATCCGGTTCGAGTGCTTGAGGGGCGTGATGAGTATGCGCAGTCGGAAGGAATCAGGCTGGATTCAACCGTTCCGGTTCGCCGCGTATGTGCTGATGTTGGCGTTGTGCGCCGCGCTGCTCATCAGCGGATGCAGTAAGCCAGAGGAGCCACAGCAAGTGCCGCAGCAGCAGGCACCATCGCAACAGACTCCGCAACCCTACAATGAGCAGAAGATGCGGCGAGAGAAGCGAGGCGACTGACTCGCGGGGTGATCGCGCCTAACGATTGTCCGGTCGCCGGAAGCCGTCCCCCGCGACGACTTCCGCGAGAGCCGAGAGCCGCTTCTTCGCCAGAGCGCAGTAGTCTTCATCAAGCTCGAGACCGATGCCTTTGCGGTTGTTCTGCGCGCAGGCGATGAGCGTGGTGCCGCTGCCGAGGAACGGGTCGAGCACGGTATCGCCGACGAAGCTGAACAGCTTGAGGCAGCGACGCGGTCAACGAATGCCGCGAGCATCGTCTTTCTCGTGGAGTGCCACAAGAATCTCAGGTAACGGTTGCGTGATGAGTTCCATTACGCCCGCCCCCAAATCCGCCCAATTCCCCCAAACCGCCGTTCCCGACGCCGACCTCGGAGTTCCCGACGCCGACCTCGCCGTCCCGGACGCCGGCATCGGGGTCCGGGACGCCGATTGCGGCGTCTCCTTACGCCGGCGTCGCCGTTTACCGACCCCGGCGCCGGGGTTGCCGGACGGCTCGGTCGGGGTCCCGGAGGTCGAAGTCGGGGTCCGGGAGCTCGTCGCCGAGGTCCGGGAGGTCGATTTCGGGGTCCTTCGACCTCGACGCCGACGTTTCTCGACCCCGGCGGCGGAGTTCATCGACGCCGACGCCGGGGCGCTACACCGGCTCCGTTGGGGTCAGGGGCGGCGGCGTGCTGGAGCCGGAGGAGCACTCGGCGGACGCATAAGGCGCCGGAGAAGATGGTGGGGTTGGCCTCGGCGGCGTTAGACTCTGCGCATTCGTTGGTCGAAGGAGACTTTGCATGCCAGACCTCGTTCGCGTCGGCGTGATCGGCGCTGGCGGTATTGCGCGCGCCGTGCATATTCCGATCTACCAGAAGCAGCCCGATTGTCAGGTCGTTGCCGTGGCCGATGTGGTGGCCGACTCGGCGCGGTCGGCGGCGGAGCAGTTCGGTATCGCGCACTGGTACGCCAACTTCCGCGAACTGCTCCAACGCGACGACCTCGACGCCGTTTCCATCTGCACGCCGAACTTCATGCACTGCGAAGCCACCGTCGCCGCGTTGGAAGCCGGCAAGCATGTGCTCTGCGAAAAGCCGCTGGCGATGAACGCCATCGAAGGCAGGCTCATGCTGGACACGGCGGTGCGCACCGGCCGCAAGCTGACCTGCGGGTTGAACCATCGCTTCCGCGCCGAGGCGCAGTTGCTGCGGAAGTTCGTCGCCGACGGTTTCCTGGGCGAGGTGTACTACGCGCGCGCGCAGGCGCTGCGACGGCGCGGCATTCCGGGCTGGGGCGTCTTCACGCACAAGGACAAGCAGGGCGGCGGCCCGCTCATCGATATCGGCGTGCACATCCTCGACCTGGCGCTGCACATCATGGGGCATCCGCAGCCGGTGGCGGTCAGCGGCCAGTGCTACGCCAGGTTCGGTCACCGTCGCGATGTCGTCGGCCTGATGGGCCAGTGGGAGGTCGACCGGTTTTCGGTCGAAGACTGGGCGACCGGTTTCATCCGCTTTGCCAACGGCGCGACGATGACACTGGAGGCCAGCTTCTGCGGAAACATTGCCGCCGACATTTTCGACTTCGCGCTGATGGGCGACCGCGGTGGCTGCCAGCTCGATCCGTTCCGTCTGTTCCGCGAAGAGCACATGACCCTGCTCGAAGTAACGCCCCGGGACCTGCCGAAGGTGAACTCGCACGAAGAGGAGATTCGTCGCTGGGTGGAGTGCATTCGCACCGACGGCCCGGTGCCGGTGCCCGCGGAAGAGGCGTTGAATGTCACGAAGATTCTCGACGCGATTTACGCCTCGTCGGAGTCGGGCCGTGAAGTGGCGATTAGCTAACCGAGCCGCGAACGTCAGAGAGCGGTTTCCACCTCGGAAAGCTTGCGGGCTAAAAGACCGGGATCGGCTCACCGGTCGGCTGGATCGGCGCGGTGCGTCCGTCGCGGTTGGTGACCAGCGTGTCCGGCTCGACGCCAATGGCTCGGTAGACGGTGGCCACCGCCTCGGCGGGTGAATAAGTGCGGCTGGTGCAATAGGCGCCGTCGCGGTCGGTGCTGCCGATGACCTGGCCACCGCGCACGCCGCCGCCCACGTAGAAAATGCTGCCCGCGTGCGCCCAGTGATCGCGTCCACCGTTCGAGTTGATCTTCGGCGTGCGGCCGAACTCCGTCAGATAAACCACCAGCGTCCGCTCCAGCCGGCCGCTGCGATGCAAGTCGTCGATCAGCGCTGCAAAGGCTTGATCCACCGCCGGCAGGTGGTACGGCTCCTTCACCATTTTGTGGATGACGGGCTGGTTCTGAACCGGCGCGCAGTGGTTGTCCCAGAGGTTGTTGTACTCGCCCCAGTCGTAGCCGTAGTCCACCATGACGAAACGCGCGTCCGCTTCCAACAGCCGCCGCGCCAACAGGCAACGCTGGCCGATCTTCGTCAGTCCGTACTTCTCCTTAGCGGTGGTTGGCTCGGCATGAACGTCGAACGCCTTGCGCACCTGCGGCGAGGTGATGAGCCCCACGGCCCGACCGTATAGCTGTTGCAGGTCATCGAGTGCCTTGTGCCGTTCGGCGGTACGCAGGCGGCCTTCGACGATTTGCCGCAGGGTCTGGCGACGTGCGAGCCGATCATTAGTCAGCCCCTCGACCAGCGCCAGGTCTTCAACGCGGAAGTCCGGACTGCGTGGCTCGCCGCGCGTGGCAAACGGTGCGTACTTCTGGCCGAGCCATGCGGCAGTGAACAGGTTGGTATTCGGCGGGCCAGGCTCGGTTGTCCCCGGCACGGCGAGGTAGCCGGGCAGTCCGCCGGTCGCGCCTTTCTGCTGCCAGATGAACGAGCCGAAGTTAGGTTCGCTGAGAATGCCGCCGGTCAGCGCATTGCGGCCCGACAGTGCCAGCGCCTGCCCGAGGAAATGATCCTCCGTCCCGGCCGCAAAGCTGCGCACCAGCGCGAGCTTGTCCATGTGTCGCGCCAACTGCGGCAACACCTCGGTGAACTGCACACCCGGCACGCTGGTCCCGATGAGCCCGACTTCCGTGCGAATGCCGCTCGCGGCGTCGGGCTTCGGATCGAACGACTCGTGGTGCGTCACGCCGCCGGGGAGCCAGAGGAAGACGACCGAATCGGCGGTGGCGCTGCGGGAAGCCCTGGTCCCGGCAAATGCCGGCGGCGGCGTGTTAAACAGTTCCCAGGACGCAGCGGCCAGTGTCACGCCGCCGACGCGCAGGAAATCGCGGCGCGCGCCCAGCCCTCGATGTGTGCAGTGTGCCATCATCAACCAGCCTCCAATGGATCACTTAAGCAGACAACCTGCGACGGGGCAAGTTTCGCCGGGTTTGAAGCGGCATCTTGAAGGGCAAGCTGTCGCCGGTTAAACTCCCACTGTCAGTATGGTGGCATTCGCGTCCACGGTGGAGACCACAAGCTCAGTGAAGAATCGGAATCGTTCGCGTTACTGGACCGCACGCGCGCTTCGCGGCGCGTGGCTGCTGCTCTGCCTGCTTCCCGCGGGATGCGGTGGCAGCGGTGGTGGCGGCGGCGCGGCGGCGGCACCGGCGGTCGGTGGTGGCGTGGTCAACCGCGCGCCGCTGTTCAACGGCGGCGTAACCGTAACGCCGACCGCCATCGGCAGCGGCGGCGGAACGATCAACTTCAGCGTGAACGTCGCCGATCCCGACAACGACGCGCTGACCGTGGCAGCGGTGCTCTCAAATGCCGCCACCGGCCAGGCAGCCAATGCGGCGTTCCTGAGTCTGAACAACGGTGTGTTCACCGGCACGGCCGCCATCACGCCGAACGGCTCGGCCGGCGACTTGGTGTTCAACGTCACCGTCCAGGCCACCGATAACAAAGTGACGACCCCGTCCACGCTAAATGGCCCGCAGGTGACGGTGCAGGGCCTGGTCGCCCCGCCCCCATCGCCGACGCTGAGCCGGATCAGGTGAAAGGTTCGAGGAACCAATGCGATTCCTTCGTTCATACGCACTCTTAGCCGGGATTCTGGTGTTGGCGCTCGAGCTGGCCCCACGCCAGCCCGGCCGTTCGATCGCCGCCGGCCTGCGACCCCAGATCCGGATGCAGCGCGTTGACATCGGTAACGGGCAACCGGCAATGCACATTCAGATGATCAATCAGCCGGTGGAATTTGCGCGCGCCAGCCTGCACGAGTTGGCGGCGCGGCCGGTGGTCACCGGACGCAAGCACATTCCGCGGATGCTGGGTCCCTCGTGGGCTGTTTCCAAGCAGGCTCCCTCCCGGGCCCTGGACGACGAACGGCTACACAGACAGCGCACACTCAAAGCCGGCGTCGTGTCTCGAAGCTTCGCTGGCACCTTGCAGTCGAATCCGCCCACCGGAATTCCTCCCGATACTCAGTTCGCCGTGGGTCCCAATCATATCGGTGTATTCACCAATGAGCGGATTTCATTCTTTACCAAGAACGGTCAGCTGTTACGCCAGATGACGGCCGAGACCTTTTTTCGACCGGTGAATCCTACGTTCATCTTCGATCCCCGGGCGCTCTTCGATCAGCACAGCAATCGTTTCATCGTGACCTATCTGGATGGATCGGCCGCTCCCAATTCGCGGCTCTTCTTTGCTGTGAGTCAGACCACCGATCCCACCGGGCAGTGGTTTTTCTTCAGCATCGACGCCGACATGGATGGTTCGACGCAACGGAACAACTGGCTGGATTTTCAGGATGTGGGCGTCGATCAGGATGCGCTGTATTTCACGGGCAACATGTTTTCGAACGGTGGGCTTTTTCAGTATGTGAAGGTCTGGGTGGTTCCCAAAGCGCAATTGCTGACTGGGTCGTCCAACATTACCTGGTTCGAGACATCCGATCTCACCAATGTGTTTACGCTGCGTGCAGCGCATGTTTTCGGCACCTCTCCAACCGGCGAGTACCTGGTGGGATTTCGGCCCGGACTCATCGACGTGCTACGTATCACCAGTCCCTTGACGTTAGGAACAGTTGCGCGCGTCGGTACGATTGCCATTCCCAGCAGCGGTCTTCCTCCGACCGGTCCTCCCAATCTTGCGGATCCCAGGAACGATGACCGCTTGCTCAATGCTTTCTTCCAAAACGGCTCCGTGTGGACCACTCACACTATCGGTGTGACTGCAGGAGCCGCTACCAAGCAAACCGCACGCTGGTACGAGCTGGACGTCATCGGCTTGGCCTTGCGTCAGAGCGGAACGGTGGATCCAAATTCATCGCGTTGGTATTACTATCCAAGTGTCGCCGTGAACGGCCAAGGCGACATGGTTCTCAGTCTCAGTGGCTCTTCGTCCACGGAGTTTCCCGGGACGTACTATACCGGCAGGACTTTTACAGATCCTCCTGGGGTAACCGATACACCTATTCTAGTCAAAGCCGGGGAGGCCGCATACGATTCGCGGCCGTTATTCGGAGAGGGGCGATGGGGAGATTATTCGGGAGCCGCCGTGGATCCCGTGGCGGGTGGCACGTTCTGGGTTATCAATGAGTTCGCCCAACCATCCAACTTCTGGGGAACCTGGGTCGCTGAGGTAACCTTCTCCGGTCTACTTCGGGGAACGGTCACCAATGTCAATGCCTCTCCGATCGCGGCTGCCTCGGTCTCGGTCACGCAGAGCGGACAGACCACCGTCATCGGGACCGCCATGACCGCCAACGATGGTGTGTACGTGGTGCCGGGCTTGAATCCAGGGATCTACTCTGCGCGTATCAGTGCCGCTGGTTATCAGACCACGACTCTGACGGGGATCAATGTCGCCGGCGGCGCGATCACGCAGGCCAATGCCTCGTTGACCGACGACGGTTCGCGCATCAGTGGGCGAGTGACGCGCCTGTCCGATGGGGTGGCGATTCCCGGAGCCTCGGTCTCGGCTTCCCAGGGAACGGCGATTGTCGCCTCGGCGACCACCGCCCTGGATGGCACCTATTCGTTGTTCGGGCTGCCGGCCTCGGACAATTACTCGGTGCTGGTGCTGGCAGCCGCTCTGGGTGGTTCCACGCGCACGGCAGTAGCAGTGAGCCAGGGGGTCGAGACTCCTAATATCAACTTCGCACTCTCGCCAGATCCGGGTGCGATCCTGGGTCGAGTCATTCGCGCCACCAATGGCACGGGAGTTTCGGGAGTTTCGATTCAGGCTCGCCAGGGAGGCGTCACCGTCGGGGCACCGGTGACCAGCGACACCAATGGTGGCTTCGTCATGACCGGACTGTTGAGCGGGCCCTACGACCTCACCGCCACTCCGTCGGTCGTGACGGGAACGCAATCGTTCGGACTTTCACCGCAAACCCAGACCAATATCGCCGTCAATCCGGGTCAGACCACCGCGAACGTAAACTTCACGCTGGCAACGGCCACCGGAACCATTCAGGGAGCTGTGACGCGTTCGACCGATGCCGCGGTTCTACAGGGTGTCACCCTGCGGCTGTTGCAGAACTCCATCGTGCTGGCCACCACGGCGACCGATGCCCAGGGCCGCTACACGTTCGCGAATCTGACCACCGGTACCTACGAACTCAGTGCGACCCTGACCGCCTTTGTGGATGCCGTGCGGTCGAATCTCGGTGTGACCGCCGGGCAGGTCATCACCCAGAACCTCAGCCTGATGCCGGTGACCACGGGCACGACCGGGGGGGGGGGGACGGTTACCGCCACCACGCTGCTGGTGAGGTCGGGCGTCACCGTCGTCACGGTGCCTTCCAATCTCAATCAGACCGGCGTGGCGGACTTCTTCGGCACCTCCAGTTTGCGCGTGGCAAGGTTCGATCCGCGTGATGAGCGGAACATCAACGGTTACGTCGTTTCACCGCCGCACGCGTTCAACCTGACCCCGGGCGAAGCGTATTTCGTCAAAGCGCCGGCCGATGTAAGCCTCTCAATCGCAGGTTCCGCAGTTTCCACCACTACCGACTTTACTCGCACCTTGCCCAACGCAACTCCGACTGCTCCGATCTGGACACTAATCGGAAACCCATACTTGACCAGCATTACGTGGGATTTGACCAGGATCCAGTACAGCGTAAATGGCTCTGCGCCACAACCGCTAACCGCGTTGTTGTCGGAGGCCAACGCCCCGGTGACTTTCTATGGCTGGAAGTGGAATCCGAACGGCAACTCGTACGTTCTGGTCTGCGATCCGGCGTTGTTCTCCTCCGCGACGAATGTCGTCGGTGCGGGTGAGGGCGTATTCGTCCTGGTCAAAACCAGCGGCGTGCAGTTGATTTTTCCGGCGGCGGTCACCTCCACCACCTCTTTGCCGACCCGTTTGCAACGTGCATCGATTTCCCACGCGCAAAGGGCAGTGGCGCCGCAATGGTCGTTGGAGTTGATCGCCCGCGCAGGCGGGGCGCAGTCGCGCGGGAACTTTCTCGGTGCCGGAGCGAGTGGGAGTGGCGGGCTCAAGCTGATGGCACCGCCACGGCCGCCCATTGCCGAGCGCTATGTCGATCTTCGTATCGTGGGCACCAGTGCTCCCGTCAAAGCGGAGTTCAAAGCCAATGCCACATTCGGCGATGCGTGGTCGTTTGACGTGGTGACCGATCAGCCCGATACCGAGGTGGCACTGTCGTGGGACAACCTGGCGCGCGTGCCTTCGTCGTACCGGCTGACCCTGGTGGACACAGAAACTGGAATCCGTCGTGCCATGCGGACCGCAACGGCATACACATTCCGCAGTGCGGCGAGCGGCATTACCATTCGACGGTTCCGTGTGGAACTCGACTCGGTGAATTCCGCGTTGAAGCTCAGCAACCTCGCAGTAACCGGCAGCTCGGGTCGCTACAACGTCTCGTTCCTGCTCAATCGCACCGCCAACGTGACCACGCGGATTATCTCGCCGAGCGGCAAGGTGGTTCGCACGGTCAGCGCCGTGGGGGCGCGAGCGGGTCTCAATGCGATTCTCTGGGACGGTAAGACCGAACAGGGAACCACGCTGCCGCGCGGAGTTTATCTCGTCGACCTGACCGCCTCCGAAGACGATGGGGCTCAGGTGCGGGTAGTTCGCAGCGCCACCCTGAGATAGTCGCCATGTTCACTCCCACTGGGCGCCGGGGCTTCTCGTTAGTCGAGTTGCTGGTGGTGATCGGGATCATTGCGCTGTTAGCCGCCCTGTTGCTGCCTGTGTTGATGCAGTCACGCGAACGCGGCCGGCGTGCGCAGTGCCTCTCCAACATGAGGCAGATGGGTCAGGTGCTTCAAATGTACCTGGCGGATCACGACGAATTGTTTCCCACGGATCGTTCCGTGCCGTTTACTGGGAACCCACTGCAAGACGACCCGGAACCGCCGGAAGGCGGCGCGGGTGGCGAAGAAGAAGAACTCGCGGGCAGCGGAGTCATCACTCCCTGGTATGAGAGGATTCAACCCTATGTGAAGAACCGTCAGATCCTCCGCTGCCCCAATGACCAGTCCAAAGTGACCCTGGTAGAAACACGCAAGAACCAGTTTTTTTCTGAAGTCACGGTAGATCGAGTTACCAGTTACGGCACGAATCGCTGGTTTGAGCTGGACCCTCCCTCAATCCGCCACTCCGCCCGAGCCGCTGAGACGGTTCTGCTGGGTGAGGTCCTGGGACGAATCCGCACCATCAAGACGACGGAACCGTACGTACGCAGCTACCAGTTCATGGAGGAAGATATGCCCTGGTGGCAGTGGTCGCGGACCAGCGAGTGGCCGTTGCCACAAAGCGCGGTTCCGACCGCCATCGCCCGACTCGACCTTGAGCTTGATCGCCATCAGGGCGGTTCAAACTATCTATATATGGACGGCCACGCCAAGTGGGCGCGATTCCATCAAGTCTGGGGTAATGGCCGCAGCACCAATCAGTTCTGGCCCGCACGACCTTAGTCTTCTCACACGCCTCGATGATATACGTACCACTCGAAGCAGAGCACGCCCAGCGCGGCGAGGATGAGCCATTTCCAGATTTCGCGGTTGCTGCGCGTGCCGGTCTTCGCCTGGACTTTGCTTCCGCTCAGTTCGATCGAGTCGCGGGGC
>Ga0247727_10014192_pt1 | contig 13293 bp, 15 predicted proteins | sample WisWelCaveWW1625_FD_202498 | JGI IMG/M metagenome (GOLD analysis project Ga0247727, IMG submission 202498) | Biofilm microbial communities from Wishing Well Cave, Virginia, United States - WW16-25 | ecosystem: Environmental > Aquatic > Deep subsurface > Groundwater > Cave microbial mat | place... | reverse complement strand
GCACCTCGACGGGGACTCCGAACTCCCCCACAACCGCACAGACTCGTCGGCGGGACTCGAACCCGCGTCGGCTGCGTTAGAACCGCAGTTGCTCTCCTACATGCACGACGAGAAAGTGGGACCACAGCCGCGCGTGCCGCGTATTGCCGAGAGACGCGTCTCCCGAACCACCCAGGCGGAGGATACAGGGATCGAACCTGCACGCTTCAACAGCGTGGCCTAGTTTTCGAGACTAGTTGGCAGCCATTCGCCACTATCACTCCAGAGCCACAGCACGGATTCGAACCGTGATCTTCCTGCTTACAGGGCAGGCGCATACCATTCTGCCACTGTGGCGTTGAGAGCCACGCCTGGTGCTGGCTGCTCTCTCTGAACACTCCGTCGCACCCACGGGCACGAGTCCAGCAGTCCCGGCGGGTCGCTACTCCGCGCTTCCTGATCTAGGACCAGGCGTGCAAGCTCACACTACAGGAAAACGGATCGTCGAGGATTCGAACCTCGGTCACCCTTGCGGGTGAACCACGTTAGCACCGTGGCGCATTCGGCCGCTCTGCCAACGACCCAAGAGCTATCGGGAGGATTCGAACCTCCGTGTTCCGCGTTACGAGGGCGGGGCCTATCCGCTCGGCCACGATAGCGTTGACTCAGCTGACGGACGGAAGCACACGGCGCCAAGGCTTCACATACGGGTCGTCTCACTGAGTCAGTGCACTCGGCAGGATTCGAACCTGCACGCCCTCTGTTGGGCAGCGGCCTCTCAAGCCGCTGTGTCTACCGATTCCAACCACGAGTGCAAAGGTGCGCTGCGGAGGACTCGAACCTCCACTGGCCGGGGTTTGAAGCCGGTGCCTCTACCTATTGGGCTACCAGCGCACGGGTGCCCTAGCTTAGCCGGTGCACCCACATCTGTCAAGTCTAGAAATCTCGATCGTACATCCCTGTCGCCGTGGCTGCATCGTAGGGCGGTCCTTCGCGATAGGAGTGCCCGGCCAGAAGTGCGTCCATCTCTGAGATGGTGAGCACGATGATCTCGGCGTGCTGCGCTGGAGCGTTCTCTAGACCTTGCTCCTTCAGATCATCGAAGTCACGCAGATAACACTTCGTCCAGCCAGAGTCATCGGTGTAGATCGCCGCGACTCCTCCATCGACTTCCACCAGTACCCTGCCCATGACGACCTCCTAGTGCTTGAGCGCCAGTTGTGCTTCATGGTTGTGAATCTGCATGTCGAGATCCGTCAGCGGCTCATCGTCGCCCTCGTCCGGGTCTGGGATCACGACGAACTCCACATCCAGCTCTTCGTTCACGACTTCTCTGAAGAGCCTATGCGCGTCAGTCATGTTCCGCCCAGCCACGTACACCGCGTGCGGAGCTTTGATCTCGATCATCAGCCGACGCAACTTGTTGTGTGTATCGGCGAGACGACAGGTCAGCTCCGTCAGCCGCATCAGCCACTCCTTCGTGAGCTCCTTCTCTGGCAGACACGCAGCTCCACAGCATGGGCATTCCCCACTCGGCATTACGTCACCAGGATCGACTGGCCGCTTGTAGGGAAGCAGCTCTTCCTGCTGGAAGTGCATCCCGCAATCTTGACATGTGTGCATATAGCCTCCTTTTAGACTTCGATGAACTCGGCACCGAGCTCCTTGGCGCGCCTCAGAGCTTCCGAACGTGTGATCCACTCAGGCGGCTTTCGATTAGGATCGTACGGACGCCCCCGGAAGATCTCCTCACGAGTGTTGTACGTACTGATAGGGCCGTACGTTCCCTCATCCTTCCAGACGATGATCATTGGTGGAGTCCTTTCGATGGTTCGCCTGCTACGCGGCGAAAGCGACGCTCGTCGAATTGCTCATTCCAACGCTCGAAGAACGCCACGAATGCGTTGGTTACAGCAAGGCTACAGTCGCCCATGTCGTACTCGCGCTTCCAGGCGATGTACTCAGCCGCCCATTCCATGTGCTGCTTCGAGACCATTGTGTGCCGTCCTTTCGTCGGTCGGTTGGCCTGCCCTCACCACAATCTACCGGGGTGTCAAGGGCACCCATTCACTCGCAAGAGACCCGTGGACGTGAATAGGGACTGTGGATATGGACGTTCAATGGAGGACCTGGCTGACGCGCAGGACCTGCGCCGCCTCCTTCAGCAGACTACCGAGCTGGTCGGCGATCTCTGGAGTGAGCTCCAGATCAGGGCTGTCGGGATCAGGGACACAGAGCACGACCGATCTGCCAACGATCCGCACGTCAAGGTTCGGCATATCATCCTCCGCCATGCGCCAGTTGATGAGCGACTCTCGGTCCACCGACAAACGAGTTGAGCAGGTACCGTTCAAGATCAGCTGGAGCGCCGCCTGGATGGCGTTCTCGCCACCAGGCAGCAAGCTTCACGGCCTGCTCGGGAGAAGCATACAGCAGGAGATGCTCCGTGTTCAAGGTCAGAGCAATCGGCTGCTGGTCCTCGCATGCGTTCGTCTTGGTGAAGTTGAGCATAAGTCTGCCGGGACTCACCTCGACGAGGTGCATCGCTGTGTGTGAGTCGTCGATCCACGCACCAGAGCCTCGAAACAGCTCCTCCTCGTCGAGTGCGCCCTGGTCCACGATAGTCTTCTTGTCATGGTGAACGAACATATGCGCCGCGCGTGGGAATAGGGACCGTGCCGTGCCATAGACGAGTGACGGCACCGTATCCTCGTTCGAGTCTCCACGATGGATCTTCCGCAGTGTGTCCCAGATGATGATGGATGGATTGCGATCTCGGATCTCCTTCACGAGCGCGCTCTCGGCCGTGAGCGTGATGAGGTTGAAGAACTCAGGGAAGAAGAAGAGCACGTCGTTGAGCTGGTACAGCCGCTGCGCCCGACGTACACGCTGCTGTGTCAGCATCGCCGGAACGTCGGCCTGCACGTACACGACTGGCCCGTGCGGCTGGACGGCGTAACGTCCGAACAGCGAGCCACGGGTACTCAGGCACGTCGCCAACGTCAACGCGAAGTGCGACTTCCCGATACCACGCTTCCCGTGCAGCAACACGATGCCGCCGCGCAGGATGATGTCATCGACGAGGAACGGGCTGGAGAAGTTGTGTGTCGCCAGCCGATCCGCTGTCCAAAGCAGACTTGGCGCTACCGGACGTGTCGGGCCAGCCACACTGTCCCGAACGATATGCCCGCTGCGCACACCCAGATCAACGCTGGCACCCATTGGCGCCTCACCGCATAGCTGATCGACGCGCAGATCTGGAGCACGCCGACCGCCAGCGCGAAGTAGTCACCTGCGCTCACAGTTTCTTTCCACCGTGGCGATATGGACGGGTCTTGTTGTAGTTCATCTTGATCTGGAGTGCTTCGACGATATTGACAGCGTTCTCCTTGCAGAAGTCGCCGACGCGAATGAGTAGGTCTGCGATCTCGATAGGGAAGCCGAGTGGCTTGGCACCCTCGAAGTAGATCGAGTTCACGGCGTGTCCTGCTCGATACTCTTCGAGTGCTTCACTCAGCTCTGAATGCATCAACGCGATCTTGTCGCCGACACTGCGTGGCTCGTCATGCCAGCCCTTGTCCTGTGATGTTTGCCAGGACTGCTGGATGAGATCTTCGATCTTCATGCTGCCTCCTTGAGTGTGTACTTCTTGAGCTGGCCCCACGACGGGCCAGTGGACCAATCGACCGGGATGTACAGCTCTCGATCGTGAATTGTGAAGCGACGCTCCATGAACGGCGTCGCCGTGCGAATGACGTGTTCGACTTCTTCAGGACGTGCCTGGAACAGGAGCTCGTCGTGGACTTGGTGAAGCAGCTCTCGGCGTCCAGGGGCGTCGATCTTGTTGAACACGAACGGGACGTTCTCGTTCATCAAGCAGCCAGTCGTGGATTGCGGAAGGAAGCTGAGACTGTCTTTGAGTCGGCTATCAGCGTTCGGATCGTAGAAGGTGCGTCGGTATCCGAAGCAATTGTACACGACACCGCCAGTCTCCACAAGCGTCCGGCGCATCTCATCCCACCAGCGCTCCAACGGGTGGAGCTGGAGCAGCTTGGCGTGCAGGGGAAGCACTTCGGCCTCGCTGAAGTACTTGCCGAGTGACTCCGCTTCCTTGTTCAGGTTCTGCACGATCGTACGAAGCTTGGCGTAGTAGAGACTCGCGTATGTGATCGTCTTGGCCACGTCACGGCGGAGCTTCCGCAGCGTGTCCGTGTCGCCCAGATCTCCCCAGAAGTGTATGACGTGCTCACTATGGGTATCGGCGCCCGCCAACATCTTGTCGAGCCAGGCCCAATCACGCATGTACGCAGCCGCAAGGATCGCCTCAGCGTTCTTGTAGTCGCCAGCCACGAGTACGTAACCAGGCGCAGCCACGATCACATCGCGGACTTGATAGAGCGGATCGAGCTTGGCGACCTTCTTCTCCTGGTTCTGGAGATTCGTCGAGTGTCCCTCGAACAACGGGCTCTCATTCGAAGAGAGACGCGCTGAGGCCGTGTCGGGAGAAAGCGACGTATGAATCCTTCCGGCAGCACTCGGCGTGAGTCGAGCATACGTCCCAGCGACCTTGCGATCTCTGAGACCGACGAGAATAGGCTCGACGATCCCGAGCGCCACCGCACGGCGCTCAGGCACGCCGTTCATCGAGAGCTTGCCCATAGCTAGTCCGTGTAGCCTTCGCGTTTGGCAAACTGACTAATGACACGATCAGCAACGTCCAGGGCTTCTGCTCCTGTCGCGCCGAATGCGCGCGTCTCGACACCCTGCCGACGAAGCATCGCCGCGCTGAGCGTCAACTCCGTATCCAGCCGTTCAGACTGTTTCTGCGAGATCGCGTGCAGCTGTATGTGCGTGCTCATCGTAGGACTGCCGGTCGCCGCTTTCGTGAGTTCCTTTATCTGCTTTCCGAGCGTGTCGAGCGCATCGTACAGCTCCTCTGGAGTCTTCTCGCTGGAGAAGAGGAAGAGCCCGTGCAGCCGATAGTACGTCGTCATAATCTTAGCCTCCTTTCGCCCAGCGCACGACCTTCTTCAACGCCTGGGCATCAGTACGTATCTTGTTTTTGTACTCGGACTTAGGACATCCGAGTGCCTCATACAACAGCTTCTTTTGTTGCGTCTCCGAGTACGGATTGAAGTCATAGACCTTCACCTTCCCGGCACCCTCACACGTACGGCAGGGTGGGAGTGCCTTACGGAGGTCACCCACAGTGGGCCTAGGATGCCCGTACAGCCCTCGAACGTGCTCCACCCAGGTCTCGGGCCAGTCTGGACGCCGGACAGGCTTCTGAGGCAGTCCAGCACATTGCCAGCAGTGCGCGGCCTGGGACTTGCCTCCTCCGCAGCAGGCACACTTGCGCATCTTCCTGAAGGCGGGGAGATCGTGCCGGACAATGTAGGGGAGCCCGGCGACACGCGCCTTCTCTTGAAGCGTCTTGTAGCGCGTCTCCAATAGCTCGTGCCGTTCAGCACGAAGTGCTTCGTTCACCGGCAGTCCTCGCAGGTGCATCTCCGTGAGCGCCGCATAGAGCTGCATCGCCTGCTGGTACTGATACTGGACTCCTTCCTGCGCGATCTCCTGAAGCAGGCAGTCGGCGAGCCAGCGTGTCACGTAGGCGTCGTTCCCGTTGATCATGACCATCTTGGCCAGATGTTCCGGGTCATCATCCTCCGGGTAGTTCTTCCACCACGGCAGGTTGAAGTAGACCGACGCGAGGAACGCGAGTCCTTTACGGGTCATACGATGCGTCTCACGCATGGAGACTTCTTCCCCACCGGTCTCGTCACGGCCTGCGATCTCCGGCTCTAGTGCCCACCACATGTGCTGCGTATCGTGCTCGACATGCACCTTGAGCTTGCGGAAGATGCGCATCGCCGGGATGTCGAAGCCCAACCCGTTGTGCGTCACGAGCGGCACGGAGGATTCCAGGATCTGCTGACCGAACGTCTCGAACTCCCACGGACAGACGGCGACGTAGGGCTGCATGTCGTCTCCACAGAAGCCGTGGCAGAGATCGGCGGTGTTCGACCACTTCGTCTCGATGTCCCAGCCGACGAGGCGACTGTGTGTCAGATTCCGTGCAGCAATGTGGCTTCGAAGGCGCTTGATCTCCGGGAATACGTCACGCGGCAGCGCACCAGAGAGCCAGCGGCGCGCTCGACCGAAGTCGAGACGGAGCAGATAGTCTCCCGGTACGGCCTTCCGTAGCACACCCGCCGGATGCAGCGTCGTCAGGACTGTCCCATAGCGGGTGTCCCAGAAGTAGCCTCGACGATCCTCGATACCCTTGGCGCCATAGATCGTGAGTCCTTGCTTACGCGAGGACGGCCAGTCCTCCACGAGTGCGTGCGACGCTTCATTCCCGAGCGCGATGATGAGACTCGGTTCGAGCCGAAGTACAAGTCGCTGCAACTCGGATACCCCCTCTGCGACTTGCTGCGGATCATGATTCTTGAAGTCGTTGTTCGCCGGTCTGATCGACACGGTGTTCGTGATGTTCACATCCTCTCGACGGAGCCCGAGCTCGCTCAGCATCGAGTCAAGCAACTGGCCAGCACGCCCGACGAAGGGGCGTCCTGCCGTCACCTCTTCCTCGCCGGGATCACGGCCGACGACGAGCACGGCATGACCGCGCTTCGCGTTCAGCTCAGGGGGAACGATGATACTCATCTACCGCTCCCATGCGTAGACTTCGTTAATGTCCAGGACACGGCATGTACCGTCCTGTACACTACGATGCATGTGTCCGCAGACCAGTGGCGGCTTGTCAAGCGCTTTCCAGAGCTGGTCGATGCGCTCCGCAGACACGTCCTTCCAACCGAGTGGCAGCTTCCACTCCTTGAAGTCGAGTGGTGGCCAGTGCCTCCTCACGACGCTCAACGGTACCGCGTGCGTGACGAGAAGATCCACACCACCGTGGCGCTTTGCCTGCTCCAGCGCCCAGGCCACGTCGTCGTCGGTCACATCTTCTTCCTCGAACCACGCACCGAGGCCAATGCGATGATTCCGAAATGCCCGATCGATGCTTGAAGCACCACCGACGCAGAGAACACGCGCATGATCCGTCACGAGCATATCTCCACGCCGGACGTAGCGGAGCTGAGGCCACGGCTCGACGGTGGGCGAGTTGATCAATGCGGCCACGTCATCATGGTTCCCGTCGATGAAGTACACGGGAGACAGCGACGGCTCATATCGTGACCGGAGTCCCTGCCAGAAGCCGATGTCGCCGACTTGCAGGATCGAATCGCCCGCGTCGAGGTTGGGCCTCAGCCCGTACACGACTCGGGAGAGAAAACGGAAGTCACCGTGTATGTCGCCGATCAAATAGAGTTTAGTCATACCCCCATACGTCCTCTTTCATACGTCCTCTTTGGTTTCAGCCCTTTCATCACTCGACGCATCAGCGCCAGCTCGTAGATCGAGCCCCACGTGATCGTCACTGACGCTTCCGGGTCCCGTATTCTCGGCGGGCGCAGCGTCACGTACCTGTCCGTCATCTCCGCGAGCATCGGCTTCAGATTCGAGTCCAGCACCGATCGCCTTAGCGGTTTGTCTGAGAGCTTGGTCATGCTTCAATGCCTCCATGTTGGGCTCCGTCGGACTGCTTTCTTCCTGCTTTCGTGCTTGCAGACGCCGGTCGGCATCGTGTTTCTCAACCTCTTTGAATAGGTCAGCAAAGTTACGCGCCAGGTGATGCATCAACTGCTCGGCGCGTAGAGCATCAGTCACCGGAAGACTGACTTCGAGGCGACGGAGCACATTGCGTTTCAGCCTGCCTTTCCCGGTAATGAGCTTGGTCGGCTTGCTGAGCGCGATGAGAATGTCCACGAAGAATACGTCACTCATGGGATTATGTTCGTCCTCTCTTGTTCTGCTTCGTTGAAGAGCATCTCGACAGCCTGACCGACAGCGACTTGTGCATCGATCTTGCTTGGTCGGCCTTGGTGTCCCGCGTGCATCAATGCGCGTCCGATGGGCTTCACGAGCGGCTCGATATGCAGCAAGCACTGCTTGCATGGCACGACCGGAAACACTGCCTCTGGACGATGCGCTGGAATACAGAAGTAGGAAGCGAGAGCCTTTCGTAGTTCGTAGCCGATGAAGTCAGGATCGGTGCTGAATCCAAGAGTCCTCATCTTACGTCCTTTCAGCCCGCCGCGTGGGGGCATACTGCTCTCCAGGGAAGGAAAGGGAGAGGCGCACCCGGCGAGGCTCAGCGAGGGGAACTGCTGTTGTGCGATGCTGGTCTAGGCTAAGGTATGCGCCTCTTCGCGCTAGACGGCCGGGCGGAGCACTAGGCTCCTCATGTTCTCCCTAAGCTAATCAGTTGACGGCTCTTGCGCAACCGCCACGCCTTCAGCGGCTGCGATGTAGTTGACGACGGCCTCACTCCAGCCGTCAATGTGCGTCCACTTCCCGTATCCGATACCGTTCTGGTACGACGCCACGTTCACGACGTAGCCCTTTCCGTGCGGAGCAGTGAGCGCTTCGTGCGACTGCTCGTCGGTCACGATGATGATGCGATCGTACGCACCATCGCGCTCAGCGATCTGCTTGGCAGTCTCGGTGTGCGTAACGTTGAACTCTGCGGCGGCACGGAGCGCGTCACGGAGCGCGAAGCCTCGCCGTGCAGGCACGAGATGCGCATTCCGTGAGAACACGTACACCCGCGCGTTCTCGCAGATCTCTCGCAGCAGGATCGCCAGCGCCGATGCAGCTTCGAAACGCGTCATCTCTGAGCGTCCCGAGAGTTGGTCGTTCATCGAGCCTGAACCGTCCACCAGCAGGACTGTCGTGCCTGGCAGCTTCGGCAACGTCGAGACAGCCGCCAGCATGGCCTGCTCGATCTCTGGCTCTAGTCTTGGTGCGTACCGAGCGGCAGCGATGAACCGGAACGGTAGCACGCGAGCGAACTTGCCGAAGACACGCGCGGCGTACAACGCCTGACGAATGAACTCTTCGTCTGCGCCAGCCTCCAGCATGTTACGGAGGTTTCGCAGCAACGCGAGCCCACCGAGCTTGTGCTCTCGAAGCAGACGGTTCCACGTCTCTTGCTTGTCGGCACCACTTGAGAGCACGACTTCCCAGGTATCAGGAGTCGGCAGCGTACCCTCGACAAGCTGCTTCCAGATGGCTGCCTGTTCCTCGTTCTTCGGTTGGGCGTGTGAGAGGAACAGCACATCACGAAGCTTGATCGCACCATCCCGATCGTACTTTGCCAGCTGATATGCATCGAACTTCTGGAAGGCACGCGCGAGCCCCTTCTTGACCTGCGCCGAGAGCGGCTGACGCTTCTCCTTCCAGTAGAGCGCAACGAACTCTGCGAGCTCATCGGCACGCTGGATGATCACGGCGAGCAGCGTAGACACGACACGACGCTGAGCAGGCGATCCACCAGCCAGCGTCCGAGCGACGAGCAACGGAGCATGACGCAGCTTCATCGCCACGCGTGCGCGCATCGCCATGCCTGCGGCAGCCTCTGGCGGCACGGCGAGTGTGAGCATCTTGATACGATCTGCGACCGACACGCCGTTCTCGTAGAACGTGTCTTCCCAGAGCAAGCACGCCATGAGCGTGCGTTCGAGCTGCTGCACCTTCGAGATATCGTAGGCTGGTGCATCCTCGTGCGTACGAGGAGTCTGCTCAGGCAGGAACTGCTGAGTGTTCGTTTTCATGAGATGTCTCCTTCCGTGTAAGGGGAAACCACTTACCGCACTGCCTCAGAGTTGGCAACGGGAACAAGCGAACGCGGACAGCCGCGCTCTACCAGTTGAGCTACGTCCCCATGACGGGGACGGCGAGAGTCGAACTCGCATCTCTCGATTACAAGTCGAAGTATCCGCACTCTACGCCACGTCACCAGTGATCCTCGCAGGGGTCGAGCCTGCTACCTCTCGCATGTCGGGCGAGCGCTCTGCCGATGAGCTAGAGGATCAAGCTTGGGGAACATTCGACTACGGAATAGTGGGAGTTGAACCCACACGCCCCTTTCGGAAACGTTCTGACCACGTGGTAGAAGTATCCGTCGTCTGCACCACCAAGCAGTGACCAGGGAGGGACTCGAACCCTCGGATGCTAGGATGTGAGCCTAGTGCTCTTGCCGCTGAGCTACCCAGCCGTGTTCTGCTCTACCCAATTCGACCGAGAACAGAGCCCTTCATGCACGTCGCGATAACGTGCAGCGTACCAACGCTTGCACTTCTCGCATTGTTCCCATCCGTCAGCCGTACAGAACGGGACTCCGGTCTCTTCAGGCATAGTAGTTGCGGGCCAGGGACTCGAACCCCGATAGACAGCTTCAAAGGCTGCCGTCCTGCCGTTAGACGATCCCGCAAAGGCTCCCCTTCCAGAGTCGCTGGCGGGCTATGATCCCGCGACCTCTACGGTGGCAACGTAGCGTTCTACCAGCTGAACTACAGCGACACAAGTGGACGAGGAGAGGGTCGAACTCTCGCTCCCTGGGTGCAGGCCAGGTGGTCTCCCATTGATCCTACTCGCCCAAACATCTCTGCGTACGAATATCGAAGCGTACACGGGCAGTCAAGGTGTCGATCCCTGTGCAACAGTGGGCGTAGGATTCGAACCTACAGTCACGGGTTTGGAGGCCGCTGGTGTACCGTTGCACCGAGCCCACTATGTATTTTTCTGTGGCTTCCTATCATCAAGGGTGACTATCGGGCCTCGAACCCGATCCTCAGCCTTCACAGGGCTGAATGCTAGCCAATTACACCATCGTCACCATGTTTCCTTTCTGCTTGGCAAGCCAGACTCACGGGACGGATTCGAACCGTCGTAGTGCAGCTTTGCAGGCTGCTGCCTTGCCGCTCGACCACCGTGAGAGAGAGACAGATCGGGCAACCTCATGCTGATCCAGTGTGCTGTACTGTACGGCGCCGTACAGCCAACAGTAACCAGGGCATATGCCTGCATCTCACGATAGCAGGTCGATCTGTCTCAGTCGGAGATGCAGGATTCGAACCTGCCTGATGCCCGCGTTCCGAACACGGTGACTCGCCTAGAGTCCGATCTCCGTCAGTCAGCGATGAAGGATTCGAACCTTCGACCCCTTGCTTCCAAGGCAAGTGCGCTGCCAGGCTGCGCTAATCGCTGCGATGGCCAACGTGGGACTCGAACCCACAAACCGCACGTTCTAAGCGTGCGAGGTATGCCAATTCCCGTCAGTTGGCTCTATACCGCGTGCGGGATTCGAACCCGCAGTCAGTCGGCTGAGAACCGACCATGTTAGCCGTTACACCAACGCGGCGCATACCGCTCCTGGGAATCGAACCCAGCTCTAGGGCTTGAAAGGCCCCGATCCTGAGCCACTGGACGAGAGCGGCGTCGCACGGGAACGAGCGAGCACAGAAGTTTGCGGATTGCTCCGGCCGGGCTTCTTATGTCCCGACTTGCCCGTTAATGGTGGGCCAGACCTGGCAAGAAGTATCTGTACTCTTTCACCACGTGCTATGGCGGGTAAGGGAGTCGGACCCTTCTGGACAGGTTATGAGCCTGTTGACCGGCCGCTGGTCGAACCCGCGTCGTGTACTTCAGAGTCGCACCCCGGACTCGAACCGAGATCTCTAGCTTGGAAGGCTAGCACATAGCCCTTCTGTCAGTGCGACACAATACGGAGAAGGCTGCCCTGATGAGAGGTATCAAGCCCCAAGGTCATCACACCCTGCGTTTTCCGCTCCGTTCACGGTCTAGCTCACCGGGAGCCGCCGCTAGCTGGGACGGGTGGACTCGAACCACCATCTTACCGGTTAACAGCCGGATGACTTGCCGTTCGCCCACATCCCAAAGTAGATGAGGGAACAAGTGACTGCGGTTGGCCTTTCGGCCTTCTATCCAGTTAGAAGTAACCGCTGTCTTCACCACTCATCAGTCGAACCCCACGGAATCGAACCGCAACCTCCCGCTTTTCAGGCGGGCGCTCGCACCAGTTGAGCTAGAGTTCGCTTCAAGAACGACTGGTCAGCCACGCGCTACCCACCCGGACTGTGACGTTACGCCACCTACCGGCCAAAGCCTTGTCCGCTGTGTCGTTCAATTGGTGGACTAGGATTCGAACCTAGAGTCCGGCGGTTCAGAGCCGCCTGTGTTGCCGTTACACCATCCACCAGTGTTGGTGCACCCAACCTACATCAATCTCTAGATCTGTCAAGGGGGTGGAGGCAGGTTACCCAGAGCGCCTGCACTGCCTTCCAACCGAGGTCGAATCCCTAAGTACTCTGGCTCGGTCTGCGTCAATATAACGGTGGGCGAGTAGATCGGGTAGGCCGCCCCGAGCGCCGAAGCGCGAGTCAGCCGCACCTACCCTCCCCTCGTGTCTACTTCCGAGAACGCAGGCTGCGAAGCGTGGTTGCTCCGTTACCAGCAGGCGTTTCGGCAGGCGCTTCTTCCGTCACTTCGGCCGCTACAGGAGCAGCCTGAGCTTCCGGGTTGAAGATCCTGGTGATGTTCGAGAAGACGCGGCTCGCGTTGGGCGTGCCCTTCTTCCCAGGACGCTGCCGAACTTCGAAGCCCAACACGCGGTCCTTGTAGATCCCGCTTTGGAGGTTCTCCAGGAACTCCTCCATGTTGAACTCGATCGACTTGTCCGCGTTGACCGTCATTTGGTAGCCCAACGCAATCGCGAGCTGCGAGATGAGGGTCGCGGCGTCACGAAGCCGGAACGGCACTTCGTCGTTGAACTCCTGCACATCCACCACGGACAGCTCGTTCGTGATGATCGTGATGCGCTGCGTGAATGGTCGCGCACCGACCTGCGGTCCTTCGATCGGCGTGATGTCCTGGAACTGCATCGCGAAGTCGAGACTCTTCCCATCTTCTGAGTAGGTGTCCTTGACATCCGCGAGCCGTCCGAGGAACACACCTGCCGGGAACGGCGAGCCTGTACCTGCGACCACGTGACCTGGAATGCGAGACATGTGTCTAATCTCCTGTAGCCTCTAGAGGTTATCGACTGGCGCGGCTGAGTTTCCCACGGAGAGACGATGCCGCAGGCGTCTCAACAGTGTTCCCTTCGGCGACGTACTCACCACGCAACAGCGCGAGGAACGCACCAAAGTCGTTTGGAATGTACGACACGTTCGGCAGTGGGCCGGGCACCTTCGTCGCACGCTCCGGGTTGGGGAGGACCTGAAGCCGATATTCCGGTCTCAGACCGTTCGTTCCTGGCGTGTAGCGAATGTTCGTATACAGCATCGACGCGAATTGCGCACCGACGCGCCGACGAAAGCGACCACGCACCATTGGCAGCACGTCGCCTTCGTATTCGACGCCTTTGCTCGCGTGATCGGCTGACTCCTT
>Ga0247727_10014191_pt1 | contig 13294 bp, 5 predicted proteins | sample WisWelCaveWW1625_FD_202498 | JGI IMG/M metagenome (GOLD analysis project Ga0247727, IMG submission 202498) | Biofilm microbial communities from Wishing Well Cave, Virginia, United States - WW16-25 | ecosystem: Environmental > Aquatic > Deep subsurface > Groundwater > Cave microbial mat | place... | reverse complement strand
ATCAACCTCGCCTCGCCACCCAGCATCACGTTCATCACACCCACACCCGCCAATGGCACCACACTCGGCACCACCACCATCACCATCAATGCCCAAGTCAGCGACGACACCGCCCCCGAGAACTGCACCCTCACCTTCGACGGCATCACGCGACGGATGAACACGACCGGCAGCGGCACCACCATAAACTGCACCGCCACCATAACCAACCTCACCCAAACCAGACACAACTACACCATCACCGCGAACGACACCTCCGGAACGACCACGACGACCGGCATCCGCTACTTCAACATCACCGGAACCGACATCCTCGCCATCGTCGACCTCAACATCAGCAGCATCCCCCACACGCAAAGCATCATCAGCAATGAAAGCGGAGTCCTCATCCTCCAAGTCATCCCCGCAAACAGCAGCATCAAACGCGTCACCATCACCGGCTACTTCGAAAACACCACAGGCAACTTCCTCATCCTCGGCACCGACACCGACGACAACCAATTCAACCAAAGCTACGTCATCGACCCACGATTCGTGAACATGACCAGCTACAACATCACGGTGACGGCCGCGGCGCACTACCTCTTCAAATGCGAAGAATTCAACGCCACCACCAACACGTGCACCGGCGGCTGGAACGAAACCAACCTCAACCTCACCCCCGGCCAGAACTACACGCTCACCCTCACACCCAATGACCCCGGATTCGGCGAAAGCTCACCAGACGAAGGCACACCAGACGCCGGAACATATGATCCGTTCGGCGACGGGCTCACCAGCACGACCAACACGTTCGCCAGCACCCAAACCAACGACGACGCATACTTCGCCGTACGACGAATCAACGGCGGCGGAGCCAACCTCGACCTCAACGCCTTCCTCAACCTCAGCTACAACATCACCAACCTCACCGCCATCGGCGTCACGCCCAGCAAGATCCAACAATTCCGCTTCGACCTCAGCCACTGCTACAACGACGACATCGCAGGCGCGTTCGCGTGTGGTGGAGGAGCAGCAGGAGGCACCATCCAGACCAACATGCCCATCTCGCTCTACAACTGGACCTCAGGCACGTACAAACAAGTCTCCACATACAACGGCAGCGGAACAGCAGAAGGCAACACAAGCTTCACAGTCCCCGACGGCTTTGCCGACTTCATCAACGCATCCGGCTGGGTCAACATCAGATACACAGTCAACGTCACCATCGTCACCAACGGCAACGACGCGGCGTTCGGAGCGGACTTCGCCCCCCTCATCGTCACCTTCGACATCATCAACCCCAACGTCACCGCCGTCCAAGCCGTCCCGAACGCGATCAACCAAACCCAAATCACCAACATCAGCGCCAATGTGACTGACGCAAGCAACGTCAGCACGGTACGGGCGAACATCACGTTCTCGAACGGCACCAGCCAAATCGTCACGATGACACTCAACGTCGCGCCAACATACAGCGTGCTCTTCCAACCCAACCTCACATTCCCAATCGGCACTTACAATGTGACGATCCTCGCCAACGACAGCATCAACAACGTCAACAACACGCAAACCACCAACTTCACCGTCTTCGACGTCACCACACCAAACTTGACCCTCGTCAGCCCCATCGCGAACACGAACGTATCACAGAACGGCATCGTCAACATATCCGCCAACGTGACCGACAACATCGCAGTCCAGACCGTGCGCGCAAACGTCACCTTCCCCAACGGCACGAACACCACGTTCGTCCTCACATTCAGCTCAGGCGTCCTATACAACTTCACATTCACCGACACTGGACAAGCGGGCACGTACAACATCAGCTTCTTGGCGAATGACACTTCTGGGAACCTCAACAACACCCAACGGACAAACTTCACCGTCATCGCAGTCGCAGACGCCACCCCACCCAACATCACCCTCATCGACCCCGCCAACAACACGCTCACGACAAACGCGACCATCGTCTTCCAATACAACGTGACCGACCAACGCACCATCGTCAACTGCAGCTTGCTCTTGAACGGCACCATCGTCAACACCACGACGACGCCGACACAAAACGTCACGCTCAACTTCAGCAGAACCTTCAACGACACACGACACACCTGGGCAGTCAGGTGCACCGACAACAGCAGCAACACCAACACAACCGGCGCACGCCTGATCTCCATCAACCCCAACGCACCCAACGTCACCATCCTGTTCCCAGCCAACGGAACCAACGTAAGCATAAACGGCACACTCAACATCAGCATAAACGCAACAGACGAATTCGGCGTGTCCAACGTCAGCGTGAACATCACATATCCGAACGGCACGACCAAGAACTTCAACGTGTCCTTCACCAACGGAAACCTCTACAACACCACGTTCACCGACACCGGACAAATCGGAACATACACCCTCCGAGCCATCGCCAACGACACGTCAAACAACATCAACAACACGCAGCGAACAAACTTCACCGTCCGAGACAACACCCCCCCAACCATCACCCTCATCGACCCCGCCAACAACACGCTCACGACAAACGCCACCATCACCTTCCAATACAACGTCACCGACGCCAACACAGTCACCAACTGCAGCCTCCTGCTGAACGGGACACTCGTCAACACGACAACCAACCCCACACAAAACGTCATCCTCAACTTCAGCAGAACCTTCAACGACACACGACACACCTGGACAGTCACCTGCACCGACAACAGCGGCAACACCAACACCAGCGAAGGACGACTCATCGCGCTCAACCCCAACGCGCCAAACGTCACCATCCTCATACCAATACCGACGACCAACATCTCACCAAGCGACACCATCAACATCAGCATCAACGCAACAGACGAGTTCGGCATCAGCAACGTCAGCATCAACGTCACCTACCCCAACAGCACCATCAGAAACATCGCCGTCCCCTTCGCCAGCGGAAACCTCTACAATACCACATTCACCGAAACCACACGAGCAGGCACCTACAACATCACCGCCATCGCCAACGACACCTCCGGGAACATCAACAACACCCAACGCACCAACTTCACCGTCCTCGACACCACCGCACCCACAGTGATCATACTCCTACCGACACCAGGAACGAACGTCAGCACCAACGGCACACTCAACATAAGCATCAACGTGACAGACGCCGCAGGCATCAGCAACGTCACCTACAACATCACCTACCCCAACGGCACAACGCGAAACTTCAGCATCCCACTCGTCGGCGGCACCCTCTTCAACACCACGTTCACCGACACCGGACAACTCGGCACCTACAACATAACCGCCATCGCCAACGACACCAACAACAACATCAACAACACACAACGAACAAACTTCACCGTCCTCGACACAATCGCGCCAAGCGTCTTCGACGCATTCCCCACAGCAGGAACCACGTTCAACGCGACCACCACCATCACGATCGCCGTCAACGCCACCGACAACATCAACATCAGCACGGTGCGAGCCAACATCACCTTCCCCAACGGCACGACGACACTCCTCACGCTCACGCGCAACGGCAGCACCGACCGGTACAACACGACCTTCACCACCCCCGCCCTCCTCGGCACCTACAACGTGACGTACAACGCCAACGACACATCCAACAACGTGAACGCCACCACCACGACCAACTTCACCGCCGTCGACCAAATCGCGCCAAGCGTGTTCGACGCGTTCCCACCCGCAGGAACAAACGCCAGCGTCGGCACCAGCATCGTCCTCGCCACGAACGCGACCGACAACCTCAACATCAGCAACGTCACCGCGATCGTCACCTTCCCCAACGGCACCACAATAACATTCACCCTCAGCAGGAACGCCAGCACCGACCGCTACAACACCACGTTCAGCATCCCCAACCTCGCAGGCACCTACAACATCACGTTCACCGCCAACGACACCAGCGGCAACCTCAACGACACCACACGGACCAACTTCACCGCCCTCGACGTCACCGTACCGACGCCAGTCCAACTCGCCCCAGCCAACAACACCGTCACCACAAACGCGACCGTCGTGTTCAACTACAGCGTCAGCGACAACGGCCAAGTCGCCAACTGCAGCATCCTCATCAACGGCACCATCAACAGCACGACAAACAGTCCGCCGCAAAACACCACGCTCAACTTCACCCTCACATTCACCAGCGACACGAGCATCAGCTGGAGCATCCGATGCACCGACAACAGCAGCAACACCAACACGACTGGCGCGCGCGTTCTCACCGTGAACTCGTTCGCACCACGCGTCGTCATCATCCTACCCGCCATAAACACAGAAGTCATCCAGAACGGCACCATCAACATAAGCATCAACGTGACCGATGACATCGGCGTCTCGAACGTCAGCATCAACATCACCTACCCCAACGGCACCATCAAGAACTTCAACGTGTCCTTCGCCAGCGGAAACCTCTACAACACCACCTTCAACGACACATTCCAGACAGGAACGTACACGATAAGGGCGATAGCCAATGACACGTCTGGGAACCTCAACAACACGCAAACACGCACGTTCAACATCCTCAGCGGAGGGGCGCCCAGCGTCAGACTCATCGCGCCAAACGACACCACCGTCACCAGCAACGCGACCGTCATATTCCAATACAACGTAACCGATGATGGCACCGTCACCAACTGCAGCCTCCTACTCAACGGCACCATCAACGCCACGACGCTCCTGCCCCCGCAAAACGACACGCTCAACTTCACCGTCAACTTCACCGGCGACAACGGCTACATCTGGCGCGTCCAATGCTTCGACAACCAAAGCCTCGGCACAAACAGCACCCCACGCACCATCACCATAAACCGCAATACGCCATACGTCCAAATCATCCTGCCACCCGCAGGCACTAATGTGACGCTCTTCGGCACCGTCAACATCAGCATCAACGCCACAGACGGCGTCGGAATAAGCAACGTCACCATCAACCTCACCTACCCCAACGGCACCAGCAGGATCATCACCGTCCCACTCGCAGGCGGCTCGCTCTACAACACCACCTTCACCGACACCCAACAACGCGGACGATACAACATCACCGCCCTCGTCAACGACACCAGCGGCAACCTCAACAACACCCAGACAACATTCTTCTTCCGACACGGAAGCGACTCAGGACAACTCCTCAACGTCATCGACAGCATCGAAAACGGCGTGCCATTCAACGTCAGCATCCTCACCAACGCCAGCAACATACTCACCCTCAACGTGACACCCGCAGGCATCGCCATCACCCAAATCATCATCTTCAACTTCAGCGGCGACACCCCCTACGCCATAATCCGCCTCCAAAACACCACCAACCGGACCAACGCGACATTCACCAGCAGCTACGCCATCGACCTCCGCGACATCAACACGACAGCCGCCAACATCACCGCCCTCGCCACCGGCAACTTCCTCCACAAATGCAACCAGACCAACAGCAGCCTCCTCTGCAACGACGACTACAACTTCACCAGAATCCGCGACAACCTCGTCCCAGGACAGCCGTACACCTTCCTCCTACCACAAGGAGACCCCCTCTTCGGCGAAACAATCCAAGGACCGACAACCACCAACGACTCCTACCTCCGCGAAAACGCCGCCACGACAAACTTCGGCACGGCAACGTTCATCCGCATCGGCAAACAAGACGCCACCAACGCACACCGCGGCATCATCTGGTTCAACCTCGACAACATCAGCATAAACGCCACCATAATCAACGCCAGCCTCGAACTGTACTTCTTCGACATCCCCGCCACAGACAACACCAGCAGCAGAACGTACAGCGCCCACCGCATAAACGCGACACGCAACTGGACCGAAGGAAACACCACCTGGAACACGTACAACAGCACCGCGTGGACGAACGCAGGAGGCGACTTCAACGCGACCCAAAGCTCCAACACCAGCTTCAGCAGCACCAGCCTCGACACGTTCATCAAATGGAACGTGACATCAGACGTGCAAACATACATCCGAAACAAGAGCCTCAACGTCGGCTGGATCATCAAAGACATCAACGAAACCACCACGAGCACAAGACGCGACTTCCAAAGCAAAGAATTCACCACCAACACCAGCCAACAACCCCGACTCATCATCATCTTCGAAATCCCCGACCGAGACGGACCGAACGTCACCCTCATCGACCCGGCGAACAACACGCTCACGACAAACGCCACCATCACGTTCCAATACAACGTCACCGACCTCAGCAACGTCGCCAACTGCAGCCTCCTGCTGAACGGCACCACCGTCAACACCACGATCAGCCCAACACAAAACGTCACGCTCAACTTCACCAGAACATTCAACGACACACGACACACTTGGCGCGTCGTCTGCGCGGACAACGCGACCAACCTCGGCAACAGCAGCATACGACTCATATCCATCAACCCCAACGCGCCAAACGTCACCATCCTCCTGCCCATCCCAACGACAAACATCTCACCCAGCGACACCATCAACATCAGCATCAACGCGACAGACGAATTCGGAGTCAGCAACGTCAGCATCAACGTGACGTATCCAAACGGCACCACCAAAAACTTCAGCGTCTCATTCACCAACGGAAACATCTACAACACCACATTCACCGACACCACACGAGCAGGCACATACACGATAAGGGCGATAGCCAATGACACGTCTGGGAACATAAACAACACCCAAACCACCAACTTCACCGTCATAGACATCACGACACCCACAGTGATCATACTCCTACCGACACCAGGCACCAACGTCAGCACCAACGGCACGCTCAACATAAGCATCAACGTGACAGACGCCGCAGGCATCAGCAACGTCACCTACAACATCACCTACCCCAACGGCACCACCAAAAACTTCAGCATCCCACTCGTCGGCGGCACCCTCTTCAACACGACATTCATCGACACCAGCCAGCTCGGCCTCTACAACATCACCATCATCACCAACGACACCAACGGCAACCTCAACAACACCCAACGCACCAATTTCACCGTCCTCGACACAATCGCGCCAAGCATCACCATCATCACGCCAGCCGACGCGGCCAGCTTCGACGCCGGAACAAACGTCACAGTCAACGCCACCATCACCGACAACGTCAACGTCAGCACCGCACGCATCAACATCACATTCCCCAACGGCAGCAGCCTCATCCAAAACCTGACACTCGTCAACGGCAGCCTCTTCCAAGCCAACTTCACCAACCTCACCGCCACAGGCACGTACACATTCACCATCATCGCCAACGACACCAACGGCAACACTGCCACAGCAAGCCAAACCTTCACCATCGGCGTCGTCGCGGCAGCACCCGCACCCGCCGGCGGAGGCGGAGGCGGCTACAAACGATCCCAAGCAGAAGCCGTCCGCAGAAGCCTCGTCCCGCTCCCCGCGAATGTCACACCCGAAAACGTCACACCCGAACCCGCACCACTCCCCCGCCCACCAGTCCCCGCACCGACAGCCCCAACGCCACCAACCATCGAAGCACCCGCTGTGCCGCCCATCACGCCGAGCATCCTCTGCGAAATCATCCCACGAGCGCTCATCCTCCTCGCAGCGATCCTCCTCATACTGATATGCATCGCCATCGACCAACGCAGACACTGCAAACACTCGCTCACCGCCACGACCGTCGGCATCCCACTGACGCTCATCCCACCACTCCTCATCAGCTACGACATCCTCAACTGCCCCAGCCTCTCGACCCTCGTACGCATAATGACCCTCATCCTCTCACTCATCGCCCTCGCCATCCTCCTCTGGATCAGGCAACGCGTCAAACAAGACGTCCGCTTCCACCACGCGCTCGAACCCATCGCACGCTACGCCGAACGAGGCCAAAACGCCGTCGCCAAACACCTCCTCGCACGCGCCGAAACCATGCACCGCGCCGGCATCGGCACGCCCGCAGACCGCAAGAAATACGAAGACCTCCACGTGGACGTCTGCACCCTCCCAGCCATCCTCAGCGGCGAGCGATGCATCTATGGCGGAACACACAAACGCCCACACGACGAGACCTGCATCTACGGCTCATCCACCACGAAGTACGACGATAGCAAAAACCCACCCGGCACACGCTCTCGACTCCCCGAAAAACGCTGCATCACAGGACACAGCCACGCCGCCCTCCACGAACGCGCCTGCATCTACGGCAGCTCGATCACAAACACGAAAACGGCCAGGAAAGGAACAACGAAACCACAACCCAAGCACACACGCGCACACAGAAAAAACAAACGGACGCGTTAGACGATAGCAACGGACTGACGACGAGAAACGGGTAACGAACGGACGAAAATAAGGAGTTGGGTGCTGTAGCTGGTTCTCCATTTGGAGCGAACGGCTCCTCTACAACCCCTCTCACCCAGCAAGTCAGACGACAATCCTACTACGCAGACTGCGAGCCTTCAAGACGCTTCAGCTCAGGTTTTGATCACAAAACCTGGCAAAAGTCCTCCTCGTTCGAACTCGAGAAGCATTCCAGACACTATTCGCTAATGCGAACAGAGCAAAAACCCTTCTCTCGTTCTCACGAAGTCGGACAAACAGCACCTACGCTGCCTGAGACCCTTCCAAACGCTTCAGCTCCTCAACAGGGTCAGGATCAGGCACGACGCTGTTCACCGTGAACTCCAACCTATCAAAGAACGTATTCTTCTTCACCCTACCCAAAACCTTCACGATCTGGCCCAACAAATGCGTCTTGACCTCCTCAAACCGCTCCGGCAAATCGCGATACACCTGCATCTTCTCCGACGACGTGCCTAACAAACGATCCGTCTGGTTCCGGAAAAACACGGTCCGCATCGGCGACGGCGTCCCATCATCCAAAAACACAGTCAAGACGTAACTGTACTCGGGACGCACCTCCTTATGCGACTCACACCAAAATTGCCCCTCACGCGACTGCACACGCTTACCACACTCCGGACACACCTCGAAGAACTTCGGATCGAAAATCTGCACGATCGTGCCAAGCAGTTCGACGTTCTCATCATTCTCCACCAAATCCTTGATCTGCTTCCTCACGGGTCTCGGCGCAGCCTTCACCTCACCCAACACCTCACCGATCGGGTTCACCACCAGCGACCCACTGTCACCCAGATGCACCTCCTTGAAACCACGCTGATTATCACGCACGGACACGCCACGCACGAGGACGACGACGTCCGGCTTCAACTCCCTCGCGAGATCCGTCTGCTCGTTCCACAACACCACACGCGTCGAACCAGTCTCGTCAGCCACCAAAGCGCTGCACACCTTGCCAGCGGAACCGTCCGCACGCGAAAACTCACGCACGTCATACACTTCACGCACCTTCGCCAGCACATCCACATTCCGCTGGCCAACCAACAAATCCTTGATCTTCTGACGGCCACCGTGCTGGAACACCTTAACGCCCAACTCGTTCGCCACGATATGCGCCGCGCCATCCCTGCTGACAAGACCCGAAAGCTGCTGCACCTTCTCAACGACACGCTTCTCGATCTCCTCCTGCGAGAGACCCGCCTGCGCACCAATCTTCGCCACCACATCAGCATACGGAATATTGATCATCAGACAACCCCCACGAGTGGTGAAAACGCGAACGGTCCAATTATATAAAGTTAACGAGAGACGATAGCGAAAACGGAGCCGTTAGCCGGGACGAAGCCGTCAGCAAACACGGAGCAGTTAGACGTTAGGACGTAGGCAGTATACAGATGGCAGTAAGAAGATACGAAGCCGTTGGCCGGTAGCTGCGCACGTCGAACCGTCCTTTTATCAGATATAAAGTCATCGTTCGCTGCAGATTCATTTTCGACCGACGCTTTGGCGTGAAGCGAACAAGCATCAGAGCGTGACCTGTCCAGTTCGTTGACAAACGACACGAACGGAACGACGAGGAACGGTGACGAAACGGACGAATTTTCTGGAGTTGGTGCTGACTTCTCTACGTTTGGAGCCAACGGTTCTACAACAGGTGCTTACTATCCCCAATCGGAGCAAACGGGCCCAAAACACCACCACACAAAACCCCCTCTGGGGCCTGACCCGTAAATCGACCCGCAAATGACCCGTATTTGTCGACGATAGACGGAATGCGGGTCAAACGAGTGACCCGTAAAAGAACCGCAAAGACCCGCATTGAACCGTATCTGACCCGCAAAGACCCGAAGCGACCCGAACGTGACCCGCAATCACTTGACGTATTTGATGGACCGTCCCGTGCCGGTCTTCCGCAAGAAACCCTTCACAACGAGCGCTTTCAATTCCCTTGTCGCAGTCGAATCGCTCGCTTTATTCAGGCGCTGATACTCATCATTGCCGATGCTCTTCGCCGCCCGCACGAACTCCAATGCGCGCTGTTGATTCGCGTTCAACCCCGCAGGAACACCCTTCTGGAACGTCGTCAAAATCTCCTTCACACCCAACCTCTTCGTCGCCAAATTCAACAAGTCCGCACCGGTGAAACCCGCCACGGCGACGACTGCCAACGTCACCCCATCAGGCAAACGAAGCGAGCTGAACGCCTGCGCAAACAACAAACCAAACAAGCCAAACCCAAAACTCGCCACAATCTCCAACACGATACGCTTCCACTCAAACACGATCGGGATGCCATCATTGTACGCCTTCCACAAACCGAACACCAAACGGAACACTGCGCCAGCAAACGCGACGAGGACAATGAGATACCACGCAGGAAGCGCCATTATGCGAACCTCTGGCCATTGGCCGGTAGCCGGTGGCCATCCATACGACGAGAGCTCATTCGGTGGACTGAGTCTCACAACGTTCTCCTGAAAAGTCTGACTGTCGGCAACCGACACTCACCCGGCCACCCGTACCTGCACCGGCACGGACAGTTGCACCGACGGACCGCATTTCGAAACGACGTCCCTCGACACCACCGCAGTCACGTCGTCAGGGAACGACACCGCATACCCCGACGGAAGCGCAGACTCGACACAGACACGCCGAGCAGCATCCGCAGGATACTTCCCATCACACTTCTGCCTCAACTCACGAGAAACGGAGACGACAGCATCCAGATCGCTGAATGACACCGCCAACGGCACCGACACGTCAGGAGACACCCGATACACCCCAACACGCGCCTTCCCCTTGAATGCATCAAACTCCATCTCACGATCGGCGAACGCCGACACCACCCCATTGTCCACATCCAACACCACATCAAACGACACCGGACGCGCAGACGGATGCAACGACACCCGCTCCTGCAACCGCGGCACGACCACCTTGTTGAACGACGCCTGCAAAGCATCATACGCGCCACTCGACGAGACCACGCCCTGCGAAGCCGCCACACGCGTCGAGAACTCCTGCAACACCGACGGCAACACGTCACACTGCGACGCCCACAACGAACGCCCAACATAGTACACGAATGACTCCGCATCCCACGCCGTCTGCTCCAACACCACCGCATCCGCACCCACCGCATACGACAACGACCCCTTCTTATCCGACAACACCACCATCGCGGACACAATCACGACGAGAAACAAGAGCGCGAGGCCAGCGACGTAGATGAAACCGCGACGATCCATCATCGTGGATGCACCTCACACGCCACGATCCTCACCACGCCATCCGCAGATGGCACGAACGCCTCAGCCAACGCCAACGGCGCCAACGACTCCAACTTCACAACATCACCCAACAACGCATCGACATCAAGATCCGCACAGCCCACAAACGAGCCCTCCTTCAATGACACCTGCGAACGAGACGCCACCTCAACGAACGGTTTGCCGTCGTGCGCATCAGCGAAAGCCAACCTATCCGTACCCCTCAACGGGTACACTCGGACAAACCACGCACTCCCCGGATACACCGACGAAAACACATCAAGCACGCTGCCCGCGGCAGCCTCCGGATCCGACACCAACAAATCACTCAATGTCTCAGACGTCCTCACCGCGCCTGCAACCGGCGTCCGCAACAACGACAACAGATTCCCCTGCAACGCAAACCGCGCTGATGCGCCCTGAATGACCACGTTCACCTGCGGCTCAGACGGCGGAGCAAAAGCAGCGAAAAAGATGACTGCCAAGAAAGCGAACAACAGGAGACCTGCCCATTCCAAGATCGACATACCGAGAAGAGTGCCACGCTTTCCGCTTTTCAACGAAAGAAATCGCCGCAATACCTCGCAAGGTTCTTCAACAGCAACATTAGGTTTCACGCCATAAACGAGGGGGCTCCACCGCCGCCCCCTCGCGCTCCCCGCGGTCATCTGGCACCTCTCGGAGCCCACACATCAGCCACAAGAACCGCATCCTTCAACGCACCATCAGGCTGACGCACCTGCACCAACCTACGCAACGAGACCTGCCGCACCCCACCCGGACCCGACACACCCGTCGGCACCTTCGACAAAATCTCATACTCCTTCCGATGATACCACCACAACACATCACCCACAGAAAACTTCGCAGCGAACGGCACCGCGGCACACGGACCATAACACACCGACCCGTCCAGCTCGACCAAACGCGCAGCGCCATCAATCACGCCCGGCAAACGACGGAACGTATGCTCATCCACCGCCAACACAGGACTATCAAGCACGACACCATCCACGAACAACGCGGCACGCAACGGAAATGTGTCCTGCTCCACTGAAATGAAAGACCGCGCGAACACGGCAACCACTATCACGACCGCCAACGTCACCAACGCACGCCACGCCACCCAGAAGACTGCGTACCAGGACACTTGCAGGGCGCGCCGTTCGCTCCACATCGCACCCCATCTTTGCCCAGCGCTTGATTCCGGCGCGCGGGAAACTAGGAGTTGGGAAATCGGGCGATAAGTGGCACTGGGAAGATGAGGCGCCAATGGTTTATGGACCGTTTTTCGTTGCGTCATCCGGACAACGCCCCCACCACCGATTCACCAATCTCCGTCGTCCTCGACGAAACATCCTGCAACGAGCCAAGCTCAGCCACCACACCCACACGACCACGCAACACAGAACGCCAATCACCATCCGCCACACGCGTCACGTCCACCGGACGGATCTTGCCCGGCAATCCATTCGACAAGCGACACGCCACAGCGTAACTCGCAGCCTCAGACTTCCCCATCGGCACCCAATACGTCACCCCAGCCACGTGCGACACGTGCAACGAGACGACGACGCCTTCCGCCTCGCGCAAGACGCGAGCGCGATCCACCGCATCAGATTCAGCTGACAACTCACGCGTCGACACCACCGTGAACGACTTGGCACGCTGCGCGACCACATTCGCCACCAAACGAACAACGGACGACTCGGATGCGG
>Ga0247727_10014190_pt1 | contig 13294 bp, 18 predicted proteins | sample WisWelCaveWW1625_FD_202498 | JGI IMG/M metagenome (GOLD analysis project Ga0247727, IMG submission 202498) | Biofilm microbial communities from Wishing Well Cave, Virginia, United States - WW16-25 | ecosystem: Environmental > Aquatic > Deep subsurface > Groundwater > Cave microbial mat | place... | reverse complement strand
AACCAACCACGGAGGGGATCATGGACGCTCCCACCGTGGGCGCGATCAGGTCAGTCAGCGCGCCGTCGTCATTCCCGCCGAACACGCGTTGCTGAGCCACGATGACCACATGCCGTGATAGGCCAAGGATATCACGGAGTACCTCCCGCATTTCCACGGCTATTTGTCCCCACTGGGATTGTGAAACTAGGCTCCATGACTGTCTTTTTCTAGGAGGACGGTAGAGAGATAGCGGTGTTTCCTCCAGCCCCAGTATCTCCCTAACTTTTAGGTCTTGCAACCCGCTAACATGGTCCAAGACCACTGTTTCAAACTTATCGGCTTCCGCCAGTTCTAGTCGCAGCTGTTCAGTACTGGACACTACCCGCGCGTCGATCTTGCGCCGGTATTCCGGAGTGTCTATACTTTTCAACTCTCCTGGCCTTATGCCACCACTACACACTAGCGCTAGTATTGGCCCAGGGAACGTAGCCCACAATGTTGTTTTGCCCGTGCGGCTTTCTCCGTAGAGGAGCATGTGCACTGAGCCAATAGTATCCCAAGCCGAGCGCCCGTTAGCACCGTACTTCACTGGGATGTTACTATTCGTGGATGACCGAGCATTGCTCTGCCTCGCTATTCTTGGCATGGATCTAGCTCCTTAAATAGTCTATCGGTGTGTTGCAAACCCAGTTCACTACCGGAGGCGAGACACTCATCCAGATCACTAAACCCTCCTTCGTCCAATGGATTATGGACGCCGAACGGGTGTCGCCAATGCAAGCCGGCGACATGATCGAAGCGATTGGTTTTGCCCTTGGTTCGCCGCCATCCGCTAACCCAGTCCCACCAATTGCATAACTGCCGCAAGATCGGGTCCAAGCATTCGCGCCGGAACTTGGCCACGTCGCTAGACGTTATTTTCACTTTCCAGCGCGCGAACCACTCGTCCGGGGACGCGCGCGCCAGTTCCGCCAATCTCCGGCTAAACTCCTCGGCGGTTTCTTTTTTTCCTTGCCTATGAGCCGAGCGCCGGACTACATTATACCGTACTCCCCTAGGCAATCCTTCGGCGGCAACCACGTCCACGCTGAGGTACAACGCCGTCAAGTAAAACATTGTTTGCAGATCGAAATTCAACTGGCGCCGCACTTTAACGGGGTTTATCTCACTTTTGCTCTTGTTCTCTTGCAAATAAATCCCTTCCCCGCCGATAACATCAACGGAATCCCACTTGCCGCGTAGCCGTACTTTTCTTCTAGAAGACAGAGCGTAAGGCACGTCGAATACATATTCTTGAAGCAGTGGAATTCTATTTATAACATCTGGATGAGTGGCCCAATGCTCGATGTAAACGGGAAACATGGTTCGGCAAACTTCGTGCAAATGCCGGGCTTGCTCTTGCTGTAAAGGATACTTGCGACAAAGAGCCAGCGCATAGTTTTGGAGAGGCGACAACCAAGGTTGTTTTTTTGCTAGCGCCTCCTCGCATGCGTGCCACATGGTACCGAATTCCAATCGTTGATTAAGAGCATCAACTGGCTGTAGTCCCTCGATAACCAGCAGGCGAAAGCGCTCTCGGCACGCGAGGAACTGCGAGAGCAGCGAAAATGTCACCCCCCCGTTAGGCCCGTGGTCACACGGGCCAGCCCAAACTGGGGAAGTAGGCCTCTTCGGCTTTTTATAGCCAGCTTCTCTAAGTACTTCAGCAATGCCCATTTGTTCTCCTTGGATTGTTCCAACCCTAACGCTTTAGATGACAGTGGTAATATTCAAGCTGCGGCAGTTGGCGCAATGCCGGTACTCGCGGTATCCGCTAGTGGCGGTGTAGTTGTGAGAGGCGTGCACTTTGGCCTGGCCGCATTCAGCTGGCTGCTCGAAATCGTCATTGACATGGTTGAGCCTAGCCTTTCCAAGGTCGGGGTTGAGGTGCCCAGCGCATTTTCTAGTATCTTGCCATGGTTCGGATCGGAAAGGTTTACTGGTGAGGAATGCCCCGCATTCGATGCAGCACGGTTGAAAGCGTTCATCAGGTTCAGGAGGTCCCGAGCATCCGGGCTGGTAGCTCCAGCCGAAGATACTGTGTGTCATGGGACGGTTTTCCCATCAAGTGCTTTACTTTACATTGTTCTACCCAGCGGCAAGCTTATTGTCGCGGAACTCTCGCACGGCCTTTTCTAAGACGGCGAAGATTGGTCCCAGCTCGGGTAAGTGGGTCCAACGGTTGGATAGGTTTCGCAGCTCGTTCAAGGCGTCGGCCACTAACTCTTGGCGCGCCTGGAGGATACTATTCTCGTAGGTCCGGTATCCCCCTCCGCGTACCCGGTCGGACGGCTGGGAAATATAGGCGCGGACGGTTCCGCGCACTTCCGTCGAATAGGTAACTATCACGCGGATAAGCTGGCGCGCCTGGTCAATCCGGTATGCCTCGCCAGCCTTGGTGTCGTCCCATTCCAGCTGTCCGTGGATAACCGAGTTCACATGTTGTCGCGCCCAGGCCACCACGTTGCCGGGACGTAGCAAACCATCCCTCGATAGCTCCCGGACCAGCTCCAGTTCTTGGCGCACGAGTCCATAGTCCAGCATTTCCACCTTAGCCACCTCACGACGGCGTTGTACCTCAGCTTCCAGCACTTCTACTTCAGCCATAGCATTGCCCTCTTTGAGTTTGGGAAATAGTTAAAAACCAATCTAGTACCAGCCTGTCACCGCTCACGTCGCGGTATTCACGGAGAACAAGCCCCAATCGCAGCCTGTGCTCTCCTTGGAGTTAGGACGACCTTCGCAAATTCCACACTGCATGCCCACGCGGGCCACGAGGTTTACCACGTCGGTAGCGCTAAACATGTCGGCGTCATAGCGGATGGTGAGGACGCATTCCCAGCCTTTGTCCCACATGGGGCGGGCGCGCAGGTCGATTACTCCGCTAGCGTTTCTGGCCTCGTGGATAATCTTGCGTGGTTCTCCTTTTGTGATTCTGACCAGTGGGGTACCATCCACACCGTGCCCATCGGCAACGACAAAAACCCCTAGCTTCGCTTTCGTCATGAAAAATCCCACGAGTTTGCATGCGTCCACCATTGCCCGGCGGAAGCCTCCAGCGTGGATGCCGTCCCAACCCTCCGCCGAGACGTGGCGGGCTTGCTGGTAACACTGGTCGAAGTCCTTGGGCTCGCGCTTCTTGCCTTTCTTGGATTGGGAGCCGGCTTCTTGGGAGGCGACGATCATGTTCCGGGCCTTTTCTCCGAACCGGTGTTGAACGAGCGGAGTCGTGCCGACTAGGAGGAGACGGATAGTTTCCATTCTGGCTGGAGTAATGTGGATCTCTTGGCGCGCGGTTAGGTCCTTCTCACCGTTTACCTCCGCCAGATCAATCGCCCGGTTCTTGGTTTTCGTGGACATGTTAGTGAACCTTTCATTCAAAAAATAAGGTTTCGTGAAGCAAATCTCCCTACTGACTGGCGACAATTACTCCCATGTGGTCATGCCACTGTCGTAAGAAGAATCATCCCCGTGACAGAACAGAGCCGCGCTGCCATCGTCGACTAGCTCCAGCGTGAGGCTGTCATCGGCATTCAGAACCCGAAGCATGTCAGTCACGAAACGTTGGTTGAAACTGACCTCCATCGCCTTGCCATCATAATCCATGGCCAGTTCAACGCGGCGCGAGATGATTCGGCGGACCATATTTGCCGTCACCACGGAGAACCCAAGGCGTTAACTGGTATTTCGTGATAATTCCCCCGCGCGAAGTCGGTAAATACCGGTGATTCGCGCATAACGGATCGCGTCGCGACTTCACCCATTGAAGTTCTCCCATGCGTTGGCGATAGTGACCACGCAGCGCTGGATCTCCAACCCCATTTGAACCGCGCTCATGCGTAAGATCGAGGCTGGGTGCCTGATAGCAGCCATGGGGATCTCCCGGTGGAAGCTGATAGATCCCCGGTATTTCGGGTCAAGCCAATCCCTGGCCAACGAACCCACGCATACGATCAGGCGCGGATCGGCTAGACGGACGAACTCCTGGAGCCTAGGCGTGCAAGCCTTTATTGCCGCGTCGTCCGGCTCGGTAGCCTTTTCCCCACCCTCGCAAGGCATGCAAGCCACGAGGTTGGTAAAAGCACAGGAGAGGAAGCCCAGCTCGCGAAAGTCCGTAAGGCTGCTTTTGCCATTAACAACGACAGCGGGGATTGCCCTGCGCACGATAAGGTCGAGAAGCTTACCGGCCGGCCCGACGAACGGCCTGCCAAGTACGTTCTCGCTCTCTCCAGGCGCCTCGCCCAGGAAGAGCACGTCGCAAGGCACTTGCCCTCGCGCCAACACTACTTGCTCGCGCCCCTTATGCAGGTGGCAACGACGGCACTCCGACCAAGAACGGACGTGCGCGGAGTAGAGAATTTTCTTGTGGATAGAAGCTACCATTTTTACCTGCCCTCTCTAAAGCCGGCGTCGTGCCCCAGCCTTTCCAAGACCGTTCCATTCCTCTCCCACTCTAGCCCCTCCCCTCCAGTCCGCTCCTGTCCTTTCCTTTCCTCTCCTTTCCCATCAATTCCTCTCCTGTCCGATCCTTTTCTCTCCTCTCCAATCCATTCCTCGATAGGTTGCCGCGAGAATGAACCCGCCTGTTTTGATATTGGTAATGTGGTTGCACTCTTCACACCTACCATGGCTATAAAGCAAGTAGGGCTTGTCAAAAGCTTGCCGGCTCCCACACTTCTCGCAAGTGAATTTAAAGTAAATCACGGCGGAAGGAAGGTTGGTAATAACTCGGTTCGCCAGCTCCAACAACTCCGCCACTGGTAGGTCACCACGTTCCCTAACCATTGTTCCTTTACCTCCGAATCAGGCTTTTTAGGACTGGAGCGATGCCGCTTTCCGTCAGCTTGCTGATTGCTGCTTCTTTCGCGGTTTCCAATCTTGCGACCAGCTGATCGAGAGCGGCTCGAAAGGCAAGCCGTTCACGACGGCACTGTTGCTCTAAGTGACCAATAGCACCTTGCCAGGATGCAGCACGCTGGTTGGCGGTAGGTGACGGTTAGGAAGCTGGTCGTACGGTTTCAGTCGTCTTGCACCTTCCCGTTAATCAGCGTAAAGTGAATCACTCGGCAATTCCACAGCTTCCGCTTGCCTCGCTTCCCGCTCTTGCTCCAAGCCCAAACCTGTAAGTGTCCACCGGCCTCCAGCCACTCCCTGGCCATGGTACTTTTCTCAAGCTTGCGAACACGCGCCGAGGCGTTGCTGCCAGTGGTTACTTGTATCAGGAGCGCGCAGGAGGTTTTGATGGCGAACACGTCGCCTATTCCAAGATAGTCCCTGCGCTTCCAAACCGTGCCATGGCGCTGCCAGCCCTCCACCACGTCGGCAAGCCAGCCAGTCGAACGCAGCTTGGCCAACGTTCTAGCGATTGGCGTCATAATACGGTGTGTTCTCCCTGTTCTTTCGTTTCTCGCGCCCCGAGGCGTGACCGGTCAGGCGGTCAGCGCGCTCGGGGCGCCCAGCGTCAGGATCGAAGGGCAATGTGCTATTTGCCAGCCATGTGGTCAATAGGCGATCTTTGGCCTTCTACCAGCCTACTCGACGAGATCCGCAATAGCCTCTTGCCTTAGTCGCTCTAGCCGGTCCTCCCGGCTGGGAACAACACCACCAACTCCACGCGTCAGAGCCAGGGCTGACCAGGATCTTCATTCCGCGTGCGCTCCAGACTCATTCAAAAACCGCACATTCTTGCCCATCTTCCTGGCATACTCCAGTTCCCTCTTTGTGCTCTCGCCTATGTACGGTTGCTCAGACACTGGCGCTGTGCAACACGTGCTCTTCCCTGACTCGCCAAGGCGTAAACAGATTTGGCCGCAGGCGGAACAGCAGAAGGCAAAAGCATTCAGGATTAGCACCTCATCCGCCAGATCGATCTTGCGCAGGTGCAACTCGTCCAGCCGCATTTTCTCTTCTGACGATACAGCGTCGCTCTTCGCATCACAGCCCACCGAGAGCACAATTTTCCCCTCCAGCGTCTCGGCATTGTTCGCGCGACTGAATTCCGCCATGAATCGCGTCGATCCGCACAAGCAGACAATTAGTGGTCGATAACCGACATACGTGTGCTCAGTCATGCGATTTAGCCTCCCGCGTACTTCCTCCCAGTACCCGAACGGTTAGCGACTGCTCGTCAGAGGCGGTCTGTATTTTCACGGCCAGTTTAAAATGGGCGCGACGCGCCGCTTGGTAAACCAGTTGAGCCATGGAAGGGGTCCTGCAGGTATAGTCCTTCCCCCGGCATAGCGCGAAGTAGCCGCGCGCGAACCACTCTCGCCATGGGTAACGGCGGCCATATTTTTTGCATGGTGGCATACCCCTAATTATAATCTCCCTCACCCGTCTTGGCTGGATTCGCGCCGCGCGCTCTCTAGCCGCACGCTCTCTAGATCGTTCTTCAGCCTTTTAACCTGATCTTCCAGGCGGTTAATTAGGTATTCCAGATCATCCCTAACCAATTCCAGATCGAGTCTCGAAACGCCATCGTTATTCCTTCGCCCAGCTACATATCCTGGCGGGATGGGATGGCTGGCGACTATGGCGTGGCTAGATAACACGCGCTTACCGAGCAAAGGATAAAGCATGAGACTAATCACTCGCCACCCACCGCGTGGCAGGCCTCCTCGTAATCCACCGTCACGCCGCTCGCGAGCATCTTGGCAACCCCTAGCAGTTGAGTGCAATCCTCCGGACGAGCGCCCCAAGCCGAATTATTTACCGCATTGAAACCCTGACGATAGACGCGATAGAGACCCGCGGGGGAGGTATAACGCCCAGGCGTCCGTGGTCCCGTTGTTGCCCAGTCCTTGAGCGCCTTCTCGGCAATAATCCGATCCAGAATCAGCCGGCTCAGATATCCTCGATGATCCGGCGAAGGATGCGCCTACCCCCACCACACTGCTGGTAGTAGATGAGGTCACAATCGCGGTCGTGGGCGATCTCAACCTCCACGTTCAGTGGCTTGGTACTATTCCACGCATTGTACCGCTCTTCGCTGACTCGGTAGGATACGGTTCGTGAGTCCACCGTGTTGGTAAAACTAGTCATGTGACTTCTCCTGGGTTGAGTCCGCTAAGTTGGAGAGGAACCCTCCAGCGCTCTGGAGGGAGAGACCATCAAAGGCTAAAAAGTCTCTCTAGTCCGTGGTAAGTTCGCGGGCCCGCTTTTTGGGGATCACGCGCCATCACTGTTACTCTAACCCGGAGGAATCGTTGCGGCGAGCGAAACGTGATTTTCCTCCCTGTGGGAACGTTGATAACGTCGTACACAACTCTGTCTCCACGGAGGCGGACGCGAGTAATTCGCACGGTCGTTATTTTGCCGCTCACCTTAGCCAGGTAGTAACCGCCCTCAACAAGATTTTTTGCCTGCATTTTCTTTCTCCAAGGTAGCCCGCGCCCGGCGCGGGCCAAGGGCCAGTCACGGCCCAACCGCCCCATTCGCCGGGGCCGCGTTCAGGTGTTACTTCACCTAACAACCTTATTATAAGGTATACGTGTCCGGAAAGTCAATGGACAAACCTCAACTTTCTAGAAAGTTTTTTCCCTACGCAGGGCAATAAGTTACGGTTCGCACATGACAACCTGGTAACCGGCCTCCACCAGTTTGGCTAGCGAGGCGGAAAACTGGTCTAGCGACATGGACGCTCGCTGTATGCCGTCAGGGTACTTCCTAATCTTGACATTACACTTCATCGCTACCTTGGCCGCATCCTCCCCGTAGGCTGTGTAACTAGCCACCCCCTTGACCAGCAGCAGCTTGCCGGGGTGTAGCTCGCGCAACGCGGCAAGCCGGCCAGCAAGATTAGCAACCGAGAGCCCGCGTCGCCGTAGTACCTCTTGGGCCTTCTCTTGGCGGATTGCAACCTTCCGCTCCTCTACCTCTATCAGGGCAGGAGCTAGCTCAGCGGAGTCACCTTCCTCTGCAAAATCCCCGTCGTTAGGCTTGCCCTGGTCGATCCCACCGACCAGTGGGCGATCAATCAGCTCGCGCGAGGCTATTGTGCCATCGTCGTTGCGGTCTACCCGGTAAGCCAAGTCCGGCAATATGGTACCGCCGTCCTCGCGAACCAAGGCATCCACCCTTCCAGTAGCGGCATAACTCAGCCAACCCTTGGTTAGTATCGCTAGCCGCTCGTCACGGCTAGCTGGCTCCCCATCAGCATTTGCCGCGGCCTCAATAGCCTTGCGAATAGGACTCAGCAGGGTATCATGCCCGACTAAGTAGGTCCAATAGTTACACGCCGCGTTCCACCGAGACCAATCCAGCACCTCCTCCCGACGAGGGTTGGCGTGGCGGTAGGTGTCCAGGTCGCTAGCCGAGCAGCCCATCAAGTAGAGCATACCCGCGGCCGCACCTGGCGGGAGGTACTTACCTATCTTCCCTTCCAGATTCTCCTCCCAAATGTGCAGACAACAGTCCTTGATCCTTGGGTGGCGCCCTAGCAGGTCCATGGCTTCGGCTGGCGTCCAGTAAGGTGTGTACGCTTCCCGCTTGATCCAAGTGCGCTCCCACAGCAGCCGGATCGCGTATTCGGCTATCAGGCTGAGCACCTTTCGGTCCCTCGAGGACTTGCCGGCGAATACCAGGGAGCGGTAAATAGTATCGGCTGGACTAGCCCTCAGAACGCAATTCATGGCTTGGAATGTGTCGTCGTCCTCGTCGATACCGTAAGCCACGGCTGTCTCCAGCACTGGCTCTGTTGGCCACAGCCCGCGCCAGTGAAGACTCGCCTCCCTAGCCCACACGTAAGCCGCTAGCACCAAGGCTAATAGCCGGTGCTGGCCGTCCATCACGATATCCGTCTTGCCAATCTGGATTGTATACCCAGTCAGTCGCCACTTCCGGTTGAGAATTTCTTGGCACAGCGTTCGCACCCACGACAATTGGATTGGCCGCTGGCGGTGACACTTCAGCAAGCGCACGTTGGCTTGGAATAGCCGAGCTAACTCCGGGTAGCAGCTTGGGTCCTTGGCCTCAACTTCCTCCCAGCCTAGAATCTCCTTGGCCACAGCCGCCGTGAGAGCTTTTGCCCCCACGCACTTCACCACCCGCAGCTCGTGGTGTAGAACTTTTTGGGGAAGATTAAGCCCGGCATTTCCAAGGCTTGGTTCAATTCCACTGGTCTTTCTCCTAGGCATTTGAGTACTCCTCACCTTTGCACGCGGTAAAAAAACAAGCCTCTAACCCAATTATAATGTACCAAGATTGGTTGTCAATACATGTATGCCGGCGTCGTCGCAGCGTCGAAGACGAATGACTGGCGGGCTGAAATCAGACCAGTTCTTGTTGTCTGCCTTTAACGCCTTCACCCTGTCCGACGATGCTGGCACGTTCTCCAGAAATACGACCGCCGGACAGGAGTCGAGAGTCCGCAGGCGCAACCGCGCCTAGACCGCGGCAGACAACAAGAACTGGCTGATTTCAGCGCATCGTCGAGAAATTGATCCCAGCCTTTTCAAAGCCGGGCCTGAAACCTGTCGATCAAAGCCCGCTAGGCCCGACCAAGGAAATTTTCCATTTTTCACTACCCAAATAAACTATTTTCATTATACTAGCGTATACGGGATACCCTTTTATTTATATATATATATATATATATATATAGTAGTAGTAGGTTAATACTATACTGGGACTGGTGGATGGTTAGCACCACTACTACCTCCCCCACCCCCACGGCAAAGAGAGTGGTTGGCGAAGGGTTACCATAACTCTCCCCCGACTCGGAGAAGCCGGCGTATTAACCTGTAGGCTCTCTTCACAGTGGCCTCCGTGATATTGCCAGGACTAATTGGTAAGTAGACTATCTCCCGCGCTAGCCGGCCCGCCTTATGATCTTCCCCTTTAATCAACCGGCAACCTGAAAACTCCTTTTGCCAAGTCATCGGCTTGAAGGCGTGCCTGGCAGCAATCCCCTCACCTTTAAGTGACTGAATCAAGTGATCCCGCAGCCGGTCAGTCAATCCAGATATGCGCAAGTCGTAAACCCAAGGAACTACTCGCGGCGGCATCCTCCACTCCGGTAGACAATAGCTATCATGCCAGGACTCCATCAGCCGCCGAAGATACAGGTTTTGCTCGACTCTCTTCAGGCTACCATGGTTAGTTTCCCCCAGATGGCCTTGGCCCAGGATATAGGCCGCGTGCAGGTTGCTAAGCCGATAATTGTGGCCCCTAGGAACATGGGAGAAGTCGTGTGCCTCCGTGAATCCTTGGGAGCGAAGCAGGCGGGCAAGCTTGGCAAGGCTCGGCTCCTTAAACCACACCGCTCCCCCCTCCTCGCCAGCCACGATCTTGTTTTTGTAAAAGCTCCAGCAGGCCGCATGGGATAGATCGTGCGGCCTTATCCCGTGCGCCTCCGCCAAGTCCTCTATTACCAAGCGCCCATGCGTCTTACCTAACCCATGGATACCTTCCACGTCACACTGCCGTCCATAAATATGTACGGCCAATATTGCCTTAGCTGGGTTACCAGGGAAGTCTGGCTTGATTAATGCCAAGTCCAAATTTAGGTCGTCACCACAGTCCACGAATACCGGTGTTAGCCCAGCCAGCACGATAGCTCTAGGGCAAGCCACCATGGTAAAATCAGGGCAAATTACTTCAGAGTATGAGGGTAGCTGGAAAGCCTCGAACGCCAAGTGGAGAGCAGCTGTACCAGAGGCACAGGCGACCATGCCAGCCGGGTTCAAGCTGTTAAACTCCGCCCAACGCTGCTCAAGTTCCTGATACGCTTCCACGATTGGCTGCCAGTGGGTGCAAGCTGATCTCAGCCTTTTCAAGGCCGAGCTGGAAAAACTGGTTTCAGAGTGGGTTTCGCTCTAAAACATTATCTTGTCGTTATCCTTCCCCATATAAGGCCCTTGCTTGATCTCGAAAAACTCTGAATCCTCAAGCATGGTTAACCCATGCCCGCCATGTAGGAGAATAACCACATCTCCCGGTCCGAGTACTCGCGAGCAGAAGTAAGCCTTGGCGCTAGTGTAGAAGTCAAGGCGAATAAACCCCTTGCGCACTAGGAGTACTTCTTGGGTTAGACTTACCATCCGTGGTAGTACGCGGTGAATGTGTGGATCTATCACGTGGCCTTTAGGCCAGCTGGCTAACCCTACTTGCTGCGGTAAGATTGGCGCGGTTAGAAAACGAATCCTACCAGGCTGGACTTGGAACCCAGTCTTAATGATCAAAGCCAGCAATCCTTCGGAACCGTCAAAGCTAGATGGAGCCTCTATATACTCCAGGCTCTCTAGTAACTTGTCAGACGCTAGTTTCATGATTCCAATCCTTCCGAGTTCAGGGATGGGATATGCTTAATTGCTCTACTGCTTCCATCAATTTTCGGCAGCGGTGCGAATATGTGTGCTCGCGCAAAGTTCTCTCTAGCCCAGCTTTAGCAATATCTTGCCGATAAGACGCGCTATCGTCCTGAAGGAAAAACTCCATGAGGGAATACAAGTGGTTGCGGTTGCGGTAATAAACAATCTCCCGGCCGCCCTTGTACTGCTCGGCTAAACCTTCGCACCATGGATGGAGTAGAAAAGCGCCAAAGCCGAGAGCATTGTAGACGCGGTTAGACCAGTACTTGTTAGTTACTGGACCATCTGGCGCCACCGTGATTCTAGAACCAGCTATCAAGTCAGCCAGCTTCTCGCGATATACTCCGCTCCATACATGGTGGAATCTACTACCGTACTTGGCTTTCATTTCCTCCACGAATGAACTGCGTACTTGCCCACCGTTGCTAACTCCTGTAAACAGAACTTCTCCCGCAGTCTCGCTGCTTGTTTCTCCCGTACTAAAACCTGTAATACGGCTATCGGCTCCTTGGGATAACTGCGTGAGTTTGTGTGTCTCATCTCTGGCTACCCAGTCCCCGTCGGTGCAGAACCCTAGTTCGACATGAGGAGTAACGTCGCGCATCCAGCGCATTCGCCCGTCACAGCGCTTGTGGAGTGTTGGGTCTGGAAAGTCCACTAGGTCAAAATACCAGAACACCCGCACCAGCCGGCCCTCAAGCCGCTTGAGCGCCGCTGGGTTATACCACTTGTGGAAAAGGAGCAGATCAGCGCATGGTAGCTTTGCCAGCCAGCCTGGGGAAGCCTTTGTCTCATGGATCTTAATTACTTCGTGTCCTAGTTCTCCAAGGGAGTGTGCTATGGCGCCCTCGTCGTCATTACCCCCAGAATTATGTTTAGCCACGTAGAGGACGATCATGATTGGTTTTCTACTCCATTGCTCTTGAAGCTTCCCACCGGTGCTTAAAATCTAGTAAGTCCTGGTACTTCCGCCAAAACATTACAGCCTCGCCATCGGCATAGAGACCAGTCACGGATTGCAAGTTAAATCCTAGAGCTTTGTAAAACTCGGCCGCCCTCTCGTTACTTACGCGCGTAAATCCGAACACAGAGTAGTACGGCGGGCGGTTTCCCAGCTGCTCCAGCATGCGGTAAAAGAGTTTTCTTCCATGGCCGCGCCTCGGCTCGAAAGCTCTAATGTGAAGTAGCTCAACGTTCGCGCCCGTGCCCAGGCGCCAAACGATAAATCCCCGGCCAAGTGCGTAGCAGAAATCCAATTTCTTGAAAGGTTGAATGTATCTCTGCTTGAAGCAGTCGTAGTCCAGTTGGTCAATATTACTACCCATGTCCTACCTCTTATCTAACCCGACTACGTTCCTAAGGTTTATGCTCTTAGTCAATACCAATCGCTGCCAACATATCGTCTATCATTCGCTGATCAGAGAAATTTTTCTCCACCCACTCCTTATGATCAGGCTCCACGGGCTGTTGATTAGAGTAGAGCATGAGTAGCTGCCGCTTGAAGTCCTCTTTGTCAGGAAACTTAAAGTAATGCGCTCTACCGCCAAGGTAGTCCCTACCGCCGTGCCATTCCGAGTCGGACAGTAAACAAGGCTTGCCAAGGTAATACCCCTCCAACAAGCTGAGGCCACCTGTTGACAACTCGTAAAGGGGAGATACTAAAAACCGGCAGTGAGCAACCGCGCGCTGGTACTCGGTGTAACTTCTTTCGTGTTTTGTGCAAACGTAAGGAATTTTCAGCTCCGCGCAGCACTCCTCAAACACTCCCCACCACTGGTCAGGTATCTCGCGTAAGGCACAAAAGGCATACCCACCATCCTGGAGACTGTCGCCAGTGCCAGCGCCAGTCGCAACTTCTTTGTACTCCCAGTCCCAGTATGGCACGGCGGAAAGTACAACATGCCAGTTTTTTAACCCCCACCACTGGGTAGTCCGTACTCCCGTGCAATGGCTGGGAACCCATA
>Ga0247727_10014189_pt1 | contig 13294 bp, 4 predicted proteins | sample WisWelCaveWW1625_FD_202498 | JGI IMG/M metagenome (GOLD analysis project Ga0247727, IMG submission 202498) | Biofilm microbial communities from Wishing Well Cave, Virginia, United States - WW16-25 | ecosystem: Environmental > Aquatic > Deep subsurface > Groundwater > Cave microbial mat | place... | reverse complement strand
CAATGAGACCGTACTCCCCTTGCGCCACCAACGACGGCAAGCGCTCCCCGGTGATGGAAGAATAGGTCAGTTCCGTGGCCCGCACGCGCGTCACCTGAGCCACGACCTCCGGTCGCTGTTTCATAGCGTCTTCGACAGCGGCCTGAACGACTGGTGGGTTGAGCACGTCGGGGCGAAATTCATCGCTCAGTGCCAGCGCGGTTTCATAGGGAAGCGCCAACAGATTGAGGAGGTTCAGCTTGGCGCTCTCAACGGCATATTGCGAGGCGGAGGCTTGTTGCCGTTCGCTGGCCAGTTGCGCCTCGAGCCGTGCAACGTCGAGGCCGGTCGCGACGCCCATGCGCTGGCGCTGTTTGATGAGCCCCAGCAAATCGTTCATCACTTGTTGATTGGCCTCATGCATTTTCACCATGCCCATGGCCTTCAGGCCTTCCATATAGGTGAGCGCCACACTGGCCATCGTGTCGAATTTTCGACTCTCGGATTCCGACTCGCTGACCTGGAGCATTTCCCGCGAGGCGCGCCAGCGCTGGATCAAGCTGACGCTCAGGAGATTTTGCGACGCGCTGACCCGCACGTCGAAAATGCTGAAGGGATCGGACCTGACAGGGTCGAGTCCGAAGGTCCCCCGAAACTGAGTTTGCCTGGTTTGCCGAATGGTCGATGAGAAATTGGGGAGCATGGTGCCCAACTGTGCTTGCACTCGCCCACGGGCTGCTTCGATCCGCTCTTTATAGAGAAGCACATCGGGGTTGTTGTCGACTGCCGCCGCCAAGGCACCACGCAAGGTGAGCGCCAGTGTCGCCGGAGGGGACGAGGTCGTCTGCTGGGCGGTCTCTCCCCTAGCCAGGCTCACACCAGCCAGGCCAGAATGGAGGATGCCCATAAGGGCCAGCCCCATCAACACTTGTCTCCATCGATTCAGCCCCATTCAGCAAGTCCCTTCACAGAGCTTAGGAAAGTTTGTTTGGTTTATTTTGTTTATTTGGTTGAACGAAACTAACCAGATGAACCAAACAAACAAGACAAACCAAACAAACCAGTTGTATATCTACCGTTCCCTGAGGCTTTCCTTGACTGATTTCAGTAAGGGGCTCAGGAGGTATTCGATCATGCGGCGCTTGCCGGTCTTGACCTCGACCGTGACCGCCATGCCTGGTGATAGATTGACCTGCCTCCCCTCCACTTGGATGGTGGACCGGTCCATGCTGACCCTGGTGGGATAGACCAGCCCGACCTTTTCAATCGGCGCGGCATCGTCGGACACACTCAACACTTTGCCGGGAATGGTGCCGTAGAGGGTGAAGGGAAACGTCTCGACCTTGATCTCGACGATCTGGCCGTTTTTCACAAACCCCACATCTTTATTTTCGACCTGCGCCTCGACCTCCACCGGATTATCCTGTGGGACCACAATGAGCAGCTCCTGCGCCGGCGTGACGACCCCTCCCACCGTATGGACGGCCAATTGCTGCACCACTCCATCGATGGGAGTCGTCAGCCGTTGAAAGTCCGCCTTCTGTCCCGCTTTGGTCACCTCCTGCACCAGCGACGCCACCTTGGTCTCGGTCGTCGAGAGTTCCACCTGTTTGGTTTGCTGGAACTCAGACAGAAAAACCCCATAGTTTTTTTCGGCTTCCGCGAGCACGGCGTGATCTTGCAGGAACTTCTTGCGCTGCCCGGCCAATTCCTGCGTCTTGTCGATCCGCTGCCCCTCGGCTTGCAGGAAATCCATCTTCGTGACCGCCCCATCGGCGAGGAGTTTCTTATAGGCGTCCGCCCGTTCAGCCTCCATGGGGACCGTCGCTTCCAGTCGGCGAATATTCTCTCGCGTCTGTTCGAGCCCCGCCTTGCGCTGGTCGATCAGATATTGCGCCGAGGCCACTCGGGCTTGATACTCGGCCAGCTGATCCCTGAGCACTTGTCTTTGCAGCAGCACGTACTGAGGGTCCCCATCAGGAGGGGCCTCGAAGGTAGGACTGCCCGCAATGAGCGCGCGGAGCCGCGCCGCCTCGACCTTGGCAGCTTGATATTCGTTGGAAGCCCGATCGTGATCGGCCCGGTTCAGCGTCGGATCCAGATCGATCAGCACGTCGCCCCGCTTGACCAACTGCCCATTCTGCACATGGATTGCAGCAATTACACCCGCTTCATACGGTTGAATCACCTTCGAATAGCCGCTCGGAATGATCTTGCCCCGCGCCGTCGCGACAATATCGATCCAACCGAATGTCGCCCAGAGCACCCCAGCGGTGAAAACCGCCAGAATGGTCCAGAGGATCGCGCGGCCAATGGGCGAGGGCGGAGCCTGCTGAATTTCCAGCACGGCCGGTAGGAATTCGGTCGCGCGTCTCGTCGGCACAGTGCCGAGCGGTCGATCGCGCTCAGCCTGCCAGGACGCCGACCAAACCGACCAATGTCGTGAAATCATTCCAAAGGCCATCAGAATTCCCTACCTCGTGATCCGAAGGCTGAAGGCTGAAGGTCGGGGTTCGAACTTCCGAACACTTCGGACTTCGCGAGCAGCGGGACAGGCACCGCCGGTGGGGACTGGCTCCGCCGTCTGCGGCGGTGCCTGTCCCCTCCTCGACCACAATTCACCATTATACGTTTATCATTCAATATTCCACCTACCCAACTCATCATTACATATTCCCAATTCCAAATTCATCATTCATCATTCAACAGTAAATATTTATAATTCGGCATTTATAATTGAACATTTGCTCCCACTACCCCCTTACCCCGTTATCCCTTTACCCCTCTACCCCTGCTATCCCCTACCCCGCTTCACGCTTCACGCTTCACTTCCGCATACCCATCCTGATGCGAATGTAGCCGCGCATAGAACCCCTTCAGGCGCAACAACTCCTCGTGTGAGCCGTTCTCGACAATCTCACCCTTTTCCACCACGTAAATCCGATGCGCCGGCCGCACCGTGCTCAACCGATGGGCGATAATGAACACTGTCCGCCCTCGGCTGATTTGCGCCATATTCTGCTGAATGATGGCCTCGGATTCATAGTCCAACGCGCTCGTGGCTTCATCGAAGATCAGAATGCGCGGGTTCGCGACCAACGCTCGGGCAATCGCGATCCGCTGGCGTTGCCCCCCAGACAGCGAGCAGCCGTGCTCTCCCACCATCGTGTCGTAGCCTTCCGGCAATTCCAGAATGAATTCGTGCGCCCCCGCCAGCTGGGCCGCTTGGATCACCTGCTCCATCGCCAACCCCGGATCGGTCAACGCAATGTTGTCGCGCACGGAGCGATTGAAGAGAAAGTTTTCTTGGAGCACCACCCCTACTTGCATGCGGAGCCAGGCCGGGTCCACCTGCGCGAGGTCCACACCGTCCACCAGAATACGCCCGCGCTCCGGCACGTAGAGCCGTTGAAGCAACTTGGCCATGGTACTCTTGCCGGACCCGGAGCGCCCGACAAGCCCAATCACCTGGCCGGGCGCCACGGTGAACGACACCTTGCGCAACACCTCGGAACCATCTGGACGATAGCGAAACGTCACGTCGTCAAACACCACCTGCCCCGCCACTTGCGGCAGGGTCGTACGATTCGGACTGTAGGAAGGCTCCGGCTGCGTATTCAGGATATCCCCCAACCGCTGCACCGAGATGCCGACTTGTTGCAACTCCTGCCACAGATTGACGAGACGCAGCAGCGGTCCCGTTACTTGTGCCGAGAGCATCGTGAAAGCAATCAATTGCCCGATGGTCAGATCCCCTTCGATCACGCGATAGGCCCCCAGCCACAACACGGCGACGGTCGTGACTTTTTGTATGAACGTTCCGGTCTGGCCGGCCACGGCCATCAAGCTGGTCGCGCGGAAACTCGCCCGCACATAGCCCGCCAGTTGTTCTTCCCACTTGCGCAACAGCGGTGGCTCGACAGCCATGGCCTTCACCGTTTGAATGCCGCTGATCGCTTCCACGAGGAAGGACTGATTGTCTGCGCCGCGATTGAATTTCTCATGGAGCCTGGCACGGATCGCCGGCGTGATGACAACAGACAACAAGGCATAGAGCGGCAACGAGCCCATTACGACGAGCGTGAGGATGGAGCTGTAGAACCACATGACGGCGAGAAACACCACGGTGAACAGGACATCGAGGACGACCGTCACAGAATGGCTCGTCAAGAACTGCCGGATATGCTCCAGTTCACGCACCCGGGCGACCGTATCCCCCACCCGTCTCGCCTCGAAATAGGCCAAGGGGAGCGCCAGGACGTGGCGGAACAACTGCGCGCCCAGGGCGACATCGATCCGGTTCGTCGTATGAGAAAAGAGATAGGTCCGCAGCCCGCCCAGGATCGCATCGAACAGCGCCAGGGCAATCATGCCGATCGCCAACACATAGAGCGTGGTGAACCCCTTGTGGACGAGCACCTTGTCGATGACAACTTGCGTGAACAGCGGGGTCAGCAATGCAAAGAGTTGCAAGAAGAACGACGCGACGAGCACCTCGCCGAGGAACTTGCGATATTTGACTAGGGCAGGAATGAACCAGGTAAAATCGAATTTCAGATCTTGCGGGCGCAGATTGGCGCGCTTGGTCAAGAGCAAGAGCTGCCCGCTCCAGGCCGCTTCGAACTGCGCGCGCGAAAGGACGAGTGGATGCCCTTCCGCCGGGTCCTGAATCAGAACCTTGCCCTCATCGATCTTGGCAAGCACCAGATAGCGCCCACTCTTTCGTTTTGCAATGGCGGGGAGCGGCGCCCCAAACAATTTGCTCCACTGGGTGTTCACGGCACCCGCCTTGAGCCCGATATGTTTGGCGGCCCGGAGAAGATCGGTATCGGAAAGCGGCTGCCCTGACTGGGCAAACTGATGGCGCAACTGCGAGCCATCCGCCGGCAGATCATAGAACCGGGCCAGGATCAGGAGGCAGTTCAATCCGGTATCAAGAGGTGGCGCCGGAACCTGTGCTGTCTCAACGGGAGCCTCCGCACGAAACTGTTCTGGAAAGTGAAGCATCAGACTGCCCTACGAAGTTCTGAGTCTTGAGTTCCGGGTTCTGAGTTCTGCGAGATAAAGGTAACGACTCAGGTAGATAGGCTGAAGGCTTCAGACTTCAACCTTCAGCCTGAACACCTTTTTCTTCCCGGATACACCATCATTTGGGCCATTTTAGAAGACATCGATGTAGCATGTCGAGCCCAGGGGACTGGCTCCGCCGGTGGGGACTGGCTCCGCCGTCTGCGGCGGTGCCTGTCCCGCTTCCAGAACTGTCCCGCTGCTCCTCTGACAGGGACAGGCGTCAGTCCCCCACAATCCCCCACAGTGCTCTGACAATTCACCATTCAACATTGATCATTCAACATTCTCCATGCCGCCTCACGCATTACATCTTCTTACGACCAACCATTCGCGGCGAGAACCGTCTGCACAGCCGCCGGCTGTTGGTCGATCGCCAGATCCCACGTGATTCCGCCATTAGCGGCGCTGAATTGCGCCATCGCCTGGATCAACTGATCGACTTGCGAACTGAGCAGCGTTTGCCCATTGCCGGCCTGGATGGTCTCGACCTGGTTCGTGGCTGGACTTGTATACCAATTCTGGATCGTCACCTGCTCGCTGGTGCCATGCAATGCAATCCTCAGATCGTTGACCTGGCGGCTGAGCACGAGATCGAGTGGATTGATCGTCGCACCGTAGAGAAGCCGATCCGCATTGCCCACAGTGGCATCGGCATCCTGAATCGTGTCTTGCCCGTCGCCGCGATTGACGAGGTAGGTGTCATTGCCGAGCCCACCGCGTAGCGTGTCGTTGCCCACGTCGCCGGTCAGCACGTTTGCCGCACTGTTGCCGATGAGGGTGTTATTTAGGACGTTGCCGGTCCCGTTGATCGCGCCCGTCCCCGTGAGGGTCAGATTCTCGATATTGGCGCCCAGCGTCCAGGTCATGCCGCTCCACAGCAGGTCCACGCCCTCATTGGCGTTTTCCACCACGGTGTCGCCAACACCCACGGTATAGCGATCGTCGCCGGCCCCGCCGGTCAGCACGTTCGCGGCGCTGTTGCCGATGATGAGGTTATTGAGGGTATTGCCGGTCCCGTTGATCACCGCCGCGCCGGTCAAGGTCAGATTCTCGACGTTGGCGCCCAGGGTATAGCTCAGCGCGCTTTGCACCGTGTCCGTGCCCTCGGCCGCCAGTTCGGTCACGACGTCCCCGGTGCTCACCACATAGGTATCGTTGCCGATGCCGCCGGTGAGGGTGTTGCTAGCACTGTTCCCCGTGAGCACATTATTGAGGGTGTTGCCGGTGCCGTTGATGGCGAGTGCGCCGGTCAACGTAAGATTTTCGACGTTGTCGCCCAGGGTATAGGTCAGCGCGCTGTGCACCGTGTCCGTGCCTTCGGCCAGGTTTTCCACCACCGTGTCGCCAGCGCCCACCACATAGATGTCGTTGCCGATGCCGCCGGTCAGCACGTTGGCGGCACTGTTGCCAAGCAGGGTATTGTTGAGCGTATTGCCGGTGGCAGTGGTCGGAGCCGTGCCTGTGAGGGTCAGATTTTCGAGATTCGCCCCCAGGGTCCAGGTGACATCGCTTTGGATCCTGTCCGTCCCTTCGTTCGTGTTTTCCACAACCGTGTCCCCGGTGCTCACCACATAGACATCGTTGCCCACGCCGCCGGTGAGGGTATTGATGGCACTATTGCCCGTGAGCACATTATTGAGGATGTTGCCGGTGCCGTTGATCGCCGTGGTCCCGGTGAGTATGAGATTTTCGACGTTGGCGCCCAGGGTATAGGTCAGCGCGCTGTGCACCGTGTCCGTGCCCTCGGCCGCCAGTTCGGTCACGACGTCCAAGATGCCCACCACATAGGTATCGTTGCCCGCGCCCCCGGTGAGGATGTTGGTGACACTGTTCCCCGTGAGCACATTATTGAGTGTATTGCCGGTGCCGTTGATGGCGCTCGTGCCGGTTAACGTCAGGTTCTCGACGTTGGCGCTCAGGGTGTAGGTGCGGGAGGCAAACACTTTGTCCGTGCCCTCGGCCGCCAGTTCGGTCACGACGTCCCCGGTCACATCGACCACATAGAGGTCGTTGCCGGCCCCGCCCACCAGCGTATCGCTCCCCACCCCCCCATTGAGCGTATCGTTGCCGTCGCCGCCGGTGAGGGTGTTGATGGCACTGTTCCCCGTGAGCACATTATTGAGCGTATTGCCGGTGCCGTTGATCACCGTGGTTCCGGTGAGTATGAGATTTTCGACGTTAGCGCCCAGGGTATAGGTCAGCGCGCTGTGCACCGTGTCCGTGCCCTCGGCCGCCACTTCGGTCACGACGTCCCCGGCCACATCGACCACATAGAGGTCGTTGCCGGTCCCGCCCACCAGCGTATCGCTCCCCACCCCCCCATTGAGCGTATCGTTGCCGTCGCCGCCGGTGAAGGTGTTGCTAGCACTGTTCCCCATGAGCACATTATTGAGGGTGTTCCCCGTGCCGTTGATGGCGGTCGTGCCGGTTAACGTCAGGTTCTCGACGTTGGCGCCCAGGGTGTAGGTGAGGGAGGCAAACACTTTGTCCGTGCCCTCGGCCGCCAGTTCGGTCACGACGTCCCCGGCCACATCGACCACATAGAGGTCGTTGCCGGCCCCGCCCACCAGCGTATCGCTCCCCACCCCCCCATTGAGCGTATCGTTGCCGTCGCCGCCGGTGAGGGTGTTGCTGGCACTGTTCCCCGTGAGCACATTATTGAGGGTATTGCCGGCGCCGTCGATCACCGCCGTGCCGGTGAGCGTCAGGTTCTCAACGTTGGCCCCCAACGTGTAGTTGAGGGAGGCGAAAACCTTGTCCGTGCCCGCATTCAGCGCTTCGATGACCACGTCGGTGGCCACGTCCACCACATAGGTGTCGTCACCCAGTTCCCCGATCATGGTGTCGGTGCCCAGCCCCCCGTCGAGGATGTCGTTCCCCAGGCCGCCATCGAACGTGTCGTTGCCGACGCCGCCAGCCATGTTGTCCATGCCGTCCCCGCCATCGAGGATGTCGTTGCCCACGCCGCCGATGAGCTGGTCGTTGCCCGCCAGCCCGGTGAGCATGTTGTGGCCGCTGTTGCCGATGAGAATGTTATTCAGGGCGTTGCCTATGCCGGGGATGTCGGCCGGGCCCGTGAGCGTGAGGTTCTCCACGGTGACACCCACCAGCTGGTACTCGAAGGAGGCGAACACCGTGTCGGTGCCCGCGTTTAGCGCTTCGGTGACGACGTCGGTGTTGACATCGACCGTGTAGGTGTCGTTGCCCAGGCCGCCAGCCATGGTGTCCGTGCCGGCCCCGCCATCGAGGCTGTCGTCGCCCACGCCGCCGATGAGCTGGTCGCTGCCCGCCAGCCCGGAGAGGAGGTTGTTGAGCGCATTGCCGGTGATGACATTGGCGAGCGCATTGCCGGTGCCGTTGAGGGCCGCGCCCGTGAGCGTCAGGTTCTCCACGTTGGCACCCAGCGTGTAGTTGAGGGAGGCGACCACCATGTCGGTGCCCGCGTTTAGCGCTTCGGTGATGACGTCGGTGTTGACATCGACCGTGTAGGTGTCGTTGCCCAGGCCGCCGGCCATGGTGTCCGTGCCGGCCCCGCCGTTGAGGATGTCATTGCCGGCATTGCCAATAAGAGAATTTGATAACTCGTTACCGAGCAAGGTGTCATCAAATGAAGATCCTGTCACGTTCTCAATATCACCCATGAGCCAATAAAGTGTGAAGGGGCTAGACAGCGACGCTTCCGAAGCGGGCAAGGCATAACCGACTCTCGTATCAACTAGGGCTGAATATAGTGCTGAATTCTGAGTTGGCAATTGGATTTCCCAGCCAACTATCGATTGAGAAACATCAACGACATCTGTTCCACCAGCATCCCAAATGGTTTGATACATGGAATTCTGGATAAGCGTGTACGTGGTATTGGTCGCGTTGGTCGTGTTGTTTTTTCCGTACAGGTATTGAAGCGCCAATACATCCAAGACCATCGGTGTCGCAGGGTCAAACAATTCGAGGCTACTATAGTCATCGTTATATGACATGACCGTATACCAGTCGATGTCGAGTTCAGGGATCCCCATTTGTGCAAATGTGGGATGCCCCGTACCGCCATCATCGTGCGGATGCTTTAGTCCCAGCGTATGTCCGATTTCGTGAATAAAGAGGGCATAGCCTGCGGAACCCGGTGCATAACTCGGCAGAGAAGTCGCCTGGCTATTTGTGTTAACAAAAATATCGCCGGGATCAACTACCCCAAGCGATGCGTCTGGAAGGTTGCCCATAGCCCACGTTGAAGTATCGCTGCCAAAAATTCCGGAACCACCGAGCGAAATAGTGATGTCTGAACCGCCGGCTTGGGCTGTTACTGGATCAGTGAAATAGCCTTCGTAATTAAAGTGTACATCTGCGTAGGAGGAAATATTATTGAATATACTGCCTAACATAGCGGCGACAGTTGACGGGGACGTCCAAATTTCTCCGAAATACCCGTCAGCCAATGACCAATTAATTATTCGACTGCTATCCAACTCCCAATAATATCCATGAGTGGCAGCGTCGATGACATTGTCACCGGTTAAGGGATGCGGGACTGAGGATGCGGTTGCCATTTGGACCTTCCTTGATCTGAGATTCGTTCTGCGTCGAATCCTGCATTCGGATAAATCCTAAAACCCGCCCATCGGGGACAACCCCGCAACTGGCGGGTTTCAGATTACTTCCGCAAGCTTAGATCCTCCACACGGAAACCTGTCCTACCGATATACCGGACCAATCGATCGTGGCTGAGCCAGTGGTGAGAGCCATAACGCACCCCCCGTGAGTAGCACGCTATAGAGGATACTACGCGTGACTTTCTTCAACGGATACCCTCCATAAGTATTAGGATATTCTACGTGAGTAGCACACCATGAAGTTGCTCGGGTCAATCCCAGCAGTAGGTGAAACTCCGAAGCGGCTCCGATGTCGTGTTCACGCCACGGCGACTCCCTTCGACTTCTCAGTCCTCCCGATCTCAGTCTGCAGGGCCGCGCGTAACAGCGGCAGCTGGCGGTAGCCTTTGATTCGCCGCAAGCGCGGCTCGATGAGGACCAACGCACTGACCGGCCAGCGGTGTTTCTGGTCCGACGTGCGCCAGTGCTCCACCTTGTCGGTCAGTTGGCCGAGTTGAGCGTTCAGGGATTCAAGCCCGCACTATTCATGATGGTTCGTCGCGAAATTGCGGAGTCGCCAAGCGAGACGGGCGCGTGGAGCCCAGGGGACTGGCTCAGCCGTCTGCGGCGGTGCCTGTCCCGGTCCTCAGACAGTCCCCAACAGTACGTTGAGGCCACGAGGGGCGAGCCCGCCCGCCTGGCTGCGGAAATCGTGCGGCCAGGCTTGTCGTAGCGGCGAATCCGCGATTGCAGCAGAAGCGTTCATGAATAATGCGGGCTAGGCAGGTGCTGAACTTGAAGCTTACTCCCAGAGTCGGAAAGAGCCTCAGGCGGCCGTCAGAAACTCAGAACTCGGTATTCAGAACTCACCACTCGTTTCACGCCTAACGTTTCACGGCTCACGCCTCACGTCTTCCGGGGGGATGCTCACACAGCAAGCGTGGGGTCGTCGCTCGTGACGCGTGAGCGAGACGAGCGGGACAGGCTCGACAAGCGCGACACGAAGTTCTGAGTGCTAAGTTCTGAGTTCGGGGTTCGAAGTTCCGAACACTTCGGACTTCGCGAGCAGCGGGACAGGCACCGCCGCAGACGGCGGAGCCAGTCCCCTCTCGCAATTCACCATTGAACATTGACCATTCAACATTCCAAATTGATTATTCCACATTCCCCATCCGCTTCACGCCTACCGGGAGGTGGTTTGTTTGGTTCATCTGGTTGCTTTGGTTTATCTGGTTAGTTTCGTTCAACCAAATAAACAATACAAACCAGAACAACTAGCCGGTTCTCACGTTTAACGTTTCACCTTTCACGTCTTCAATACCCCCTACCTTTCACGTTTCACGTTTCACCTTTCACGTCCCATCACTGCCAGCTCGCGGCCAGCACTGCTTCGACATCCTGCGGCCGTTGATCGATCGCATCATCCCACGTAAGGCCAGTTTGCGTGGTAAACCCTGCCATCGCTTGAATCAACTGATCGACTTTCGCGCTCACCAGCAGTTCGCCATTCCCCGCCTGAATCGTTTCCGTCCGATTGGCCGAACTCGTGTACCAATTCTGTATGGTGATCTGATCAGATGTGCCATGAATTGCAATCCGCAGATCGTTGGCTTGCCGACTGATGACGAGATCCAGCGGATCGATGCCGCCGTCGAATAACATCTTGTCGGCAGCGCCGCTGCTATCTTGAATGAGATCTTGTCCATCGCCGAGACCAAAGAGGAAGGTGTCGTTGCCCGCCAACCCGGACAGCACGTCGTTGCCGGCGTTGCCTCTCAGGATATTGTTCGAGCCGTTGCCGGTGAAGCTGTTGGCATCTGCGTTACCGGTAATGTTGAAGAGTCCGGTGCCGGTCACCTGCACGTGCTCGATGTTGCCCCCATAGTTGCTGTTGAGATCGATGAGCGTGGGTCCTGCCACGTTGTAGGCCAAGCGCACGGTGTCGGAGCCTTCCCCGGAGGCCTCGATAACGGTATCGGCAGACGTATCGAGGATGAACAGATCATCGCCACTACCGCCGGTCATGGCGTCGATACCCAGCCCGCCATTGAGCGTGTCGTTGCCAGCACCGCCGATGAGCTGGTCGTTGCCCGCCAGCCCAGAGAGCGTGTTGTTGCCGCTGTTGCCGGTAATGATATTGACGAGTGCATTGCCGGTGCCGGTGAGGGCCGAGCCCGTGAGCATCAGGTTCTCAACGTTTGCTCCCAGCGTGTAGTTGAGAGAGGCGACGACCTGGTCGGTGCCCGCGTTCAGCGCTTCGGTGACCACGTCGGTAGCCACGTCCACCGTGTACGTGTCGTTGCCCAGGCCGCCGGCCATATTGTCCGTGCCGGCTCCGCCATCGAGGTTATCGTTGCCCACCCCGCCGATGAGCCGGTCATTGCCCGCCAGTCCGGAGAGGAGGTTGTGGCCACTGTTGCCCGTGAGGATGTTATTCAGGGTGTTGCCCATGCCGGTGATGTCGGCCGCGCCCGTGAGCGTGAGGTTTTCAACGTTGGCGCCCAATGTGAAGTTCACCGCGCTCTGCACGAGATCAGTGCCGCCGGCGAGCCCCGCAAGCGTTTCGGTGACGGTATCGCCCAGGCTACTCACCACGTAGGTATCGTTGCCCGCCCCGCCCTCCATGACATCGTCGCCCGCTCCTCCATCGAGCGTGTCATTGCCGGCCAGGCCCATGAGGGTGTCGGTACCGGTCGAGCCGATCAGGAGATTCGCGGCGGCATTGCCGGTCGCTTGCACCGAACCGCCCAGCCCCGACGCATCCAGATTCTCGAAGTTCTTCTGCACCAGCGACTCAGAATTGACCGTGCCGATGTCGGTCACTTGGTCGGTCAGTGAGGCTAAATTCACCACCACCACGCCATCACCATCGACCACGCCGACGAGTGCCAACGTGTCGATGCCCGCGCCCCCGTCCGCAACGTCCACATCCCCCGCCGTGACCAGCATGACGATGCGGTCGTTCTCGGTCCCGCCGGTGACCTGGTCCTGCCCCGCGCCTCCGATCAGCGTATCGTTGCCCACTAGCCCGGAGAGCGTATTGTTGCCGCTGGTGCCGGTCAGGACATTGGCCAGCCCGTTGCCGGTGCCGGTGAGTGCAGTCCCCGTCAGCTCCAGATTTTCTACATTGGCGGTGAGGGTGTAGTTGAGGGAGGCGACCACCTGGTCGGTCCCCGCGGTCAGCCCTTCGCTCACCACATTGGTCGAGGCGTTCACGATGTAGCGGTCGTTCCCCGTGCCTCCGATCAGCGTAATTGGTGCCGGCGCCGCCATTCAACGTATCGTGGCCCGCGCCCCCGTTCAGAATATCGTTGGCGTTGGTGCCGGTGAGCACGTTGTCACCCGCGTTGCCGGTGAGGGTCAGCCCTGTGGCAACGTTGGAGGCGTCCACGTTCAGCGCGGTTGTGCCGGTGGTCAGCCCGGCAGCCGTGCCGATCACCACGCTTTCCACCCCCGTAACGGTGGCGTTGAGCACCAAGGTCTCATCGGCGGTGATGCTGGTGAAGCGGATCACATCCGTGCCCAGCCCTCCGGTGATCACTTCGACCCCGCCATGATTCGCGGCAGCCTCGATCAGCATGATATCGTTGCCGTCTCCCGCATTCAGAATATCGTCGCCCGCGCCCCCATCGAGCGTGTCATTGCCGGCCAGGCCCATG
>Ga0247727_10014188_pt1 | contig 13295 bp, 10 predicted proteins | sample WisWelCaveWW1625_FD_202498 | JGI IMG/M metagenome (GOLD analysis project Ga0247727, IMG submission 202498) | Biofilm microbial communities from Wishing Well Cave, Virginia, United States - WW16-25 | ecosystem: Environmental > Aquatic > Deep subsurface > Groundwater > Cave microbial mat | place... | reverse complement strand
GGCGTCATCATCGGCAACTCGCTGTCGCTGGTGAACACGCCGGAAGGGGCCAGGTCGTCCTTCGGCATCATCGGCCTGATCCTGTTCACCTGGCTGGCGGGCGGCGCGTTGAGCTATTTGGAGGAGAAGCGCGAGAGCCGATCCGCCCTCCGCTGGAGCGAGCTGGCGATCAGCCTGGGCCTCGCCTTTCTGGCGGCGATCCTGGCCTGGCTGTTCCATGCGAACGCGCTGGCGCAAAATGCCACCTATCAACTGCGCGGGGCGACGCCCGAGGAGGTGGCCCGCTCCGCTTTGCAGTTGGTGGACCTGCTCGGCGCGGCGTTGACGCTGTACTACGCGCTGATGCTGATCACGCTCCTGGGCTGGGCGTCTGCTCTGCCCGACTCCGCCAGCGGCAACCGGGCGGGGAATCTGCGCTCCGGCGCGGCCTGGCTCGGCTACCTCGGCCTGCCGCTCATCGCGCTCGTTTTCTCGGTCACGCTCAATTTGCAGGTGATTCAAGCGGACGTGGTCTACAAGACCGGTCTGCAAGCCGACGAGCAAGGCCAGCCGGTCGTCTCGATCCCGTTGTTCAACCGCACGTTGGAGCTGGCCCCCAGCCAGGACTTTTACTACCTCTTCCTGGGGCGGGCGTATTTGAACGCGAGCAACACCGTGCCCGCCGAGCAACGGGATGAGCTGTTCGCGACGGCCGAGGGCAAGCTCAAGGACGCGCGCGCGATCAACCCGCTCAATACCGATCACACCGCCAACCTGGCGCGCCTCAACAAGCAGTGGGCCCTCATCAGCACGGCGGCAGACCAGCGCCAACAGCACGCGCAAACCTCCGACCAATACTACGCCGAAGCCGTGCGCCTCAGCCCCAACAACGCCGGCCTGTGGAACGAGTGGGCCTTGTTGAACTTCGAGGTGCTGGGGGACACCGCCCAGGCGCAGGCCAAGCTCGATCAATCCCTGGCGCTGGATGCCACGTTCGATCAGACGTACCAGTTCCAGGGCGACCTGTATGCCGCGCAGGCCCGCCAGGCCACCGACCCGACCGTTCAGCAAGACTTCTATGCTAAAGCAGTGGCGAGGTATCAAAAGGGCGTGGAGGCCGCGGAGAAGCGCAACTCCAGCCTGCTCGGCATCCGGCTGGGGTTGGCGAATGTGTACGTGACGACGAATCAGATTCAACCCGCCATCGAGCAATACCTGGTTGTGGCGCAGTTGAACGCCGGGCCGAACCAGTGGAAGGTCTTGCAGGCGCTGGGGGAACTGTACCGGCAAACCGGCGATCTCGCGCAGGCGCGCAAGTTCGGCGAGGAAGCGCTCAACCTCGCGCCCGAGGCCAACAAGGCCGACCTTCAGAACTGGCTGAACGCTTTGCCGCAGTAAGCACCCTCACGACGCCGGCCGTCATCCGTCTTCAGTCTCTAATCCCTCACCACCACCTTTACCCTGTGCCAGGCGTTGTTCATGTAACCCTTGAAGTTCCACACACTGCGCGGGTCTTCGGGCTGGGTATTGGCGGCGGAGTCCCGTGCGCGGACGACGAGTTCCGCCGGGCCGGGCGCAAGCGTCACCTGCGCCTGCCAGAACTGCCACGCCCAGCGATCCACGCCCTGCACCTGCGCTGAAGTCCACGTCGCGCCGCCATCGGGTGAGACCTCCACCTGCACTACTTGACGGCCTCCGCCCGCCATGGCGTAGCCTTGCGCCAGCACTGATCCAGCCCTGAGCATAGCGCCCGGCTCCGGCGAGCAGATGACGGCGTTCACGGACAGTTCGCCCAGCGGGTGGCCCTCTTCCCACGTCACGGTCTCAGCGCGGACGTGCGGCGCAAATAGCCGGTACGCCTTCGCCTGAAAATAATTGCCGGACGGCTCGGCTTGCAGGTTGATCTGCGACAGCCACTTCACACTGCGCGCGCCGATGTAGCCCGGCACGACCACGCGCAGGGGATACCCGTGGACGGCGGGCAGTGGCGCGCCGTTCATCGCGTACGCCAACAGCACTTCGGAGGCCAGCGCCTTGTCCAGTGGGATCGAGCCGCCGTAGCCAAACGTCTCGCCGTGCCGCGTCACGTGATCCAGGCCGACGAAGGCGGTGTGCAGAGCGCCATCCGCGATACCCGCCATCTGCAAAACATCAGTGAGGTGCGCGCCCGTCCACTGCGCGGTGCTGAGGCCATCCGCGCACCAAGCCACTTCGTTCGGGATGGGCTGAACCGCCATCAACTCATCGCGGCGATTGCCCGCGCACTGCAAAGTAGCGATGACGATGGAGCGGGGCAGGCGTTGTAGGTCGGCCAGTGTGAGGGAAAGGGGTTGACGAACGAGGCCAGTGATTTGTAATTGGTAATGACCAGGATCAACCTGGGGGACAACCCCGTGATTACGAATGAAAAACAACTCGGTAGGGGTGATGAAATGGCGGCGCAGGAGGGGCAAGGGCGGTCCGCCTACCAGCGGCTCCGTGGCGTGGATCACAAACTCGGCGTGCTTTTCAACCAACGGCATGTCCACAACTCCTAAGGTGATAAGATTGAACGCGTGAGGCGACTGATATGATCAACCCGCTTGACGGCCTTGACTTCGGCCTGGGCGCCTGGCAGTGGGGCGACCGTTTCTACTGGGGCTACGGCCAGGGGTACTCCGAAGCCGATCTGCGCGCCGCGTTCGAGGCCAGCCTGGCCGCCGGGATCACGCTCGTTGACACCGCCGAAGTGTATGGGCAGGGACAGTCCGAGCGGTTCCTGGGCCGTTTCGCCCGGGAGGCGGGCCAGCCCGTCGTCATCGCCACCAAATTCATGCCCTTCCCCTGGCGGTTGAGCAAGGGCGCGCTCAAGAACGCACTGCGGGCCAGCCTGGATCGGCTTGGCTTGCCGTCCGTTGATCTGTATCAAATGCACTGGCCGTTCCCGCCCGTGCCCGTTGAGACGTGGATGGAGGCCATGGCGGATGAAGTGCAAAGCGGACGCATCCGCGCCGTCGGCGTCTCCAATTACAACCTCGATCAGACGCGGCGAGCATACACGGCGCTCAAGCAACGCGGCCTGCCGCTCGCGTCCAACCAGGTGCCGTACAGCCTGCTGGATCGCACGATTGAGAAGAACGGCCTGCTGGCGCTGTGCCGGGAATTGGGCGTGCGCGTGATCGCCTACAGCCCGCTGGCGCAGGGCTTGCTGACCGACAAATACTCGCCGGCCCACCCGCCGCCGGGTCTGCGAGGGGCGCGCTACGGCAGACAAGTGGCGAAGATCGAGCCGCTGATCAATCTGCTCCGCCAGCTTGGCGAGCAACACGACGGCAAAAGTCCGACGCAGGTGGCGTTGAACTGGACGATGTGCAAAGGCACTCTGCCGATCCCCGGCGCGAAGAATATGGCGCAGGCCCGACAGAACGCCGGGGCGCTGGGCTGGCGGCTGACAGCGGAGGACGTGGCGCGGCTGGATGCGGCGAGCGACCGGATTGCGTAATCCGTCACTTTGCGGTATTCAATGCCCGCCCCGTAAAGCGCGGATCGCGCCCCAGCGTCAGGCGCAGGCCGTCCTCCAGGCTCACCTTGGGCTGAAAGCCCAGCTTCTGCGCGGCCAGCGAGATATCCGCGCACATCCGCGAGACGCCCCCGTTCTCAGACTTGGCGTAAATCGGGTCGAGCTTTTTGCCGGTGACCGCCGCAATCGTCTCGGCCAACTGCCGCGCGCTCACCTCCCGCCCACTGCCGATGTTGATCACAGTGCGATCCACCGTTTGCGCGGTAGCGGCAGTGACCAACGCATCCAGCACGTCGTCGAGATACACGTAGTCGCGCGTCTGCGCCCCATCGCCCTGCACCACCAGCGAGCCGCCGGTGAGCGCCTGCCAGATGAAGCGCGGGATCACGGGCGCGTGCACCGCCGGCAGAGGCTGGCCCGGCCCGTACGCGTTGAACACGCGCAAAGCCACGGTCTCAATCCCCACCAGCGCGCCGATGGTGCGCACGTAGTATTCCGCCGCCAATTTGCTGACCGCGTACGGACTGCGCGGGTCGGGCGGCAGGTTCTCGCGCACGGGCTGAGTCGCCTGCTCGCCGTACACCGCGCCGGACGACGCCAGCACCACGCGGCGCACGCCCACATCCCGCATCGCTTCCATCACGCTGACGGTTCCGCCGACGTTGACGGCGTTGTATTCGCGGGGATAAAGCACGGACTCGGAGACGGAGACGCGCGCGGCCAGGTGATAGACGCACTCCACGCCGTGCAGGAGCGACCAGAGTTTCGGGCGGTCGTTGACATCACCGCGCGTGAAGACGACCTGCGGCAGAAGGCGCGCCGGGTCGCCGGAGGAGAGATCATCCAGGCCGCGCACAGAGTGGCCCAACTCCGCCAGCCGGTTCGCCAGCGCCGAGCCTAAAAATCCCGCCGCGCCTGTCACTAAAAAATTCATGAGGCGTGCGGATTATACCCTCTTCCCCGCTGGCGCTACTGCAAAGTCGCACCGGGCCGCCCTCACTCCCAGCCCCTCTCCCGACTCGAACGGCACAGTCAGGAGAGGGGGGTGATGTGAAAGCGCCACCACGCGAGACGCGATTGCCCTGCTTTGCAACCACCCTGCGCGCGGCCAGGGAAGGGCGTGTGCTATCATGGCCCGATGCGCCGCGCTGTGAGTCGCACGCTGACATGGATCATTCGGTTCGTCGGGTGGCTGGGGAGCGTAGGCACGCTCGTTCTGCCAACGATTGTGTTGAGCGGCGATGTCTATCGCGCCGCCGATTTCCCCGAAGAAGTCCGCGCCTACACGCGCGGCCTCGAGTTCGATTTTGTCCTGTGGACGCTGAACGCCATCGGCGTCAAAGTGCGCCAGGCGAGCGTGGACGAACAGCACTTCCTCGGCGACGCCGAGCGCGCGGAGAACGTCCGCCGGTTCTTCGGCCTGCGCGCCCAGTTGAACCAGGTCGAGGCCGAGATCGCCAATCGCTACGCCGATCCAGCCGAGGCCGATCCCGCCGCCGCCACCGCCGACCTCCGCGCCCAGCAAGCTGATCTGCGCGCGCAGATGGCGTTGCTGCAACCTTTGGTTGAAGCAATTTTGCAGGAGCAAGTCTCCGTCATCTTCGCCGAGCAAGGATTGGGGCTGGGCGGACAGGTCTTCCCGCCCGCCTCGTTTCACTTCACCCCCCTGCCCCTGGCGCTGGTCGTCTCGCCGCGCAACGAAATCCGCCAGTCGGCGGTGCAGATGATCGATGGCGAACTGACGCTGGACCGGCAAGTGGAGTTGGAAGATCGCGTGGCGCGCGGGCTGGACGTGTCCACGCTGGTGACGCCGGTCGGCGGCATCGGCACGTACCCGGCGATGGTGGCGCAGAGCGGTGACTTGAACTGGATCGCGTCCGTGACCGCGCACGAGTGGGCCCACAACTACCTGACCCTGCGTCCGCTCGGCCTGCTGTATGACGCCACGCCCGACCTGCGCACGATGAACGAGACCGCCGCGGTGCTGGTGGGCGATGAGATTGGCGCATTGATCATGCGCCGCTACTATCCCGATATCGCCCCGCCGCCGCCCGGCTTCCGCAATTTCCTAGATCGCAGTCGGCCGCCTGAAAAACAAACGGGCCGCCCGAGCTTCGACTTCAACGCCGAAATGCGCCAGACGCGGGTGCGCGCGGATGAGTTGCTGGCGCAAAGCAAGATCGAGGAAGCCGAGGCCTACATGGAGGCGCGGCGCAAAGTGTTTTGGGAGAACGGCTACCGCCTCCGCAAATTGAACCAGGCCTATTTCGCCTTCTACGGGGCCTACGCGGCGGGCAGTGCGGGCGGCGGCGCGCAAGGCGCTGACCCGGTGGGGCCGGCCGTGAATCTGCTCCGCCGCCGGAGCGCCCACCTCGCGGAGTTCTTGAATCAGATAGCGTGGTTTACAAGTGTGGGTGAGCTAAGGGCGTATTTGGGTTTGCCCAATTAGCGCGCCGCGCCCGATCACCGTGCGCGTTGAACGATTCGTGGCCAGCGGCGGCGCGCGCCTCGTCCGCTCTATAAAAGGGACGCTTCAACTCGAATTAATAAAATCGGACGGCGCTCTGTACCGGACGACAGTGCTGTACAATGACGCCAGCCAGCCGTCGGTGAAACTGATGATGACGGCGAATTATGCGGCGATGCAGCGCGGCGAACTCTCCGGCCGGGCCGCGGTCTTGAACAGGAGCCTGAAGTTTGAAGGCGCCCTGGGATTTTTGATAGCCTTGGGTCGTTGACGCAACGTTGAGTGATGGAGGCGCAATGTATTCTTTTGAACCCACCGAAGAACAGCAAATGCTCGTGGAGGCCGTGCGCAAGTTCGCGGTGAAAGACCTGCGCGAGGCGGCGCGCGAGGCGGATGAGTTCGGTGAGTTACCGAAACCGCTCATTGACAAGGGCTGGGAACTCGGCATCGTGCAGTCTTCGATCCCGGAGCCATACGGCGGCTTCGGCTCACGCTCGGCCGTAACCAACGTGCTGGCGGCTGAGGAACTGGCCTACGGCGATCTCTCCGCCACGATGGCGATCCTCGCGCCCGGCCTGTTCGCGCTTCCCATCCTGATCGCGGGCAGTGAGCCGCAGAAGCAAACCCTGCTGCCCAGATTCTGCGCGGGTGGTTACGTCTCCGCGACGGCGGCGCTCATCGAGCCCCGAATTGATTTTGACCCAAACGCGCTGACGGTCAAGGCACGGGACGATGGCGACGGCTGGGTGCTCGACGGCGAGAAGTGTTACGTCCCCTTCGCCGCCGAGGCCGAGCACGTCCTGGTCTACGCCGCGCTCGACGGGAAGACGCAGGGCTTCGTCGTCAACCCGGGCGCGCCGGGGCTGACGATTGGCGAGCGCGAGAAGAACATGGGCCTGCGCGCTCTGCCGACGCGCGAGATCACGTTGTCCAACTGCAAAGTAGCGTGCGCCGACCGGCTGGGCGGCGAAGGCGGCCACGACTTCACGCCCCTCCTCAATGCCTCACGCGTTGCATTGGGCGCGCTCGCCGTCGGCGTGAGCCGGGCGGCTTACGAGTACGCGCTCACGTATGCCAAAGAGCGCACCGCGTTCGGCGAGGCGATTGCCCAGCGGCAGTCCATCGCCTTCATGCTGGCGGAGATGGCCACCGAGATCGAAGCCGCGCGGCTGATGGTGTGGGAGGCCGCCTGGCTGCTCGACCAGGGCCGCGACGCCACGCGCGAAGCCTACCTGGCCCACACGACGACGAGCGACGTGGCGCTGATGTGCGCCGACCGCGCCGTGCAAATCCTCGGCGGCCACGGCTACATCCGCGACCACCCGGTGGAGATGTGGCTGCGCAACGCGCGCGGGTTCCCAATGTTTGAGGGGCTGGCGATTGTGTGAGCGGGCGGAAGGAGAGATCACCATGATCGAATTCGAAATGCCTCAACCCATCGCCCAGCGGCGTGAATTGCTCCAGCAAGCCGCCGAGGGGATGATGCGCGCGCAGGCTCGTTACTACGACGAGCACGAGCACGAAACCCCGTGGGACTACATCAACTTGACGTGGCAAGCGATGCAGGCCATGGGCGGCGGATCGTTCCGCTCCAGCACGGCCGGCGGGAAAGAGGACAAGCCCGACCGCCCGCGCATCGGAAACCAAATGCTCATCCACACCATCGAGATGCTCTCGTGGGGCGATGCGGGCCTCTACCTGTGCACGCCGGGGAGCGCGCTCGGCGGCGCGGCCATTGAAGCGGTGGGCACGCCGGAGCAGAAAGAAAAGTTCTTGAAACGCTTCGCGGGCGAGGCGCCGACGTGGGCGTGCATGGCGATGACCGAGCCGCACGCCGGGTCGGACACGGCGGCCATCCGCACGCGCGCCGTGAGGGACAACGACCATTGGGTGCTCAACGGGACGAAAATCTTCGTGACCGGCGGCCACAAATCGCTCGTGGATTCAAACGGCTTCGTCGTCGTGTGGGCGACGATTGACCCGAGCGCCGGGCGCGCCGGGATGCGGCCCTTCGCCGTCGAAGCCGGGACGCCGGGCATGACCATCACCAAACTCGAAAAGAAGCTGGGTATCCGCGCGAGCGACACGGCGATGATCGTCTTCGAGGACTGCCGCCTGCCCGCCGAGAACCTGCTGGGGAGCGCGGAGGTGGTCAAAGACGACAAAGGCCAAGGCTTCCGGGGCGCCATGGCGACGTTCGACGCCACCCGCCCCAGTGTCGCGGCCAGCGCCCTCGGCATCGCGCGCGCCACCGTCGAGTTTGTCAAAGAGATGCTCGCCGCGCAAGGCCTCGCCATTCCCTACGGCGTGCCGCGCACCAAACTCACCGCCGTCCAGCGCGATGTGCTCGATATGGAGGCGCAGGTTCATGCGGCCTGGCTGCTCACGTTGAAAGCGGCGTGGCTGATGGATCAGAAGAAGCCGAACACGCTCGAAGCCTCGATGTGCAAAATCAAAGCGGGCGAGGTGGTGACCAAAGTAACGCAGAAGGGCGTCGAATTGCTCGGCCCGCTCGGCTACTCGCGCAAACTGCTCGTCGAGAAGTGGATGCGCGACGCGAAGATCAACGACTTGTTCGAGGGCACCGGGCAGATCAACCGGCTCGTCGTCGCGCGGAGGCTTCTGGGGTACACCAGCAAGGAATTGAAGTGACCGCGCCGTTGCGCCCGTTGACAATGCCCTATCCGCGCCGCAGACGCCGCGCCAGCGCGCGCACGCCCAGCCCCATCAACGCGAACGGGCCGATGACGACGACGATCCAGATCACCACATCCACCAGCCAGGCGAAGATACCGAAGAAGACGCCGAAGGCTTGCGTGAAGGTGCGCACGGGGCTCCAGCCCCAGGCGGGCGGCTCTGGCCACTCCAGCCTGAACGCTGACGCCGGGGCCTGCAAACGGAGCGTGATCGTGGAGTAGGTGTTCCAATCGCCGGCGTGGATGGGCTTCGGCTCGCTGGAGATCGACTCGCCCACCAGCGTCCCCAGGCCCAGCAGGGATTGGCGGAGCGAATCAAAGTGGGGAACCGGCACGGCCAGCGTCAGTGCGGCGTACTTGCGCTCGCCCTGATACCAGGCCTGCGAGTCGATCAGATAGCCGCTGTACTCCGAGGCGAGTTGGGCCGCTCGATGGGCGGCGGCGTCCACCTCCGCCACTTCGAGCGTAAGGTCGGCGTTGTAGACGATGAGCCGCCCCGGAAACGGCGGCGCGGTGGGCGGCAGATTAACTCCGCGCGGATACGCGCCGATCAGTTGTGGCGTAGCCGATGGGCTGCACGCGGCCAGAAGAACAACCAGCGTCACGGCCAGCCAGCGGATGACAGAATGAGAAAACATAGACGCCTCCCGTGTTTGACTTCACTTTAGAGCGAAGCCTGGGAGGCGTCTTGATATGCGGTTGACAGAGGGTTGACAACCTCACCCCTACCCCCTCTTGACCGCGAAAAGCGCGCGCTCAGGAGAGGGGAGAGACCCTCATATTTGAGGCACCCTCTCCTGACGGTGTAGTTCCCGTCGAGGGACGGGGGTGAGGGTGAGGGCTAGTGGTCTGACCAGAATCACGTGCGACGCACTCGCTACGCGAAAGTGCGTCGCACGTAGCCCGGCGGAGCAGAATTAAATAGTCAAACCACTAACGCCGCACACGCCGGCCGATGCCCCACCCCATCAATCCCAGCAGGATGAACGGCCCGCCCACGATCCCCACCCAGATCAGGACATCTGTGACGCCGCGCGTCAGGTTGACCAGCACCCCGGTTGCCTGATTGGCGGTATCGCCGGGATTCCAGCCGGGCGTTGGCGTGACGGTGGGAGTCGGAGTTGGGGTTTGAGTTGGCGTTGGCGTGGAGGTTGGAGTCGGCGTGGGCAATTCAGGACGGAGCGCAACGGTGATGGTCGAGAACGCCGCGCGGCCCTCGTAGAACTGCATCTGGCCCTTGATCTGCGCGATCTGCCCTTCCAACTCCGAGAGTTGTTGATTGACGCGGAGCGACTCTTCCACCGTCTTGGCGTCGGCGAGGAACTCGCGCACGCGGGCGGCGGTGGCTTCCAGGTTCGCCAGACGGGTTTGCAGGTCCACGTATTCCGCGCTCACGTCCTGGCCGGAGGCGGTCTCGCGCACCACTTTGAATGCCAGCGCGCGCAGGTTATTGAGCGTCGCTTCAAACGAGGCCGAGGGGACGGCGAACCGTAAGGTCGCCATCTTGATCTCATCCGCATAACCGATCTGCGAACTGATGAGGTAGCCGCCCCGGTCGGCGGCCAGTTGGGTGACTTTGGAGATGGCGAGGTCCACGTCCTGCACGAGCAGGTCAAGGTCGGCGTCCTTGATCACCATGCGCGTGCTCGGGGGAACATTGGCGGGCAAGCCTCCTCCGCCAGCGCCGCCCTTCCCCGTGCCAGGCTCCGCCGTCGCCGCAATGGCCGGGCCGGCCTCCGGCGCCACACCTGATTGGGGCTGAGCAAACGTGGGATAGCCCTGGCTCCTCAACGCATCCCCGGAGGCCGGGAGTTCCATCACTGGGGCGCCTCCGGTGGCCTGCATAACACCTTGAACTTGAGTCACCACCACCTCTACGGCTTGCGTCTGGACGACCGATTGCGGTTGCGGGGCGATGGCCCCCTGGCTGCACGCCGCCAACCCGGCGGCGAGCAGAAGCACTACAAGGGCGCGGTATTGCATGGCGTCTCCTCCTCGGCAGAAATGAACTTCCCTGTTTTCAGGACGCCCGGCCGCCCAAAGGAGTTCCTGATCTCCCGGCTTTGGCGGGACGCTTCGCAGGTACACGGATTGCGCGGACGAACACGGATTTCACAGAGACTCTTTGAAAAATCCGTGAAATCCGCCCAATCCTTGCGCGAAGCGTCCGTGTACGGCTTTCCCGTTATATCTGGTAGAGCCGGAGTTCCGTTTGCCTGAAGACACGAAGTGTCTTGCCGCGTTACAAGGTCTGGGCGAGGTGCGCGGCGGTGAGGTAGAGCAGGTGCTTGCCGTGCGGGCCGAGGTTGACGTACTTGAGCGCGCCAAGGCAGGCCATGAAGAGCGCCACATCGTACTCGCGCGGCTGGCCGGGGTTGAAGAGGCAACGCGCGGCGATGGAATGCAGGGCGAAGAGCAAGGAGTTGGAGTTAAGAATGGTCAGGTAATCTACTGGATTGGGGAACTGCGGCGCGAGGACTTGCGCGATGATCCCGGCCTCCAGGTGCGCGAAGTCGAACAGCGGATGGCCGTCACGAGTCCGCGCGAAATCGATCAGCCAGACGAAGCCGCCCGGCCCGACCAGCACGTTCTCCAGATTCAGATCGCCGTGAATGGTGGAGAGACTGCCCTGCATACTCTCCACCAGCACGCCGGGGAGCTTGAGCAGGGGATCGGGGAGGCCGAGCCGATCAAAACCGGCCACGCTCTGGCGCATGAGCCTGTCCCGCGTGGCGACCACGCGCGCCGGCGTGGAATCGGGCGGCGTCAAACTTTGCCAGCGCAGGCGGATGGGCGGCTGGCCGGGCGCGGCCTCGCCTGACAGCGTGAGCGATTGGCCGTCCTGCCGCGCTTCCACGTTTTTGAAGCGGCCCACCGCCGCCAGCGCGCCCGCAGACAGAACGATTTCCGCCGGTGAGGAACGCTCATCGATCTTGATCGGCGCTGACTCCCCGCGTTCCGTAAGCGGCTCCAGCACGTAGTGCGCGGGCAAAAGGCGATCATATTCCTGCGCGACGCGGAAGGCGTGCGCGCGCCTCTGCATCCACCAGTTGGGGCCGAAGGTCTCGAACAGCTTGTTCAGCAGGGCCGGATCGGGTTTCGCGCGCAGGGCCTCGCCCAGGCTGATGGGCCGCTGGCCTGGCTCGGCGATGAAGGTGTAGCGGATGGCGGCCCTCACCCCCGGCCCTTCTCCCGTCGCCAAAGAGCGGGCGACAGGCGAGGGGAGAAAAACGGGCGCGTCTTGAATCCGCGCCGTGATGGGCGGCAGGGTGTCTTTGACGTACGTCTCGTAATTTTGGAACTCGCGCTCAATGGCGCGGCGCTCGCCGATCTTGATGATGGTGTGCGCGTCGGCGCGGCCATCCGGCCGGACGGGGAGCGCCAGCAGAGCGCGCGCGCCGGAGTAGCCGGAGCGGAATTCCGTTTCGATCACGGCGCGGGCGTAGCGGCGGAACACCCTCTGGAGCAGGTCGCGCTCGTCATCCGAAAACGTGAGGCCGGGCGGCGGCTCGATCACCAGCGCGGGATTGCGATCCGGCTCCGCGCGCGCCGGCCGCCTGACCACGGGCCGCGCCCGGTACAACACCGCGCCCAGGCTGAGCACTCCACCGAACATCAGCCCGAAGATGCCCATCGTCAGCGCCTGCCCGCTCGTCAGGCCGAGGAACGACGTCACTTCTATCGCCAGGCTTCGGGAGTAAATTTGCGAGTCGCGCACCGGCGCGGTGGAGTTGATCGGGGGAACCCAGTGCAGGGATAAGCCCACGTTGAGGCGATGTTGGCCGGGCTTGAGCGGCGTGAGCGTCCAGCGCCACGTGACCGGCTCGCCGGGCGGCAGGCGCGTGATCTGTTCCGTCTCCGGCGCAAGCTGAAAGCCCACGCCCTCCAGCCGCGCAACGCCGAACAACTCGTAACCTTCCGGGCGCGGCACGGCGACGGTCTGCGTGACAACCTGGTTGTCCGGGAACTCCGTCGTCACCATGTAGCCGCCCGCAGACGGGATCAGCGAGAGACGCACGCTGTCGGAGTCGCCCAGGCGCACGCGCGGCGGCCATTCCAACTCAACCACACGGCCTTCGATGAGGGGCGTGGCGGTGGGCCGGAGCGGCTCGGCGGTGGCGATTGCGGACGGTGAGGCCGGCGCCTGGGTCGGTGAAACCTCGCCGGGAGATGTGGCTGTGGATGGTGCCGGTGCTTGCGTGAACTGTGGCGCTTCGGTGGGCTTCGGCGCCTCCGTAACCTCTACCAACTGTGTTTGAGAAACGACTCGTGTCTGGATGACCTCACCCGTCGTCGGCGCTTGGGCAGGCGTAGCCGCGGGCGCGCAGGCGGCCAGCGCCAGCGAGAAGAGCGCCCACAAAATCCAGCGAGTGATACGCCGGGTGTTCATGGCGGCGCAAAGAGCGTCGGCGCGGGGCGGTCTTGTTCACGCAGATGCTCCACCGGGGCGAGCGCATAGATCAGCGCGCAGACCGCGACCGACACAATGACGAGGCCAACCAGCAACACCGCCACGCGGCGCACACGGGACATGCCGATAGTATAATCCACAGCGCCTCAGCCGAAAACGTGATGACTGACTTGAACACTTACCCAAACGATTACCGCGCCCGCGAGATCGCGGCGCTGACCGCGGCGTGCCAGGCCGGTGAGT
>Ga0247727_10014187_pt1 | contig 13296 bp, 9 predicted proteins | sample WisWelCaveWW1625_FD_202498 | JGI IMG/M metagenome (GOLD analysis project Ga0247727, IMG submission 202498) | Biofilm microbial communities from Wishing Well Cave, Virginia, United States - WW16-25 | ecosystem: Environmental > Aquatic > Deep subsurface > Groundwater > Cave microbial mat | place... | reverse complement strand
GTTCTCCCGAACTTCAAGGAGCGGGAACAGTTTCAATTTGACGACATTCATTTCACCACTGAGAACAGATATCTGGCCGACGAGAGTTGCATAGAAACATATGATACCTACGTGAGAGATGGGAAGGTTGAGACAAGACAATCTAAGCACTGGGTGTACACCGTAGGAGAAATACGACGAATGCTTGAACGAGCGGGGTTTGTAGTGCTGGAACTGCACGGCTCGCTCGAGTGCCAGCCCTTCACATTAGGCTCTCAACAGCTCCTCATTGTTACGCAAAGAGGGATGTGAATTGGATAAGTCAAGCGTTGAAATTGAGTCCGCGAATGGCACGTTATGCATGCGGCCAGATGCCGCTGCTCGAATGATTTTGAACGCTCAGCTTCACAAACTTTAGTTTCGACCGGTCAGCAGCTGTAGACAATAATCCCCAACTGGAAAAGCCATCCCTCACGGACGAAAAATTACTGAATCGATCATTTTCGCATTCTTCCCTGCTTTTATCACCACGGACGTTTTCGGCTTCTTGGCCTCGACGTCTTCTATGTACGCTCTCAGCACCTCGCCAACACTCCATGCCTGAGCCATGCAGCCGCGGGGCGCATGTGGCGCATCCGCATCAAAGATTTCTGAAATGGTCCCGAGGCATGCTTCTGAGAGATGCGGCAGAATGCCCTCCAGAATCTGCCGCGCACGTTTTTTGCCGGGGACGCCTTCAGCCCGAACTAACGCGGTGCAATACGGACCCAGCAGCCAACTCCAGACGGTTCCCTGATGATATGCACTATCGCGTGACCACTGGTCTCCGCCGTAATGCGGCCGGTAGGCAGGATCATCGGGAGCCAGACTGCGCAGCCCGACGGGTGTCAAGAGCTTTTCTTCGACAAGCTGCAAAAGAAGCTTTGCTTCTCTTCCCTCAAGCAACGGAAAGGGCAGACTCAACGCAAATATCTGGTTCGGACGGATGGCAGCGTCGCGATACTCGCCATCGACATAATCATAAAGATAATTGCCAGTACTATTCCAGAACACTTCGCGGAATTTGTCCTTGATGAGCTTCGCCCGCTGTGCATATTCTTTTGCATCACGTGAAAGCCCAAATCGCGCGCATAGTTCTGCAACGATTGCCAGCACGTTGTACCACAGAGCGTTGATCTCCACTGCCTTCCCCTGGCGGGGCGTCACAACCCAGTTGCCGACTTTCGCATCCATCCACGTAAGCTGCACGCCAGGTTCACCAGAATAGAGCAATCCGTCCTGATCTACGTGAATATTGTAACGAGTCCCACGGTCATGCCAGGAGATGATGTCGCGCAGTGTCCCCATCAGCTCATCGCGGACAAACGCATCGTCATCCGTGTTCTGCAGGTATTTGTAGATTGCAACGAAGAACCAGAGCGTAGCATCAACGGTGTTGTATTCAGGCTGTTCACCGGCATCAGGAAAACGGTTCGGCAGCATTCCCTGACTCACGCTCTTTGCAAACGCCCGAAGAATGTTCTTTGCCTCATCGAAACGACCCGTGACCAGACAAATGCCGGGAAGTGCAATCATCGTGTCCCGGCCCCAGTCGGAAAACCAATGGTATCCGGCAATCAAGGTCCGAAGGTTGTCTCCCCGTTTCACAATGAACTGATCCGCAGCGAGCACCATCGCTTCGGTAAATTCGTCCTGTACAGGTGCAGAAGCCAGAAGGCTCTTCCGACGTTTCTCTTCCCGCCGGAAAAGTGCAAATCCATCTTTCCCCGTCGGGTCGGTGATTGATATGATAACCCCAACCGAATCACCAGCTTTCACTGTTCGTTTGAACACTCCATACGTGAAGAGGTCTTCCCGGTAATCCAGGCCGCGATATTGCTCAAGACTGTATTCGAAATTTTGGTACCAATCCGGTCGAGGCTCAAACGTCGCGTCCGGGATATGAATGAAGACTTCAGGCACACCATCATATGGCCGCACCCTGAACACACCGTTCTCGAACTGAGCATCACGGCGGATCGAATCGTTTGCATGTGTCAGGCTATGATAGTCACGCGACGCGATAAAGGGTTGGAGCTCCAATTCAAATGGTGATGGAGCGTCAAGCACTTCATACAGAACCAGTGTCGTGTTCTCGCCGTTCACCGCTGCAATGGTCTTCCGAAGACGGATACTGCCGGCCTCATATTCAAACACGGGGAAGACGTCTTTTTCGAAAGAGGTAAGATGGGTAAACCCACGCGGGTTTACAACGTTTGGATACCTGTTGCATCCCAACTCGAACCGCTGAGTGCCGAGCTGGATGGCCTCGTCCAGCTTGGAGAGCATCACCATCCGGCCGACCGGAGGTTGTGTGGCCGCAACTAGCAGGCCGTGATAACGGCGTGTGTGGGCTCCCGCAATAGTCGAGCTGGCCCATCCGCCGAGACCGTTCGTTTCAAGCCATTCACGGCGCGTGGCTTCATCGAAGTTTTGGGTGATCGTTGAATCAAATGAGATTTTCATGTGGGTTTCCTTATGGTCATTGTCGTAGGGGCGTTCCCCGCCTGCCTTGCTTGCACACGTGGGCGGGAATTAAACGCCCTACGGCCTTTTTTTGAAGCAAAGAGGCAATTACCATAGGGACACGGCCCCGACAAATAGCGTCCGGGTAAACAAGCCATGTCCCTACAGAATCTGCACGGGATTAGGCTGGCATGAGCTTCCCAGCCTTCTCACGATCCATTTTCAATTCAACCGTATCCATCGGTGCGACCTCAACGTAGACCTTAATCGCGTTCTTCTCTGTGGTAAGCAGGTTCATCATCTGCTGGTAGTTCTCGAGTCCTTGTACGGGATGAGTCATAAGCTTTTGAGCCCACCCGGGATATTGCGCCTTACATTGTGCAAGATCCTTCACTCCAGCTTCGAAGTACTCACGATTCGCGTTGACCGTCCCGAACATGACTTTATTTCCCAAGACGAAGTCAAGATTGATCTTATCAGCAGGTATCTCGAGTTTCTTTCCACCACCAGTAATGCTTGAGAGTATCAGCACACCATTTTTCCCAAGGTTCTCCGCTGCTTCGAACACGACGACTGAGCTTCCTGTTCCCTCGAATATGATATCAAAGGGACCATAGTGCTTAGCAGCAGCCGAAATCGATGTTTCAGCAGTCGATACATACTTCGCACCCAATTCCTCGATGAGACGTGCGTTCAAATAGGGCGCTTGCTTCCTTCCGAATGTGGCAACTTCCAGTCCGCGCAGCCGAAGGATCATTGTTGCCAGAAGTCCCAACGTTCCTGCCCCCATGACGGCAGCTCTTCGAGGTCGCCACACACGTAAACGACGCTGGATTTCAAACGCTTGCACAATGCCCTTCTCTGCAACACTCATTGGCTCAAGGAGAACACCGATTTCTTTGAGACCTTGAGGAACTTTCACGATGTAGTCGGGTTCATCGACATAACTCTCTGTGAGGTAGCCATGACGGAGGTTAATGCCGCGCTCGTAGTACACATCGTCCGTCGTCATGTCATATGTACCGATAGAATCATAGAAGGAGTTTCCTGGTCGCCGGACAGTTGCCACAACGTAATCGCCCGGCTTCAACTCGGACACGTTTTCTCCCACTTCCTCCACAATGCCGAATGATTCGTGACCAATCGTGAGATAGTCGTCACCTTTCGGCGCAGCGCCATATTCAGCAGCGTTAATCTCCTTATCCGTGCCATCGACCCCCACCCGCAGCACCTTCACCAGTACGCCGCGCCCTTTTGCGATATCGGAAACTTTCGGCTTCGGCACATCACGCAAATGGACCGAATTCGGTTTTCCTGGAATTACACATACAGCTTTCATGCAACAGTCTCCTTTCTCTTTGCAGGTTGTGTTACCTTGATTTCAAGAGTTTCCCGTGCAGGCATCACCTCTTTCACGCGAGGCTGCAGAAGCTTCGCAACGAGACCCGTCCAGCCCGTTTGATGTGATGCACCGACTCCTCTCCCTGTATCACCATGAAAATACTCATGAAAGAGGATGTAATCACGAAAATGAGGATCCTTTTGTATCTTCTGGTTGTATCCAAAGACCGGGCGTTTACCCTCTTTGTCAGCGAGGAATAGGTTCGTCAAGCGGCGGCTGAGTTCATCGGCCACTTCGTTGATGGTCATATAGGTCCCAGACCCCGTTGGGCATTCAATCTTGAAGTCGTCCCCGTAGTAGTGATGAAACTTCTGCAACGCTTCGATGAGCAGGAAGTTTACCGGGAACCAGATCGGACCTCTCCAGTTGGAGTTTCCCCCGAATAACCCTGTGGTGGATTCGCCAGGTGTATAATCAACTGTAAATGTGTTTCCGTCCGCGTAAAATACGTATGGGTTGTCCTTATGGTACCGTGAGAGCGCTCGTACACCATATTCGGACAGGAATTCATTCTCATCCAACATACGCTTTAGGAGTCTTTTCATCCGATGGCCGCGCAGGAGAGACAAGAGTCGTCGCTCACCCATGCCCGACTCCTTCCAGCGCGAGACCAGACTTGCCAAGTCAGGGCGATAGCTCAAGAACCATTCCATGTGGCGTTTGAATTCCGGCAGTTTCTCCAAAAGTTCCGGCTCAATTGTCTCCACTGCAAAGAGTGGAATGAGGCCCACCATCGACCGGACTCTCAACGGAACATGCTCGCCGTGTGGCAAGTGTAGCACGTCGTAGAAAAATTCATCCACCGTATCCCACAAACTGATATCTTCTCCTGCGATATTCACCATAGCACCGGCAATATAGAGGAAGTGCTCAAAGAATTTCGTCGCCATGTCCTGGTAGATCGGCTTGGTCAACGCAAGCTCGAGCGAGATGCGCATCAGATTGAGCGTATACATCGCCATCCAGCTCGTGCCATCCGCTTGCTCGATGTGTCCTCCAGTCGGCAATTTGGCACTCCTGTCAAAAACACCAATGTTATCGAGACCAAGAAATCCACCCTGAAAGATGTTATGACCTTCCGCGTCTTTGCGATTGACCCACCATGTGAAGTTCAGTAGCAGCTTATGAAACACGCGCTCCAGGAAGTCAATGTCACCCTTGCCATCATTCATTTTTTGATCAATCTTATACACACGCCATGCGGACCAGGCATGTACCGGCGGGTTGACATCGCCGAAGGCCCACTCATAGGCAGGCAGTTGACCATTTGGATGCATGTACCATTCTTTCGTCAAGAGGATCAACTGGTTCTTTGCAAAATCGGGATCGACCATTGCGAGTGGGAGACAATGAAACGCAAGGTCCCAGGCTGCATACCACGGATACTCCCACTTGTCGGGCATAGATACGATGTCCGCGTTGTTGAGATGAAACCACTCGCTATTGCGGCCTCGAATACGTTCTGAAGGAGGCGGTGGCTGCCCCGGATCGCCTTTTAACCACTGGGGAATATCTATGTAATAGAACTGTTTTGACCACAACATTCCGGCATACGCTTGGCGTTGCACATTCCGGGCATCCTTGTTCGTTATGCTCGACTGCAACTCTTCATAGAAAGCGTCTGCTTCTCCCATACGTTGAGTAACCACTTTGTCGAACCCATTGAAAGGTTTGTTCTTCTCCTTGTCACTGAGACGGACGCGAAGAACCACACTGCTGCGGGCCGGCACAGACACGTGGTATCGTGCGGCAGCCTTTGTCCCCATCCGCGCCGGGTTGACTGCATCCTTCGCGCCGTGCACGATGTAGTTGTTGATTCCATCTTTGAAGTAGCCTGATGCTCCATTTACTCCATACAACCGTTGCACGTTTGTTTCATTCTCACAAAACAATAGTTCCGATTCGCCGTCGAAATAGAGCCAGCGCGTTCCTAAGTCCTTGTGCTCAATTTCTATTGCGTTGCCGGCCTTCGCAGACATCACCGGTCTGTAGTTGGTGTAGCCCCAAGACCATGTGTTCCGAAACCATGCCTGTGGGATCACGTGAAGAGAAGCGTCCTCTGGTCCACGATTGTACACTGTGATGCGAACCAAGAGATCCTCAGGAGTCTCTTTGGCATACTCAACGAATACATCGAAGTAGCGATCCTGATCGAATATGCCTGTGTCGATCAACTCAAATTCCGGTGCGTCTTTTCCCCGGCGGCGATTCTCATCCACCAACCACGAATACGGAAATTCGGCCTGCGGATACTTGTGGAGCATCTTCATGTATGAGTGCGTAGGGGTGCTATCCAGGTAGTAGTAATACTCTTTCGCGTCCTCGCCGTGGTTTCCTTCGTTGCCAGTCAATCCAAACACCCGCTCCTTCAGAATCTGATCGCGACCGTTCCATAATGCCAGAGAGAAACAGAGAAGCTGCTGGTCATCGCAAACGCCGGCAATCCCTTCCTCTCCCCAGCGATAGGCTTTGCTGCGGGCAGCGTCGTGTGACACATATTCCCAGGCATTCCCATAGGGACTGTAGTCTTCGCGAACGGTTCCCCACTGGCGTTCGGTGAGGTATGGACCCCACTTTTTCCACGGAGCGCTTTGCGTCCGCGTTTCTTCAAGGCGTTTCCTTTCAGTGTTCATAGTTGTTCCTTTTTGATGATGTGCTTACTCTACAGACCGTTCACTCCACCATTCCACCACTCCAGCCCTGCCTCTTCCTTGTTTTATTCAACCAGAAATTTGCTATTGAAAGCGTTGTGCCCGTCTGACTCTCTGTGTAGATTCTCCGGATCGTCAACCCATAGTTTATTATCAACGACAAACTTATAAAAATATACACCTTTAGGCAACATGGGAATTTCAGCTTTCCATATCGCGGTGTGTTGTCGTTCAAAGAGAATGCTGTCCGGTGCCCAATCATTGAAACTCCCAGCCAAAGTGACCTGGGCTGCATTGTGGTGATGGTAATAGAATATGATCTTATGATTGAAGCGGTCTATTATGGGGGTATTCGGCCAACTGTCTGAAAAATCATGATCTTCATTCTCAGCCCGCAACACAGCTTCCTTTGCGTTCACAACGCCATAGCCCTGCCTCTCAATGGACCGGTTGTGCAACTTCCGTGCACTGGTGACGAGTATCTCCCTGACCGCTCTTGGCGTAAGTCGGGAGTTCGCCTCCAGCATTTGGGCAACGACAGAGCAGACAATAGGCGCCGCAAAGGAGGTCCCGTCAACATGCATATAATCAGGTGAGATGTACTTTGCATCCGCAACTCTTCTTCGTACAGCCTCCCTGATATCGAGTTCTGAATTATCCACAAGGAACGATGGTGTGAACTTGGCATTGTCGAGCTGAGCAGCAAGTACGTTCTTGAGATTCCTCTCTTCTGCGTCCAGGATCGTATACAGTGAACGAGCGTAACGGTGCTCAGCACTGCCGGGCAAGATCGGCGCCGCGAGCCAGATACTCGGTGCTATCAATTCTGGCTTCTGGAAACCATCCACGGTGGTGCCGTACGTCGAATGATACAGAGTCTCGCTCATCATCCCCAACATATTCTGATCATCTACCCCGCCGACAGCTATGACATTAGGTGAATTTGCCGGGGGCTTGATCGACTGATGAGGGTCGTTTCCGACTGCCGCGACGACAACGATACCGGCCCTCACAGCATCTTCTGCCGCCTGATCGACGAGACTCTTTCGAAAGGAAACAGGGTAATCATCTGTCACAGAAAGATTGATGATTCGGATATTGTATTTTTCCCTGTTCCGAATCGTCCATCGAATTGCCTTCTCAATATTTTCAGCTGAGATCCCGCCTCCATCCTTGACTTTAACGAGGACAAGCTGTGCCTCCGATGCAATCCCCTTGTAGAGACCGCGGGAAAGATATCCATTGCCCCCGCAGACCACAGATGTCATGGTGCCATGCCAGCTATCGCCGGTGCAAGTGCTCTCTGTTGGTTGTTGCGGATTCGTTACATCAACTATCTCAAGAATCCTGTTCGTCGGTCGGGTCAAATCCGGGTGAGGATAAAAACCGCTGTCGATGAAACAGATCGTAATGCCCTTCCCGGTGTAGTGTGGGTTGACGTCCATACGCAATGGAATAGGTATGACGACATAATCATCCATCGTCGTTAGGTGGAAATAGGGCCCCACTTCAGGAAGAAGGCCATTCTCTCGAAGCAGCTTCGCACGAAACAGGTCGACGCACCGGGTGCAGGCTCCCTGTTCTTCACTCCAATCCGGATGACTCGCCTGAATCTTCTGCAGGATGCTCTCCTCTGTCGCCCGGTGAAAGGTGTAGATCAATCTGTCAACATTCTCACCACACAACGGGCACACTACGCTTCCTATTTTCATTTCATTATGTGCTTGAAACATGTGGCTAGAGCCAAAAACCTGTTGTTGGTTTATTTCCTTGGGGCTGACCCCTCCCTTCCCCTCCCCTGAGCGTACAGCACCCAAAGTGAGGGGAGGGAACGTGCTTAGTTAGGTCGTTGATGCCCAGATAGAGAAAGCAGACACATTTTCATCCGTCGTGGCGAATCCCGGATTCATGAACGTTCTTGAGAAGAGAGGGATTTGGTAGAATCTCCATTCTTGATGTTCCTCACTCAAATCTTCGCTCGACGAGTCGTCTACGAGCCGATGGGTCGATAGACCCGTCGGGAGTCGTCGACCGTCTTTGTGGCAGAAGAGAAGGGGCCAGCCTACGGCTCTCCGAGCCGAAGGCTCGTAGAGGGGATAAGTTCCGATACTTTTCCTGGTCAACCCCCTACTCCATAGTAAGTTTCTGACTCAATGCTCTTCTGATCAAAAGAGTTTTCAATCACGGTTTATCGTTCTATTATCATCATCGCATGACCGTCAAGATCCCGCACGAGAATGCCTTCTTTGAAGCCAAGCTTCTCCCCCGGGATGGAGACCACTCCGGGAGAAACAAATGCTGCTTTGCCGGCGCGGAGTCGCTGTTCAGCAGTATTCGAGTTTCGAACCACCAGTGTTGTTTGCCAGTGCGCAATATCATTCGAGAGTACATCGTTGGATGCAGGACGACCACCTCCTGGCGCAAGATACTCCAGGAATTCAATTCCCGGACCTGCTGCGGCCTTGAGACCACTGATACGCAACCGGGCGCCAAAGACATTGTTCAGATGCTCTTGCTCAGTTCCATAGTTTTCGCTCTCTCCCGCTACCTGCATGCCAAGTGCGTCACGATAGAACTTCAAACTTTCATCTGTGTTCGAGATAACGATCGCAGTGTGGTCAATTCCAAGAAATAGCTTGCCTTCGGCCTTTTGCCACTTCGGGTTTCCTTTGCCCGGCGGAAAATAAATCACTTCAAGGAAATGTCCATCGGGATCTCTAAAGTAAAACGCTCGTATGCCTGCAGCTGCTTTGTTCCAATCGGGAATCCGTTGCGGACCAGTCGAAGCGTGCTTCACTTTGTGAGCACGCAGGTGGTCGTACGCTTTGTCCATGTCGCTCACAACAATAGCGATGTGCTGAAACCAGCGGTCATTGCTGCGCGTGTCGACCGGATAGGGCCTTCCTTGCGGCGCCAGATATTCGGTGAGTTCAATGAATTCACTCCCGAGCTTCATGCGTACCACTCGCATCCTCAGCCCGAAAAGTCCCTGCAGATGCTCATACTCGCTTCCCCACACTTCAACATCTGAGACCTTCTCAAAGGAAAGGACCTCACTGTAAAACTCAAGCAACCTATCCATTTCGGAGACAGTCATCCCGATCGCCTCAACTGCAGTTACACCATCCTGTCCCTGCAGCGGGAATATCCATCCTGAAAGGATGATAACAACCAAGAGTATTCGCGAGAGCATCATCCTCGGGCTTCTTTCATGCCTCGTCTGGTTCTTCATCTCTGTTCCTATGCTGTTGCATGGATGTTTAGCTTAGGGATCGTAGCAGCAATGTTTGCCTCAACACCAGCTATGTGTGGGATGGTCACTTCACTTTTGACTTCCTCCTGGTAGATAAGCATCAAGGCAGGATGACGCATCACGTGGCCTTCCGGGAATGAGTCTTTCCGCACTCCGGACACGTATGGAATTCCTCTACCACACCCCCGAGATCTGGATCCATGATCTTCGGGTCTTTGAGGGCTGCGGAGTAATCGACTTTATCAGCGTGATGGTTCATCTCGACGCCGCAATCGGGACACTTCATTTTCTTTTTTTCATCTCTCATAGAACCTCCACACGAATAAGGTGTAACAAAGAGTCCATGTCACGCGCTGATAATATCCATCTTGTTTCGAGCACTCAATTCTACTGCGCTGGAACGTTTTCTCTGCCATAGCGTAATACAGTGGACATCCAGATTAACTCCGATATAAACTTTTCAAGTCGTCGGTGATACGCTTGATCAAGCAAGTTGCCGGACGGATCGAATGCTTTCTGGACTTGAGAAAAATTGCCATCCCAGAATATCGTCACCAACCCTAACTCCCGCATGACCGGCAGAAGACCCTGGATAACGCGCGTGCCGCCGAATGGTCCGGCAGAGACCCCGACTATTCCCACCGCCTTGTGAATATATTCCTTTAAGTTTGTGTCGAGGACATGCTTCAAAAGCCCCGGATAGCCATGGTTGTATTCGGGAGCAACGATGACAAACCCGTCTGCACGATTGCATGTCGCGGAGAACTGCGTGTCTTTGATATCTTCGCCGGCATTGTTTACAGGCAACGAAATTCTCCGGATGTCAATCAATTCGGTTTCAACTCCGGGTCGCTTTGCGAGTTCCCCCAGGACAAAGTTTGCGACGTGCTCACTCATGCGCCCCTGGCGAACGGTGCCCAAAATGACGGGAACAAACACAGGTTGGCTATCATTCATTGCATTACCTCATTGCTGCTTACCCAAATTAACCAGTTGCTGTTGACATTTCCTCGCTGACTTTTCGTCAATGTGCTGAAGAAATCCGTTCTTGTGTTGTGTCTCTGAAATTCCTTGAATAAGTCTTTGGTTAACACATTCTCCAAAACCGCGTCGCATGATACTTCAGTGTGACACCTTCGCCGCACCAACCATGGTCCTTGACGTCTGCCTCACATTCAACCGCTCTTTCAGGTGATCCGCCACGCGGAGTGTATTGGCAATGATGGTGAGCGCTGGATTCACCGCGCCGGACGATGGGAAGAAACTCGCATCCACGACGTACAGATTTTCAACCTCATGCGCCTTGCAGTTTTTGTCGAGCGCCGAGATCCGCGGATCGTTGCCAAAACGAATCGTACCGTTCTGGTGCGCAACACCCGCCAGCGGGATGCGCTGACCGATAAAGAGGCTCCGCGCAAAAAGGCCCTGGTGACAATCCTTGCCGTGGACGGGACATGCAGTCTGCCGCTTCATGAGATCCTTCAGCTTTGCGATGAGCCTTTTGTGGCCTTCCTCGTTATTCGGCGTGTACTGCAAAACAATATTCCCATTCCGATCCACCATGACCCGATTGTTGGGATCCGGCAGATCTTCCGACGTCAGCCAGAAGTCAAGCGAGTGCGTTGCCATCAACTCAAGGGTGAACCCTGGTGCAATCGCCGGGGCGCCCGCTTTGAGCGTTTCTCCATCCAGCTTTCCCACAAACGAGATATGTCCCATTGGGTATTGCCACTCCTTCGAGCCAAAGTAGAAATCATTTAGTGCAAGTGTCTTCTGAAACGTCGTCGGGTTCGGACACTTCGAGATCGCCATCAGCACGGAATTAACATGGCCCATGTAGTGACGGCCGACCACGTCCGAACCGTTAGCCAGTCCACGGGGGTGTTTCTCATTCGCCGAGCGCAGGAGCAACGCGGCCGAGTTAATCGCACCGCAAGAGACAACCACCATGTCGGCTGAATATTTTGTCGTCATCCCGCCGACCTCGACTACGACATTGGTTACTTCGTTGCCTGAGTTGCTGATCTCCAGCTTCTTTACGAAGGCATTCGTCAGCAGTGTGACATTGGGGTACTCGAGGGCTCGATCAACGCAGAGAACTTGCGCATCGGACTTGGCATACACGAGACACGGATGTCCATCGCAGGTGTTGCAACGAATGCACGGACTCTTCTGCATGTCCTGCTCGTTGAGCATGATACCGAGCGGCACGTGGAAAGGATTGTGCCCAAGCCTTGTCCAATCATCACTGAGCTGCTGCATGCGAGGCTCATGGCTGACCGTTGGATGAGGATACGGACCACTGGCCCATGGGTCTGTCGGGTCGACACCTCGCTCACCATGAACCTGGTACAACTGTTCAGCCCGTGTATAGTATGGCTCCATTTCGGCATACGAAACCGGCCACGCAGGGGAAACTCCGCCGTGATGTTTCAACTCTCCAAAATCCTGTTCACGCAGACGGAACAACGCCGCACCGTAGAACTTTGTGTTGCCTCCGACATAATAGTTCGTGTGGGGGTGAAGCGGTTTGCCATCCTTGTCGCTCCAGACCTCCTTCGTGTTATACTTTGCTTCAACGTTGACTGCGCGTGTGCTCCAGTTATCCTTCTCGCGAGGGACGTAGCCACCTCGCTCGAGCATCAGGATCCTCTTTCCTGTTGACGCCAACGCATACGCCAGTGTTCCGCCGCCAGCTCCAGTACCGATGATTATTACATCATAATGATTTTCGTTGGCCATGATTTACTCCTCAGAATTGGATTTTCGAATACGGCACCGAAAAGAACCCAGGTGACAGGTTCCCATATAGAGGTACTTCTACTGTCAACTGGCTCTCTTCGGAGAACTGAACGTAACTATGAAGGAATTTTCGTCTGCTGCTTCGCAACCTCTACTCCCACTGGAGCAAGTGGCGCCGTGCCAAAGTTTTTTCCGAACCGTCGGCACCAAATCGTGATGGACATATATTTGCTGCAGTCCACCTCGGCGGGGATGTCGTAATTCTGATCACCCCTGTTTCCCTTCAAGGCCGCGAGATGATAGAATCCTGATGTCGTCACCGTTTCGTCGTCATTGGCATCGGGAGCGACGCCAAGATAGACCTGTACGTCCGGACCATTCGAAGTCTCGAAATCGTTGAAACGGAGAACTCGCTTGCCACCCGCCAGCTCATAGATAGTCGCAACACCTTTCGTCTCGTGTGACACACCGTGAAACGTTCCCTTCGAGAGAACAGTGGGAGCGCTCGCGTCTGCAACAGTCAGCGGCGCTGTTGCAAAGTTCTTGCCGAAGCGTTTGCACCACACAGTAACTGCACGGTATGTGCTGAGATCCACATCTGCTGGCAGGTCATAGTTCTGATCGCCCTTGTTCCCCTTGATTGGTCCAAGAGACACAAAGCCGGAGCTGGTTACCGTTGCATCATCATTTGCATCGTTCGCGGCGACAAGGTATACCTGCACATCCGGCCCGTTTGATACTTCAAATTCTGTGAATCGAAGGAC
>Ga0247727_10014186_pt1 | contig 13296 bp, 9 predicted proteins | sample WisWelCaveWW1625_FD_202498 | JGI IMG/M metagenome (GOLD analysis project Ga0247727, IMG submission 202498) | Biofilm microbial communities from Wishing Well Cave, Virginia, United States - WW16-25 | ecosystem: Environmental > Aquatic > Deep subsurface > Groundwater > Cave microbial mat | place... | reverse complement strand
TGGCTAGCCGGCGAATTCTGGCGGCTCTCCAGCGCCTATCAGGCCTACGCCCCGGTTCGCCGGCAGTTTCGTGCGATGCTTCGCCGGGTGAACGAGGGGAGAGAGCGTGCGGGGTTCGAGCGAGTGCCGCTCTCGTGCCTTCGGATTGCGCGGGTGCTTCCGAAGCACTTTCCCGAGACTCGTGCGGAAGCTCTCGCGTCCGAAGGATGTCGGCAGGGAGACGAGGGTCTCACTTGAGGATTGCTCTGTGCTCGGCGCGTCACTCCCAGTCGGCGGTCTTGAGGCCCAGGCTCCGAGCATTCTCCGAGACGGCTCGCTTTACCTGCTCCTTGGTTCCGTCGGGGAACTCCGCCGAAACCTCGACGACGACCTTCACCGATGCGTTCGGGTCTGAACAAAGAACGGCGATGATTTCATCTGCGAGGCGGACCAAGCCGACCTTCGCGGTGGCCGCCGCGATCTCGGCCGTTCCATGGAAGGATCTTGGAGCCGTCGTAGCGCCTGGGGTCGCCGGCGTCGGCGGAACCACGACAGGAGGGGCGATCATGCCAGGTCCACCTGCCGGAACGGTCGGACGATGCGACTCCTCGTAAGCTCGCGCGGCTTCGGCATCAATCAGAAGCAAGGTATCGTCGAACTGAACGCTCCCGTCACCGAGCTTGAAGCCTTCGAATGAGGCGCCGGTCTGTCCGTAGGCTGTGCCGAAGAAGTCGCGAGTCACTGCGCCGCTTCGGATCGCCTGTGCGAGAACCTCGCGGGTCTTGAGTCGCGGGAGATACAGGTACCGGACCGTGTCCTCCCAGAAGGCCATCGCACCCGCCGTGGTGCGTCCATCCTTCCAGTAGAGGTCCTTGAGCTTCGTGCGAAGGTGGATGGGCGACCAGGTGGTAATAACGAGCTCGTTCTCCACACACACGCGCTCGAGTTCGCTGCCGACCGAGCCTCCGCTCGTGTTGAGGGAGTGGGCCTCCACCGCGGGCCTCGGATCCGTCGGGGACTCCTGGACCGGACAGAGAAGCCACTTGTAACACTCGCGAGCCGCACGAGGGAGCACCTCATCTGCGGTCTGCTGCTCTTTCTCGGCCTGTTTTTTCTGCAGGAGATCGATGTTGAGCCGTCCCTCGCGGACGTCGTTGACGATCGAGCCCCAGGCGAGGGCCACACGAGCAGCGTCGTAGAGGCGCGAGAGAGTGCCTTGGTCGGCAGCCAGGAACAGGAGCCGATTCCCGCGATGGCGCGGTTTGGTCCCGTTACTGCGGATGTATTCGAGCACGGGGTCGAAGGCGAGACGCGGCTCCTCGCGCGTGTAAAAATTCTCCGGCGGCAGCACGACCATGCGCAGTGCGCTGTCGTCGGGCACATCACCGTGCGCGGTGAAGACGTGAACTCCGTCGAAGACGGAGACGCTACCGACCGCCTTCTTCAGGGCCTCACCGATCTTGCCGCGCACCTCGGTCTTGTCGTCGAAGCGGCGCTTGCGGTCCTCCATCTCGCGCCGGAGGTTGGCACGGGTGTCGAACCAGAAGCGCGTTGCGTCCTGTGCCTTGTCGCCTGAGCTGTTGAGGTAATGGAGACGGTCGGCGAGGCGATTGAGGGCATCGGAGTAGACGGACAACGGTTGCCCCGGTTGGAGACAGCCCAGCATGACCCGTGCACGGTCGAGTCCGCGGATGCCAGGCTTTGCGGACGTTGAAGAGGGGGCGGTTCCGATAAAAAGCGTCCGCGCGACTCGGCGGGCGGCGTTCACCTGACCGAAGCGCGGCTCCTTGTTCTCGAGCTCTGTTGTCTCGGCCCGGTCGCCGTCGATGTCGCGCTCGATGACCGGGTCCCAGCCTGCGGGCAGGTAGTAGACAAGCTCGTTTCGGGTGCTGCCGTCGTAGAGGGGCAGACTCCCCGGGAGGATCATCAAGTCCTTGTTGTCGTCTTTCCAGAGCCGGTAGATCACCTTGGCCATGAGCTTCAGCACGCCACGGGTCCGCTGAAACCCTTCGATTGTCGTCCAGTCCTCGTAGAGCCGGTCGAATACTTCGGGGTGGATCGGATACGCCTGCGTGAGCCGGTCGTAGAAGCGGGCTTCCTGGGTTTCAGCGGGAAGCTTGGCACCTTCAGCCACGTAGGCGTCGGCGAAGGCCCGGCACACTGCGTCCCGCGCCGTCGGATCCCTGACCGGTTCGAAGAGCCGGCGCCGAACGATCTCGAATGCCTCTTCCGTCGCAACGGGCTTCCAGAGAGCCTGGATGCGGCCGAAGGTCTTCTCAAGGGCGCGGAGTGCGCCCACACCCCGCTGGCTTCCGGCCTCGACGTCCGACTCGGGAAGAGAGGCAAGAACGACCGCCGAGGGGACAAGCTTCATCGCCTCCGTGAGGGCCTGTACGAAGGAGAGGTTGCTGTCGTAGGTGCCCCCGCTTAGGGCTTGACCCTCCGCGAACTGGCGGACGTAGGCCACAAGCTCGTCGATGAGCACCACGCAGGGGGCATGACGGGCGAGGAGGTCTGCGAGCACGTCCTTGCCCGGCGATGTGCCAGTCGCATCGGCATCCTTCAAGAGTGCGTACGCTTCGGCACCGCCAAGCTGCCAGGCAAGCTCGCCCCAGAGCGTTTTGATCGTCTGCTTGCCGCGCTTCCACGCCTGGCCGGGCGCGTGAGCGGAGCCGTCCAGCACGGCTACGCGGGCCTTCGGTACATCCATCAGGCCCGCCTGATCGATGAGTGCTGGGATACCCGGAAGGTCCGAGAGCGAGCACGCTCGCGTGGCGAGGTGGTAGACCGCAAGCATCGTGTGGGTCTTACCGCCGCCGAAGGCGGTTTGGAGCTGGATGACAGGTTCGCCTCCCTGGCCTGCGAGGCGATGCGCCACCTGGGTTAGGAGAAGCCGCATCCCTTCGGTGATGAAGGTGCGCTCGAAGAAAGCGACCGGCTCCTGGTACTCCCGACTCGCCTTGCCGGTGCGGACGGCTGTGATGTCCGCGGCGAATTCTGACTGCTGAAAAGTGCCTTCCAGAACATCGCGGTGGGGAACGACTATTTCTCTCCAGGGCTTCATAGCGTTCCTCCTCTTAGGCATTGAACAGCTCCGCCTGACGCGGGTCAGCTTCCTTCGCGGCAGCGGACTCGATCGCAGCCCAGCTCGTGATGAGTTCGTTGTAGGCCCTGGCGTCTTCCGCCCAGCCGGCACGCTCGCAGAGCGTGTAGAGTCGATACGCAAGCTGCCTCGCGGGCTCCCCTTTTGACGGAACAGCCGCGAGCACCGCGCCGGCGCCGCCTTCTCCATCGGCCTTGAAGACGCGGATGAGCTGGTGGAGAGCCTCCCAGACCGGCAGGCGCGGGTCGGTCTTCGGGTCCCAGTCGGCCGGGTATTCGGCCCATTTCAAGAGACGCACCACGCCGCCGGAGGCAAAAAGCACGCCTGCCTGCTTCACGCCCTCGACGCTTGTGCCTTTGGCGCGGGCGAGCGTGTCTGCGTCGCCGAACTTGCCTTCCCGCCAGCCGTACTGTTCGAACCAGTGCAGGCAGAACTGGGTGTCGTGGTCGAAGTCGTCCTCGGCGAGGAAGCGATTGATGACCTGAAGGGCTGCCTTCACAGTCATCGGTGTTCCGTCGGCTTCGAGCACGGCCGAATACTTGGAAAAGACCGCCATCCCGGGCCCGATGATGGCTTGCGATAGGTCCACCGGGGCGACCGGCGAGCGGTCGTCGCCGGAGCCCTTCGTCATTTCGTCGAGCGCCTCGGGCAGCACCTGATTCAACTCGCGCAGGAAAGCGCGTCGCGACGTGGTTGGTGCGCCGTCCGCGCGCGGCCGGCAGGCGAGAACGATGCTGGACGCCAGGGCGTTTGACGATTGTCCTCGCAAGCGGCTGTCGTTCTCCGTTCGCATCGGCCAGGTGCCGCTGGTAGCGAAACCGGCCCGGATCACCGCGTCGAGGAACGTCTCCCAGCCGGTGCTGGCGGTGCCCTCCCCGACATCGCTCTCGGACTGCTTGAAGGCGTAGTAGATGGTCACTGGGAAAGCAGGGTGCGCCTGCTCGGCGAGGCGGTGCATCGCCTGCGTCATCCCGTCGAGAAAGAAGGCCTCGGCCTTCTCCTTGCCGCCGTGCCGGTCTGGCGTGGCCACCAATTCTTCGGCCTTGGGCGCGGCGAGCGTCGCGAAGAGGTCTGGGAAAATGGGCTTTAGCGACCGGCGGAGCCAGACATAAAAGAAATCCGATAGGTCGGCGTAGCCGACGTTGTCGTAGTACGGCGGGTCAGTGGAAACGACTTTCGAATTAGACACCCCTTGTCGACCGGCATCCGCCTGGTCCGCGTATCCGATTGCCTTCGTTGAAATAAACTCGAAGGCTTTGGCGAATGCCTTGGCGATGCCATCGACGAAGACAACCCAAGCCCCGGAGCTATCACCAAGCGGATTGCCTTCTGCGAAGTCCCACACGATCGGAATCGCCTGGCGTCCGAATAGGTGACGCGGGCACTGAGCGATTGGTTCCCACGCGCAGAGACTGTTCCCGAGGTCCGCCTGCTTGCTCAGGGCAAACGCTAGGTACACCGCTACTGCATCGGCATAAGCAGTTGCGCCGGTGCTGCCGACGGCGAGGGGCTTACCGTCATCGGGCAGACCCGCGGCGATCGCGTCGCGCTTCACCTGCTCGCGCGCCTCCTGCACCAAGTCGGAGAGGGTCGTCAGCGCCACGAGCTGGCGGGAGGTGAAGAGGTCGCTCCACTTCGTCATACCGTAGTTGCCGACGCGGAAGCCGAGTGCCTGCTGAAAGAACTCGACATCGGGCTTCCACTCGGGCTTGGCCCGGCGGACGACCACCTCCATCGCCTCGGTCGGCGGCAGGTACACCCGCCGACGGTCGCCCTCGGCGACGATGGCCATCAGTCGCGCACTGATGCGCCCAGCCTTCCCCTCAGCCTTGATGTAGTCGCCCGCGATCGGCGTCGCTGACATCAGGCACTTGAAGTTCGCCCTCGCCAGCTTGGTGCCGTTCTTCGCCGCCTCGGCGTCCTTGGGCTTGCCTACCTTGACCGTGAAGCGGTAGCCGCCGCCCTCGATGACGGGGTCGACGTAGGCCTCCTTGCCCGGCTTGGTGGAGAGCATGAAGGTGGCTGCGAGGGGAACGTCGATGTGGCGAAAGGCGGGGTTCGGGCTCTTCACCGTGCGCGCCCAGATCCACGCGATGACGGTGAGCTTCCGGCCCACGAGCGGCTTCAGGTCCGGCCGCTCCTTCGCCATCTCGGCTGTGACTTCGATCGGGGGGTAGAGGTGGCCGATGCGCTTCTCAGCCTCGTCACGCATCCACCGGCCGTAGTAGCGTACGTCCTCGGCCAGGCCCTGCGCGCCTCTCCAACCTGTCTGTGAGCCGATCTTCTCGTTTGCCTCTGAGTTTACGGGCGGGTTGCCGGCGAATTTGGGCGGGATCTCGATCATCGCCTTGTTGATCAGCACCGCCACGGGGTTGAGGTCGCTGGCATGGGCTTCGAGTCCTAGACGCTGCGCCTCCAGCGGGATTGCACCGCCGCCGGCGAAGGGATCGTGGAAGGCGGGGAGCTTGTCGGGGTCGAATAGTGCCGCTGCGCGCGGGTGGTCCTTGTTCAACTCGCAGGCCTCGCGCCAGCTCTTTCGGATCTCCACGCGGGCCTGTTCGAGGACGGGTTCGTTGGTGGTGTTCTCCCACTTCACGAGCTCTTCGAGAATCGCAAAAAGGCGCTTCCGGCTCTTGGCCCAACTCGCCTTCAGATGGTTCGGCGGAATCTCGCCTGGGTTCTCTAGCTCCCACTTCCACGAGGGGTCGTTCACGAGCTGGCTGAAAAGCACCGCACGCGCCGTCGCGAGCGGTCGCCGAGCCCACCAAAGGTGCAGCGTGCTCGGGTGGCCATGGCGGATCGACTTCTCGCGCGCCGAGGCCACGTTGATCGCGTCGAGCGGCAGCGCCACCTCGATGAGCTTCTTGGGAGCCTTCACGGGATGTTCTGCGGTCATCGGGCCTCGGCTCGCTGGAGCAAGTCACGGATATTGAAGTTGATGGAAGAGACGCCCCAGCCTGGCTCGCGGTCGAACGGGGTGCGGATGTAGTGAGGACCATCCGGGGCGTCGTCGTCGCCGACCAGAACAATCGCGAGCAGGAACTTCTCGCCCTGGTTGAATGCGTAGAGAATCTCGTTTCGGGTGACGGTTACGGTGCTCGCTCCCCGCACACGGCCCTTGACCTCGATGTGCCGGGGTTCCGGGTGTTTCCCATCCACAGGAAGCGGGTAGGAGGTGATGTCCCAGCCGCACTTCGCTCCGGAGACGTCCACTACGTGGCATCCGCGCGCCTCTTCAGCGCGTCGCACTGATTCCATTGCGATGCGTTCGATGCGCGCGCGGGCGGCGGCATCAGCGGCGAAGGCCGCTGCAACCGGGTCCACGGCCTCATCGCCCCGTAGCTTTCGCATGAGGCCAGCGGGGACGACAAGCGCGCCGCCGAGCACAACCGGCGTACCGTTCACGACGTGGCGCATGGCCTGAAGCTCTTTCTTCCGGCCCTCGAGACGCCCCTCAAGATCGGAGAGCGTGCGGCGAGCGTTTTCGAGGTTGAGACGGACGTCCTTTCCGGCGTCCTGGTCGTCCCGGAGCTTCATCCAGCGGTCGGACAAGAAGGCGATTTCCTTTGTTAGGCGGTCGTGCACTGCGGTGAGAGTCTTCTCGACGTGCCCGATGCGGCGAGTTGCTACTTCGTTGAAGTGCTCTGGTACAAGCGTTGCGGCAGCAAGGGCGACAGCGCGCGGCTCCTGGTCGGCTCGTATCCAGGGCGAGGCGAGAACGTTCTCAAGGAGAGTGCGTTCGCTATCGGCAAGCGGATCGAGGTCTAGGTGGGGCGCCCAGCCGGCAAAGGTCGCGTTGCCATCCGGGTCGACGCGGATGAACTGTAGACGCTTGGAAAGGACGAGCCCGTCGCCTGACTTGACTTCGTGAGTGAGAAGGAAGAGAAGCCACGGCTCTTCCCCTTCGTCGGCGGGGTCGACGAGAACGGCGCCTTGGCGAAGGAGGTTTGCGTGCTGCTCGAGGATGAGATCGCTCAGCGCCAGCATGAGCGGATGTCCCGGATGCATGAGCAGCGCGCGAGGGAGGCCGGCCTTTTCGAGCGGCTGGACGGCGTCTTTCGTGAAGCAAATCCGCTCGTAGCGCTTGAGGATCGGCTCGTGCTCACGGCGGTTCCGGCCTGTGAGGCGGCGGTCGCGCTCGCGAATCGCAGCAGGCACATGAGTGATCTCGAAGCGCTCGGCCTCGCGAGAGTGAATCGCGCCGCCTAGCGCATCGAATGCTTCCATGAAGAAGGCTCGGACGAAGTAGGGCTGGAGTCGCCTGGCTTCGGCCTTCTCCATTTCCTCCTTCACGGCGAAGAGGCGGTCGGCGCTCATCGTCTCCTGGGCCAGGGCGTTTCGATCGAGAAGGGACTTCAGATGCTCGCGGTCAAGCGCCCGATCGATCTTCCGCGTCAGGCGAGCACGGACTTCGGGCTTATCGCCGTAGCGGATTGCTTCGATTAGGAGATCCTTGAGGCTTGTCTCCTCGAAGACCTCGCCGAGGACGTCGAAGACTCGGCCCTTGAGGGCCTCGCTCTCTATTTCCAGCTTCTCCAGGAGGCGGTGGTAGACATCACCTTCACGAGTTTCCTTGGCGACCAGGTTCCAGAGGTGGCAGACCTCCGTCTGTCCGATGCGATGGATACGGCCGAAGCGCTGCTCCAAGCGATTCGGGTTCCACGGCAGGTCGTAGTTGACCATGAGGTTCGCGGTCTGAAGGTTCACACCCTCACCCGCGGCGTCCGTGGCGACGAGAACGCGCACGTCGCGGTCTGAGCGGAAGAGCGCCTGAAGGCGCCGGCGCTCGTCACGGTGAGTGCCGCCATGAATGGTGACGATGGCGTCGTGGTTTCCGAAGACCCCAGCAATCTTCTCGCGAAGGTAGTTCAGCGTGTCACGATGCTCGGAGAAGACGATGATCTTCCGCTGCCGGCCGGAAGCGTCGCGCATCTCGGGGTCGTTCTGGAGAATCTTGGATAGCTCGTCCCACTTGCGATCCTGGCCCGAGACGACCACGGCCTTGGCTTGCTTCTCAAGCCCTTCGAGGATGCGGATCTCAGCTTCCAGCTCGGAGATCGTGCTGGCAGCGGTCGCCTCATCGACCAGGGTCTCTTCGAGGCTCTCCTGCTCCTCGGCGTTGAGATCGTCATCGTCCTCGGGGACGTCGATGAGTGTCTCGGCCAGGACTTGGCGTCCACGCGCGCCCAGTCTCTCGTCGCGAATCCGGTTCTGAAGGCGCTCCTTGCGGCGTCTCAAGGATTGGAAGATCGCCTCGGGGCTGGAAGCAAGACGGCGCTGCAGTGCCGTGAGCGCGAAGCCGACCGATCCCTTGCGGCGGCCCTCAAGCGCATCCGCTTTCCCCATCTCTGTCTTGACGTAGTCGGTGACAGCCTCGTAGAGCGCGGCCTCGATGTCCGAAAGCGTGTAGTTGACGGTGTAGGCGCGGCGCTCGGGAAAGAGCGGCGTGCCGTCGAACTTCAGCAGCTCCTCCTTCACCATGCGGCGCATGAGATCTGAGGCATCGACCTTGTGCACGCCGTCCCGGAATTTTCCGTAGAAGCGGTCCGAATCGAGGAGCGAAAGAAAGAGCTGGTAGTCCTCTTCTTTGCCGCTATGCGGCGTCGCTGTCATGAGCAGCAAGTGGCGCGTGTGCGCCCCGAGCCTCTCGGCGAAACGGAAACGGCCGGTCTTCTCAAGCTTCGAGCCGAAGTAGTGGGCGGCGAGCTTGTGCGCCTCGTCGAACACCACGAGGTCCCAGCCCGCGGCGCAGAGCTTGTCCTGAAGCTCTTCGTTGCGCGAGAGCTGATCGAGGCGGACGATCAGCTGATGTTGGTCTTCGAACGGGTTTCCACTTGGTGAGGCCTGTTCAAGAAGCGGTGAGTAGATCCGGAACTCGAGGCCGAACTTCTCGAACAGCTCGTCTCGCCACTGCTCAACGAGGCTTCCTGGTGCGACCACAAGAATGCGGCGCGCATCGGCCCGCATGATGAGTTCTCGGATGTAGAGACCAGCCATGATGGTCTTTCCGGCGCCCGGGTCATCGGCGAGAACGAATCGGAGCGGTTGGCGCGGCAGCATCGACTCGTAGACGGCCGTGATCTGGTGGGGGAGCGGCTCCACGTTCGAGGTGTGGACCGCCATCATCGGGTCAAAGAGGAATGCGAGGTCAATTCGCTTGGCCTCGCAGGTGAGCTGGAACGCAGCGCCGTCGCCATCGAACGAGAATGGACGCTCGACAGTGGCGACGGCGATCGTCGGCTCGTCGGCGGCGCCTAGGAGCCGCTCCTTCATCGCCCCGGTGGGGGTGCGATAGATGAGCTGAAGAGCGCCGTCACCTAGCGGGACGGTCGCCACGACGGTCACGATTTCGGCCGGTTCGACGCCCGTGAGGCTTTGGCCCGGTGAGATCTCGGTGAGCTTCATCGGTGGTTCATGATCCCGGTCTGTTGCCTGGCCCGCGAGGGGGAACCTCCCGATTTCGCTCCTACTCCGCGGACTTACGTCAACGTCTCCGTACCACGAAGAGGGGATCACGCCAAGGAGAAGCGGCCGGAGGTTGAGGAGTTGGCCGTTTCCTTATGGAAGACGGGCAGTTGCCGGCCTACGGAGTCAAGCCAGCGATGGCAGGGAAGCGGGTGACGCGAAGGCGTCGGGGTGTTGGTCGCGAAGGGATTCGAAGAGACCGGACCGAGTGAAAACGATCGAGTCAAGAAGGGGGATGCCGAGGAGCCTTCCCGCATCGGCAAGCCGCTTCGTCACCTCGCGGTCCTCGACGCTCGGCGACTCGTTTCCGGATGGATGGTTGTGGAGGACGACGACGGCGACACTGCCAAGAAGAACGGCGGCCTGATACACCTCCCTGGGATGGACGAGCGAAGCCGTAGCGGTTCCAACTGAGACGACTCCATGGCCGATCGGGCAGTGCCGGCCGTCGAGGTAGAGCGCTAGGAAGTGCTCCTTCGAATCGTCGTGCACGATTCTCTGTGCAAGCTGGACGGCATCGTTGGGGCTGCGAACTGGGGAGGCGCGAAGCGCGGGCCCGCGATAGCGCAGGACAACTTCCCGAACGGCAACAAGAGACATCGGAGGACGCGAAGGGAGCGAGAGCTCTCCATTCGACTGGGGCGGAGTGCTGGGGTCTGGGTCTGTCGCGAGGTTCGCTGTCATGGCTCATTTCCGCACAAGGCCGAGCGCTAGTCAAACGGGTCTGCGTGCGCCGGAGGCGCGGGTTGCGCACGAGAAGTAGGAGAGTGTACGCTCAGCGGCGAACACAGGGACAGGAAGAATATGGAGAAAACGCTAGGCGAAGTACTCCGCGAGGCACGAGTCGCGAAAGGATTCGGGCTCCGCGCGTTCGCACGAAAGCTCGAGGTAACGCCGTCGTACCTGAGTGACATCGAAAACGACCGTCGCGTGCCGTCAGAGGATGTGATGAGTCGATTGGCGTCGGCACTAGAGCTTGACCTTGATCGCCTCATGGCGATGGCGGGGAGAATCGGAGGGGATGCGCAGCGCTACATGCAGCGAACGCCAGCGGTTGGAGCGTTGTTCCGGACGATCTCCGATCGACGTCTGGGTCCAAGCGATTTGGAACAGCTGAGGCAGAAGGCGGAGAAGCTCGGCAAGGGACGAAGGAGGCCTGAGCGGTGACTCGCTGGTACAAGGATCGAAGTGGGAAGGACGCCTTCTTCCTCGACGCAGACGCGATCGAGTCGACGATGGAAGGGGAGCTTGAGAAGGCTCGGCTCATGCCGGCTGCGGAGAAACCGGCCGTCGACGTCGAAGCGTTCATCGAACAATATCTCCGCCTGCCCCTCGACCAGCACGCCGACCTGCCGGTCCACATCCTCGGCGTGACGGAGTTCGAGCGAGGCGGCCGAGTGCGGATCCGGATCAATCGCGACCTGTCGGATGCGCTCGACGGTGAATACACAAACCCGGGAACGCTCGGTCGGCTACGTGCCACGATGGCGCACGAGGCCTCACACGTCGTGCTGCATCGCTTCCTGTACGGCCTGGAGGATGGGCAGGCGTCCCTTCCGGGCGTCGCCCCCTCGTCCGCTCCCCGGGAGCTGCAGCGGTGCGCGAAGAGCGCCGTCGTGTTTCGGGGCGGCGGGAGCGACTGGAAGGAGTTCCAGGCGAATCGCGGGATGGCGGCGCTCCTCATGCCGAGGCGCGTATTCGCTGCCGTCGCCAAGAGCGAGATCGAGCGGCTCGGCGTTGGGCGCGAGGAGCTGGAGGCCGGGCAGGTCCCGGCAGCGCTTCTGGCTCGCGCTCTGGCCGCGCGCTTCGACGTTTCCTGCGAGGCAGCTCGGATCCGGCTCGAAACCCTGAAGGTGGTCCGCGGCGCGGGCGAGCTCGACCTCGGGATCTGACCGCTCCAGTTCGGCTCTTGCGCGGCGCTTGCGCTAGCTGTACGCTATACGGCGAACACAGCGAACACCCGGGGGCTGTCCGAGATGGGCTCGGCGGCAAGGGTGAGAGGAGACGAGCAGTGGAAAAGCAAGAGCAGGTGCAGGAACGCGGTGCTGAGGGTCCGAAGTATTTCGTGGACATCGAAGGCGAGGTGTACCCCTGGCCGGACAGCACGATCACGATGGAAGAGATCGCGCAGCGCGGCGGGTGGGACGTGGCACAAGGTGTCGAAGAGATCGACCTCCGGACGAACGAGAAGCGCACGGTGGCACCGGGCGAGGTGGTGGAACTGAAGCCCGGGCAGGGTTTCGCGAAGAAGCTGCGGTGGAAGCGTGGGTGATCCGGCGACGCGGATTGCGGAGGAGCTGGAGCTTCTTCGGAAGTGGTTCGGGGACATCCAGTTCGAGCCGACTGGGAACTGGTTTCTGATCCCGAACGACGCGCGAGCGTCGGTGCACGGGTGGTCCCCGAAACCGTTTCCCGTGGCGTTCCATGCCCAGCCAGGCCACCCCGGAGCTGTGCCGTATGGGATCTACGTGCGATCGGACGCGCGCGTAGGAAGTGCCCCGCCGGCCAACTTCGAGGCCAGCGCCTCGAACCGGCCACCGTTCCCTGGTGAATGGGGAGTCCTCTCCTGGTCGATCGACGGCTGGTTCGCGAAGGCGGATGTGCGGGAGGGCTCAAATCTCCTCGGCTTCGTGCTGAGCTTCGAAGAGCGGTACCGGTCGGGTCCGTGAGGTGCGCGCGATGCGCTTGGCGATGTCAGAAGTCGAGTACGAGGAGCTTCGGGCGACTCTGCTCGGGGACGAAGATGGGTCGGAGCGTGCGGCTTTCCTTCTCGCCAAGGCCGAGGCCTCGGGCGACGAGCTTCGCGTGATCCGACAGATTCATCCGACCAATCACGAGTTCGACCAAGCGGACTGGGGGTACCTGGAGCTCCGAGACGGAGTCCTGCATGAGCTGATCCGGGAGGCACACGCGCTCGGTGCGGCACTCGTGGAAGCGCATTCGCACCCGTTCGACAGATCAGATGAGACCCGCTTCTCGTCGATCGACCGAGACGGCCTTGCCGAGGTAGCTCCGCACGTCGTCTGGAGGCTCCCGGGGCGGCCATACCTCGCATTCGTGTTCGGGCATCGGGGTTTCGACAGCCTCTACTGGTCATCGCGAACTGCTCGGCCATCAGGGGTCGTCGATATCGACGTGGGCATCCGGGTTCACAGCCCCACCGGGCTGACACTTCGCGCGTGGGGAGACGACCGTGGACCGATTTGAGCGGCAGCGCGCACTGTTCGGTGATGCAGGTCAGGAGAAGCTCGCCGCAAGTTGCGTTGCGGTCGTGGGTCTCGGAGGGCTCGGGTCGTTCATCGCGATGGAGCTTGCCTACCTCGGTGTGGGCGAACTCTTGCTCATCGATCATGATCGTCTTGAGCGATCGAACCGGAATCGTCTCGTCGGCGCATGGCATCGTCACGAGGATGGGAAGCTGAAGGTCGAGATCGCGGAGGAGCTGATACACGCGATCGATCCTGCGCTTCTCGTAAGGGCAGTCCCGCTCAAGTTCGAGGAGCCCGTCGCTACGGAAGCGCTCAAGGGCGCCGACTACGTGATGGGCGCAGTTGATCGCGATGGCGAGCGCTTTCGGCTGAACCAGTTCTGCTGCGAGGCGAGTCGACGCCTGATCGACAGCGCAAGCGACACCCTGTCCGACCAGGGGCGCTTGGCATACGGCGGGCGTGTCTGCTGTGCGTTCCCGGAAACCGGCTGTCTGATGTGCCTCGACGTTCTCGACCCGAATCAGGTGCGAGAAGATCTTG
>Ga0247727_10014185_pt1 | contig 13296 bp, 12 predicted proteins | sample WisWelCaveWW1625_FD_202498 | JGI IMG/M metagenome (GOLD analysis project Ga0247727, IMG submission 202498) | Biofilm microbial communities from Wishing Well Cave, Virginia, United States - WW16-25 | ecosystem: Environmental > Aquatic > Deep subsurface > Groundwater > Cave microbial mat | place... | reverse complement strand
AGCAACGGCAGCTCATAAGCGCGCTTGCAGAACTCGCACACGAATTGATGCAAGCTTGAGCCGGCGAGCGGATAATCCCGCTGCAGATGATGGCCGCAGGCGCAGACGTACCCAATCGGCTTCGCCGGATTGCCGACCACGAGCGCATGCGGCGGCACATTTTTCACGACGACCGCGCCGGCGCCCACCATGCAATGCGCGCCCAGGCGCACGCCGCAAACGATGGTGGCGTTCGCGCCGATTGAAGCGCCGCGCTCGACGACGGTTTCAACCACGCGCCAAGTGGTGTGCGTCGACCGCGGCAGCAGATCATTGGTGAATACCGCATTGGGGCCGACAAAAACGTCGTCTTCCAACGTCACGCCGTGATAGACCGAGACGCCATTCTGAATCTTGACGCGATCGCCGACGGCGACGTAATGATCGATGTAAACGTCTTTGCCGAGCACGCAATGCGCGCCGATTTTCGCGCCTTCCCGAACGTGCGCATGATGCCAAATCTTGGCGCCCGGCCCGATGGTCGCTTGCTCGGAGATGACCGCGGTTTCATGAATGAAAATTTCTTCTCCGGTCGCATTCATTTGATGGCTTTCACTTGCGTCGATTGACGCCTATTGTATTACTTGAAAAAACTATCATGCCCGCGAAAATTTTTTACACCACAAAGGTCACAAAGAAAAACCTTTGTGTTCTTTGTGTCCTCGTGTGGTGAAGTTTTGGTTGCGGCCAATGCCATGTTACGCTTTATTTCCTCCGACATACCAGTCCAACGTTCGTTTCAGCCCTTCGTCAAAATCGATCCTGGGCGTGAAACCCAGGATCGTCTGCGCGCGTTGAATATCGGCGCAATGGCGGCGAACATCCGCCGGCCGGGCGGCGCGATAGTCGATGGCGCCGGCATAATTAAAATAGGCGCAAATTTTTTGCATGACCTCGGCGATGCTGATTTCCCGTCCCGAAGCCAAATTAATCACTTGCCCCCGCGAGGCCGAGGTCGCGTAAGCCGCGAGGATGCCGGCCACGGTGTCCGCAACATAAATGAAATCACGTGTCTGCTCGCCATCGCCGTAAATTACCGGCGCTTCGCCGCACAACAAACGCGCCGCGGTTAGTGGAATCACCGCGGCGAGGCCGCGATCTTTGTTCTGCCGCGGCCCATAATTATTGAATGGCCGCAGGATGGAAATCTCCGCGCCAAAAGTATGCGCATAGCTGAGCGCCATGAGATCGGCCGCCGCTTTTCCCGCGGCGTAAGGCGTGGCCGGCGCGTAAGGATGCGTTTCATCCATCGGAAATCTTTGCGCCGTGCCATAAGCCTCCGAAGAGGAGCAATGAATGAGCGTTTGAAAGGCGCCTTTGCGTTGCAGAAAAAGCAGCGTCTGCATAATGGAGGCATTCACCATGAAAGCGCCTTCGGGATTTTCGAAGCTATACAACAACGCTTTCGTGGCGAGATTGAACACGACTTCGACGCGATGTTTGGCGAGGAGATGATCCATCGCAAACAAGTCCGCAGCATCTTCGCGATAAAAAAACATTTGCGCCGATGGCAAGGCGGCGCCAAGATTTTCCATGCTGCCGAGAAAGAGATTGTCCACCACAACGACGGCGTTTGCGCCGCCGGACAGCAGGGCCTCGACAAGATGGCTGCCGATGAATCCGGCGCCGCCGGTGACCAGAACGGATTTATTCGCCAGCGGCATGCGTGTTTTCATAAACGCCTAAAATTCTATTTCCTCGCGTTGAAAAAAATCCGGCGCATTTCTCGGCGCGGTTTCGTCGTCAACCAATATTTTTTCCAAGCCGAGCCAAACGCCGTCACCGGCGCGCACGCGCACGTGAACGCCGCTTGCCGGAGGCAAAGCTGCTTTTACGATCTTGATGGTCCGGCCGTGATATTCGCTGAAAGCGCAGGGATAAGGCAGCGTTTGCGCGCGAATGAAATTATAAATGCGGCGACTCGGCCAGCGCCAATCAATCCGGCCATCGCTCGGCGAGCGCGGCGGAAAGAACGTGGCCGCGCTTTCATCCTGCGCCTGCGCCGCGGCCGTGCCGGCCAAAATTTTTGGAATATGCTCGCTCACTATGCGGCCCGAAACGAGATTGAGCTTCGCGATCAATTGGTCGATTTCCTCGCGCTCGCCGATGCTCACTTTCTCCTGCGCCACAATCGGCCCGGCGTCAACTTTCGATTCAAGATAAAAAAGCGACGCGCCGGTTTCGGTTTCGCCGTTGATGATCGCCCACACCAACGGCGAGCCGCCGCGATACCTGGGAAGCAATGACCAATGCACGCCAACGGCGCCCAATGGCGCCAGCGCTCGCACTTTCAGCGGTATCAAATGATACCAGCCAATCACAACCAACAGTGACGGCGACCACGCGGAAAGGATTTCCAACATGCGTTCATCAAACTGCCGCGAGAATTGCGCCACGGGAATGCCGGCGTCGCGCTGAAAATTTTCGAAAGAACGATGGCGCAAATTTTTGACTTTGCTCGCGGCGTAAGAAATTTCAAATTCCGGCGGGCCGGTCACAATCCCTCGCACCGGCAAGCCGGCGCGGAGCATTTGATCGAGGCAATGCCAACCCGTATCGGTCGTGCCGAAAAAAACGATGCTCATGAGTCGACGAACTCTCGCAAAAGCCCGGTTGCCAGGCCATGTTTTTTAATGTGCCGAGCCAGGTCCTCAAAAAAAGCGCGCGCGCCGTAGCCTTTACCGATATATCCCGCCAATTTTTCCGGCTCGCGCTGAAACGGTTTGAAGGCCTGGTAATGCGCCGAGGATTCGGTGTTGAGATAAAGATGAAGCGGATGAAAATTAAAAATATAGCGAAAGCGGCCGGCCGGCAGCAAAGCCGCGGAAAACGGCGCGCCCGGCTCAGTGCTGAACCAAATGTCATCTTCCCAAAAAATCGGCAACCGCAGCAAACCGTTGTAGTGATAAAAAGCCGTTGCCTCCGGATTTTTGTAAACCAGCCAATTGCGCTCATACTTGAAGCCGTAACGCTTGAAGAGATCGAGAATGAGGGTGCTGCTCAACATCGCGTGGCTGGCCACACCCTCGGCTTGAGGATACATGTCGCGCAATGCCCGCAGCTTCGCTTCGTAGCCGGCAGCCGTCGCGTCATTGAAATTGGGGTGCAAGCCGATTTCGAGGCGCGAGGAATCATAATGCTGCAAAGTCGCATAGCTTCCCGTCACAAAAATCGTGCAGGGCAGATCGTGCGTTTGGAAGAGCGCCAGCGCGTTTTGCAGCACGTCTTCCGAGCACCAGTCGGTGTCCATCGTGAGATAGAGCGTTCGCGATTTTGCAGGATCCATCTTCACCAAATGATTCGCCGTGATTAGAATTCGAGCCGCAGCGTGTCTCGAAAAATGCCTTGCGCGCCGCAACTCTCCTTAAATCTGGCCAAACCCCAATTCGGCTGCATCGCGAGCGTGAGCGTGCCCAAATCGCAAAAACGCAATCCTTGTTCAGCGCACCGCTGAAAAACTTCCTGCAGGAGCAAATTGAGGCCGCGATAGCGTTGAAAGTTCTCGCGCTGGCAGAGGTAAAAGGCCAAGGCGACGCGGGGATTACAAACAAAATTAATTATACCGGCTATCATCTCGTTTTCGGCAAACGCGGCAAACAGCCGGATGCGCTCCGGAAACATCCGGCGAAGCTGCAGCAATTCTGCGAGTGAATGCGCCGGCTGCACGTTGTGACGCAAGCGCAAATTCTTTTGCAAAATTTCATAAAATGTTGCGAAGTCGTCACTCTCTTTGATCTGCACGCCGAGCTTCTGGCCGCGGCGCACGGCGCGGCGAGACTCCGGCGAGAACAATTCGAGCACGCGCTCCGCCGGCACGTCCAGCGGCACGACGCTAGAGACTTCGCGTTTGCGATAGCGAAAGCCGTGTTGATACAAAATGAAATCGAGGTAATTGCTCGGACGCGCCAGATAAATCTGCGGCGGCAAGGTGACTTCCGCGCCGGCATAGCCGCGTTCGTGACAATACGCGAGAAAATGCGTGACAATGCGTTCGGCATCTCGCAAAGAAAGATCGGCATTCGTCACGAAGCTGCCAAACGAGGCGCCGGGATGCGAGCGCAAAATCCGCGAGGTGTCTCCAGCTCGCGTGGCCGCCGGCAAAACAGCCAGCAGCTTGCCTTCTTTAAAAAAAAGCAGCGAGTCATCATTGAATCGCTGCGAAGGGTGATAGGCTAAAAAGGCACGCGTATGAAACAGCGTGCCATTATTGGAATGCCAAACAAAATTATCCCATGACTCCGCGTCGTTTGACGCGAACGAAACAAGGCGCAGAGTCGAGGCCTCGTTCGCGGCCATCACCGTTTGCCCATCAGTTTGACCATAATCGCCTTCTGAATGTGCAGGCGATTTTCGGCTTGATCGAAGATGATGGATTGCGGACTTTCCATCACTTCGTCAGTGACTTCTTCGCCGCGATGCGCGGGCAAGCAGTGCATGAATTTCGCGTCGGGCGCGGCAGCTTTCATCAACGCGCCGTCGATGCAATAGCCTTTGAAAATCTGGCGGCGCATTTCCGCTTCGGCCTCTTGCCCCATGCTCGCCCACACGTCGGTGTAAAGCACATGCGCGCCTTTCGCCGCTTGCATCGGCTCGCGATAAACCTCGACGCGGCCGACTTTTGATTGATTCGCTTGCTCGACCAGTTTTTTATCCGGCTCGTATCCTTCCGGACAGGCAATACGAAACGTGAACGGAATTTTCATCGCCATCGTCACCCAAGAGTTCGCGACGTTGTTGCCGTCGCCGATGTAAGTGACGATGAGATTATTGAAATTTCCTCGATTTTCCCAAATCGTAAACATGTCACCCACAATCTGGCACGGATGCGAAAAGTCGGTGAGTCCGTTGATCACCGGCACGCTCGCGTATTTGGCCAACTCAATAATATCTTCATGACCAAACAGGCGCGCCATGATGCCGTCAACGTAACGCGACAAGACACGCGCCACATCGGGAATCGTTTCGCGCTTGCCGAAGTTGGGTTCTTGAATATAAAGCGTGTGGCCGCCAAGCTGGAACATGCCGACCTCGAACGAAACGCGAGTTCGGGTTGAAGGCTTCGCGAAAATCATTCCGAGGGTTTTGCCCTTCAGATATTCGTGCGCCTCGCCGCGTTTTTGTTTGGCTTTTAAGTCTTTGGCGAGTTCAAATAGCGACCAGACTTCGTCCGGGGTTAAATCGGTGATATCGAGAAAATCTTTTTTCATAATTCAGAGATGAAAAATGACAGAAGTTCTATCCATTTCAACGAAACCATATTGATCAAAGGCTTTGGCAATTTGGCCAATATTTTGTAAGAACAATCTTTCTAAATCGGCATTCCTAATGTTGCCTGTCGAGATGAGCAACAACTTGTAAGGTTTGCCATAAAGAATGAATGAATCAACAAATTCGCCGTCTTTAGTTATCACGACGCGTTTTTCGCGCAGAGAAATTTCCTTAATCACCTCATCTTTGGTTCGATTCTTTAACGGCAAGTCGAGTGTATGAACCGCGTCATGACTCAAATCGCGCAAACGATGGGCGAGTCGGCGAGGCAATTGGGCATCAACCAAAAATCTCATGATAGAGCAACTTGCACACGTTTGACCTGAGTTAACCGCGTCGCAAATGCCAACGCCGCAAAGATATCCTCGCGTTCGAGGTCTTCATAATCGACCAAAATCTCATCCGTCGTCATCCCCGAACTCATTAATTCTAAAATCATTTCGACGGGATAACGCAGACCGCGAATGCAAGGTTTCCCGTGACAGATTTCAGGGTCAACCGTGATGCGCTCGGCAATTAGCTTGGCATAATTTGTTGTTTGTGGAGTCATAAAAATTTTACCGACGTTTCCGCTACAAAATATACCTACTCAAATCCTCATCCTCGACAATTCCACGCAAGCGCTCGCCCACCAGCTCGGCGGTGATTTCGATTTTGCCGGTTTTGCTGTCCGGCACCTCGAAGAGAATGTCTTCGAGCAGCGCCGTCATCACCGTGTGCAAACGCCGCGCGCCGATGTTTTCGGTGCGCTCGTTCACTTCAAAAGCAATGCGCGCAATTTCGTCAATCGCGTCTTTGGTGAATTTGATGTCGACGCCGTCGGTCGCCAGCATCGCTGTGTATTGTCTAATCAGCGCATTTTGCGGCTCGGTGAGGATGCGCACGAAATCTTCCGGCGTGAGGCTTTGCAGCTCGACGCGAATCGGGAAACGGCCCTGCAATTCCGGAATCAAATCCGACGGCTTCGAGACGTGAAACGCGCCGCTGGCAATGAACAGCACGTGATCGGTTTTCACCATGCCGTATTTCGTGAACACGTTCGTGCCTTCCACCACCGGCAGCAGATCGCGCTGCACGCCCTCGCGCGAAACATCCGGCCCGACTTTGCTCTTCTCGCCGGCAATTTTGTCGATCTCATCGAGAAACACGATGCCGGAATTTTCCACGCGCGAGATCGCCTCCTTCACGGCTTGATCAATGTCGATAAGCTTCTGCGCCTCTTCCTGCGTGAGATATTTGCGCGCTTCGGCGACCGTCATTTTCCGGCGTTTCATTTTCTTCGGAAACATGTTGCCCATCAAATCCTGCAAATTGACGCCCAATTCTTCAATGCCGATCGGCGAAATCACCTGCATCGTTGGCATGCCTTCCGCCGGCACATCCAATTCGACATAACGCTCTTCGAGCTTGCTGTCCATCAATTGCTGACGCATTTTCTCGCGCGTGCGACGATGGCGCTCTTCGATTTCGAGCGCATCGACAGGGCTCATGGCTTTCGCTGCCGCCGGTTTATCTTGATCGTCGTCTTCGCTCTCCGCGCTCGCGGCTTCACTCCGGCGCGATTTCGGCGGCGGAAATAAAATATCGAGCAAGCGCTCATTTGCCATTAGCACGGCTTGCTCTTGAACCGACGCGGTCTTTTCGGAGCGCACCATCGACACCGCGAGATCGGTCAAATCGCGGATGATCGACTCCACGTCGCGACCGACGTAGCCGACTTCGGTGAATTTCGAGGCCTCGACTTTGATAAACGGCGCATGGGCCAGCCGCGACAACCGGCGCGCGATTTCGGTTTTGCCGACGCCGGTTGGCCCAATCAAAATAATGTTGTTGGGCATGATCTCTTCGCGCAGCACGCCGGAAACATTTTGCCGGCGCCAGCGATTGCGCAGCGCAATGGCGACCGAGCGTTTGGCGTTGTCCTGCCCGATAACGTATTTATCCAATTCCGCCACGATTTTTCGCGGCGTTAGCTTTTCCATTTCATCCATTATCCTTCAACTCTTCAATGACGAGGTTCTTGTTGGTATAAATGCAAATGTCGGCGGTGATGTTCATGGATTCTTCCACGATTTGCCGCGCGGATAAATTCGAATAGCGCACCAGCGCGCGCCCCGCGGCCATCGCAAAACCGCCGCCGGAGCCGATGGCGATGATGCCATTGTCCGGCTCGATCACATCGCCGGTGCCGGAGATCACAAACGCTTTTTCCTTGTCCATCACGATCAACTGCGCTTCAAGACGGCGCAAATAGCGGTCCGTGCGCCACTCTTTTGCCAGCTCTACTGAGGCGCGACTGAGGTTGCCGCGATATTGCTCCAAACGCTGCTCAAATTTTTCAAACAACGCAAACGCATCCGCCGCCGCGCCGGCGAATCCGACGATCACGGTGTCTTTATAAAGCTTGCGCACTTTGCGCGCGTTCATTTTCAAAACCGTCTCGCCATACGTCACCTGCCCATCGCCGGCCATCGCACAGGTGCCGTTATGACGCACGCCGAGGATGGTGGTGGCGTGAATGGGGGGAAACATGTTGTGAGGTTGTCGTTGCATTAATTATTTTCTCAAAGTAAAAAATGACCAACGGATAAAAAGCTGCCAACGGATTTTTAAATGGGTGTTGAAGCTTTAATATATTTTAGCGGTGAAGCGCTTTGATTTCAAGATTTGATTTGCCAAAATTAACCAGCAACCCGATTGGTATATCCGAATATCGTAGATACGTTCTCATTCGCGACACGTCAAATAACGTAATCTGATCTTGAATAGCTGTTATTCCACATAAAAACTGATCTGCAATGCGCAACGCCTTTGCCTTGCCCGTGCGGATGAGTTTGCCGCGATATTTGACATAAATCGGGGTGTTGGTCGAATGAACGATTTCGCGATAATCCAATTCGGCCCTAAGCAGATCGCGGCAAACCACCATGCCATAACCCAATCCGTGTGTTTCGAAGACATAAAGCAGCGCTTCCCGAAATTTCGCTAACCATTGTCGCATTGATTCATCTATTTTTCCCCTGATCTCCGAATACTCTTCGACAATTTTTCTTTCTTTCTCATCAAAAGGCAACCTTTCGATTGCAGCTTTCTGACGTCCAAAATTTACCAACAGGCCGAGGTCTTTCTGCCACAGTTTCAATTCCGAGATGATTTGAACAAAATGATTTTGCAAAAAATCACACTGCAAAAATTTTAACGCCAAGATAATTTTTTCAAATGCCAGAAGATCAAGCTCGAACTTTCTAATATCGACGCCACGATGCACAAGCTGTTTTCTTTCTTTGGAGACAGCAGGTATGCCTTTTCGGGAAAAGCAATCGACCAACGACTGATGGTAAGTTTCTTCATCCAGTCCGACACCAACTTCATTATGCACTTCAAAAATACACGCCAGAAGCTCTTTCGTTAGTTCTTCATGTCGTAGTGCCATCCGAAGCCCCTTTAGCCAAACATGACTTTAAAACAATACCAACAATTAGGTCTATCCGTTGGCCGCTTTTAATCCGTTGGTTACCGCTTTTTCAAATCTCCTTCCTCAACCTTGACACCGGAATATTCATCTGCTCGCGGTACTTCGCCACCGTGCGGCGCGCCACGTTGTAGCCCTGCTCTTTCAGCTTGGCCGCGATGGTTTGGTCGTTCAGGGGGTCTTTCTTGTCTTCTGCGTCGATCATCTTTTTGATCAAATCCTTGATCATGCGATTCGACACGTCCTCGCCGTCGTCGCTGCGGATCGCCTCACTAAAGAAATATTTCAGCTCGAACACGCCGTGCTCGGTTTGCACGTATTTGCCGTTGGTCACGCGCGAGACCGTCGAGATATCCATGCCGATCTCATCGGCAATATCCTTCAGAATCATCGGCTTGATCGCTTCTTTGCCCTTCTCAAAAAATTCCTTCTGCTTCCGAATGATCGTCTCCATCACCTTCAAAATCGTCAGCCGGCGCTGATGAATCGAGTTGATCAGCCAGCGCGCCGACTCCAGCCGCTTCTTGACAAATTCCTTCGCCTCTTTATTCTGCTGCTGCGGGCCGCCCTTCTGCAGCAAAATATTTTTATATTTATTATTGATGCGCAGATGCGGAATGCTCGAATCGTTCAGAAAAATATTGAACTCCTCGCCCTCGTGCTCGACCGTGATGTCGGGAATCACGACGTTTTCATGATACGAAAAATATCCCTCGCCGGGCTTGGGATTGAGGTGCGTAATCTCCTCAATCGCGCCTTTAATCTGCTCCAGCGTGATGTTCAGCTTCTTGGCGATTTTCTCGTAGCGCTTGTTTTTGAAATCATCGAAATCGTCGCGGACAATCGCAATCGCCAGCTCGTGCCGCGGCTCTCTTTCTTCGAGCTGGATCAGCAAACATTCCTGCAAATTGCGCGCGCCGATGCCGACCGGATCGAAATGCTGGATAATGTGCAGCACTTTTTCGACTTCTTCCGCAGCGACGCCGAGATTTTGCGCGATCAGATCAACAGTGCACGAAAGCCAGCCGTCCTCGCCGATGTTCCAGATGATATACTCGCCGACCATCACCTGCTGCTCATCCAGCTTTTGCATGTGCAATTGATTGAGCAAATTTTCTTCCAGCGTTTCTCTGGAAACTTCGGGGCGCTCGAATTGCTCGGCGCTGTCGTCACGCGGCGCGCGATATTCGTAGTTTTCCTCGTCGCCGACGATCGCCTCCCAATCGATGTCGTCCTTCTCGACGACTTCGACCTCGTCGTCTTTTTCTTCTTTGACCTCGCCGTTCTTGTCTTCTTCCTTCAGCTCGATTTCAATTTCCTGCTCTTCGTCTTCGAGCTGCTCCTGCTCCATATCCATTTCATCCACCTGCTCGAGCAGCGGATTGGTCTCCAGCTCCATTTTGATTTTTTGCTCGAGCATGAGCACGGGCAACTGCAGCAGGGAAGACAGCAACACCTGCTGCGGCGATTGCTTGAGCGTTTGACTGAGCCGTTGACTGATATTTACCATGATGATGTCCTCTGTTCAGCGATCCAAACGGAATTTATCTCCTAAATACAACTTTCGCGCTTCCGGGTCGTTGGCGAGAAACTCGGCGGTGCCGGATTTCAGCACGGTGCCGTCATACAACAAATACGCGCGCTCGGTAATCGAGAGCGTCTCATGCACATTGTGATCCGTAATCAAAACTCCGATGCCGCGCTGCTTCAAACCTTTGACGATGCCCTGAATATCTTCCACCGCAATCGGGTCGACGCCGGCGAACGGCTCGTCGAGCAAAATAAATTTTGGCTTCGTCACCAGCGCCCGCGTAATCTCGACGCGACGCCGCTCGCCGCCCGACAGTGTGAACGCCAAATTTTTCGCAAGATGTGAAATGTTCAGCTCGTCGAGCAACTCGACCAAGCGTTGCCGCCGTTCCGCCGCCGAGATCGGCAGCGTTTCGAGAATGGCCAGAATATTTTGCTCAACCGTCAGCCGCCGGAAAATACTCGGCTCTTGCGAGAGATAACCGACGCCGAGCCGTGCGCGCTTGTACATCGGCAAGCTGGTGATGTCGATCTCGCCCAAAAAGATGCGGCCATCGGTCGGGCGCACCATGCCGGTGATCATGTAAAACGTCGTCGTCTTTCCCGCGCCGTTCGGCCCGAGCAAGCCGACGATTTCTCCCTGCCGCACTTCAATCGACACGCGATTGACGACGGTGCGCTTGCTGTAAACTTTTACTAGGGCTTCCGAACGCAACGCGCCGTTTCGTGCCGTTGCCGTCGACGCTCGTTCACTCGAAAAATTTTCTATGGCTGCGATTTGCGACTGCATCTATGTAATATGAGCGATTCTTCGCAGAAATGCAAGTCTTAATCTTCGCGATAAAAAAAATTTCAAAAATATGATTTGTTTTTTTCTGAATTTCTTCTTGCCCGCATCTTTTTTGCGTACGCCAGCTCAAATTCGTCTCTGTGCTTGTTCGCCTCCTCGATGCTGCGAAATTTGAAAATCCCTCTTGGTTACATGATTGGACTCAGTTTATTGGCAAACCGCCAAAGCGCCGCGACTTGCTTGTAATACGCCGCATCCGGGTGAAAATTCCACTAGGCTCTATCAGCGCCATCAAAAGTTTTGTATTTATAAACCAGCATACTCATCCCTGAACATTGTAAAGTCATTAATAAAATCTTCAAATTGATCTTCAATAAAAACTTTCTGTTCAATCGCTCTCTTGAATATAGCACAAAATCCGAATGTTCGCAACCACTCCCTTCACTTGCTCGGAGCTTCTTCCTTCGTTCCCACCGGCCAAAATCTTCCCGTCGACGAGCCGGGATCGCTTTCAATAACCACGCGTTTCAAAATCTGGTTGTCCACAAAAAGCGTGATCTTGTCGCCCTGCACGCGAACCTTGCCCTGTTCTTTGCCTTCTTCGATCACGTGATAAACGCTGGTGGCCGTGCCTTCGACGAGAATCTTTTCGACTTTTTCATTGCGTAACAGCATCGTGATTTCTTGGCCGGAGAGATTATTGATGCGCTTGCCGGTTTTGAGCGTATCGATCGTCGAAGTAGCCTCGGCATTTTTCACCACGTGCGCGCGCTCCAATTTCTGCTCTTTTAAAAAGAGATCGATGCGCTCGCCGGTGAGCTTGTCGTTGTCCTGCCACGTCACCGGATTGATGCGCAGCTCCATCCGCTCGGCGTCACGAAAATACTCGGCCTCGCCGCATTCCGCGCGCGTGGCGCTGCGGGTGATTTTAACGTCGCGTGAAACTTTCGCGCGCTTGCCGCCGTCGAAAAGCTCGATGCGCTCGCCGGTGATCCGCAGCGATTCTTTGTACAGCGAATCAAACTCGACGAGCACGGGCTTGATCGTCGCGTCGGTATATTCTTTTGCGCGCAGATATACGAGATGGCCGCAGGTGAGCCGCAAGCGCCGCTCGCGATTCGTGAGAATGACGCTGCTGTCGGCAATCGACATCCGCTCTTTTTGGAAATAAGTGACGAATTTGGCGCGCAATAAATTGGGTCCGTCGCCGAGCGAAACATTGCCCACGGCGCGTTGTTCTTTGCGGTCTTCAAAATGAATCACTTCATCCGCGCGCAGCCAGCGCTTGCCGTCGCGCATGTGCACTTTGCCGGTAAAAATCGTTTTCTTCTCCGCCGGAATTTCGCGGGCGCGGTCACAGGTCATCGTCGCGCTGTCCTGCGCAAATTCGACGTTGCCGATCAGCTCGCGGATGATGCGGCCGTTCTCTTCGAAACTGATGGCGGAATCGGCGTGAACCAAGCGGAGTTTGTCGCTTTGAGCAAGTAACGAGAAGGTGCAACTGAGTAACAATAAAATTGTCGAATAAGTTTTCATTATGAATTTGCAACGAAAAGGGAACCGCAACGAAAAAAGCTTTAGAAAAAATCCTCACTATTTATCGCCAAGCCAAGCGTTCCCCCACAGATTGAAGAAGCCCGCGGATAGAGCATTTCATCGGCGGGGTTCTTCAATCCGTGGGAAAATTCAAAGTGGTCATTGCATTTTACTGCAATGTTATTTTTTTAGGTTTGTCGAATCTGGCAATGCTGGCCGCGCCTCACCTTCGCTCGTCAAATCGATCTTCTTTTGCGAAACGCCGGAGGGCCGGCGAATCGACCAGATTTTTAAATTTTGATCCGATATAAAACCGTGCCCGTGCAGCGTATCGTTCTCGGCGGTGACTATCGTGACAAAATCATTCGAAACGATCTTCTGCCGCACATTGTCCCAGCGCAAGCGCTGCGTCCGCACCGTCATGCCGCTGTCCGAAACCACGACGACGTTGCCCAAAGCCTCAACATCGTTGGATTCTTCATAGAGCACGCCGCGCTCGGAAACTAAATTCGAAGTGTGCTGGCCTGCCGTATTGTAAAAATCAACCACGATGCCGCCGTCGAATTTGGTTTCGCGCCGCTTCGAAAATTTTTCCATGTGCGAATATTGCAAGATGGCGGAGGTGCGGCCATTGCTCGTCACCGTGATGCGGCTGTTCCAG
>Ga0247727_10014184_pt1 | contig 13296 bp, 11 predicted proteins | sample WisWelCaveWW1625_FD_202498 | JGI IMG/M metagenome (GOLD analysis project Ga0247727, IMG submission 202498) | Biofilm microbial communities from Wishing Well Cave, Virginia, United States - WW16-25 | ecosystem: Environmental > Aquatic > Deep subsurface > Groundwater > Cave microbial mat | place... | reverse complement strand
TACTTAGTGACCCTTTGCGCCTTTGTGGTTTATTTTTGAGATGTCATGGAAACCGCCAATCTTAAACTTGAGCCAGATACGGAAAAAATTAATTGAAATAGTTTGCCGGTATTCATTATCTTTGAGCAGAGTTTTCAACCTCCAAAACAGAAACTTGAAAATTCATGACCAGCGAATTCAAATACGACGTCTTTCTCAGCCACAGCTCAAAGGACAAGCCGGTGGTGAGCGAGTTAGCCAACCGGCTGAAAAAAGACGGCCTGCGCGTGTGGTTCGAGGAATGGGAAATTCCCGGCGTTTCCATCTCCCCCGGGGAGAGGGTTAGGGTGAGGGCCTCAAAGATCGAAGAAGGACTGGAGCACTCCCGTGTGCTCGTGCTCTGCATGTCGGCCAATGCGTTCGGCTCCGAGTGGGCGCAGTTGGAGGCCGGCATGTTCCGCTTTCGCGACCCGCTGAACCAGGAGCGCCGCCTCATTCCCTGCGCCGCGATGACCACGAACCCCGCATTACCACGCTGAGGAAACGTATCGAATAATTAACCCTGTTGATCTCTTTGTCCAAATCAACTTTCAAAAAATTTAATTTTCATCCGGCCGTTCAGCGTTGGTTTGCGGCTAGGTTTGGCGAACCCAGCCCGCCGCAACTTCAGGGTTGGCCGGCAATCGCCGAAGGCAAACACACGCTCATCCTTGCCCCTACCGGATCCGGCAAAACCCTCGCGGCATTTCTGTGGTGCATAGATAACCTCTTCCGCGCCGGCTTGGAAATTGGAGAAAAACATTTTGCCCGCAACACCGAGGGCGTCCACACGCTCTACATTTCGCCGCTCAAAGCTTTGAACAACGACATTCACCGCAACCTGCAGGAGCCGCTCAAAGGCATCGAGCAGCAGGCGCTGGCGATCGGTTTGAATCCGCCGACCATCCGCACGCTGGTGCGCACCGGCGATACGCCACCTCACATCCGCCGGTCCATGCTGAAACAACCCCCGCACATTTTGATCACCACGCCGGAGTCGCTGTATCTGTTGCTAACATCCGGGCGTGGTCGTGAACTGTTCCGCGGTCTGCAATATCTAATTGTCGATGAAATTCACGCGCTTAGTAACAGTAAACGCGGCGTCCATCTCAGCCTATCACTGGAGCGCTTGATGCCCCTGTGCCAGCGGGAACCGGTGCGCATTGGACTTTCTGCAACCCAGCGTCCATTGGAACGGATCGCGGCGTTCCTCGGCGGCCAGCAATTTCACGGTGAAAGGCCCGCCCCGCGGCCGGTAACCATTGTGGATTGCGGACAGCGAAAAGAAATGGATGTGAAGGTTATTTCGCCGGTAGAAAGTTTTAGCGATTTACCGGATGCCACCGTCTGGCCAGCGGTGATCGAAAAACTTTATGAACTCATTCGCAGCCATCGAACTACACTGGCGTTTGTCAACATGCGCGCGCAAACAGAACGGGTGGCGCGGCTCCTCAACGAGCTTCATCAAAAAAATACCGGTGATCCGCAAGCTCAATTGGCGCTGGCGCATCACGGCAGCATTTCCCGCGAGATGCGCTACGACATCGAAGCGCGGCTCAAAGCGGGGACGATTCCGGCGGTCATCGCCACGGCTTCGCTGGAGTTGGGCATCGATATCGGCAGCATCGATCTCGTGGTGCAAGTGGAGTCGCCGCGCAGCGTCAGCAGTGCACTGCAGCGCGTGGGCCGCAGCGGCCATCTGCTGAGCGCCACCAGCAAAGGCCGACTCATTCCGCTCTACCCTTCGGATCTCGACGACACCGTGGCCCTCACCGAAAGCATGATGAGCGGTGAAATCGAAGAGACCATCATCCCGGAAAATTGTCTCGACGTCCTCGCGCAGCAAATCGTCGCCGAGTTGGCGATGCGCGATTGGGATCGTCTCTCGCTCTTTCGTTTAGTCCGTCAAAGTTATTGCTACCGCAATTTATCGCTCGTATTGTTCGATCACGTTGTCGATATGCTCGCCGGCCGATTTTCCGAATCGGAATTGCGGGCGCTGCAGCCGCGCATCGCTTGGGACAAAGTCAACGACCGGCTCATCGCCCGCCGCGGCGCGCGGATGATGGCGACGATGAATGGCGGCACCATTCCGGATCGCGGTTACTACAGTGTGTACCTCGCGGACAGCAACACAAAACTCGGGGAGATGGAGGAGGAATTCGTTTTTGAATCGCGCGTCGGCAATGTTTTCTTTCTCGGAAATAACGAATGGCGCATCGACCAGATTCAGCGGGACCGAATTGTCGTGGCGCCGGTGCAGGCGGTCAAGCCGCGGCCGCCATTTTGGAAGGGCGACACATTGTACCGCGACTTCGCAACCAGCCAAAAAATCGGCGCGTTTCGCCGGCAGTTCGGTGAGGATTCATCCAAGGGTTTGTCTCATCAAGACTTGGCAGATGATTCTGCTGTCGTAAATTTACACCAGTTTCTGCAACGTCAACAAGAATTAACCGGAAAGTTGCCAACCGATCAGCAAATCGTCGTTGAGTGGTTTCGCGACAGCGTCGGTGAGCCGCACGTGATCATTCACACCTGTTTTGGCGCGCGCGTCAACGGTTTGTGGGCGATTGCACTCGCTACTTACCTCGAAAACCGTCACCGTGCGCAGGTACAGTATTCTTACAACGACGACGGCATCATCATGCGGGTGTTGGACTTGACCGATCCGTTTCCAATCGACGAGTTGCTGCGACTACCAACCGATGAGATCGAAACCCTGATCCGCGACGCGCTGTTGGAGACGCCGATCTTTTCGATTCGCTTCCGCTACAACGCCGCGCGCGCGTTGATTCTCCCCCGGTCGCAACCGAATCAGCGCATTCCGTTGTGGCTGCAGCGGCTGCGCGCCGCCGATCTGCTGCAAGTGGCGCGGCAATATGCGGATTTCCCGATTATCATCGAAACCTATCGCGACTGTTTGCAGGACGTATTCGATCTGCCGTCGCTGCGAAAAGCGCTGGAAGATCTTAAACGCGGAGACATTTCCGTACACGTGGCGCACACGCCGTATCCATCGCCGATGGCCTCCGGTTTGATGTTCAATTTTCTCGCCAACAATTTGTACGAAACCGATCGCTCGCGCATGCCCGGACAGGTGGCCGCTGTCAGCAGCGAGCTCTTGGCGCAAATTCTCTCGCAGGATAAAATCCCGACGATCGTGACACCCGAGTTGATCGCGGAATTTGAGGCCCGCTGGCAGAACCACGCGCCGGAATTTCAGGCGCGCGACGCCGAAGATTTGTTCGCTATCGTCGCCAGACTCGCGCCGATTTCCGATGACGAATTGCTGCGGCGATGCAAAGCCGATCCGAACGAATGGCTGGATAAACTGCAAAAGGAAAACCGTGTTGTGCGAATTGCGGTGGGCTGGATCTCCGCCGAGGACGCCAACTTGTTTGACGAGAATCCGTCTCTCGAAATCGTGAAAGAGCGCGTGCGGAGATTTTTGCGCGTCCACGGCCCGGTTGGTCAGCAAAGTCTTGCTCAACAATTGGCGAGGCCAGCGGATGCCATCGATGAGGCGCTGCGAGAATTGTATTCAGCAAAAGAAGTCGTGCGTGGACAACTTGTCGTTGGCGTCGATGAAGAAGTCTGGTGCGACCGCCACAATTTTGCCGAGTTGTACCGACGCGCTGTGGCCTTGCGGCGGGCCGTCACGGCACCGGCAGATCGTCAACTGTTTTATCGCTTCCTGCTGCGCTGGCATCATCTCACCGCGCTGTCATCATCAGTTATGGATTTAATCAAACGCTACGCCGGTTTTCGTTTTCCGATTTCGGTTTTTGAAAGGGAGATTGTCTGCACTCGGCTCGGCGACGATCTTCAAAACATCCTGCAAGATTTTTATGAATTAATTTCGCGGGGCGAGGTCATTGCCCGCGCCCTTCGCGAAAATGAGGATGGGCGTATCAAACTGGATTTTATCCCGCGCGGCTCGGGCGAGATGTTTTCATCCCGAGCCTCTTTGTTGGAAACTACGCAAGAGCTCGACCCGCGCGCGCAAAAAGTCTTCTCGTTTCTCAAAGAAAACGGCGCGAGTTTAGTGCGGGACATCATCACCGGCGCTGGACTCTCAGCCCTCGAAACGCGAGACGCCCTCGCCGTCCTTGCCAAATCGGGACTGGCGAGTTGCGAACAGTACGGCATCTTTTTGTCGGTGATACAGTCAGAAACGGCGCCTTCCAAAATAGTCGAAGAAGAAAATTGGCTGCCGGGACCTCTGCCGGCGTGGACTCAGCGGGGCCGCCGTACGCGTCCGGAAATCCGCGCGCAAGTTTCGGAACAAATTCAATTGAGCGACAGCCGCTGGTTTCTCATCCCCTCATTCGCGGTGATGGGCAAAGAAATCAGCGATGATGAGCGAGCCGAGCGCCAGGCCCGACTTTTACTAACACGTTACGGAATTCTCGTGAAAGAATGGTACCGCCGCGAACAGGGGCTGCTGCCGTGGCATCAACTTTTTCAGGTGTTAAAACGGTTGGAGTGGCAGGGCGAAGTGCGGCGCGGATATTTTATTGCGGGGCTTTCGGGAGTTCAGTTTGCATTGCCTGCGGCTGTCGAATTGTTAGAGAAGGTGCAATCGGAAACGGCATCGCCTTCACAACAAGCACTGCTCGTCAGCACGGCGGATCCGGCGTTGCCGTTTGGCGGCGCAGTGGATTGGGATCTCACCGACGTCAAAGATAACAAAATTCAGGTCACGCGCGGGTCGTCCAATCATTTGATCTTCATTCACGGCCAGCCGGTTTTGTACAGCGAAAATTTTGGCGGTCGCCTGTGGCGGCTGACGCACATTCCCGAAGCGTCGCTGGACTCCTGCATCCAGATTTTCAAAAGCTGGCTGCAATTGCCGGCCTCGCTGCGTCCGCGCCGGCGAATTGAGATCTCGCAAATCAACGAGCAGCCGGCGTCGGATTGCAAACTGGCTGAGGCATTTGTGCGCACCGGCTTCGAACGCGACGGCGAGAAATTGGTGTTGTGGCCCTCGGGCGTGTGAGTTTTTTGAAATGGCCGGACAAACTTGATGTTGGCTAGTTTCCCGAAGAAGTCCTTCCAATCACAAGAGAAATGCAGTACAGCAGCCAAATGATCGCAAACAGCGCCAGCGGCGGATAGATGAAATAGCGATACGTCAGCCCGAGAAGAATAGCAAACATGCCGAGGTTTAAAATGGTCACGGTGCGGATAAATTGCGGCCGGTCGGCGTGATGTTTTATGGCCAGCAAATTCTGAATGCCGATGGCTAACATGAATACCGACAAATACCAACTATGGCCAGTCAGAAAATCTTCGATGGTGCGTTTCTGTCCCATGAGATTCAATTCGTAGGTCTGCATGCCATGCAACAATGCCTTGCCCGCTTCATCGGAAAAAAGCGCGCTCGGATCCTCGAAGTGTCCGATCAAATGGATGAGCGCAAAGGCAATGCAGCCATAGCTGGCAATTTTAAAGAACAGCGCTTGTTTTTTGTTCATCTCTCCCTCCGGATTGGTGTTTTGTCCAAATTGCGGATTGCAATTCTATTAAACAATATAGCGCACAACTTTAAGTTTTTTTTCGAATCGTTGAATAGGACGTGCTCGACATTTCCGCATCGCCTCAGTGGAGCTTGTTCTCTAGCAAGATGGTGAAAGCTTTCAATCCTATCGTAAACTTCATGGTTCGACTTCGCTCACCATGAAAAAACAGGCTCAACACTTCACCCCGAGCGGAGTCGAGGGGATGTACTCTATGAGTTTTTCAGCATCCTGCTAAGCTTTATTCAGGTCAGAAAACAACTCATGAATGTTGCCGTCCGGATCAGCGAAGAAGGCGGTGCGTTGCCCCCACGGCATATTTGACGGCTCTTTGATGGAGCTTGCACCTTTAGCAATGATCTCGGAATACGCGAGATCAACTTCTTCGGGAGTCGCCAATGGAAATGCCAACTCGAAACTTTGTCCGCGACGAGACTCTTTAAATTCCGGATGGCCCGTTGCCTTCACCAATTCGTTGCGGTGGCAGATGGAGAACCGCACGCCCTCGCTTTCAAATTCCACGTAGTCGCCCACTTCCACTTTGATCTTGAGGCCCAAAACGTCGCGATAGAATCGCACCATTTCCGGCACGTTGTTGGTGAGAATGGATATCAACGCAATTTTACTTTTCACTTTTCATCTCCCCTTTTTTCATAGCTTGATTGAACTGCACTGATTTCCCCCTGGGAATACTTAGGGTTTGCCAGTCTGCGCCGGCACAATAGCGCGCCAGAAAAACGATTTGCCCGACATGATATGAGTAATGCGAAAGCTGGCGATTGATGGCCTGCATCACCGTGTGCGATTCACCGCGGATGAAAACCGTTTTGTCGAGATCATCAGTAGTGAGTGGGCTCAAAGCATCGAACAAACATTTCCAGCCGGCTTCCCAGAATTCGAGCAACCGCGTCTTCGTGTCGGATTTTTCGATCACAAACTCCGAGCCGCGGTTGCGATTGGGTTTCTCGCCGTCCGTGGTGAGAAAGTCGGTCCAGCGCGAGATCATGTTGCCGGCGAGATGTTTCATAATGATGGCGATGCTGTTGGATTCCGGGCTGATGATGGCGAACAAATCTTCTTCGCTGACTTGCCGAATCGCGCTGTCCGCCAATTGTTTTGATTTGTGAAATTCGGCAATAATGTTTTCGAGGTAGGTCATATTGCACCTTGATTTTCAATTTCGAATTTATGACAACCAAACTTAAATTCAAGGAAAAGTTTTCTTTCAAATAGCCGCCAACCATTTTGCGCCAATAGTGTCTAAATAGCTCAGATAGCCTTATGATCAGAGGGCGGTTGCGACCGTGCTCTACAAATCAAATATCCAAAACAGCGGAGTAAAAAAATGTATCGCTTTAAAACTGTTCTCATTTTATTTTGCTTATTATTCGCATTGATTGTCATTGCACAAGCCGGGGAAATCAAAGAGACGTTCAAAGAGGTGAAAGAAATCAAAATCAAAACCGTCAGCGGCGATTGCATCATCGAGAAAGGAACCTCGTCCGAAGTGACAGTTGTGGTCAACTACACTTACGATGACGAAGACTTCGAAGCGGAATTGCAGCAGCGCGGCGATCGTTTGTATCTCACTGAAAATTTTAGTCGCGGCAGTTTCCGCGGCGAATCCACCTGGCGGATCACGGCGCCGGAGAAAACCAACATCGATTTTTCCACCGCCTCTGGCAATTTCGAGGTTTCGGATTTAATGAGCACGGTGGAGGCGAGCACCGCTTCCGGAAACGTGCTTTTGCGCAACTTGACCGGTGACTTCCAGATCAACACGGCCAGCGGTGAAATCGACGCGGCGAAATTGGAAGGCAATGTTCATCTCAACACCGCTTCTGGAGATGTCGCAGTCGCCGGCTTGTCGGGCGAATCCAAATTGAACACCGCCAGCGGACGCATCGATGCGAGCGATGCGAAAGGAGAGCTTAAGCTCAACACCGCTTCTGGGGAAATCCGCTTGACCAACGCCAGTGGAGAGTTTGATGTCAATACCGCCAGCGGCGACATCGATGCCGAAGGCATTACGCTGGAAGCGGTTAGCTCGTTCAATGCGGCATCGGGAGATGTGGACGTAACATTGGCCGTGAGTCCGGCGCACGATTTGTCGGTATCAACTGCTTCGGGGGATGCAATGCTCAACTTTAATAGCCAGCCCATCAAAGGCCTGGTGAAAATGACGGCGAAAGTTCGCCGCGGCAGCATCGGCGCGCCGTTTGATTTTGATACTGAGGACATCCACTATCGCGGCGGCGATGATGATGAATATGTGACGAAAACAGCAAAGCGCGGCAGCGACACGCCGGTCATCGAGGTTAGCACGGCGTCAGGGCGGGCGGTGTTGCGGGAAAAATAGCAAAGCGCAGGGAGCAGAGCGCAAAGCGTACCGGCACCATGCGCTATGCGCTTAGCGCTCTGCGATAGTGTTTAACTCCTCTCCAAACTTCTTTCCTAAATTCTTGAGATACGCTTCCATGGTGGCGTGGTAGCCGAAGATGAAGCGCGCCATAAAACGGAAAATCGGATTGTAAATCTCACCGTCCTCGGTGATGGTCAGTTGGGAACCGCCATCCACCTCCTGAATTTCGTAGGTCCAACTTCCGCCGAACGGTAGGGTTGTGTCGGCAATGACTGTAACCATTTTCATCGGTGGCTCGAACACCGTCACTTCGTATGGCATGTTGCCCATCTTACTCACTTCCATCCACACCGGATGGCCATCGCGATCCGGCTGCTTTTCTACGGACTGCACCTCGGGCCGCCACGACGGCAAAGCTTCAAAATTGGTAATGGCGTCCCAAATCGTTTGCGGCGGTTGATTGAATTTTGCCGAACGTTTCGCGACGTGTTGCTTTGGTAGCAACATACCAATAACGGTCACCAAAGCGACCAAGCCAATTAAAACGGCGATAGCGATAATTACCCACCTCATATCTCCCTCCTAATTTGTTCATCTTGAAAGCAAATATCCGCAAAACTTGTTGATTTGTCAATCGCAAAATTGGCTCTCACAATTCCTGCCATCTTTATATTTTCTTTATTCCTCTCGCCCCTCTTTTAACAGCATCCATATAATTGTTCCATTATATTGCTATCGTCAAAAATTGGAGACCGAAAATGGACCTTGTGTACCTCGGTGTTGTTGTCGTATTTCTCGTTGTGAGTGTGGCGTTGGTGGTGTTTTGTGATCGCTTGATGTCCTAAAAGCCTCATGGTCAAGAATTCATCCTTCGACTTCGCTCAGGATGAAACCTAGTGCTCTTCATGGTGAGCGGAGTCGAACCATGGGTTATGAAACTTCTAAACAAAGGAGAAGAGTTATGAATCTGATCTACTTGATTGGCGGCATCATCGCCGCGGCGTTGTTCATCTATCTATTTGTGGCGCTGTTAAAACCGGAGAAATTTTCATGACTACAAATGGCTATTTACAAATCGCGTTTTATCTCGTCGTGCTCATCGGTTTGGCCAAACCGCTGGGGTGGTACATGGCGCGGGTTTATGGGGGCCAATCCTGCGGATTGGATCGCGCGTTGGGCCCGGTCGAGCGGTTGATTTATCGGCTGAGCGGCGTGCGCAGCAACGATGAGATGAGCTGGAAAACCTACGCGCTGGCGATGCTACTGTTCAACTTCGCCGGATTGATCGTGCTCTACGGACTGCAGCGTTTGCAGGCTTGGCTACCGCTCAATCCGCAGGGCTTCGGTGCGGTCACACCCGATTCATCTTTCAACACGGCCGTCAGCTTTGCGAGCAATACTAACTGGCAGGGTTACGGCGGCGAAACCACCATGAGCTACTTGACGCAGATGCTGGGTCTCACCGTGCAGAACTTCGTTTCAGCCGCTGCCGGCATGGCCACGCTGGTCGCGCTGATTCGTGGATTGGCGCGGCGCTCCGCGCAGACCATCGGCAACTTCTGGGTGGATTTGACCCGCACCACGCTTTACATCCTGCTGCCGTTGGCGATTGTGTTAGCGTTAGTTCAAGTCTCGCAGGGCGTGATTCAAAATTTTGACTCATATCAAAGCGTGCCGCTGCTCCAGCCGATAGTTGATGGCAACGGCAACGCCGTCACCGAGCAGTTGCTGCCGATGGGACCGGCGGCTTCTCAAATCGCTATTAAACAGCTTGGCACCAACGGCGGCGGATTCTTCAACGTCAACTCGGCGCATCCATTTGAGAATGCCACACCGCTCTCCAATTTTTTTGAGATGTTGGCGATTCTGTTGATCTCAGGTGGACTGTGTTACACTTTCGGCAAAATGGTGGGTGACACCCGTCAAGGATGGGCGGTGCTGACCGCGATGACCATTATCTTCGTTGCGCTGCTCGCGTTGTGCGTGGGCGCGGAACAGAATGGCAATCCCGCTTTCATCAAAATGGGCATCGATCAAAACGCCAGCGCCCTGCAAACCGGTGGCAACATGGAAGGCAAGGAAGTCCGCTTCGGCATTGCCAACTCGGCGCTGTGGGCCACAGCCACCACTGCGGCCTCGAACGGCTCGGTCAACTCGATGCACGATTCCTTCACCCCGCTCGGGGGTTTGGCGCCGATGTGGCTGATGCAATAGGGCGAGGTAATTTACGGCGGCGTTGGCTCCGGACTTTACGGCATGTTGGTGTTCGCCATCATTGCCGTGTTCGTTGCCGGACTGATGGTCGGCCCGCACGCCGGAGTATTTGGGCAAGAAAATCGAAGCGTACGAAATGAAGATGGCCTCGCTGGTCATTCTCATCCCGCCGATCGTCGTGCTCGGTTTCACCGCGCTCGCCGTAGTGACCGCTGCTGGCAAAGCAACCATTTACAATCCCGGCGTGCACGGCTTTAGCGAAGTGCTGTATGCGTTCTCATCACAGGGCAATAACAACGGCAGCGCCTTCGCCGGATTGGGAGCGAATAATCCGTTTTACAATCTCACCGGCGGTCTGGCGATGCTGTTCGCCCGCTACTGGCTGGCGATTCCAACATTGGCCATCGCCGGCTCGCTGGCGCGCAAAAAATTAGTGCCCGCTGGTCCCGGCACCCTGCCGACGCACAATATGCTGTTCATCATTTTGCTGATCGGCGTCGTGATCGTCGTTGGCGCGCTGACGTTCATTCCGGCGCTGGCGCTCGGGCCGATTGTTGAACACCTTTTGCAGAGCGCATAGCGCGCGGTTGATCCAACACGGTCTCCGACCGTGTTTCAGGAAAGTCGTAATGGGGCGGTCCAAAAAGGTACCTGTCATTGCGAGCGTAGCGAAGTAATCTCGCGATTTTGTGCTCAAATCATGGGATTGCTTCGTCGCTATCGCTCCTCGCAAAGACAATTTCCTCCCTTTTTGGACAGCCTCAGGATCATTCAATACGCAAAGAAAGGATAAAAGAAAATCATGTCCAACAAACCCAAAGCCCGTCCCTTGTTCGATTCGCGGATTGTTCGGCGGGCGATCATCGATTCATTTCGCAAACTCGATCCGCGTTTGCAGGTCCGCAACCCGGTGATGTTCGTCGTGCTCATCGGCAGCGTACTGACCACCGGCTTGTTTTTCCACGCCCTATTTGGCAAAGGTGAAGCGCCAGCGGGATTCATTCTGGCGGTGTCGCTGTGGCTGTGGTTTACGGTGCTCTTCGCCAATTTTGCCGAAGCCATGGCCGAGGGCCGCGGCAAGGCGCAGGCTGATACCTTGCGAAAGGCGCGACGCGACACCGCCGCCAAAAAACTCACGCAACCAAAGTACGGCGCCAACTATTCCAACATCTTGGCCGCCGAGCTTCGCAAAGGCGATGTGGTGCTGGTGGAAGCCGGCGACTACGTCCCCGGCGACGGCGAGGTCATCGAAGGCATTGCCTCGGTGGACGAAAGCGCCATCACCGGCGAAAGCGCGCCGGTCATTCGTGAAAGCGGCGGCGACCGCAGCGCCGTCACCGGTGGCACGCGCGTACTTTCCGATTGGCTGGTCGTGCGCATCACCAGCAATCCCGGCGAGACTTTTATCGATCGCATGATCGCAATGGTCGAAGGCGCGAAGCGCCAAAAGACGCCGAACGAGATTGCGTTGAACATTTTACTCGCGGCGTTGACGATCGTCTTTCTTTTGGCGACCGTGACGCTTCTGCCGTTTTCAATTTACAGCGTCGAAACCGCCGGGCTGGGTTCGCCGATCGCCGTCACCGTGCTGGTTGCATTGCTGGTGTGTTTGATTCCCACCACCATCGGCGGATTGCTCTCGGCCATTGGCATCGCCGGCATGGACCGCATGATTCAAGCCAACGTCATCGCGATGTCCGGCCGCGCCGTCGAAGCGGCAGGCGACGTTGACGTGCTGCTGCTCGACAAAACCGGCACCATCACGCTTGGCAATCGTCAAGCTACCGCGTTTCTCCCCGCGAGCGAAGTCGCGGTCGAAACCCTCGCCGATGCGGCGCAATTAGCGTCGCTCTCCGATGAAACTCCGGAGGGTCGCTCGATTGTGGTTTTGGCGAAAGAGAAATACCAATTGCGCCAGCGCGACATTCACGCGTTGGGAGCGAAATTCGTCCCGTTCACCGCGCAAACCCGTATGAGCGGCGTCAATTTCAATGGCCGTGAAATCCGCAAAGGCGCGGCCGACGCCATTGCTTCGTACGTGCAAAGCCGCGGCGGCAATTTTCCAAAAGAGACCAACGCCACGGTGGAAGCCATCGCCAAAGACGGCGGCACGCCGCTGGTGGTGGCGGATGGCGCCAAAGTGTTGGGCGCGATTCAATTGAAAGACATTGTCAAACGCGGCATCAAAGAGCGCTTTGCCGAGCTGCGTAAAATGGGCATCAAAACCGTGATGATCACTGGTGATAATCCGTTGACCGCCGCCAGCATCGCCGCCGAAGCCGGTGTCGATGATTTTCTCGCGGAGGCAACGCCGGAGGCGAAGCTCAAACTCATTCGCGAACATCAGGCCGGGGGACGGCTGGTGGCGATGACCGGCGACGGCACGAACGATGCGCCGGCGCTGGCGCAGGCGGACGTGGCGGTATCGATGAACACCGGCACGCAGACCGCCAAAGAAGCCGGCAACATGGTCGATCTGGATTCCAATCCCACCAAGCTGATTGAGATCGTGGAAATCGGCAAACAGTTACTGATGACACGCGGCGCGCTGACCACGTTCAGCATCGCCAACGACGTGGCCAAATATTTTGCGATTATTCCGGCAGCGTTCATCAGCACGTTTCCGGTGTTGGGGAAGCTGAACATCATGCACTTGGCCACGCCCACCAGCGCCATTCTTTCGGCGGTGATCTTCAACGCGCTGATCATCATCGCGTTGATTCCGCTGGCGCTGCGCGGCGTGCGTTACCGTCCGGTCGGAGCGGCCACGATCCTGCGCGACCACCTGTGGATTTATGGCGTCGGCGGATTGATCGCGCCGTTTATTGGCATCAAGTTGATTGACATGATCTTGGTCATGTTGGGCATGGTGTAGAACTGAAGAATGGGCTCGTTATTACTTCGATATTCATTATTCCTTGTTCGACATTCTACATTCGCCTACAGGTGAAATTTGAATAACGAATAACGAATATCGAACAAGGAATTTCGAACAGAAATTTAAAAAGGACTAAACATGAAAACCATAGTAAAACCCGCTTTGATGATGTTGCTGTTATTCCATCGCGTTCCCAAACTTCTGTTTGGGAACGCGTGTGTTGGCGGAGTTCTACTTCGCCAAAATGCGCGAAACGAAGCTTCGCTTCCATTTTCGTTCCCAAGTTTTACTTGGGAACGAACTAG
>Ga0247727_10014183_pt1 | contig 13297 bp, 12 predicted proteins | sample WisWelCaveWW1625_FD_202498 | JGI IMG/M metagenome (GOLD analysis project Ga0247727, IMG submission 202498) | Biofilm microbial communities from Wishing Well Cave, Virginia, United States - WW16-25 | ecosystem: Environmental > Aquatic > Deep subsurface > Groundwater > Cave microbial mat | place... | reverse complement strand
TCCAAGAGCTCCCGGACATACTCAGGCGAGATGCGCTCCGCCGCCATGCGCCCATTCAACCACCTTTAAGTGCCGTATGAGGTCCGATGTCTGAACTGGGCCCCGGTAAACAGATACGATCGTTCTTGGCCCGTTTCGTCTAGCCCGTTTCGCCGTCCAGCCCGCTTCGTCCGGCTCATTTCGTCTCGTTCTTTTCGTCCAGCCCGTTTCGTTCGGCCCGTCTCGTCTGGCCCGTCTCGTCTGCCCGTTCCGTCCGGCCTGTTTCGTCGAGCGGTTCGTCCTTCCCTGGTCCCGCGGCTCCTCCGGGGTCCGCCCCCTGCGGCCCGGCCCCGTTTCATTTCGAGGCCGGCTTCACCACCTCCCGGTAGAACCTCACGAAGTAGTCGGCGCCCGAGACGAGCGTGAGCGCGACTACGACACCGAGCGCCACGAGGGCCGGCAGCCGCAGCAAGGGGTAGGGCGGCGACAGCAGAAACAGCAGGATCGCCACGACCTGGGCCACCATCTTGGCCTTCCCGAGGCCCGAGGCCCGGATCATGACCCCGCGGCCCGCCGCTACGTTGCGCAGCCCCGTCACGGCCAGCTCCCGTGCCAGGACGATCATCACCACCCACGCCGGAACCAGCCCCATCTCCACGAGCGAGAGGAACGCGGCGGCCGTCAACAGCTTGTCGGCCAGCGGGTCGAGCAGGATCCCGAGCCGGGTCACCTCGTTGCGGCGCCGTGCGAAGTAGCCGTCGAGATAGTCGGTGGCCACGGCCAGCCCGAAGATGGCCGCGCCAAAGTAGACGTGCCCCTCGACCCGCGTCAGCAGCACGACCACCAGCAGCGGGACCAGGAACATGCGGAGCAGCGTCAGCGCGTTCGGCAGGTTCACGAGCGGCCTTTATAGAGAATGCGGCGGGTGGGCGTCAAGGAAGCCGGGGCGCGGTGCTATGCTCCGTGGTCCAAAAGTCATGAGAGCGGTCATCCTCGCGGGCGGCGAAGGCACGCGCCTCCGCCCGCTCACGCTCAGCACGCCGAAGCCGGTGGTGCCGGTGGTCGACCGGCCGTTCCTGCGCCATCAGCTCGAGCTTCTGGCGCGCGCCGGGGTGCGCGATGTCGTGCTCTCGCTCGCCTACCGCCCCGAGCGCGTCGAGGCCGTCTTCGGTGACGGCAGCGCGCTGGGGATGACGATCCGCTACGCGGTCGAGGACACGCCGCTCGGCACCGGCGGCGCCGTGCGCCACGCGCTCGAGATGCTCGACGCACGCACGATCGTGATGAACGGCGACGTGCTGACCGACGTCGACCTGGCGGCCCTGGTGAGCCGCCACGCGGCCGAGCGGGCGGCGGCGACGATACTGCTCACGCCGGTGCCGAACCCCGGCGCCTACGGGCTCGTGAAGACGGATGCCCGCGGCCGCGTGCGTCGCTTCATCGAGAAGCCGAAGCCCCACGAGATCACGACCGATACCATCAACGCGGGCATCTACGTGCTGGAGACGCGCGTGCTCGAGCTCGTCCCGCCGGGCGTCAAGCACTCGATCGAGCGGAGCTTCTTCCCCGCCCTGTTGGGTCGCGGCGACCTCGTGCTCGGCCCGGTGCATCCAGGCTACTGGATCGACATCGGCACGCCGGAGAAGTACCTGCAGGTTCATCGCGACATCCTGCGCGGCCGCTTCAAGGTGCCGCTCGAGGCCGAGCGGGAGCGCGGCGGCTTCGTGGCGGCCGGGGCGCGGGTTGCGGACGGCGCCTTGCTCGAAGCGCCCTTCTTCGTGGGCCCGCGCTCAGAGGTCGAAGCCGGGGCCCGCCTCGGGCCGGACGCCGTGCTGGTGAGCGACGTTCGCGTACGCGCGGGCGCCAGCGTTCGCGACAGCGTGTTGTGGGCCGGTGTCGAGGCCGGTGAGGATGCCGCGATCGAGACCAGCCTGCTCGGCCCCGGCGTAAGGGTCGGCCGGCACGCGGCCGTGCGCGGGGCGCTCCTGGGCGAAGGCTCCGTCGTGAGCGATCACTCGCTCTGCTCCTGGGAGCGCCCGACGTGAAGACGATCGAGCCCGGCATCTTCAAGGCCTACGACATCCGCGGCCGCTACCCCACCGAGCTGGACGCGGAGGTGTTCCGACGCATCGGCCGGGCCTTCGTCGACTACCTCGGCGCGCGCCGCATCGCCGTCGCTCGCGATTGCCGATTGTCCTCGCCCGAGCTCGCGGCCGCGTTCGCCCTGGGCGCGCGCGCCCAGGGCGCCGCGGTCACCGAGATCGGCGTCGTTTCGACCGACATGCTCTACTACTACGTAGCGCGCCACGACCTCGAGGGCGGCGCGATCGTGACTGCCTCGCACAACCCGAAGGAGTGGAACGGGGTCAAGCTGGTGCGCCGCGGGGCACTCCCGCTCTCGGGCGACGCCGGGATACGTGAGATCCGCGAGTGGGTCACGGCCGGGCGCTACGCCGACCCGGCGCCGCCTTTAGGCGAGCTCGCGGCGGCCGTCGTGAGCGAGGACTACGCCCGGCACTGCCTGTCGTTCGTGGACGTCTCCCGGATCCCACGGCTCAAGGTCGTGCTCGACACCGCCAACGGCATGGGGGCCGTGGGCGTGCGGGCGATCTTCGACCAGCTGCCGCTCGAGACGATCCGGCTCTACTTCGACCTCGACGGGAGCTTCCCCAATCATCCGGCCGATCCGCTCGTGGAAGAAAACCGCCGCGATCTCGTGGCACGCGTGCTCCGGGAGCAGGCCGACCTCGGGATCGCCTGGGACGGCGACGCGGACCGCTGCTTCTTCGTCGACGACACGGGCGCCTACGTGCCGGGCGATTTCGTGACCGCCCTGCTGGGCGAGGCTTTCGCGCGCCGCGAGCCGGGCGCGCGCATCGTCTACGACGTGCGCGCCTCGCGCGCCGTGGCGGACTACGTGAGCGCCGCGGGCGGGGTGCCGCTGATGAACCGCGTGGGCCACGCCTTCATCAAGAAGCGGATGCGTGACGAGGGCGCTTCGTTCGGGGGCGAGGTCTCGGGCCATTTCTATTTCCGGGAGAACTGGTTCGCCGACAACGGGATGATCCCGGCCTTGCTGGTGCTCGAGCGCATCGGGCGTGAGCGGAAGCGGCTCAGCCAGATCCTGGCCCCGCTGCGCGAGCGCTACCACATCTCGGGCGAGATCAACTCGAAAGTGGCTGACGGCGCGCGCGCCCTCGCGCGGATCGAGGAGCGCTACGCGGACGGCCGCATCTCGAAGCTCGACGGCATCTCGGTGGACTACGACGACTGGCACTTCAACGTGCGGGCGTCGAACACCGAGCCGCTCGTGCGGCTGAACCTCGAGGCGGCGACGCCCGCCGACATGGAGCGGCGCCGGGACGAGGTGCTGGCGCTGGTGAGGAGCGCTGAGCCTTGACCGGCGCCTCTCGGGGTCGCTATCATGGCGTTTCGAGCGCCACGAGGCGGGCGTAGCTCAGCTGGTAGAGTACGAGCTTCCCAAGCTCGGAGTCGCGGGTTCGAATCCCGTCGCCCGCTCCAGCCGCCCTCAGCGAGCGGCGAAAGGCGGCGAACCTCCGGGAGGGATCATGGGAATCTTTGGCAAGAACGACAGCCGGCCCCCGGAGCCTGGGCCGCGGCCCGCGAGCCTGGTGCCTCCAGCGGCCGGGCCGTCGGGCGCCCCGCAGCGCGCCACGAGCGCTGTCTGCGTGATCGGCCCGCGCGTCCAGCTGAAGGGCGAGCTTCACGGCGCGGAGCCGGTCGTCGTCGAGGGCAGCGTCGAGGGCATCGTGCGGCTGACCGCCGAGCTGCGGGTCGCCCCGGGCGGCAGCGTCAAGGCCGACGTGTCGGCCCACACGCTGGTGGTGGCGGGCGAGGTGATCGGGGACTGCCACGCGAGCGAGCGCGTCGTGATCGAGGCGAGCGGCCGGCTGACCGGCAACATCCGCGCCCCGCGCATCGTGATCGCCGAGGGGGCCACGTTCCGGGGCACCAGCGACATGTCGCCGCGCGCGGCCGGCGACAAGGTATAGCGAGCATGGCGACGCGACACGGAAACTACATCGGCGGTGAGTGGACCGAGGCCGCCTCCTCCCGCAGCTTCGACAACCGAAACCCGGCCGACACCTCGGACCTCGTCGGCACTTTCGCCGACTCCGGGCCCGACGACGTGGAGCGCGCGGTGGCCGCGGCGCACGAGGCGTTCCCACGCTGGAAGGCGCTCCCGGCGCCCAAGCGCGGCGAGATCCTGTTCCGCGCCGCCGAGGTCCTGCTGAAGCGCAAGGAGGAGCTGGCGCGCGACATGACGCGCGAGATGGGCAAGGTCCTGGACGAGACCCGTGGCGACGTCCAGGAGGCCATCGACATGACGTACTACATGGCCGGCGAGGGCCGGCGGCAGTTCGGCCAGACGACGCCCTCCGAGATGCCGGACAAGTTCCAGATGTCGGTGCGCCAGCCGGTGGGCGTCGCGGGGCTGATCACGCCCTGGAACTTCCCGATGGCGATCCCCTCCTGGAAGATGATGCCGGCGCTGATCCTCGGCAACACCGTCGTGGTCAAGCCTGCCACGGACACCCCGCTCTCGGTCGTGAACCTCGTCAAGGCCCTCGAGGAGGCCGGGCTGCCGAAGGGCGTCGTGAACATGGTGACCGGCAGCGGCTCCCGGGTGGGCACGCCGCTGATGAGCCACAAGGACGTCGGAATCGTCTCGTTCACCGGCTCGACCGACGTCGGCCGCAAGGTGTCCGAGGCCTGCGCTCCGCAGTTCAAGCATTGCCACCTCGAGATGGGGGGCAAGAACGTCATCATGGTGATGGACGACGCGCGCCTCGACCTCGCGGTCGAGGGCGCGCTCTGGGGCGGCTTCGGCACCACCGGGCAGCGCTGCACGGCCGCGAGCCGCGTGGTCGTGCACGAGGGGGTCTACCGGGAGTTCGTCGAGCGCTTCGCGGCCGGCGCCAAGGCGCTCCAGGTCGGCAACGGGCTCGAGACGAAGACCCAGGTCGGCCCGTGCGTCAACGCCTCCCAGCTCGAGACCGTGGAGAGCTACGTCAAGATCGGGCGGGAAGAGGGAGCGAAGCTCGTCGCCGGTGGCAACCGGCTCGCCTCGGGAGCCCACGCCCGCGGCTATTTCCACGAGCCGACGATCTTCGCGGACTGCTCGCCGAAGATGCGCGTGGCCTACGAGGAGATCTTCGGCCCCGTCGTTTCGGTGATCCCCGTGAAGTCCCTCGAGGAGGCGATCGCCGTCGGCAACTCTGTCGACTACGGCCTGAGCGCCTCCATCTACACGCAGGACGTCAACAAGGCGTTCACCGCCATGCGCGAGATGTACACCGGGATCTTCTACGTCAACGCCCCAACCATCGGCGCCGAGACCCACCTGCCCTTCGGCGGCACCAAGAACACCGGCAACGGGCACCGGGAAGCATGCGTCCAGGCCCTCGAGGTCTTCTCCGAGTGGAAGAGCATCTACATCGATTTCAGCGGCAAGCTGCAGCGAGCCCAGATCGACTGAACCCCCTTTCCCTTGTATAATTTCGAGGCGAAGCATGCCCGCGACCGCCATGGACGACCGCAGGCGTGAGGTCCTGCGGACCCTGATCCAGCTTCATGTCGAGACCGGAGACCCGGTCGGCTCGGAGAGCCTGTGCCGTGCGTTCGGACGCGCCCTTTCCCCCGCCAGCCTGCGCAGCATCATGGCGGACCTGGAGGCGCTCGGGTACCTCGACCATCCCCACACGAGCGCCGGCCGGATCCCCACCGACGAGGGCTACCGGGTTTACGTCGACTCGCTCATGGGGTTGCGGGCGCTCGCGCCCGGCGAGGCGCAGGCGATCGCCGAGCTCGGTCAAGGCGAAGCGTCAGCCGAGCGGACGATGGAGCGGGCTTCGCATCTGCTCTCGAGGCTCAGTCGAAACGTCGGCTTCGTGCTCGCCCCCGACATCGCGCGCACCAGCTTCCGGCACGTCGACCTGGTGCCGCTCGGCCATCCGCGGGTGCTGGTGGTGATGGTGTCCTCGACGGGCATCGTCACGCACAAGGTGATCGAAGTCGAGGAGCGCCTCGAGCCGAGCGAGCTCCAGGAATGCGCCAACTACCTGAACGCGCATTTCAGCGGCATGCCGCTCGCCCAGATCCGCAGCCGCCTCCTCGAGCTGATGACAGAGGAGAAGGCACTCTACGACTCGCTGCTGCAGCGCGTGATCGCGCTCGGCGAGCAGGCCTTCGCGGTGCCGGAAGGCGCCGCGAGCGTCTATCTCGACGGCGCTTCGAACATGCTGAAGCAGCCCGAGTTCGAGGACCTCGAGCGCATGCGCGCGCTCTTCCGTACTTTCGAGGAGAAAGGCCGGCTGGTGCGAATCCTCAACGCCTGCATCGCCGGCGAGGGGATCCGCGTGCTGATCGGCCACGAGAACCCCGATCCCGAGCTCCAGGACCTCTCGCTCGTCACCACGACCTGTCGCGTGGAGGGCGAGCCGGGATTCGGCGTCGGCGTCCTCGGCTCGACGCGGATGCAGTACGCGCACGTGGTGTCGCTCGTCGATCACGTCGCGCGTGCGGTGGCGGACGTGCTGCGGGTGAAGAGCTCATGAGCGCCAGGAGCAACGGGCAGGACGAGGAGCTCGAGCTATCGGGATCCGCCGCCGCCACCGAGGAGGCCACGGCCGAGACCGGCCTGGAGCCGAGCCTGGCTGAAACGACGCGCACGGGCGACGCCACTCCCGAAGACGAGCTCGGAGCGCTGCGCCGCGAGGTGGCCGAGCTCAACCAGGCCCTGCTGCGGCGACGCGCCGACTTCGAGAACTACAGGAAGCGCGTCGAGCGCGACCGGGGCAACGCCGCCGCCGAGGCCGAGGCCTCCGTGCTGCGCCAGCTGCTCGGGACCGTCGACAACCTCGAGCGGGCACTTGCCGCGCAGGACGTGGCGACGGGGCTCCGCGAGGGTGTCGTGCTCACCCACCGCGAGCTGCTCGGGCTCCTCGAGTCGCTCGGGGTCGAGACGCTCGACCCGCTCGGTGAGCGCTTCGACCCGGCCGCGCACCAGGCGATCCTGCACGAGCCGGCGGCGGGGGTCGAGGAGGGCACGATCGCAGAGGTGTACCGCAAAGGCTTCCGCTACCGCGAGCGCCTGCTGCGGCCGGCGCTCGTGAAGGTGGCGAGCCGCGAGCGTGAGCCGGGCGAAGGCGGCGGAGACGTCACGTAGCGAGAAGGCGAAAGGGAGCGAGGTTCACAACGTGGGCAAGATGATCGGCATCGACCTGGGCACGACGAACTCGTGCGTCGCGGTCATGGAGGGCGGTGTCCCCCAGGTGATCCCCAACCAGGAGGGCGCTCGGACGACACCCTCGATCGTGGGCTTCACGGCCAAGGGCGAGCGGCTGGTGGGTCAGATCGCCAAGCGGCAGGCGCTCACCAACCCGAAGAACACCGTCTTCGCCGTGAAGCGGCTGATCGGGCGCAAGTTCGACTCGCCGCAGGCCGAGGAAGCGCGCAAGTTCCTGCCCTTCCAGCTGGTCGGCGCGCCCAACGGAGACGTTCACCTGCAGATCGAGGACAAGCTCTACTCCCCGCCCGAGATCTCGTCCTTCGTGCTGCAAAAGCTCAAGGCCGCGGCCGAGGACTACCTGGGCGAGGCTGTCGAAGAGGCGATCATCACGGTGCCCGCGTACTTCAACGACCCCCAGCGGCAGGCCACCAAGGACGCGGGCCTGATCGCCGGGCTCAAGGTCTCCCGCATCATTAACGAGCCGACCGCGGCGGCGCTCGCCTACGGCCTCAAGAACACCGGCAAGAGCGGGCAGCTCGTGGCTGTCTACGACCTCGGCGGAGGCACCTTCGACATCACGATCCTGGAGATGGCCGACGGGCTGTTCCAGGTGCGCGCGACCGGCGGCGACACCTACCTGGGCGGCGAGGACTTCGACCAGCGCATCATCGACTGGCTGATCGGCGAGTTCCAGCGCGAGACCGGCATCGACCTCAAGCAGGACCGCATGGCCCTGCAGCGGCTCAAGGAGGCCGCCGAGAAGGCCAAGTGCGAGCTCAGCACCGCGCAGCAGACCGAGATCGTGCTGCCCTTCATCTCGGCCGATGCTTCCGGTCCCAAGCACCTGAACACGGTGCTCACGCGCCCGAAGTACGAGGAGCTGACCGACGAGCTGCTCGAGCGGACGCTGGAGCCGTGCCAACGCTGCCTGGCCGACGCGCAGATGAAGCCGGAGCAGATCGACGAGGTGCTGCTGGTCGGCGGACAGACCCGCGCGCCCAAGGTCACGGACTTCGTGCGCAAGGTGTTCGGCAAGGAGCCGAACCGCGCCGTGAACCCGGACGAGGGCGTGGCGATGGGCGCCGCGATCCAGACCGGGATCATCCAGGGCGAGGTCAAGGACCTGGTGCTGCTCGACGTCACCCCGCACACGCTGGGCATCGAGACCAAGGACGGCACCTTCACTCCGCTGATCGAGCGCAACAGCACGATCCCGACGCGCAAGAGCCGCGTGTTTACGACCGTCGCGGACAACCAGACGCGCGTCGAGGTCCACGTGCTGCAGGGCGAGAGCGACATGGCCGCCTACAACAAGAGCCTGGCGAAGTTCGAGCTCACCAACGTCCCGCCTGCGCCCAAGGGCGTGCCGCAGGTCGAGGTCGGCTTCGAGATCGACGTGAACGGGATCGTGTCCGTCGAGGCGACCGACCAGGCCACGGGACGGCGTCAGGCGATGACGATCCACCCCTCCGGCGGGCTCAGCCAGGCCGACGTCAATCGCCTGGTGGCCGAGACGCGCGCGAGAGAGTCGGAGGACAAGTCGAAGAAGGAGCAGGAGGCCGTGGTCCGGCAGCTCGACGGACTGGTGGCCAACACGATGCGGTCGGTGCAGGCGCTCGAAGGCAAGCTCACCTCCGAGGAGCAGCAGCGCATCCTCGACTCGATCGAGCGCTCGAAGAAGGCGCGCTCGGACGGCAACCTCGAGGAGCTCCGGGCGCGGCTCTCGGAGATGGAGAAGGCGGCCGGGATCATCGGCCAGGCGATGCTGCGTCCGTGAGCCGGCCGCTGTGACAGCCGTTAGCCCGGACCTTTCAAGATCTGGGATGGAGCACTCTGGACACGACGAGCGCGAGCGAGCAAACGACCCTGCAGCACGACCACAAAGGAATGCCAGAACGTCCTGGACTGAGCCAGCGGGGGGCTGAGCGCCCCCCGTACCCCCGCTAGCGTGCCCGCGCGCGACTACTACGAGGTGCTGGGCGTTCCCAGGAACGCCTCGGAGCAGGAGGTCAAGTCGGCGTATCGCCGGCTGGCCCTCAAGCACCACCCCGACCGCAACCCGGGCGACGCCCAGGCCGAGGAACACTTCAAGGAGGCCGCACAGGCGTACGGCGTCCTGGGCGACCCCGACAAGAGGCGCCGCTACGATGCCTACGGGCACGCCGGCGTGGCCGGGGGCGCCGCCGGCTTCGACCCGACCATCTTCTCGGACTTCAGCGACATCCTGGGCGATTTCTTCGGCTTCGGGGAGGCGTTCGGACGGCGCCGGGGCCCTCGTCGCGGCGCCGACCTGCGCTACAACCTGGACGTCGCCTTCGAGGAGGCGGCCTTCGGCACGGAGGCCCAGATCCGCATCCCGCGCGCAGAGCGCTGCGAGACGTGCTCGGGCAGCGGCGCCGCCGCGGGCACCGAGCCGGTCAGCTGCCCCACCTGCCGCGGCGCCGGGCAGGTCACGTTCCAGCAGGGCTTCTTCAGCGTCGCCCGGACTTGCAGCCACTGCCGCGGAGCGGGCCGCATCGTGGCCGAGCCCTGCAAGACCTGCCGCGGCGAAGGCCGCGTAGCGGTCGAGCGAACGCTCCAGATCCGGATCCCCGCCGGGGTCGACGATGGCAGCCAGCTCCGGATCGGCGGCGAGGGTGAGCCCGGGGCCCAGGGCGGCCCTCCGGGCGACCTGTACGTGGTGCTGCGCGTCGCTCCCCACGCCTTCTTCAAGCGCGATGGCACCCATCTCGTCTGCGAGGTGCCGGTGGGAGTCGCTCAGGCCACGCTCGGTGCGACGATCGAGGTGGCGACGCTCGACGGGGGGCGTACGAAGCTCAACATCCCCGAGGGAACTCAGTCGGGCACCGTGCTCAAGCTGCGCGGCCAGGGCATCCCGGCGCTCGGGAGCCGTGGCCGCGGCGACCTGCACGTGCTGGTGCGCGTGGTGGTGCCCAGGCAGCTCACCTCGGAGCAGCGCAAGCTCTTCGAACAGCTCGCGAAGACGCTTCCAGTACCCGACGTCAAGGACAAGGACAAGTCGCTGCTCGACCGGATGAAGGACCTCCTCTCCTGAAGCGGCGCTCACCCTCTTGCGCGCGCTCAGCGTGATCGTCGATGCGGACCGCGAGGACGAGGCCACGGCCGCGCTGTGGGAGTCCGGCACCTGCGGCGTCGAAGTCAGGCCCGCAGCCGCGGGCCGTGTCGAGCTGCTGGCCTACTTCGAGCTCGATCCCGATCCACCCGCGCTCGAGCGCGCCCTCCCGGGCGCACTGGTCGCGCCCGTGCCCGTTCCCGAGGTCGACTGGCTGGCGCGCTTCCGCGGGGGCTTCCGCCCCTTCCGCGTCGGTGGCTTCCTCGTCGCACCGCGCTGGGAGGCCCCTGCGCCACGACATCAGCTGCTGGTGGTGGATCCCGGGCGCGCCTTCGGAACCGGGACGCACGAAACGACGAAGCTGTGCCTGGAAGTTCTCGAGGAGCTGGCCTCGCGACGGCCCCTGGGCCGGACCCTCGATCTCGGGGCCGGGACGGCGTTGCTCGCCGTGGCCGCAGAGCGGCTCGGGGCCGCGCCCGTCGTCGCCTCCGACATCGACCCCGAGGCGACGGCGGCCTCGCGACACCACGCGGCGCTCAACGACGCGCGGCTCCAGGTCGTGCGCGCCGACGGCGGAAGGCCGTTCCGGGCGGGGTCCTTCGATCTCGTCCTCGCCAACCTGATGGCGCTGCTCCTGATCGACCGCGCTCAGGAGATCCGCGCGCTCGTCGCCCCGGGCGGGGCGCTCGTGGTCTCCGGCTTGCTGCTGGACGACGTCCCACCCGTGCGAGACGCCTACGCCGCCTGCGGCACGCCACGCGAACGGACGCTCGGCGAATGGGCCGCGCTCGTGTTCGACGCCCCGCACGCATTCCCTTCAGCGGACGCGGGACCGCCCCGATGAGCCCTCACCGCTTCCACGTGCCGGCGGCCGCCCCGGGCGCGCGGGTGACGCTGCCGGAGCATGCCGCGCACCACGCACGCGACGTCCTGCGGCTCCGCACCGGCGCCTCGGTGCACGTCTTCGACGGAGCAGGCCGAGAGTGGGAGGCGGTGCTCGACGAGGTCTCGCGGCGGACCGTGTCCGCGCACCTGCTCCATGTTGCTTCGGCGCGCCCCGAGTCCCCGCTGCACCTGGTGCTGGCGGTCGCGGTGCTCAAGGGCGACCGCATGGAGCTGGTGCTGCAGAAGGCGACCGAGCTCGGCGTCGTGGAGCTGTGGCCCGTGGTGACGTTGCGCACCGACGCGGCCGCGCGGCCCGCCCTCCAGGGCTCGCGCAGCGAGCGTTGGGAGCGCGTCGCCTCTGGCGCCGCAGAGCAATGCGGCCGCGCGGTGGTGCCGCGCATCGCCCCCACCACGACGCTCGACGGACTCCTCGAGCGCCCTTGGAGCGGCGCCCGCGTCGTCCTGCTCGAGACGCCGGGCCACGCAGCGCTGTCCTCGCTCGCGGTCGATGCCGCTTCTCCGCTGCTGCTGCTGGTCGGCCCAGCCGGCGGCTTCGAGCCGGCTGAAGCCGGCGCGTTGCTCGCGGCCGGCTTCGCCGCCGCGTCTCTCGGCCCGCGCGTCCTGCGGGCGGAGACGGCCGCGGTCGTTGCGGCCACGATCGCACAGGCGATGTGGGGCGATCTTCGATCCTGACCCGGGCGAGTGTGATTTGAGCGATATACTCCCGGCGCCCCATGTTCCTGCTTGGCGAGACAGTCGGGAAATACGAGATCCTCGCCAATCTCGGCTCCGGTGGATTCGGCACGGTGTTCCTGGCACGGGACACCTGGATCGACAAGAAGGTCGCGATCAAGGTCCCGCACCGTCAGACCGGCGACGCCGACGAGCTGCTCCAGGAGCCGCGCCTGCTCGCGGCGCTCGATCATCCCAACATCGTCGGGATCCTGACGGCCGAGCGCGCGGACGGCACCTTCTTCATCGTGATGGAGTACGTGAAGGGCGAGAGCCTCGAGGCGGTGCTCGACCGGGAGAAGTCGCTCGACGTGCCGCGCGCCCTCAACTACGCGGTTCAGATCCTGAAGGGTGTCGAACACGCGCACGAAGCCCAGATCCTGCATCGCGACCTGCGTCCGGCGAACGTGCTGATCTCGGAGAGCGGCGCCTTGAAGGTGGCCGATTTCGGCACCTCGCGCCTGCTCGAGCGCTCGCACGCGACCACCGTCATCGGCAGCCCGCCCTACATGGCTCCGGAAGCGTTTCAGGGCCGCGCCGTGCTCGCCTCGGACATCTACTCGGTCGGCGTGATGGTCTACCAGATGCTGACCGGCATGCTCCCCTATTTCAGCCCGAACCCGGCGCAGATCGAGAGGCTGGTGGCGCAGGGGCGCTGCACGCCCCCAAAGCTCCGCAACAGCCAGATCCCGCGCGAGGTCTCCGACATCGTGATGAAGGCGCTCAACCCCGAGGTGAGCGAGCGCTACCAGCGCGCCTCGGAGCTGCTCGACGACCTGGCGACCGCCGCCGAGATCGACCATAACGCCACCGCGATGGAGGACATCCGGAGGCGGCTGCGAGCCCGCGAGGTCCCGAAGCGCGGCTTCTGCTGGCACTGCCGGAAGCCCCTGCACGCCAGAAGCGAGACGTGCGCGTTCTGCGGGGAGAAGCAATGATGGATGGCGAGCCCGTCGGGCGACGCTCGCCATCCATCTTTGTCTGAGCAGCGCGACGGTCGTGGCCGATGGCTTCGTCGTCCAGCCTGGAGAGGACTCGCGACGAAACGGGGCCAGCGGTCTGCTGCCTCCTTCTTTGAAATGAGGGGGCTCCGCCCCCTCAAACTCCCCCGGGTTCCCCGATTCCGACGAACCTCCCACGCTCTCCTTGCAGCCACCCGCGGCTGTGGCCTGTAAATCTAAGGCCGTCAGCCACTTCCCTGCCGCCTCTCGTTGACTTGTACACTTGCGGCGGCTAAAATCCACGGGTTATGGCTTCTCCGCGCTCGGAGTGGATCTGGATGAACGGGAAGCTCGTCCCGTGGGACGACGCACGCATCCACATCGGGTCGCACGTGATCCACTACGGCTCGGCGGTCTTCGAGGGCATCCGCTGCT
>Ga0247727_10014182_pt1 | contig 13298 bp, 9 predicted proteins | sample WisWelCaveWW1625_FD_202498 | JGI IMG/M metagenome (GOLD analysis project Ga0247727, IMG submission 202498) | Biofilm microbial communities from Wishing Well Cave, Virginia, United States - WW16-25 | ecosystem: Environmental > Aquatic > Deep subsurface > Groundwater > Cave microbial mat | place... | reverse complement strand
GTGAAGACACCCGCCTTCTTCCCCGCCTCGATCAGGTTCATCCCCTTCGGGACCGTCACCGATCGGCCGTCGAACTGGAGCGTCACGTCCGCCATGCGCGTCCTCTCAATGGAGCGAGCCGCCGCCCAGCGGGCAGCGCTTCTCGCGGATGTGCTGAAGGAACTCGTCCCGGAACTTCTTCGCGAATCCCCGCGCGGGCCACGCCGCCGCGTCGCCCAGAGCGCAGATGGTGTTCCCCTCGATCTGATCGGTCACGGAGAGGAGCGTGTCGATATCCTTCTCCTGGCCCTCGCCCGTCTCGATCTTCCAGAGCAGGCGCTGGAGCCACCCGGCCCCCTCGCGGCAGGGGGTGCACTGGCCGCACGACTCGTGCGCGAAGAAGCGTGCCGTGATCCACGCGGCGCGCACCATGCAGCAGGTGTCGTCCATGACGACCGGCGTGCCCGTTCCGAAGAGCGAGCCGGCGCGCGTCAAGCTGTCGAAGTCCATCGGGATGTCGATCTCGTCGCCGCGGAGCACCGGGCAGGAGGCTCCCCCCGGAATGACCGCCTTGATGGGCCGCCCGCCGGGCACGCCGCCGCCGTACTCGTCGATCAGCTTCCGGAGCGGGATCCCCATCGGCGCCTCGTAGACACCCGGCTTCGCCACGTGACCCGAGAGTCCGTAGAGTTTCGGGCCCGTGTTTCGCTCGGTGCCGATGCCGGCGAACCATTCCCAGCCGAGCTTTACGATGTGGGGCACGCAGGCCAGCGTCTCCACGTTGTTCACGACGGTGGGGCAGCCGAAGAGTCCGACGACGGCCGGGAAGGGCGGCTTCAGGCGCGGGAGGCCGCGCTTCCCTTCGATCGATTCGATGAGCCCGGTCTCTTCGCCGCAAATGTAGGCGCCCGCGCCCCGATAGACGAGAACGTCGTGGTCGAAGCCCGATCCCAGGATGTTCCGGCCGAGGAGGCCGGCCCGCTTCGCCTCCTCGATGGCGTCGTCGAGCACCCTGGCCTCGGCCACGAACTCCCCGCGGATGTAGATGTAGCTCCGGCGCGCGCCGATGGCGAAGGCGGCGATGATCGTCCCTTCGAGGAGCTGGTGGGGGTCCTTCGCGCAGATCAGGCGGTCCTTGAAGGCGCCCGGCTCGCTCTCGTCGGCGTTCACGCAGAGGTACTTCGGCTTGTCCGTGTTCTTCGGAACGAAGCCCCACTTCGTCCCGGCCGGGAAGCCCGCACCCCCGCGCCCGCGCAAGCCCGAGCGCTTCACCATGTCGATGACGTCGTCGGGGGCCTTCTTCAACGCGATGGCGAGCGCCTCGTACCCGCCATGCTGCCGGTAAACCTCCAACGTGTGCGAGTTCGGGAGATGAACCGTCTTCGTGAGAACCGCGCCGTTCGAGACGTTCATGGCTAGCGGTCGACCTCCCCGAGTACGATGTCGATGCTGCCGATGCATGCGACCAGGTCGCTCACCAAGCGGCCGACGGCCATCGTCTCGAGCGACATGAGATGGATGAACGACGGCGGGCGGACGCGCACGCGATAAGGCTTCGGGCCGCCATCGGCCACGACGTAGAACCCCAGCTCCCCTTTCGGCGACTCGATGCAGAAGTAGGCGTCGCCGGCGGGAACGCGGAAGCCCTCCGACATGATCTTGAAGTGGTAGATCAACTCCTCCATCCCGCTCTTCACGTCTTCGCGCTTCGCGGGAAAGAGGTAGGGATAGTCGGAGCGGACGGAGCCGGGGCGCAATCGGTCGAGCGCCTGGCGGATGATTCGAAGCGATTGCTTCATCTCCTCGATGCGGACCAGGTAGCGGTCGTAGACGTCGCTACTCTTCCCGAGCGGCACTTCGAAGTCGTAGGCCTCGTAGCCCAGATAGGGGTTCGCCTTCCGCACGTCGTACCGGACGCCGCTCCCGCGAAGGGTCGGCCCGGTGCAGCCGAGGCTGATCGCCTGTTCGGCGGTGATGATGCCGACGCCGATCGTGCGATGCATCCAGATCCGGTTCTTCGTGAGGAGGTTCTGGTACTCGGCCAGGGCCTTCGGGAACTCGCCGATGAACTTCCGCACGTACGGGACGAAGGTGTCGGGAACGTCCTGATAGAAGCCGCCGACGCGGAAGTAGGAGGGCGTCATGCGCGAGCCGGCGACCATGTCGTTCACGTCCAGCAGCTTCTCGCGCTCGCGGAAACAGTAGAGGAAGACGCTCATGGCCCCGAGATCGATGGCGTGCGTCCCCAGCCATACGAGATGCGACGAGATTCGCGTCAACTCGAGAAGGATGATCCGCAGCGTCTTCGCGCGTTCGGGGACGTCGATGCCCAGGATCTTCTCCACCGCGCCCACGTACGCCATGTTGTTCCCGAGAGGCGACATGTAGTCCATCCGGTCGGTGACCGTGAGCGACTTCGTGTAGGTCTTCGACTCCATGATCTTCTCCATCCCGGTGTGGAGGTAGCCCATCACGGGACGGATGGAGACGACGATCTCTCCGTCGAGTTCGATGATGAGACGAAGCACCCCGTGCGTGCTGGGGTGCTGCGGCCCCATGTTGATCGTGATCGTGTTGAATTCGGGGGTCGGCCCGGGCGCGCCGGGCGCGCCGGAGGCGGCAGCGGAGGGCGAGGTCGCGGTGGAGCTCATGCCGTTCGAATCATCCGGTTACGCGATGCTCGGCCCTTCCGTCGGCGCGGCGGCCGTCACGGCGGGCTTGAGTCGCTGGCGGTCGATCTTCTCCTGGAGCTTCATGATCCCGTAGATGAGGGCTTCGGGACGGGGCGGGCAGCCCGGGACGTAGACATCGACCGGAACCACGGTGTCCACCCCTTGGACGATGGCGTAGTCGTTGAACTCGCCGCCGCACGAGGCGCAGGCCCCCATGGAGATGACCCACTTCGGCTCCGGCATCTGGTCGTACACCCGGCGCAAGACCGGCGCCATCTTCTTGCTCACGCGGCCGGCGACGATCATCAGATCGGCCTGGCGTGGAGACGCGCGGAAGACCTCGGCCCCGAAGCGCGCCAGGTCATAGCGGGAGGCGCTGGTGGCCATCATCTCGATGGCGCAGCACGCGAGGCCGAACGTCGCGGGCCAAATGGACGAGCGCCGCGCCCAATTGACCACCTTCTCCACGGTCGTGGTGAGGATGCCGTCCGGTACGAATTCTTCGACGCCCATGTCGTCACCCCGAAAGCTTGCCGCGCCGCCGGCGGACGCCGGGGATCGTCGCGGGAAGGTCTTGAGCCGCAAAGCCTAGCAGGGGTCCGCCGGGCCGTCAACGACCGCCGGTCCCTGGTCGCCCGCCCCGGGGTACCCAGGCCTCTTCTAGAGCCCCATCGCCTCCAGCGCCCACTCCGTTAGAGCGAAGAGCGCGACGCCGCCGAAGACCGCGAGCGGCTTCCGGACCCCCTTCGCTTCGTTCACGGCGGGGATCAGGTCGGACGCCGCCACGTAGAGCCCCGCGCCCGCCGAGAGCGGGAGCGCGATGGCCACGATCGAGGACCAGAGGGAAATGCCGAGCACGCCGACCACGGTCGCCACGCCGAGCCACGCCGAGCTCAGGACCGCGTCGCGACGCGTCCGCCCCGCGGCCACCATGATCGAGGCGACGGTGAAGCCTTCCGGGATCTTGTGGAGGAAGACCGCGATGGCGACCAGGATTCCCAGGGTCGGCGTGACCAGGAAGCCCGAGCCGATCGAAACGCCGTCGAAGAGCGTGTGGAGCGCGAGCCCGACGAGCGCGGTCGTTCCCACCACCGGCTTCACCCAGTGCTCGTGGTGCGTCTCCTCCCCGAAGTGAAAGTGGCCCAGGAGGACGTGCTCGGCGAAGTGGACCAGGAGGTATCCCGCCAGGAGGAGCGCGCCGACCGAGAAGGCGCCGGACATGTCGTCGGGCCCGGTGACGTTCAGCCGGTAGCTCTCGGGGATCATCCGGAGGATCACCGCCGCCAGCATGAAGCCCGCGCCGGCGGCGACCAGGTAGGACTGGCGGACGTGGTCCCAGGTGCGCGTCCCGATGGCCAGAACGCCGCCCGTGACGTTGGCGAGCCCGGCCAGGACGCCGCAGGCGAGCGCGAGCGGCCAGCCCTCAGCCACAGGGACCTCCCACGCGCCGCCCCGGGCTAGCGGCCGCGAACGATGCCGGGCGAATGGGTCGTCCCCACCGGGACGAGTAGCTGCTCCTTCGAGTAGATGAAGGCGTCGCGGGAGACGTCGGAGAGCTCGTAGTTGTGCCCCAGGAAGATGGCGTCCTCGGGGCAGGCCTCCTCGCAGTAGCCGCAGAAGATGCAGCGGAGCATGTCGATCTCGTATCGCTTCGCGTAACGCTCGCCAGCCGAGTAGCGTTCGGTCTCCGTGTTCTCCGCGGCTTCCATGTAGATCGCGTCGGCGGGACAGACGGCGGCGCAGAGACCGCAGCAGACGCAGCGCTCCAGCCCGTTCGCGTAGCGATGGAGCTCGTGGAGGCCCCGGAAGCGGGGATACATCGGCATCCGCACTTCCGGATACTTCAAGGTGACCGGCTTCTTGAAGAAGTGCGACAGGGTGATGGAAAGGCCCTTCATCAACTCCTGGACCATCGATCGCTCCTCGGGAAAGGCGGGGCGCCGGGCCCCGGAGGCCGACGCGTAACTGCTTTGGGAAACGCTCGTTATGCTACGGGCGCCAGAAGACGATAGCAGGCGGGGAGGGGTCGGTCAATGGCGGGCGGTGCGTGAGGCGGGGGAACCTAGCTCCCGTATTCCTCCGGCCGGATCTCGTGCTTCTTGATCTTGTAGAGGAGGGTCGTCCGCTTCATGCCGCCCAGGCTGCGCGCGGCTTCCGACTGGTTGCCGCGATGCGTGCGGAGCGCGCTCAGGATGGCTTCGCGCTCGGCGCGCGCTTCCCGCTGCGCCCCGGGGCGACTCCGCGCGCCGGTCCGTCCCGACGCCGCGCGGGGGCTGGGCAGCTGGATCGCCTCGGGACCGAGCGTGTCGCCGTCGCGGCCCAGGGCGACCACGCGGTCGAGCACGTTCCGCAGCTCCCGAACGTTCCCCGGCCAGGCGTGCGATTCCAGGAGCGCCCACGCCTCTTCCCGGAGCGTGATCGACTTCCGCGCCAAGGCGCCCGCGCGGTCCAGCAGGTAGCGCCCGATCAACCGGATGTCCGCGGGCCGCTCGCGCAGGGGCGGCACCTCGAGTCGAATCCCGTTCAGGCGGTAGTAGAGATCGTCGCGGAAGAGGCCGCGGCGGACCAGGGAGGGAACGTCGCGCGTGGAGGCCGCGACCACCCGGACCTCGAGCTGCTGGAGGGTGACTCCCCCCACGCGGCGCAGCTCGCCGTTCTCGATGACGCGAAGGAGCTTCGCCTGCGCCCCGGTCAGGAGCTCGCTCACCTCGTCGAGGAAGATGACTCCCCGGTTCGCGGCCTCGAAGAGGCCCGGGCGGGTGCTCCGGCCGGCCGATCCGACGTCCGACTCCTCGCCGAAGAGCTCCACGTCCAGCTGCCCTTCCGGTAGCGCGGCGCAGTGGCTGACGACGAAGACCCCGTCGCGCCGGTCGCTCATCGCGTGCGCGGCGCGGGCCAGGAGCTCCTTCCCGACGCCGCTCTCGCCCAGGATGAGGATCGGCAGGCGGCTGTTCGCCGCGCGCTCCACGATTCGAAGGAGCTCGCAAATCCGCGGATCCGCCGTGACGATCCCGAAGCGGAAACAGGCCGGGTCGGCCCCGGCCGGCTGCGTCTCGGGCGCGGCGGGCGGCGCCGATTCCGGAGCGGGAAGAGCGCGGAGCTCGACGCCCAGCACCTTCTCGACGCGCTCGATCCACGGATCGAGCCGCATGGTCATGGCGAGGCTCCGGGCTTCCCAAAGGAAATCGCGCGCCTGACGCCGGTCCTCGGAGTCCCCTCCCGCGAGGAGGGTCTCGCCGGTCCAGACCAGGAGTCGAAGGAGTTCGTGGGCGGCCTCGAGCTTCCGGAGCGCCTGGATCCCCTCCTGCGCTGTCCGGACCGCCCGTTCGCGGTGCCCCAGGAGGAGGTGCGCGGTCGCCATGACGCGGTAGGTGGCCGCTTCCTCGTAGCGATCGTTGATCCGCTTCGCGATCCGAAGCCCGCGCTCGCACGTGACGAGCGCGCGATTCGGTTCGCCGATCCGCGCGTGGACTTCGGCGATGCGGCGGCAGAGCTCGGGGATCAGGTCGCCCTCGGGCGCCAGCCGTTCCGCGAGCCCCAGCGCTTCGTCCAACCGCTCGATGGCGCCCTGATTGTCGTGGCGATCCAGCGCCACTTCCCCCAGGTACTCGAGCGCGATCACGCGCTCGCGCTCGAAGCCGTGTTCCTCGGCCTCGGAAAGGGCTCCGCGCGCTTCCCACTCGGCGGCCCGAAGGTCGCCGCGCACGCGCTGCAACCAGACGCTCACCAGGCGCGACTGCACCTTGCCGCGCGAGTGGCCGCGCTCTCCGTAGAGGAGCCGCGCGCGCTCCAGTTCCGACTCGGCGCGCTGCAACCGGCCGAGCTTGAGGGCCGCGATGCTCCCGTTCAGGGCGAACGCTGCCTCTTCGTGGTAGAGCCCCGCGTCGGAGGCTTCCTTCCGGCCCCGTTCGAACTCCGCCGCCGCCCGATGAAGATCGCCCGCGCCCAGGAAGCAGAGGCCGAGCAGGTTTCGCGTGCGGAGCATGCCGCCCGTGTCTTCGAAGTCCCAGCGGCTGATGTGATAGGCGGCGCGGAAGTGTTCTTCGGCGCGGGGCGGCCGGCCCAGTCGCCACGCGGCGCGTCCGGCGGCAATGTGGAATTCCAGAATGGAGCGCTTGTCGTCGGGCCGGAGCGCGTAGAGCTCTTCCAACTTCGGCTCGGAGAACTCGGCCACCTCGCGCCAGCGCCCGAGCCCGAGAAGCGCGCGACAACGCGCCAGGAGGATCGGCGTGGCCAGCTCCTCGTCCACGACTCCCGCGGCGTTGGCCTCGGCGATCGCCTCGAGCGCGTCGGAGAAGCGCGCGCGGGCAAGCAGATCCTCGAGCCGCGAGATCAGGGCGTCCGACGCTTCGTTCGGTTGACGTGCGTCCGGCATGTTGTGGGATTCCGGGGCGCCCGGAGGCGCCCCGGAACTCTTATCCCCTCGTTTGGCTTCGGCCGACTACCGGACCCAATACCGGGCCAGGAGCCGGAGGTATGCATCCCAAGGAACCCGAACGATCACGCTGCGTCCATGACCGAGCGTGGCGACGTGCGACCTTCCTGGTGCGATCGAGATCTGGCTCACCCTCCCCTTCGGCTTGGGAGTCGGGCTCGGCTGGTCGTCCGCCGTCGGGTCGCCCGATTCACCGGGTCCCGGATCGGTGGGGAACGGCCGGGCGGATGCCCGAGTGGGTGTGCTGATCCAGAGCGCCCCCAGGAGGCTGAGCACGACTGCCAGGCGCAGGAACCAGGGGAACTTTCCTCGAGGTCCTACCATGAGACTGCCTCCGCGTCTCCGGCTGCAACTACAGGGGGTGTGGGAATGCCGGGTCGGTTGGGGTGCTGCCCGCGCGTGCCCCAGCGGGGACTGAGGACGCTGCTCGCGGGTCGAGTTGAGAGGACCATGCGCACCCTTTCCGTGGGATGGCACTCCGGCTACGGGACTAACGCTAGCACACCGATTGGCGAAATTCAAGCGCAAACGTCCCTTACGCCCGCCCCCGACCCCACGCCCGGGGGGCGGGCGTGTTATAATTAGCCGGTCGTTCCCATCCACCAGCGCGCCCGCATCCGAGTCCGAGGGAATGAACGAAACGAGCCGTATTCGCACGGCCTTCCTCTCATCGCTCTGGCTCCACGAGGCGGATCCCGCCGACCGTCGCCGCCAGATCGAACTGACCCTCTCGGGACTCACCGAATCGCGCCGCGAAGAGCTCGCCTTCGAGCTCGCGGAACGGATGCGCGACGCGGGACTCCTCGAGCACGTCGATCGTTTTCTTCGCGAAGGGCGATCGTACGTCCGTTACCGCGTGGCCCAGTCGGGCGAATCGTTTCTGCTGCCGGCCTCGGCGTCGCCCCCGCCGAACCAGCTGGCGCGAGCGGCGCGCCCGCACTGGCACGCGCGGAGCCGGCTTCTCTACCGGAGTCTCTCCCACCTGATCTCCGTGGAGCGGAAACTCTTCACGCGCGACGAACGAAACGCCGAGTACCTCCAAACGGACGTCGGCGACATCCTCCGGACGATCCTCGCCTCGGCGCGCGAAGTGCTGGGGTGCGACGAGACGCGCCTCTACTCCCTGGAACGGGGCCTGGACGACGCCCGCTACCTGCAGCCGGTGAGCGAGGGGGACCCTTGGAACCGCGCGCTCGCGGAACGGTGGGTGGCGAAGCGCTCCCTCCCCCTCTACGTGGAGGATCTGGCGGAGAAGGGGTTCGTCCACGCCATGGTCGACGCCGAGGCGATGGACGCCACCATGCACCTCGCCATCGCCCCCCACGAGCCGACGGGAACCTCCGGGCCGCATCGTTCCCTGGCCATGACGCGGGTCGGGGAGCCGGGGTCCCCCTTTCTCTTCGTTCTCGAAGCCTGGAGCGAGACGCCGCGTTTCTTCGACGACGAGCACGTCGGCATCCTGACCGTGGTGGCCGAGCACGCCACCGACCTCCTCAACACGCTGAAGAAGCTCGGGATGCTGGTCATGATCGACGAGCTGACGGGGGTCTACAACCGCCCCTACTTCGGCCGCCAGCTCGACCACGAGATCGCGCGCTCCCATCGCGAGGGGCGCCCCATGGCGCTCGTCATCGCCGACATCGACGACTTCAAGCGCGTGAACGACACGTTCGGCTACGAGGCGGGGAACGTGGTGCTACGGGAGATCTCGCAAATCCTGTCGACGTCGCTCCGTCCGTTCGACACCGTCGCGCGCTGGGGGGGGGAGGAGTTCGCGCTGATCCTGAGCCCGGAGACGACGAAGATCGAAGCGCGGGAGATCTGCGAGCGCCTACGCGCCAAGGCTCAGAACCTGGCCATCGTGGTCCCGGGGCTGGACGGCCGCGAGAACGCGGTGCGCGTGACGTTGAGCATGGGGGGCGCCATGTTCCCCGGCGACGTGCCGCTCCAGCTGGACCGTTCGCGCGGGCTCGATCGCTCGGGCCGCGACAAGGTGGCGCACGAGCTCTGGACGCGCGCCAACACCAACCTTCGCGCCTCGAAGGAGCGGGGGAAGAACCAGATCGCCTTCGGGGGCGAGTAGAAGCGGGACGGGCCAGGGCGGGGCCGTGCGGCGCCTCAGGCGGTCTCGACCAACCCTCGCGCGTACTCGGCCGAATCGAACGGAATCAGATCCTCCATCCCCTCCCCCACGCCCACCCAGCGGATCGGGAGCTTCATCGTCTCCGCGATCGCGAGCACCACGCCCCCCTTCGACGTCCCGTCGAGCTTCGTGAGGACGATCCCCGTCAGGCGAAGCGCCTTGTCGAACTCGCGCGCCTGGGCGAGCCCGTTCTGCCCCATGGTGGCGTCGAGGACGAGGAGCGTTTCGTGCGGGGCGCCCGGATGCGCCTTGTCGGTGACGCGGCGAATCTTCTCCAGCTCGGCCATGAGGTTCGTCTTCACGTGCAGGCGACCCGCCGTGTCCACGATGACGCGGCCCACGCCGCGGGCTTTCGCCCGCGCGATCCCGTCGAACGCCACGGCCGCCGGGTCCGCCCCCTCCGACTGGCGATGGATCTCCACCCCCGCCCGCTTCGCCCAGATCTCGAGCTGATCCGCCGCGGCCGCCCGGAACGTATCGCACGCCACCAGGAGCACCGATTCGCCACGCGCCTTCTCTTGGGCCGCGAGCTTCGCGATGGTCGTGGTCTTTCCGGCGCCGTTCACGCCGACGACGAGGGTGACGTGCGGTGAAGGGGCCGGACCCTCTCCGGCGATCCGCGGGGCCCGCGCCGCCGCGTCGTTCAGGAGCCGCTCCACCGCCGCGCGGAGCGCCTCCGCCGGCGATCCGTGGAACTCGGGATCGCGCAGCACGGCCCGGACGGTGTCGAGGAGTTTGTCGGTGGCGGCGGGACCCACGTCCGCCCGTAGGAGGGCGGCCTCGAGGGCGCCATAGTCATCCTCCTCCAGCCTTCGGCCGGGTTGGAGGACCGTGGCGAGCTTCGCGAGAGGCCCCGCGATCGCGTCGCGCGTCCTCCGAAGGCCCTCGGCGATCTTGTCGAAGAAGCCCACGAAATTGGAGCGGGGGTGTGGCGGCGCTTCGCGCCTAGGCGCGGCCGCCCGCGTCGGCTCCCGCGGGAGCCGGCTCGGCTTCGGTCGCGACCGCTTCCGCTTCGGAAGCCGGCGCTTCCAGGTCCTCGGAAATCGACACGGCGTCGATCTCGGCGGGGCGTTCGCGATTCCACTTCACGGACACCAGCTTCGACACGCCCGGCTCCTGCATGGTGACGCCGTAGAGACAGTCGGCGACTTCCATCGTCTTCTTGTTGTGCGTGACGACGATGAACTGGGTGTTCTCGCTGAAATCGCGCAGCAGCCGGACGAAGCGCTCCACGTTGGCGTCGTCGAGGGGCGCGTCGACTTCGTCCAGGATGCAGAAGGGGCTCGGCTTCACGAGGTAGATCGCGAACAGGAGCGCGATCGCGGTCAGCGCCTTCTCGCCGCCCGAGAGGAGCGAAATCGACTGCGGCTTCTTTCCGCGGGGACGCGCCAGAATTTCGATCTCCGCTTCGAGCGGATCGTCGCCCGTCAGGAGCAGCGCGCACTCTCCCCCCTCGAAGAGGGTCGTGAAAACGCGCTGGAAGTGGACGTTCACCTGGTCGAACGTGGTGCGGAAGAGCTCCGAGGCGCTCAGGTTGATCTTCTCAATGGCCTCGAGGAGCTGACGGCGCGCGTCGTCGAGGTCCTTCCGCTGTCCGGTCAGGAAGGAGAGGCGCGTCCGACGCTCCTCGTAGTCCTGGACGGCCAGGAGGTTGACGGGGCCCAGGCCGCGGAGCTTCTCCTGGAGCGTGCGGAGCCGTTCCCGGCGCTCGGCTTCGGTCGCTCCCGCGGCGAGCGGGGCCCCGGGCGAGGTGGCGTCGATCGCGACCGCCTCCCCCGACTCGCCCGCCTCGGCTCCTTCTTCGCCGCGATCGACGATCGCCTCGTCCGCGACGCGCGCGCCGCCGGCCGCGGCCGCTTCATCCATCTCGGTCTCCCCCGCCTCCCCCTCTTCCAATTCCGCCAGGGCGCCCGCCGGCTCCGCGTCGACTCCGGCGTGGGCTTCCGCCGCGGGTGCGTAGGTCGACAGCTCGATCTCGTACTCGTTCCAGACGCGTTCGGTCAGCCGGCGCCGGTCGCCGTCGGCCTCGGCCTGCTCCAGATCGGCGCGGTGAATCGTCTCCGTCAGCGCCCCATGCTCGCGGCGAAGGTCCCGCGTCCGCGCCTCGATGTCATCGGCGCCGCTCTTCACCTCGCCGAACCGCTCGCGGGATTTCTGGAGCGCCAGGTCTCGCTCGGTCTTCTGTTCGATCGCCTGCGCGAGTTCCGTCTCCCGTTCGCCCGTCAGCGTCTCCGTCTCCCGGATCCGGCGCTCGGTCTCCCGCGCCTCCTCCTGGCGATTCCGGATGTCGCGTTCGGCTTCCTCCGCGCTCACGCGAAGCCGCTCGATCTCGCGCACGGTCGTCTCGAACGCCGCGCGCGCCCGCGTCGCTTCGATTCGCGTCTCGGCGTGGAGCGCCGTGGCGCGCTCGCGCTCCTGCTCCAGGGCGCGGAATTCCGACTCTTCGCGAGCCAGGACCTCGTCCACGCGCCCCCGTTCCTCGTCGGCGGTCCGGAGCGCGCGATTCGCCTCCTCGGCCTCCGCCACGGCGCGGGCAATGTCCCCCGCCACCGAGGAAAGCGCCGCGTCGAGGGACGCCGCGGCCTGCCCCATGGCGTCGCCGCGAATCGTCTGCTCCGTCCGGCGGGATTCCTGGGCGCGATGCGCTTGCTCGGAGGCGGTGAGGCGGCGGTTCGCCAGCTCCAACGCCCCCTGCGCGTGGACCCGTTCTCCACGCAGCGCCTCCGACATCGCGACCGTCTCGGCCAGGGAGGAGGCCGAGCGGTCCAGCGACTGGGCCAGCTCGACCAACTCCTCTTCCCGCCGGAGAACCGACCCGGCGCGCGTGGCGCCGCTCCCGCCCTGAACGATCCCCGGCCCGACGACGCGCTCCCCCTTCGGGGTCACGAAGTGGAGCCGATGCTGCGGGTACTGCTCGATCAGGCGCAGGCCCACCTCGATCGTGTCGACGACGACGATCCAGGAGAGAAGGAAGGAAGCGAGCGCGACGTAGCCCGGTTCGAACCGGACGTGATCGAGGAGCGCCCCGCGTACCCCGGGGGCGCGGAGAATCTCGTCGGGAATGATGGCGGCCCGGGCGCGCGACAGGCGCTCGAGCGCGACGAACGTGGCCCGTCCTTCTCCGCTCTGTTGGAGGGAGGCGAGGGCCGAAAGGGCCGCGTCGGTCCGTTCGGCCACGATGAACTGCACCGCCTCGCCCAACCCTGCCTCGAGCGCCACCAGCCACTCGCCCGACGCGTGGAGCACGTCGCCGACCGTTCCCAGAATCCGGTCGGGCCGGGTGGGACCGGCCACCAGCCAACGAACGCTGGCGTCGTACCCTTCGTACTTCTCTTTCAATTCCTTCAGCGTCGCGTAGCGCGCTTCGAGGGCCGCGTGCGATTCCCGCGCCCGCTTTTCCACCTCGTCGTGGGCGGCCAGCCGCCGCTCCACCTCTCGCAAGGCCCGCTGAGCCTGCTCCACGCCCCCTCGCGAAGACTCCGCCTCGGCGGCGGTCCCTTCGAGGGCGCGCGCGATCTCCGTCAGGCCCGCCTGGAGGTTCCCCTGATCGCGGGCCAGCGAGGCGCGTTGCGCCGTCAGCCCGTCGCGGCGGAGCGTCAGCTCCTCCTGTCGCGAAAGGAGCGCCTGGGCGCTCGACTCCTGCTTCACGCGGGCCTGGAAGAGATCGAGCGAGAGCTGCTTCCGCTCGGTGAGCGCACCGCGCCGCTGATCGATCGCGGGGCCCAGCTCCGCGATCTTCGTTCCGAGGCGAACCTCCTCCTCCTCGCGATCGCGGGCGACCGTTTCGAGCCGCACGCGCTCCTCCACCAGGCGCGCGGCCGCGTTTCGGACCTCTTCCACGCTGGCCTGGAGCCGAGCCGATTCCGACCTCGCGTGCTCCAGCTTCTCCAGGAGTCCGGCGCGCCGCTCGCGAAGGACCGACACCTCGTTCAGGAGCGCGGCGCCCCTGGCTTCGTGATCGGCCAGCGACTCCTGCGCCAGCCGCACTTCCCCCTCCCGTTTCAGGAGCTCCAGCTTCAGTTCCTCGAGCTCGGCGTCCTGGCGGGCCAGGATCCCGGAGAGCTCGGCT
>Ga0247727_10014181_pt1 | contig 13298 bp, 14 predicted proteins | sample WisWelCaveWW1625_FD_202498 | JGI IMG/M metagenome (GOLD analysis project Ga0247727, IMG submission 202498) | Biofilm microbial communities from Wishing Well Cave, Virginia, United States - WW16-25 | ecosystem: Environmental > Aquatic > Deep subsurface > Groundwater > Cave microbial mat | place... | reverse complement strand
TCGGAGGATCGACGGCTGGAAAGCGATCCCGATGATGCGGGACGCAATCGCACAGAAGGTTGCCTAAGAGCGTGCTATCATGACTGGACTACGCCACACCAATTTCTACAAGGATCGGGACACGGCCGCTTTCCGCCGCGGCCCCGGAGTGGCCCGCCAACCGAAGGAGTGCCGCCCATGCACCGAATAATCCTCGCTGTCGTCACCGCAATCGCATTGATTGTCCCCACCACTGCACTCGCAGGGCAGATCTGGACGGACGGAGACGGGGACGGGCTGCCCGATCAGGCCAAGTTATTCGTCTTTCCGAGCACCAACCTGACCGTCGATGTTTGGATCGATACTCAGTCATACGCATTCACTTACTTCCAGACCTGGATAGAGCGGCCCCTTGCCTCACATACGTCAGCGGTAGCTACGTCATATCGGGCGGCACGAACTTCCCGGTTAACACGACCCTCCACCCGCAGCGGATTGGCCTCGTGGGTAGCGACTACGCCAACCGTCACGGCGTGATTCACCTTGGCCGATTAATTTTCCACATCGAGACTGACAGCAACTGCTGCGTCGTCCCGATTTTCGATCTCAGCGATGCGCCCTACTCAATTCTTGGGAACAACCCCCAGAGTTCGTACCAGGCCTTCCAGTCGGCGTCCGGAACTTGTACTGAGTGCAACGACTGTACTAGCGCAACCGAGAGGACGACTTGGGGCACAATCAAGGGGATCTACCGCTAGACCCCGCGAAGGAGTTCCTGTCATGCATCGAACGCTTCTCACACTTCTCATCGCTGCGGTGGTCGCGTCGCTCGCCGCCGGCGCCTCCGCGGGACAGATCTGGACCGACGGAAACGGGGACGGACTGCCGGATGCTGTTTCCTTCTACGGCGACCTCCCGAGCACGAACGTGAGCGTCGACGTCTGGATCGACACGCAGTCCTACGCGTTCACCTATTTCCAGGGATGGATCGAGCGTCAGCCCGGGTGCATGACGTTCGTCGGCGGCTCGTACGACATCTCCGGGGGGACGAACGTCCCCATCGATACGTTCACCCATCCGGCGCGAGTCGGGCTCGGGGGGACTGGATACCAAGATCGCCACGGCGTGATCCTGCTCGGGCGACTCACGTACCACCTGGAGTCAATCAGCTCGTGCTGCGTGGTTCCGATCATCGACCTCGGCAACCCGCCGTACTCGATCCTCGGCAACAACCCTCAGGGTACGTACCTCACGCTCAAGTCCTACTCGGGATCGTGTTGGGAAAATGACGGCGACGCGACCGAGCGGAAGAGCTGGGGAGCGATCAAGGGGATTTACCGGTAGACGGCGGGGGCGCGGCGCCGCTCTGCGCTGCTCGAATCGAATCGACCGCCGCGCGTGCCCGCGAATCATCGCCGCCGGCGGCGCGCATCCGCTCGAGCGCGTCCTCCGCGTCGGCCCACGCGCCCAACTCCGCCGAGACGATCGCAAGCCGCGACAAGAGACCTGTGGCTGCCGGATGGATCGCGAGCGCGCGGCGGCTCACCTCGAGGCTCTCGCGCGGGCGACCGGCCAGGTCGAGCGCGGCGGCGAGATCGACCGCCGTCTCCAGGTGGCTCGGGTCGCCCGCGAGCGCGCGCGTGAGCGGCTCGATCGCCTCGGCCGCACGTCCGGCCAGCAGCAGGACATCCCCGTATAGGTAGAGGAACTCAGGCGCGGGATTCCGCCCCGAGACCATTTCCGAGTAGCGCGCGGCCGCCTCGTCCGCGCTAATCACCCGCATCTGGAGAGCGAGCCGCACGATATTCGCCGTCGCGAACGCGTGAGTCGGCTCTCGCTCGATGACGCGGCGGTACGCGGCGACGGCCTCGGGCCAGCGCGCATCACCCTCGTAGGCGCGCGCCAAGTTGAAGAGGACGCGCGGCGAATCGGGGCGCTGCGCGGCGGTGGCCTCGAAGAGTCGCACGTCGCTCCGGAAGTCGCCATTGCGCGCGACGGTGCGGACGGCGCCGGCGAGGACGAGGACGCCGAGCGCGGCGGCCGCCGGCCCGCGAGCCCACGCGCGAGAGCGGAGCGCCGCGTACCCGGCTCCGCCGAGCGCCGCGAGCGCGATCGTCGGAACGTAGAGATAGCGCTCGGCGATTAGCGTCCACCCGGTCAGGTCGATGTCGAGAACCGGGACCAGCGCGAGCGGGAACATGGCAAGCGCGGCGGCGGCGGGCCTCTGTCCCGCGCGCCACAGCCGTACGCCGGCGAGCGCGCTCGCGGCGAGAGCAGCTGCGGCGAGCGCGATCCGCGGGTCGAGCCACGAGGCGACCGGCTCGTACGGAGGCGCAAACGAGAGGCGCCACGGGAACACCGCCATCGCGGCGTAGCGAACGGGAAGCCAAAGGGCGTTCTTGAGGAGCGTGTCTGCGCCGAGGGACGTCTGCGGCAGGACGGGCGAGAGCCCGCCAAGCGCCGAGCCGCGCCAAACGAGATACGAGGCGAACGTGAAGCCGAGGAGTGCGACGTCGATCACGAGCGCACGGCCGGAGCGGGGCGCGGTTTCGCGATCGGCCGCAACGCCGCGCTCCGCACGGCGCGCGCCTCCACGCGACATCCCGACGACCGGCCACACGACGAGCAGACTCGCGGCCATCTCCTTGAACGCGAGCGCGATGAGGAACGCGGCGGCGGCGGCCGCGCGCCACGCCGCGCTCCTTCCGTCCTGCGCCTTCATCAAGAACAGGAGCGCGAGCGCGTAGAAAAGTCCGCAGCCGACGTCCGGCATGCCGGCGATCCACGCGACCGCCTCGACGTGGATCGGGTGGACGGAAAACAGGAGTCCGCCCGCGAAGCCGGCCTCCTCGCTCCCCGTCCAGCGGCGCACGGCCGCGACGACGACGAGGCTCGCCAACACGTGATAGAGCAGGTTGTGCGCATGGAACGGGAACGGCGTCTTCCCGAAGAGGACCGAGTCCGCGAGGTAGGAGAGCATCTGCGCGGGACGGAAATGGTTGGTCGCCATCCCGCTGAATCGCCAGACGCCGCTCATGAGGAGTTTGGGCGCGCTTGAAACGCTCGAGAGCCACGGATTCGGGACGATCTGCGAGACGTCGTCGTAGATGAACGCGCCGCCGAGCGCATTCGCGTAGACGGCGGCCGCGAGCGCGCCGACGACGAGGAAGCGGCGCGTCACCTGGGATTCGCGGGTGGGGGCGCGGGCGCCGGGACCGATTCGCTCGACGCCGATTCGCTCGACACCGCGATCACCACGCGTTCCCCATCCCGCACCATCTGCTCCGTCACGCCCGAGACAGCGAACGTCTGATCGCCGACGCGGATGTCGCACCGCTCGGCGAAGCTCATTCCGGCCTGCGCGACCGTCGGGTACGGGAGGGTTAGCTCCATCGCGCCGATAGAATCCGCGGTCATTCCCGCCGAGTATGGGATCACACGGCCGCGCGGCGATCGGACCGGCGCGCGCAGAAGGCCGACGGCGCCGGGCGCGAAGCCCTCGACGCGAATCCGTGCGCCGCGAACGATTTCGAACAGCTTCGCGCGCGGGACCCCGCGCCCACCCTCGATCGGGTCGGTCTCCTCGCTCTCTGCGACGAGGCGAAAGTGCGACAACGCCGGGATCTCCTCGCCCGCCTGGCCGCGGAATCGCGCGCCGTCATACCAGGCGAGGCGGTACAGGATCGTCCGGTACATCTCGGGCTTGAATTGAACTGTCCGGGAAACGGCGCTCACGCCCGCCACCGACGCGATCAGGCGGCTCACGAGTGAATCGCTCGGCGCGAGCCCGCTGAGCGTCGCCATGAGATCGCGCATCAGCACGTAGCGCCCGCCCACCGAATCGAGAAACGCCGCGGCGCGCGCCTCGTCCGTCTCGAAGAAGAGCGCGTTGACCCGCGTCGGGTCGCCGATGTGCGCACCGAAATTATCGACGAGCGTCGGCCGGCGTCCGTGGTACTCGATGAAGTGGCCGAGCGACCATTCCGCGACGACGGCGTACTCGGGCCTTCGGTTCGGGCGATCGGAGTGCGACGTCGGCGGCGTCTCGCGCGCGAGCGACGCGAGCACAGAGCGCGTCGTGCCGAACGCGATCGACGCGTAGTTCGGAGCGCGCCAGGCGGGAATCGTCGGGACGAGTGCGGCGACCGCGCAGCACGCAACGAGCGCGGGCCGAAGCCGCTTCGCCGGCGCGCGCGCGAGCAGCACCTCGAGCGCGGCGGCTGCCGCGAGCCCGACGAAGAGCGAAGCGTGCGCGAGGAATCGCATCTGCACGACGCCGAGAGCGGCGAACAACGTCGCCGAAACGACGGGCGGCGCGAGCCACGCGTTCTTCGACGGTCGACGCCAAATGATCGCCGCGATCCCGAGCGGGAAGAGCAGCACGAGAACTGAGAACGAGCGGATCGCCTCGCGGAGGCCCGGCCACGCTCCGTCCCGGAACAGCGACCGGCTCTCCTCGATGCCCGCTTGCCACGTCGAGAACGACTTGCCGACGTAGCCGACGCCGCCGGCGATCTCGGGCACTAGGCGCACTGCGAGGAGCGCGGCCAATCCGCCCGAGACGAGGAGGAGCGGAATCCTCGGGCCGCGGCCGGTTCGCCGCTCGGGCAGAGGCGCCACGGGGAGTGCCTGGGCGGGGATAGCCAGCACGGATGCCCTTCGCGCGGTCAGCGGCCCCGCGACCAACGCCCACGCCGCGAGCGCCGCCAGAGACGCCAGCGCGAGCAACGCCACTTGAAACATCCCGAACTGAAAGTGCCGGAACGGCGCGCCGGCTGCGTGGTACGCGAGCGCGAACGGCAGAACGAGGGCCGCCGCGATCGCGTGGAGCCACGCGAGAAGCTCGAACGCGCGCGCCCGCGCCGGCCGATCGTCGAGCCAAGCGCCCAGCAGAATCGCCGCGAACGCGATCGGGATGAGCAACACGAGCGTGAGCTGCACGAGGATCCCCGCGGCGAGCACGATCCCGGGCCAGACAGCGCATCGCGCGGGCGCGCGGCCCGCCCGGGCGTCGCCCGCCCGCTCGCCCGCGCGCGCGCCCGCCGCCGCATCGCCCAGCGCGAGTACGAACAGCGCGACGATCAGGATTTCCGCGGCGTGGTGGTCCATCTGGCCAACGATCGTGTAGAGGACGTTGGCCGGGCTGAGCGCCGGCAGCCCCGCAGCGAGGATCGCGAGGTCGAGACGTTCAGGCCAGAGACGACGCGCGACGACGAACAGCGCGAGGATTGTCGCGGCGAACAAGAGCGGCGGGAGGAGCGCGACGGGGATGCTCGGGCCCGCCGCGTGCACGGCGCCCTCGGTGCCCGTCGCCGCGGGGAACATCCGAAGCCCGGCCGCCAGCACGAGGCTGTAGAGGGGCGGCCAGATCACCCGCGCGCCGCTCGGATAGTTGATGTACGAATCGAAAATCGCGAGGTCGGGGAAGTTCTTCGCGATCAGCTCCGCACGCCGGAGCTGGTAGCACGCATCCGGGTCGCGCGCGACCGCGACGCATCCCTCGATCGCGTTGCTCCACTGCGGAACGATCCGCAGCCCCGCCGCGAGCAAAACAAGGAGGAGACCGGCGAGTGCCGGGACGGAGATCCTCCGCCTCACGTTACGCGTCTCAGGCAGGAGAGATGGGACGTTCGCTCAGATGGGCCGGCTACCCGATCAGGGAAACTCGCGAGAACTCCGCCCATCGCCAGGTCGCGACCCGCAACAGGCAGCTCCCGACCGGAAGCGGCCGGCCCCGCCACGCGCCACGCCGCGCTCGCTCCGTCCTGCGCCCTCATCAAGAACAGGAGCGCGAGCGCGCCGACGACGAGGAGTCGGCGCGTCACCGGGGATTCGCGGGCGGCGGTGCGGGCGGCGGGGCCGGCGCGCTCGACACCGCGATCACCATGCCTTCCCCATCCCGCACCATCTGCCCCGTCACGCCCGAGATCGCGAACGTCGCCGCACCGACGCGGATCTCGCACTGCTCGGCGAAGCTCATCCCGTCCCGCGCGACCGTCGGATACGGGAGGGTTAGCTCCATCGCGCCGAGCGAATCCGCGGTGACGGCCGCCGAGTAGGGAAACATCCGGCCGCGCGGCGATCTGACCGACACGCTCAGAAGGCCGCCGACACCGGGCGCGAAGCCCTCGAAGCGGATCCGCGCGCCGCGAACGATTTCGAATAGCTTCGCGCGCGGGACCGCGCGCCCATCTTCGATCGGGTCGGTCTTCTCGCTCTCCGCGATGAGGCAAAAGTGCGATAGCGGAGGGATTTCCAAGCCCGACGGGCCGTGCAATAGCGTGCCGTCGTACCAGGCGAGGCGGTAGAGAATCGTCCGGAACATCTCCGGTTTGAACTGAAAATGCTGGGCGTCAGCGCCGGTGGAGGCGCCGGCGCCGGCGCCCACTCTCGTCATCGACGCGATCAGACGGCTCTTGAGCGAATCGCTCGGCGCGAGCCCGGTGAGCGTCGAAATCAAATCACGGATCAGCACGTAGCGCCCGCCCGTCGAATCGAGAAACGCCATGGCGCGCGCCTCGTCGGTCTCGAAGAAGAGCGCGTTGACCCGCGTCGGGTCGCCGATGTGCGCCCCGAAATTGTCGACGAGCGTCGGGCGGCGGCCGTGGTACTCGATTAAGTGGCCGAGCGACCATTCCGCGACGACGCCGTACTCGGGCCGTTGGTTCGGGTGATCGTAGTGCGACGTCGGCGGCGTCTCGCGCGCGAGCGACGCGAGCACCGAGCGCGTCGAGCCGGGCCCGTCCGTCGCGTAGTTCCGAGGGTGCCACACCGAGATCGTCGGGACGAGGGCGGCCAGTGCGCCGCACGCGACGAGCGCTGGCCGAAGTCGCTTCGCCGGCGCGCGCGCGAGCAGGAGCTCGAGCGCCGCGGCGGCCGCGAACCCGACGAAGAGCGAAGCGTGCGCGAGAAATCGCATCTGCATGACGCCGAGAGCGGCAAAGATCGTCGCCGAGACGACGAGTGGCGCGATCCACGCGTTCTTCGACGGGAGGCGCCAGGCGATCGCGGCGAGCCCGAGCGGGAAGAGGACGACGAGAACGGAGAACGAGCGAATCGCCTCGCTGAGACCCGCCCACGGCCCGTCCCGCAAGAGCGACCGGCTCTCCTGGATGCTCGCTTGCCAAGTCGAGAACGTCTTGCCGACGTAGCCGACGCCGCCGACGATCTCGGGGGCGAGGCGCACGGCGAGGAGCGCGGCCAATCCGCCCGAGACGAGGAGGAGCGGAATCCTCGGGATGCGGCCGATTCGCCGGGCGGGGAGTGGTGGCACGAAGAGTAGCGGCGCGGACGGCGCTAGCGCGGTCATCGGCCCCGCGATCAACGCCCACGCCGCGGTCGCCGCCAGAGACGCCAGCGCGAGCAGCGCCGCGTGGAACATCCCGAACTGAAAGTGCCGGAACGGCGCGCCGGCTGCGTGGTACGCGAGCGCGAACGGCAGAACGAGGGCCGCCGCGATCGCGTGGAGCCACGCGAGAAGCTCGAAAGCGCGCGCCCGCGCCGGCCGATCGTCGAACCAAGCGCCCAGCAGGAGCGCCGCGAACGCGATCGGGATGAGCAACACGAGCGTGAGCTGCACCAGAATTCCCGCGGCGAGCACGATGCCGGGCCAGACGGCGCGACGCGCGGACGAGCGGCCCGCCCGCATGTCGTCCGCCCGCCCGCCCGCGCGCGCGCCCCCCGCCGCATCGCCCAACGCGAGCACGAACAACGCCACGATCAAAATCTCGGCGGCGTGGTGGTCCATCTGGCCGACGATCGTGTAGAGGACGCTGGCGGGACTGAGCGCGGGAAGCCCGGCGGCGAGGATCGCGAGGTCGAGACGCGCGGGCCAGAGACGGCGCGCGACGACGAACAGCGCGAGGATCGTCGCGGCGAACAACAGCGGCGGGAGGAGCGCGACCGGGATGCTGCAGCCACCGGCGGACAAAGGCGCGGCCGCAGACGTCGCGCCGCCGGCGCTCGTCCCGGCAGGAGCGTGCGCCGACGCCGGGAACGCCGCGACCCCGCCGGCCAGCGCCAGTGCGTACAGCGGCGGCCAGATCACCCACGCACCGCTCGGATAGTTGATATACGAATCGAAGATCGCGAGGTCGGGAAAGTTCTTCGCGATCAGATCCGCGCGCCGGAGCTGGTAGCACGCGTCGGGGTCGGACGCGATCGCCACGCCGCCCTCGACGACGCCGCGCCATTGCGGAAGAATCCGCAGCCCCGCCGCTAGCAGAACGAGGATGAGACTGGCGACTGCCGCGGCGGAGATCCTCGGCCTCACGTTACGCGTCTCGGGCAGGAGAGATGAGATGTTCGCTCAGATCGGCCGGCTATCTGATCAGGGTGACTCGCGAGAACTCCGCCCATCGCCCGGTCGCGACCCGCAACAGGTAGCTCCCGGTCGGAAGCGGCGGGCAGGCTAGTTCGTCTTCCCCGCCCCCAGCATCAGCTTCTTCTGCTTGCGCTTCGCCTTCGTGCCGTCCTTGATCTCGCCCTCGCCCTCGGGCTTCTCGGCCTTCGCCTTCCCCTTCTTCTTGCCCTTCTCGTCTTCGTCTTCCTTCAGCTCGGGCTCGGGGGCGTTGACCAGCTCGAGGACCGACAGGGGCGCCGCGTCGCCGCGGCGACGGCCGATCTTGAGGATGCGCGTGTAGCCGCCGTCGCGGTCTTTGAACGACGGCGCGATCGTCGCGAACAGCTTCTCGACGATCGTTTCGCTCGTGAGGACGCGGAGGACCTGGCGGCGCGCGTGCAGATCGCCCCGCTTCGCGAAGGTGATCATCTTCTCCGCGAGGGGCCGCGCTTCCTTCGCCTTCGCGTCGGTCGTGCGAATCCGCCCGATCTCGAAGAGCGAGGTCACCATGTTGCGGAGCATCGCCCTCCTGTGGGTGTCGCTCCGGGAGAGCTTCCGTCCCGCTTTCAGGTGCCGCATCGTCCGTGTCCTTTCCGCACTGAGGGGCCGCCGCGACAGCGCGGCCGGCCCGCGTTCGCTTTCTAGTTTTAGCTCGACGCCAGCTTCGACATCGCGTCCTCGCCCTCGGGAGCCTTCGGCCCGCCGCCGGCGCCAGCCGCGCCGCCCGCACCACCCGCTCCACCCGCACCGCCGCCCGCCCCGATGATCCCTTCGACGTCCATCCCGAACCGGAGGTTCATCCCCTTGAGAATGTCCGAGATCTCCTTGAGCGACTTGCGGCCGAAGTTGCGGTACTTGAGCATCTCGCCTTCGCTGCGCCGCACGAGGTCGCCGATCGTCTTGATGTTCGCCGTGTTGAGGCAATTGGACGAGCGGACGGAAAGCTCCAATTCGTCAACGCTCCGGAGCAACAGCTCGCGAAGCTCCTCGCGGCTTTCGTCGAGTTCCGGCCCTTCCTCGACGAGCGCATCTTCCTCGAAATTGATGAACCCGATCAGGTGGTCCTTGAGGATCTTCGCCGCGTACGCGACGGAGTCTTCGGGCGACACGCTGCCGTCCGTCCAGACCTCGAGCACGAGCTTGTCGTAGTCGGTCTTCTGGCCGACGCGCGTGTCCTGCACGACGTACGTCACGCGCTTCACCGGCGAGTAGTTCGCGTCAACCGGCACGACGCCGATCACCTTCTCGGCCGACTGCGCTTCGGCCGTGACGTAGCCGCGCCCCGCCGTGACCTCGAGCTCCATCCGGAACCGCGCGCCCTTGTCTACGGTCGCGATGTGATGCTTCGAGTTGAGGATCTCGACGTCGGCATCGGTTTCGATGCTCGCCGCGGTCACCGTCGCCGGCCCTTCGACGTCGATCGAGACCGTCTTCGGGCCCTCGGAATGGAGCAGCACTTGGAGGCCCTTCACGTTCAGCACGATCTCGGTGACGTCCTCGAACACGCCCGGCACCGTCGAGAACTCGTGCAGAACTCCGTCGATCTTAACCGAGCTGACCGAAGCGCCCTGGAGCGACGACAGGAGAACCCGCCGCAGCGAGTTCCCGATCGTCGTCCCGAACCCGCGCTCGAGCGGCTCGACGACGAACTTTCCGTAAGACGACGTGTAGGTCGCCTCGTCCTTTTCGATCTTTCGCGGCATCTGAAGATTCTTCCACTTCATGCTCGCCATGCCCCCTTCGAGTTACTTGGAGTAGAGCTCGACGATCAGCTGCTCTTCGACCGGCACCGGAATCGCTTCCCGGGTCGGGATCTCTTTGACCGTGCCCGTCATGCGGTCCATATCGCGCGACAGCCAGTCGCCTAGGTTGCGATCGATCTGCGCTTCCTTCACCGACTTGAAGAACGCGTTCGGACGGCTCGCCTCGCAGACCGAAACGACGTCGCCCGGCTTCACCAGGAACGAAGGGATGTCGACCGGCCGGCCGTTCACCGTGAAGTGGCGGTGCCGCACGAGTTGCCGGCTGGCGGAGCGCGATGGCGCGAACCCGAGCCGGTAGACGATGTTGTCGAGACGCCTTTCGAGGAGCTTCAGCAAGTTCTCCCCGGTGACGCCCTTCATTCGCGTCGCCTCTTCGTAGTACTTGCGGAACTGCCGCTCGAGGATGCCGTACATGCGGCGAACCTTCTGCTTTTCACGAAGCTGCTTCCCGTACTCGGAGATCTTCCGGCGCTGCTTGTCGCCGTGCTCGCCCGGGGCGCACCCGCGGCGATCGACGGCGCACTTCGCGGTGTGACACCGGTCTCCTTTGAGGAAGAGCTTGATCCCTTCGCGCCGGCAGAGCCTGCACTTTGGGCCGCGCTCACGAGCCATACACAACCTCCGAATCGTAACGAGACATTGAATGACGAGACACTAGACTCGGCGCCTCTTCGGCGGCCGGCAACCATTGTGCGGAATCGGAGTGACATCCCGAATCGACGAGATGTCGAGCCCCGCCGCTTGAAGCGACCGAATTGCGGCCTCGCGCCCCGCGCCGGGGCCCTTCACGCGCACCTCGACCTTGCGAAGCCCGAGCTCGAGCGCTTCCTTGGCCGAGTTCTCCGCGGCGAGCTGCGCGGCGAACGGGGTGGACTTCTTCGAACCCTTGAAACCGATCTTCCCCGCGCTCGACCAGGAGATCACGTTTCCTTTCAGGTCGGTGATCGTGACGATCGTGTTGTTGAACGTCGCCGCGATGTGGGCGACGCCCACCGCATCGACCTTCCGCTCCTTCTTCTTTCCCTTCGTCTTCTTCCCCTTCTTCGCTCCAGTCGCGCCGGGCGCGGCGGCAGTCGTCGTCGCGGCCGGCTCGGGCGCCGCGGGAGTCGTGGGGGGTGTCGGTGTCGTCTCGGCCATTTTTCTCCTTTACGGCTTCTTCGAGGCCGTCGGCGACTTCGTCGCCCCGATCTTCTTCTGCATCCCGGAGCCCTTCTTCGGGCCCTTGCGGGTGCGCGCATTCGTGTGCGTGCGCTGGCCGCGGACCGGGAGGTTCTTCCGGTGCCGCAGGCCGCGGTACGTTCCGATATCCATGAGACGCTTGATATTCTGCGAGGTCTCCGACCTGAGGCTCCCCTCGACTTTGTATTCGTTCTCGATCACCTGGCGAAGCTTCTGCGTCTGCTCCTCCGTCAGGTTCTTCGCGTGGATGTTCGGGTCGACGCCGGTGTCTTGCAGGATTCGCCGCGCCGTCGTGTTCCCGATGCCGAAGATGTACGTGAGCGCGATGACGATCCGCTTGTCGGGCGGAAGATCGACGCCAGCGATACGTGCCACTTATGTCTCTCCTTGCGGGCGAGGGCCGCGAACGGCCTAGCCCTGCCTTTGCTTGTGCCGCGGGTTTTTCTTGCAGATCACCCGGAGCACGCCGTTTCGTTTGACGATCTTGCAGCTCTCGCAAATCTTCTGAATCGATGCCCGAACCTTCATCGCGATCTCCTAAATCCTACTTGTATCGGTACACGATCCGGCCTCGGGTCAGATCGTACGGCGACAGCTCGACGGTCACCTTGTCCCCCGGGAGGATCCGGATGAAGTGCATCCGCATCTTCCCGGAGATGTGCGCGAGGATCCGGTGGCCGCTCTCCAGCTCGACCCGGAACATCGCGTTCGGGAGCGGCTCGATCACCGTTCCCTCAACTTGGACCGCTTCCTCCTTCGCCATGCTCTCCTAGGCAGCGACCGCTGTCAGGATTCGCGGGCCGTTTGCCGTGACCGCGACCGTGTGCTCGAAATGCGCCGAGCGCCGCCGGTCCTGCGTCACGACAGTCCAGCCGTCGCCAAGAATCTCGACCTCGTACGTGCCGACGTTCACCATCGGCTCGATCGCGAGGACCATCCCCTCGCGGAGGAGGGGCCCCAATCCGGCCGGGCCGTAGTTCGGAACCTGCGGGTCTTCGTGGACCGCGAGTCCGACGCCGTGTCCCACGAGCGCCCGCACGACCGAAAAGCTGTCCTCGAGCACCCGCTGCTCGACCGCGTGCGAGATGTCGGTCAGGTGCCCGCCGGCCCGCGCCTCGCGGATGCCGAGCTCGAGCGCCTCCCGCGTCGCCGCGAGGAGCCGCAGGCTCTGCGCGTCGATTTCGCCCACCGGAAACGTCGCCGCCGCGTCGCCGTAGAACCGGCCGAGCCGCACGCCGACGTCGATGCTCACGATGTCTCCTTCGCGAAGAGCCCTCTTCCCGGGAATCCCGTGCACGACCTCCTCGTTCACCGACACGCAGATCGACGCCGGGTACCCGTGGTACCCGAGGAACGCCGGCTGCGCGCCCCGCTCCTGGCGGATGAACCGCTCGGCCGCGGCGTCCAGCTCGCGCGTCTCGATCCCCGGCCGGACGAGCCCGCCGCACAGCGCCAGCGTCTCCGCGACGATCCGCGACGCCTGCGCGATCCCCTCGACCTCGCTCGGAGTCTTGATCACGACCTTGTGCATCGGGAGCGAGACGCCCTTCCCGCGCATGCCGAGATCAGCGCCCCAAGAGCGCTTCGATGTCGCCCCAGACCGCTTCGATTTCTCGCCCACCGTCAATTTCCGCGTACAGTCCCTTCTTCTTGTAATAGTCGACGAGCGGCTTCGTCTGCGCCTCGTACACGTCGAGCCGCTTCCGAACCGTCTCCGGCGTGTCGTCGGCGCGCTCGATCGTCTCGCCGCTCTCCGTCACCCGATGCTCTAGCCTGTCGAGCACCGCTTGCGCGCTCACTTGTAGTCCGACGACTCGGTCGAGCCGCTGACCGAGCCGTTCCAACAGCGAATCGAGCGCCTCCGCCTGCGGGAGCGTTCTCGGAAACCCGTCGAGAACGTATCCGCCGGCCGACCCGCCCTCGCGCAGCTTCTCCTCGACCAGGTCAACGATCAACCGGTCGGGGACGAGCTGCCCGCCATTCATGAACACTTCCACTTTCTTGCCGAGCGGCGTCCCCCGCTTCACCGCATCGCG
>Ga0247727_10014180_pt1 | contig 13299 bp, 14 predicted proteins | sample WisWelCaveWW1625_FD_202498 | JGI IMG/M metagenome (GOLD analysis project Ga0247727, IMG submission 202498) | Biofilm microbial communities from Wishing Well Cave, Virginia, United States - WW16-25 | ecosystem: Environmental > Aquatic > Deep subsurface > Groundwater > Cave microbial mat | place... | reverse complement strand
TACTTGAACGGACGTCTCCTCAAACAGATTCCGTTCAAGTTGCGGCTCGGATAAAGCCCAATGTGAACGATGCGCTGACGGTTACCATGAACTCAAAAGTGAACCCAGGACCGCTGTCGGTCAGCACATATTCTTCGCTGCTGCGTAATAACGCTTCACGCGCGCGATAGTACGACAAGATTCCCACAATGACCGTTGCAATGACGAACACAAGGAGACTTGCCAGCGAAAAATAACGCCAGAGATCAAAACGCGGATTGGTGATTTGAGACACGAGTGGAAACGCGCAGGGGCGCGTAGAAATTTCCTTATATGTCTAATTTTTGCCGGGTGAGCAGAATTCGTTGAATGGCAGTGAAGTTCGAGAAAATTGCCAAAACTCCCAACGCAAGCAGCAAGCCCGCTTGTTCAAACCAAATTGTCGAAAGCAACCCCAACACCAAAACGATCATACGTTCCAGCCGCGTGAACCATCCCTCTTTCATTTGCAAGCCGAATCCTTCGGCGCGCGCCCGCGTGTAACTCACCAAAAATGATCCAATCAAAGCGATCACCGCCAATACGATCATCCAGCGATTGTTTAATTCAACCCCGCGCCACACCAGCGCCAGCATCAAAATTCCATCCGCGTAGCGATCGAGGGACGAATCTAAAAAGCCGCCAAATTTTGTCACCCGCTTCGTCAAGCGCGCGAGCGAACCATCCGTCGCATCGAATCCCGCGCCAAAAATTAACAGCACGCCGCCCAATGCTTCATTTCCCAAGGCAATCAATGTCGCAATCAAACACACCAAGCCCAACCCGATCAACGTCAACACATTCGGCGTCAGCCCGATGCGATGAAAAAAAATCGCGACGGCATTCAGAAATTCTTTTGCTTGCGTTCGGGCAAAATCGGTGAGCATCTACATCAGCTGTCATTCTGAGCGAAGCGAAGAATCTCCTATTGGTAGACAGAGATTCTTCGCTCCGTTCAGAATGACAATCCATTCTAATTCCTCAAACTCGCGCGCAGCGGGTCAAACAATGATACATCACGCGCCGCGTTTCCGTCAATCAGCATTTGCGCCAACGTTTCACCCACTGCGGGGGCAATGGAAAACGCGCTCGTGCCAAACCCCGCCGCAACGTACAACCCATTTACATTTGCAACGCGCCCGAACGCAGGCAAGCCATCGCTCGGCGCGTCGTGCAGCACAGTGTGCGCGCGTTTCGGCTGCACGCCGGCAAATTCGGGGATGCACGCTTCGACAAACTGTTTCACGCTCGCCGTTTCGCTCGCGGAAACAAAATCATCCAGCGCGTCCACTCCCGGCGTCTGCGCGTCCAACGACACCCGCCCGGCCGCGCACATGCGATAGGGATGCGGGCGCAAAAAAAATGCGCCATTGGCATCCAGCAGCATCGGCATTTCTTGTGTGAGCGTTGGCGGTTGTTCGTAAAAATTCACGACGCCGCGTCGAAAGCGTAAATGCAGCGCCACGCCCAACGGCAGCAGCAATCGTCCACTCCAACCTCCGGCGGCTACGATAACTGTCGGCGCTTCCATTTCGCCCGTCGTCGTTTTGACACCTTTGATTTGTCGTTGTTCAACGACGATTTGTTTCACCTGCGTTCCCGTTTGCACTTGCAGCCCGCGCTCTTTTGCCGCGTTCACCATCGCTTGCGCGGTCAACACCGCGTCCGCGTATCCTGCGCGCGGCGTGAACATTGCCGCGCGAAAATTGTTTATCACACTTGGAAACAATACGTTCAGTGCGGTGGGCGCGATTTCATTTGCGTCTGTGTGTTGTGACCAAAATGCGAATTGTTCACGCGCTTCAAAATTTGTAACTACCGCCGCGCCCGTTTCGATGAACGAACTCTTGCCGCCGAGAAGCACTGCCCATTGATTGTAAAAATCATAGCTCGCGCCTGCAAGCTCACACAACAACAGATGCGAATGGAAGGGATGAACGAGCCCCGCATTGCGCCGCGTCATGCCGGAAACGAGCGGTCCCTTTTCAATTAGTGTCACGCGCTTGATCCCCACGCGCGTCAACGCTAATGCTGTGGCGCTGCCAATGATGCCCGAACCGATCACAATCGCGTCGCGGATTTGTTTCATTGCCAAAGAGTGTCATTCTGAGCAGAGCGAAGAATCTCTACGCGACAATTGAGATTCTTCATTCCATTCAGAATGACATGCGTCTCTCACTCACTCACACTCAGCGACGGACGCTGCCAATTCCAGCGCGAATACGTCACGCGTTTCGGTGTCGTCTTTTTCAACCGCAGCAATTCATCATAGTACGACAATACCGCGTCCGCAATGTGTGTCCACTCATAACGCGCAGCGGTAATTCGTCCTGCCGCCCCCATGCGTTGACGCGCGCGCGCGTCGGCTAATAAATTGTTGCACGCGCGCGCAATGGCTTCGGGATCGTACGGCGGCACAAGTTTGCCCTCATGGTTGTCCTTCATCACTTGGCGATAGCCCGTGATGTTTGATGCCACAATTGGCACGCCAGCTGCCATTGCTTCCAATAACACAATGCCGAAACTTTCAAAACCGGTCGAGGGCGCACAAAAAAGTGTCGCGGTGCGATAGTACCGCGGCAACTCTTGGCGCGAAACGAATCCGACGAAATGCACACTTTTCAAACGCTGCTGCCGCGCCCAGCGCACAAACGATTCTTTCTCGTTCGCCTCAAAGGCGCCGACGATGATCAGGCGCGCGTCCGGATATTTTTGTTTGACCTGTGGAAAGGCGCGCAAAAGATATTCAAAGCCCTTGCGCTTGTCCAAACGCCCCACATACAAAAGGTTCGGACGCCCGTCGTTAAAGCGTTCAATCGGTTTCACCTGCGGGGACGCAAAGCGCGGCACATCAATGCCATTCGGAATGACGCGATAATCACCTTCGAAGGTTGCCAATGTAAAATCGCGCACCGCATGTGAAACAAAAATACGCCCATCCAGTTTGTTGTACAGTGGAGTCAAGATGGGACGCGTGAGTTGATAGGCGGTGTTGGTTTCGCGGTACGCGTGAAACGTTCCGATATTCACCGCGCGCGAGTGATGAAGGACAATGGGGCAGAGGGGCGGAGCTGCAGGTTCGTGTGTGTGGACAATATCGAATTTTTCGCGCGCGAGAATTTTTTTTACGCGCTGATAAACGTGCGGCGAATACGTAACGCGCACATTGGACCCGCTAAACGGAAAGGAAGAAACCGCGCCGCTGACTTTGATCACATTTTCGAGGAGGGTCTCGTCCTCGATTGAGGAAGCGGCGATAATGCGAGTGTCATGTCCGCGCCGCCGAAATTCGCGATCGAGCTGCAAAATATGTTCGGTGACGCCGCCGGGGAAGGGATAATCGTAAGGCGTGACGAGCGCGATTTTCATGGAACGATGTGATTGAGATGCCACGCCCTTGTAGAGACGTTTCGGTGAAACGTCTCCGCGTGGCACCTCAATCGCGCTCCTCTTGCCAAACGGGGTTAAACAAAAGCCATTGTTCCGGATATTGCCGAATCCAAAATTCCATCCGCGCCGCGATTTTTTCCACCGCCGCGCGCGAATCTTTTTGCAAATCGCCCGTGCGTTCCAGTTCCAATGGCGGCTCAATCATCACCGCGCATTTATTATTGTCGAGGCGGCGATTGAACGCGAGAAGTAGCGGGGCATTGTACTTTATCGCCAACACCGCCGCGCCGTCGGGCAACTGCGCGGGCGCGCCAAAAAAATTTACAATCGGACCCGTGCGCGTTGGGTCCAAATCAATTGCGAGTCCCAAAATCGCGCCCGCGCGTAATTTTTTCAAAAGTACGCGCCCCGCTGTGTCCGCAGGCACGAGTTCGATGCCTTGCGCCGCGCGCTGGCGCGTGACAAGTTCATGCACCGCCGCAGGTTTCAAGCGTTCCATCGGCACGACAACTTCATGCTCCTTGTGCAAATACACCGCGGTCAAATGCACAAACATATTGAAATTGCCAAAATGCGCGCTGCCGCCCGCAATGCCTTTGCCGAGCGCAATCGCGTTGTCGAGATGTTCCAGACCCTCGACAGAGGCGAGTTGTCCGTATACTTGCGCTTCCGTCAACGCGTGTCCGCGAAACAAATCAAAATAATTTTTTAGTGAATTTTGAAACGCCTTACGCGTGATACGATTGTATTCGTTTTGGGGTTTGTCCGCGCCAATCACATGCTTCAAATTGTTCAAATAATTCGCGCGTCCATTCGCGTTGAACAGATACGCTAAATCACCTAATCGCGCAAAGAACCAAAAGCCAAAACGTTCGGGCAAAATTGGAGCGAGCCAAACGAGAAAGCGATAACCTTGAATCGTCAGAAAATCCATGCGCGCGCGAGGAAAATATTTCGGACACAGATAAACACAGATTTCACAGATTCAGTTTTATCTGTGGCATCTGTGAAATCTGTGGTCAAAAATCTGGGAAATTAGCCCGCGATAAATTCTTCCACCATCGCGCGCGCTTGATCATCGGGATATTGTTTCGGCGGCGATTTCATAAAGTACGAACTTGGCGCAAACACCGCGCCTGACAAGCCGCGATCCATCGCAATTTTCGCGCAACGCACCGCGTCAATCACCACGCCCGCGCTGTTGGGCGAATCCCACACTTCGAGTTTCACTTCCACATTCAGCGGCACGTCGCCGAACGTCGTGCCTTCAAGCCGAATGTACGCCCACTTGCGATCCAACAACCATGGCACGTAATCGCTCGGACCGACATGCACATTATCGGGCGGCAAATCATATTCGAGCATCGAAGTCACTGCGTTCGTTTTGGAAATCTTTTTCGATTCAAGGCGTTCGCGCTCGAGCATGTTGAGAAAATCGGTGTTGCCGCCAAAATTCAATTGATACGTGCGATCCAAGCGCACGCCGCGATCGCGAAACAAGCGCGTGAGAACGCGATGCGTAATCGTTGCGCCGACCTGGGATTTAATGTCGTCGCCGATCACAGGCATGCCTGCGTCTTGAAAGCGTTTTTGCCAATACGGTTCGCGCGCAATGAAAACGGGAATGCAGTTCACGAACGCGCAGCCCGCTTTCAAGAGTTGTTCGACGTACCATTTCGTCGCTTCTTCGGAACCGACGGGCAAGTAGGAAACAACGACATCCGTTTTTGTGTCGCGCAAAATGCCAACAATATCCGCTGTCGCGCCCGGCGCTTTTTTCACAAGCGGCGCGAGATATTTTCCGATGCCGTCATGCGTCATGCCGCGTTCCACTTTGACGCCGCTCTTGGGGGGTTTGCAAAAAACGTAGGTGTTGTTCGGGGCGCAAAAAATGGCGTCGCTCAAATCTTGACCCACTTTGTTGACATCAATATCAATCGCCGCGCTAAATTCAATATCACTGATATGATAATCGCCGAGAACGGGGTGCATCAAACCAGGGATGACTTGATCGGATTTGGCATGTTTGTAGAACTCGACGCCTTGCACAAAACTCGACGCGCAGTTGCCAACGCCGATGATTGCGACGCGCACTTTTTTACGCGCGCCGCGCGAAAATTTTTTTGTAATTGATTTTGCTGTGGATTTTTGGACTGGCACGAATTGCTCCTTGTAAAACGTTTTGGTGATGGAACGCTGGTGCGAGGTTTTGTATAGTATATTGAATCGCGCGAAAATCAAAACCCCTCACCCCTAACGGGTGTGCGTCACGATTTTGGGTCATGCCCCGAGCGATAGGGTTTGAAGCGTGCACGGCCAATCGGTGAATGCCGCCATGGATGATTCGCTGGCGGACGATAGGGTTGCTTCGCTTTTTCAGTGTGCGAGACCGTGTGCATGCGGTCTGGAGACTTGACCGGTTCGGGCTTGGGCGGTGCTACGGGCGAATTGATCGGGGCGTGGCGTTGCCGCCAACGCACGCGTTGGCGTTGCTGACGTTGTTTCAAATACTCTGTCCGAAGCCGCGTCGCAATCTGCGGCCAGTCTTCCTCCCAGCGCGCACTACACAACAGATTGCGCAAGGCAACCATCGGATTCACATGCTCCCGTTCCCAATGCATGCCTGCACCTTTCAAACGTGCCTCCACGACCACTTTGTTGCCGCTCTCGACACTGCCGCTGCCAATCGGATAACCTGCCGCTTGAAAGCGTGCATACTCCATTTGGGCACGACGCTTGGCCAAATAATGGATCGCGGTCTGCACACGGGCAAGTGTTTCTGGCGCTGCCGCACCGCCTTCCAGTTCATGCTGCATGTCGCTCAGGGTTTGCAACACCGTGTTGGGAGAGCCATGTTTGAGTTCATGCAAGGTGGACGTCAACCACGTCTTCAATTCGATACTCCCCTCGCCCCACACGGCGTGCCCGACTTGAGCAACATAACTCGCCGCATGCGCGAAGTCCAGAATCCGGAGCGCATCATGACGTTGCAGATCGATAAAGCCTTGAATCCATTCCGCACCATCATTGACCGCACACACGACCGCTGCCCGTTCCGTGCCGCGCCGATGGGTTTCCACCGTCGCCAAGCGATTGAAGGTTTCATGCTCCGCCAGACGCGAAAAATAACTCAACTGCGTGGTGTGCACGACCCGTTCGCCCTTTTCAAGCACGGGCGGTTGGATCTCACCAATGGCAACGGTTTTTACTTCGGCCCATTCGCCGTGGCGCAACGGCACCATTGCCCCATCCACACTCACCAGTTGGCGTGCGGCACCGGGCGGCGGCAGGGGTGTCGTGCGTTCCAAACGTTCAACTTCATCCGTTTGCAGTGCAACATACGCCGCACCGGCACTTTCGGTGTGGCGGCGCACATTCGCTTCCGTCGTCGTCACATGTTTCAAGCACGCCAGTTCGTGGACCACACTCCGAAACGGCATCCGTGCGCCCAAACGTACCAGGTCTTCTTGCAGTGACGGCGTCAGCGTGCCCGGCAAGAGGGCGAGTTCTTCATCCAGGGGGAAAAAGCCCTGCACCGCACTCCGGGCAAGTGGCATAACTGCGAGACAATGCGATCGTTTGGTCATGCTCCGTCAGGAGCGTGCGCGTCTGGCTGCCTTGCGCTTTGAGCAAGCTATCACACGCCGAGCAGCGAGGACGCTCCGCTTCGCTCATGCTGGGCAGATCGGCACTTGGACTACTCAGCGCCAGATCTTCTAGCATTTGGGCGCGCAGACGCGCTAACTGGGTATCCAGCGAACTTTCGATTTCTTTGAACGTCGCGCGCCGATGTTGGCGACGCCATTCTTGCATTGCATGGAGCACTTCTTGGCTCAATGGTTGCCAGTGCTGCTCAAGTTCGTCTAGGGTGGGCATCGGGATGTCCTTTCAGCCAGGAGATGCCCAATCTTACGCTAAAGCCGTTCTAATGTCATCTATCCAAAATCGTGACGCACACCCACCCCTAACCCCTCTCCCAAAAAATCAGAGTTCGATTTTGGGAGAGGGGAACATAGAAATGATCATTCCGCAAAATTTGCAGTGGGACTTGTCCGCACCAGAGGCGATCACGGAGCAAGCGCGTTTGGCGGAACGCGTGCGCGTAGAAAATGATTTTGGCGCAGTGAATTTTGTCGCGGGCGTAGATGTGGGGTTGGAAGCGGAAAATACAATTGCGCGCGCCGCGGTTGTCGTTCTCGCGTTTCCGTCCCTTGAACCGGTTGAATCCGCGATTGCGCGGCGCGCGATTACCTTTCCCTACGTACCCGGATTGTTGGCATATCGCGAATTGCCTGCGGTGTTGGATGCGATTGAAAAATTGGAGCACGAACCTGATTTGATTATTGTGGATGGACAAGGACGCGCCCATCCGCGCCGCTTTGGAATTGCCTGTCATCTCGGCGTGCTGCTCGACAAGCCGAGTATTGGCTGCGCCAAATCTATTTTGGTGGGACGCGCCGCGACGCCCGAAAATCGCGTTGGCGCGTGGACGCCGTTAGTGCATCAAGGCGAAACGATTGGCGCGGCATTGCGAACGAAATTGAATACGAAACGCACGGTGAATCCTGTCTATGTTTCCATCGGGCATCGTGTCAATTTGGAAAGCGCGATTGATTTTGTGCTGCGCTGCTGTCGCGGATATCGTGTCCCAGACACAACGCGTCATGCCCACGCGGTTGCGGGGGGTACGACATTGACATTTCAAATGGCGTGAAAAGATGCCACGCATTTGCAGAAATGCGTGGCATCTTTTCACGCCGCACGCTCATTCTTCCTCCTCCGTCTCCGCCGCGATCGGTTCCGCATCGCGCACTTCCCAAACGGGCAGCGGCTCTTTGCGTCCGCGCACGCGCACGGGCGAAAGTTCGCGCAAGATCACACCTTCCGCCTCCTCTTGCGCGGTGGCGGTATCTGCAAGGACTTGTTTGTTGTTGGCAAACGCGCTGATGCGCGCGGCGATATTTACCGTGTCACCGACAAGCGTATATTCCACTTTGCCCACCGCGTTCATATTTCCCAAAACCGCCCAACCCGTCGCGAGACCGACACCGAAATGGAGTTGTTGTTGGTCCGCGCGTTTTTGATGCCAACGCGCAACGTTGCGCTGTAACTGCACTGCGGCGGTCAAACCCCGCGCCGCGTGATCGGATTGATCGAGCGGCGCGTTCCAAATTGCAATCAGCGCGTCGCCCATCGGCTTTGAAACGGTGCCGCCTTGAGTTTGAATTGCCTCTAGCGCGAGTTCCATGTAGCGATTCACCATTTGCAAAATTGCCTGCGCGCTCATTTCATCCGAAAGGGTCGCGGAACCGCGCAAGTCGGCGTACAACACGGTCACCATGCGCCGCGTGCCTGTCAATGGCAGTTCGCCGCGATCAATCGCGTCCACAATGCGCGGCACACTTTCCGCTGGAACGTAGCGGCGAAACAAGCGCGTGAGAAATTGCCGCCGCCGTTCCTCGGATAAATAGCGAAAGGTGGTGATGCTGATTGCGGTCAAGAGCAAAGCCAACGCGGGATACAAAACTTGAATGATCGTCCCGCGATTAAATGCTTCGAATGCATAGAGCAAAAGCGCGAGCAAGTACGCGAGCGTCATTGCAACCGCGTACAACGGGCGCACATGCGGCAGCGTCAATCCCACGACCAACGCGATCAAAAACGTCAATGCCAACTGTTCTAACGCGCCTTGTGGCTGCAAGGTTTGCGGGGGACGACTCAAGAGCATGTTTGCGAGATCGGCTTGCAGGTTGATATTGTAGGTTCGCTCCGCGCCCAACTGTAACGCTATCGCGTAATCTTCGGTTTCAATCGTGCTCGCTCCGCCAACAAAAATAATTTTGTCTTGCAGCGTGGCAGGCGGAATCGTGCCGCGAAACACATCCACATACGAATACTTGACAATGCCCGCGCGCGGACTCGAAAAATTGAGCAGCGTGCTGCCATGTTCATCTACTGGAATTTTTACCGCGCCCGCTTGGACGAAACGCGCGGGCAAATCATATTGAATTTCGGATGCGTTCATTACGCGCGCAGCCGCCGCCAAGCCGAGCGCGGGATAGCGCACGCCATTTGCTTCAATTGCCATTGGGACGCGCCGCACAATGTCGTCGCTGTCGGGAATGATCATCCGATGCCCAATTGCTTGTGCAACATCGCGGATCGTGCTGTCGGGCAAAATCACAACATCAAACATCGGAAAACTATTCAGTTCGTTGGGAAAGGCGGCGGCTTGCACGCCTGTCGCGGCGACGATCACGTTGCCGTGATTGCGAATCGCGGTTGCGAATGCGGCGTCATCGGGTGAGGGCTGCGCGAACAAGAGATTGAACGCCACAAGACGCGGCGGCGCGGTCTGCAGCCGATCCAACAGCGCGGCGTGAATCGCGCGCGGCCACGGATAGGTGCCGATTTCGTCCAAACTCTTTTTGTCAATTTCGATGATCACAATATCGGGCTGTACCGCGCTGGGGTGATACAAAAAATCAGCGGCGAGACGATTCAGCGGCGCGAGTAAATTGGAAAAGAGAAGGAGGTATACAAAAAAACTGATCGCTAACGCGATGGCCGCGCCCGCTTGCAGGCGCAGACGCACGCGCGGATCATTGAGGGGTGGGGGCAAATGGGCGGTGACGAATGCCAAGAAACGGTCAGCGCGCTGAAGGAGCGAAGGGGAACCGTTCATAAGCCCAAAGGGGAGAGAAAATTAGACGTTCTCAAGACGCGCCGCCGATGCGTTCGCCCACTGCGCCACGCGCGCAGAACCGCGCGTAATCAACTGTTCCAACGTTTCCGCGCACGCTTCATACGTCGCACGGGGTCTGCCATACGGATCGGCGACATCATATTCAAAGCCATTCAATTCGCTAATGAGATAGAGTTTCTCGCGAACGTTGGGAAATTCTGCTACGAGCGCGTCACGATGACTGCGCGTCATCACCACAATCACATCTGCGTCGCGCAGCAGTTCTTGATCCACCGTGCGCGCAATGTGTCCATCCAAAGTTATGCCGCGCTGCGTCATAACCGTTTGCGCGAGCGCGGACGCGGGCGAGCCATCTACGCCCCATGTGCCAGCCGATTCAATGCGCCACTGCGCGCCCTCGCCGCCCGCTTCAACCTGTGCGCGAAAAATTGCCGCCGCCATTGGCGAGCGACAGATATTGCCCGTGCAGACAAAAAGTACAAAGATCGGTTTCACTCGGCATCAATCAACAGATATTCGAGTTCTTGAATCCGCACGATCTGATCGTCTGTCATGGCGCGATCATTCAACGCCAAGAGATCGAGCAGTTCGTCTTCAAACTGATCAAATTCGGCGGGCGTCAATTTGGGACGATCCTCGCCCATTTCGGCGTGGCGTTTTTCATACGCGCGATATTCGGGCGATTTCACGATCGCGGTTTTGGGTTTGGATTTGGATTCGGAAGATTTACGGGTTGTCATAGCGGCAAAAATTATACCATTGATTCGCCCGCGCGCGTGCGTGAACGAGGATTGGGGGTGGGAATCAAGTCCCGCGCAGGGGAATGAATGGGCGCGGGGGAAGGATAAAGAAAAAGCGGAACGCTTGATGCGTTCCGCTTTTTTGAGGTCATTCAGGGATTGTCGTCACTTTGGGGAAGATCATCCTTATAGTTTGGCGGCAAACTCATTGGGCAGGTGAGTTCCAATTTATACGGACCCTGATGTGCCACCTCATCGTCTCTCGCCCATTCATTGGTAGTGGCATCAAAGGCGCGCGCGTGCAGCCAATATTTTTTGGTGTCGCCATCCGCGACAAATTGACGTGTGGCTTGGGGTGTAGCATGTTCCAGATTGACCGTATTTGGGGGAAGGTAATTTTTTTGATTGTGCGTGACCTCGACAGAATACCTTTCGGTTTGGCTATGTGTCAATTGTGAATGGGAAGGCAGTTGCAGCGTAATTGTCCCTTGGTTCGTGCATTGCTGAACCGCGTGCGGCGGCAACGCGCGAATCGTGAATCCTGAATTTGAGGGATTGGGATACCATGGATACCAACCAATGCCACGCACGCGACGCAAGGAATGTCTTGTTGAATCCCCACCATATGCGGCTTGAGGATTCAATGTTGCTGTAGGATTTGGTGTAGGTGTCATTCCATCTCGCGCTTCCCAATGCAAATGAGTCCCGCATGAACCACACCCTGTATTTCCAACTCTACCAATGTATTGTCCTTGATACACTGCTGATCCTACAGCAACAGCGCCTAAACTTTGTAGGTGGGCATAATATGTACAGAATCCATCTGCCTCGTGACATAGGATGACCAAATTCCCCCAGTCACCATAGTTTCGATTTATATAAACATAACCTGCCTTGGCTGCGTAGATATCAGTCCATCCGCCCTTTGGCGAGAAATCAATCGCCTCATTTGACTTGGCAACATGGGTTCCCTCGTAAGGACCGTTGGTAATCACGCTTATCGAATTTCGATCAAAAGGAAGCCGATAACCGCCAAGATTGACAGGTGTTCCCGCAGGTGGGTGGAATAATAGTTTGTCTGAGTGCTGATCCGTCACTGCCTCCGCCTCTACATTTTTCATCTGAAGTAGGAGGAAGACAACAATCACAGTACCGCTGAACAATGTGGCTGCCAGAATGGATCGACTTTTCATGAAAAATCTCCTTGTGTTGTTCACTTGAAAATGATAGTTTCCATCATTCCTCGTAAAGTCAGGTCATTGAAACTATCCGCTTCCTCGAAACCATGGACGATAAAGATCAGTTTTCCTTTGTGATAAACATAAGTGGTTTTTGCCAACCCGCGTGTCGCGTACTGAATGAGTTGATAGTAGGCAGGGACACCTCCTACAATCGTAGCCCCTTCATCAATCAGCTTTAGTTGATCACCTACCGAGTCATCAATAACCCTACTTGTACGTACCCAGTTTTCAATGGTCTGATCGGGTAGGAAAACTTCTCCCGTGGCTTCGAGATTGTCAACAACAGTGATTTCTATCTTGGTAAAATTCGGGAGGGGTGGACGGGATTTTGATTCAAGGATTGGATCGTTTGGGTCGTAACTAAACAATTGCGTGGTTGACCCAAACACGCGATCCTCAGGCGCAGTTGTCCTCAAGTACCAATCGGGGGGATACTTGATGCTGAACCCTGCTTGCGCGTCGTCATACACAAGCCATTGGTCGATCGGAATTTGGGTTGTGAACTGTGCGGTAGGACCTGGAATATATGGTGTTGGTTCAGGGATAAGTGTAGGAAGAGCGATTGTTGGAATAGCGGTATGGACGGGTACGTTTGTTGGGATGAGCGCGGTGGGTGTGTCCAGAATCTCCGCGGCTGGTTTTCCAGACGGTTCACTCTGCGGCGCACTCGCTCCTGCCATCGCCCCCGTTTGTGTTGGCGCAGGTGCACTTGTACCTGTTAGGAGAAGCGCGATAACGCCAACAACCACAATAGTTGCAGCAATGATCAAGAGTGCGAGTAACAGGGGCGAAGGGGAAAGACCTGCCTTGCGGGGTTTATGTTCGGACATGGAATCCTCCTTTGGGATAAAGAATTTCAAACCATCCAATTTCCCCTATTTTACCAAAAAAAAAAACAAAATTGTCAATGGGCTTTTACACGATTTCTCCTCTCGGTTATAATGACCATCGTCTTCCCGACAAGTTTCACCCTTTCCCGATTGGTCTCCCCGCGTATGAAATTTCACTCGCTCTTGCTCCCACTCCTGATCCTGCTCTCCGCGTGCAGTGTCTTGACGCCGCGCACGCCTACGCCGTCCGTCTCGCAAATCGCCGCCACATCCTTTCCCACGCTGCCCCTTCCCACCGCAACGCAAACATCAACCGTGACTCCGTTGCCGCCAACGCCAACTCACACACACACTTCCATTCCACCCACACGTAC